>Ga0137403_10000251_pt1 | contig 68101 bp, 56 predicted proteins | sample CZOMad2_1_16fung_FD_122057 | JGI IMG/M metagenome (GOLD analysis project Ga0137403, IMG submission 122057) | Vadose zone soil fungal communities from Angelo Coast Range Reserve, California, USA - CZOMad2_1_16fungal (Hybrid Assembly) | ecosystem: Environmental > Terrestrial > Soil > Vadose zone...
GTCCCGTTGTAGTGGCGCAGCATGCTGCGCCAGTCTTGTAGGGTCCGCCTTCTGCCTGCCCTGACGCCGGAAGGGAGGCGGACCTTCGATCTAAACCTCACCGCAACCGAAACAGCCTGCCGCCAACTCGCGCGCGCTCCATCCCCTCTTCCCGCTCCGCTCCCACCCACCCGTCATTCCGCTTGCCATGAGCCTCGAAAGCAACGCAGCAAGCCGACGCTTTTTCTTCCCGCTTCATTTCCTACTTGCCTGAGCCTCGAGGGGTAAAGCGGTCGGCCTGCGGACGCGAGGAATCTCTCTTAAGCTCCTGGCCGTCGTAGCGACCGCGCTTCTCATTCGCGGGTGCTTTGCCGTCAACCGACCAACAAAGTCGCAGCCGTGTATAATCATTTTTCGACTAGAACGAAGTCGACATCTCAGAACCGGAAGCGGCAACTAGCTCGCCGCCCCGATAGCCTAATGCACGTCGACAGGTGCGCCGTGAACATACTCTTACCTACTTTACGGATATGGAAGCATTCGCACGGCGGAGGCTCCTCGGAAGGCAAGGCCGAAGATCGAGAGAAGCTTAGACGGCGACTCGTCATTACCCTATTCAGGGACACGGGGAAAAAACAGGGACTGGCCTTTAGAGAACAGATGCTACCAGGCGACTTCTTCTATCTTTGCTACAGAAATAAAGTTCAGCTCTTAGGCCAAATAACTTCCGATGCCCGACCGGCCTCGAAAAAGGGATGGGTAGAACGAAAATATAGTGTCGTTAAAGAATCCTCAAACCAGCTCTCCCAATTCGCCGGGCCTCAGAAGAAATGGACACCGAACTTCAATTCGACCTGCGCGCTTGTACCCGCGGAGGAGCTAAACCAGTTCGAACGAGAAATCCTCATGCCCTTTTTCAAGACTCGACTTCGCGACATCGAACGGCAGGTTCCCGAGGAAACAATTGGACCAGAGGAGGAAGACGCCTTGGCATCTCTGCCGACGAAGAAGTATGAGGAGGCTCGTCGAAGGCTCGTTCTGCACAAGCGGATTGAAACGGTGCGCAATCGAAAGCTAGTACAAGAGGCAAAGGAATATTTTAGATCCAAGCACAAGAAACTGTCTTGTGAGGGTTGTGGATTTGACTTCCAATTTGTATATGGCGAGCGTGGACGCGATTTTATCGAGGCCCATCACTCGATACCTATTGCGCAGATCAAGGGTGGGACCAAGCTGAGAGTGACGGACCTGAAAATGGTTTGCGCAAACTGTCACAGAATGCTACACCGCCGTCGCGATGATTGGATTACCCTCAAAGAATTAAAGAATGAAATGCAGGTAACTGCAGTTCCGCACAGGGAGAAGCTCCCGACGCGAATCCGCTAAACCGGCAACCCTCCAATGCCGTTGCTATTTTTCCACACTCGTTCCTATTAGTTACTATTTCTAGATACTCTCCAGTAGACAAACGGCCAGTTCCGTGCTATCCTTCCCTATGACCCTGGACGCTGCCGTCTTCTCCCCGCGCCCGGCGTCTGCCCGCCCGAACCCGCCCGCCTCGACGGACCTAGATCCCACCCTTTCTTCCAACTCTGGTCCGCGTTTCCTCGCCGCTCCCGCCCTGAGCCACGAAGGGTTCACTCTTTTGCATCCGTGCGCAGCACATCTCCTTTCCTTTCAATCATCTACGCACTCTTTGTGTGTTTACCCGGAGTGGCATCAAGAGCGTTTTTCTTGCCACTCGCCCAATCACGATTTGCCGCTAACTCCTTTAGAAGCAACACTTACAAGAATGAGGGGGAGGGGTGTGTTGTGTTGATCGCTGACAGTCGCCGTCTTAATCCGCGCAGCCCATCTATACTCTGGGAACGCCTGCTCTGTGTCGTCCCGCGGGTTTGGCGGGAGGAATCCCCGTTTGGCGGCCGGGAGGCTCATTCAGCGAAGCCCCCAACCCTTCCCGCACCGTCTATGGGGGAATTGGTTCGCGGGGTTTGAAGGCTTCGGACGATTCGGCTGGACAGCTGGGTTGCCGTTCTTGGCGCCAATGCGGATAGAATAGGAGGGCGAAGGGATTCACTGTGGCTCTGACGAAACAGCAAGCTCTGGAGATGCTCGAGTCTGACGACTTGATCGGCGTCGGGATGGAAGCGCATCAGCTGCGCTTGAAGAAAAACGATCCGCGCGTGGCGACTTACCAGATCGACCGCAACATCAATTACACCAATTTCTGCACGGAGTATTGTTCGTTCTGCGCGTTCTACCGGCCGCTGGGCGCGAAGGACGGGTACATTCTGTCGTTTGAGGAGATCTACCAGAAGATTGAAGAGATGCTGGAGCTGGGCGGCACCGGCGTGCTGCTGCAGGGCGGGCTGCATCCTGACCTGCAAATCGGCTATTACGAAAACCTGCTGCGTTCGCTGAAGGCGCGGTTTCCGCAAGTGCATTTGCATTGCTTTTCCGCGCCGGAGATTCTGTGCATCGCGGAAGTCAGCGAACTGAGCGTGGAAGAAGTGATTCGCCGTCTGATGGATGCCGGGCTGCAATCGATTCCCGGCGGCGGAGCGGAAGTTCTGGACGACGAGATTCGCTCGAAAATCGCGCGGCTGAAGTGCACCAGCGACGATTGGGAGACGGTGCATCGCACGGCGCACAAACTCGGCTTGCGGACGACCGCGACCATGATGTTCGGATGCGGTGAGGAGTTGCGTCATCGCGTGAATCATCTGGATCGTATCCGGCGGATTCAGGAAGATACCGGTGGATTTACCGCGTTCATTCCGTGGGTGTTCGCGGCGGAGAATACGGCGTTAGGGAAAAAGCAGCAGGAGACGACTGCGGTTGATTATCTGAAGACGCTGGCGGTGAGCCGGCTGTATCTCGACAATGTCGATCATATTCAGTCGAGCTGGTTGACGCCGGGAATCAAGGTTTGCCAAGTCGGCCTGCAATTCGGCGCGGACGACGTGGGCAGCATTCTGATTGAAGAGAACGTGGTGTACGCGGCGGGCGTGCGCAACCGCACCAATGAAAACGAGCTGCGGCGGATTATTTCCGATGCCGGCTTTATTCCTGCCCAACGCGATACGCTGTATCGCTCCTACGCGCTGAAGTAGCAGGCGCCGAAAAGACCAGCAAGAAAAATGTGGACCCAGTGCATTTTTTGATTTGCCGGGCCGGGGCGCAGCAATGCTGCGCTCCTACGGCTTATGTTTTGCTGGGGTCGTAGACGGAGTGCAGGATGATTTTGCAGACGGTGCCGTCGGGCAGACCCATGTCTTCGAGGAGATAGAGAACGCCGGCGCGATAGCGGGCGGGAATCAGACGGGGGCCGGTTTTTGCGGCGGCCGGCGCAACTCCGGGCTTGGGTTTTTCTGTTTTGGGTGAGCTAGCGGCGGTTTTGCTTTCTGCCGTTTTGCCATCCGCTTTGGCGCCGGCTTTTCCGTCGGCTTCGTCCATGGCTTCGTTGGCGAGGCGGTCGGCCTCGCGATTCTGTTCGCGGTAGACGTGATCGATGCGGAACGAATCGAAGCCTGCCGCCATTTTTCTGGCGCGCTCGAAGAGCGGCTGCAAGTCGGCGCTTTTCACTTTGTACTGCCCGCGCATCTGCTTGACCATCAGCTCGGAATCCGCTTCGATGCGCAACGCGCGAATGCCGTGCGATTCAGCGTAGTCGAGCGCGGCGATCAGTCCGTAGTATTCGGCGACGTTGTTGGTGTTGCGGCCGATATATTTCTTGAGCTCAGCGACGATTTTTCCGCCGGGATCGCGGACCACGATGCCGTAAGAGGCTGGTCCGGGATTTCCGCGCGAGCCGCCATCGACGTTGAAGCGGTGAGCGGCGGTTGGCGATTTCGATTCCGGAGCTTGGTCTCCGAACAGTGCTCCGGGCTTTACTGGTGTGGTTTTTTTCATCAGGAAGCCGCCGGCGCGGCTGCATTGCCGGATTCAGAGGTGGGATTCGCCAGGATGGGTTCCAGCGTGTACAAAATCAAGCCGCAGCTTTCGCAGCGGTAAACTTCTTCGTTGGAGTCGAGTTGCAGCGCCTGAATCACGTGTGGCAGCACGCGCAAGCCGCAGCCTTTGCATTGATCGTCGCGCACCCGGGCCAGCGCGGTGCCATGATGGCGCTTGGCGATGCGATCGTAAAGGACGCGCATATCTTCAGGCACCGGAGCCACGGCTATTTCGCGCTTTAACAACGCGGCTTCCAATTCTTTTTTCTGCTCGATGCCGTGCGCTTTGATTTGATTGCGTTCGGCGGCAATCACCGTCTCGGCTTCGCGCAAACGCGCTTCCGCCGATTTCACGCGGCGGTCCAGCTCGTCGGCCGCCATCATGATGGCGAGTTCGGCGTCTTCCGCTTTTGTGATTTCCGCTTCGGCGTTCGCGATTTCGTGCTGGAGTGCTTTGTACGCTTCATTGGTTTTTACCGCAGCGGTTTGATCGCGGTATTTACGCGCACGGTCTTTCCACTGGCCGACATCCAGCTCGAGCTTTTTGCGTTCCTTGGCGTTGTTGGTGTGCGCTTCCTTGGCGGCGGCAACGTCGGCACGGGCGCCGGTGAGTTTCGCATCCGCCTCTTGAACGCGTTTGGGCAGCGATTCGAGGTCGGCTTTGAGCGCGGCGATGTGCTGGTCGATGGCCTGTACGTCGATTAAGTGGGGTATGGCGGCGTGCATGAACCTATAATCGTATCACACGCTCGCGGCCACTTTTCGATATTGGGCGGTGCGGCTAGAATGCCGGCCGGCGAAGATGGGGAAGCAGCACTTTTGGGAATAGGGGGAAAGAAAACTGTGCCGCATGTACAGATTACCTGGGTGGAAGGACGCACACCGGAGCAGAAACGAACGATCGCGGAACGCGTCACGCAAGTGCTGATCGAAGATGGCCGCGCGAAACGCGAAAATATCCACGTGGCGTTTCTGGATGTACCCGCCACGAATTACGCGGAAGCGGGTGCGTTGGTGGCCGACCAAAAACGCACACCGTGAAGCAAAACAAGAAGCTCTCCGCCGGCTGCGCGGAAAGCTTCTTGCCGCGACCTTGGCGCAACATTTCTATTTTGGGCTATTGGGCGGCGTGGGCATCGCGACGGAGCAGCGCCCAGTCGATGAAATAGCCGATGCCTACGGCTAGCGGAATGCAGCCGAAGGAAGATACGACCCAGGTTTCCGGCTCGCCGGTAACGCGGGCGATGATGCCGAAAGTGACGATGAAGCCGATCGCGCCGGAGATAAGCAAAATGCCGGAGCGGCGGGAACGCGCCGTCTGATTCAGTTCGGGCTCGGCAGGAATCGCCGCGCCGCGGGCGATAGCCGCCATACGCTCTTCGCTGCGGAGCTTGCGAATGCGGTAGTACATATACATGAAGGCAATCGGAATACCCATACCCAGCACTACGGCCACCAGGCCGATCAATTCACCACCCATCGTGATCTCCTTTTTGCGCTGAAAGCTCACCACTTGAGGCAACTGCTGTCAGTGATAGGTACGGGCGCGGCGGGCGCAAAGTTCCAAGGGTTTGCGGGGCTGCTGCAGTGCCATGGGGGGCTATTCCTCGCGGAGAGCGACCGTGGGATCGACCCTGGTGGCGCGCCGAGCGGGCAGGTAGCAGGCAAGAAGGACGACGAGCGTCAAGAGCAGACAAACGGCGGCGTAGGTGTACGGGTCGGTCGGACGGACGCCGAAAAGGAACGAACTCATCAGACGCGCAACGGCGAACGAGGCGACTAGTCCAATGGCGATACCGACCGCCACCAGGTGGGCTCCCTGACCAAGGACCATGCGAAAAACCTGACGCGGCGCGGCGCCGAGAGCCATGCGAATACCGATTTCGCGGGTGCGGCACGCGACGGAATAAGAAATTACGCCGTACATGCCGATGGAGGCGAGGAGAAGAGCGATGCCGCCGAAGGACGCGAGGAGAAGCATAGAGAAGCGCGGCTGAACGACGGAGTCGTCGACGAGCGCAGCGAGAGTCGCGGGCTTGGCTAAAGGCAGATCCGGATCGACGGCGTTGAGGGCACGGCGAACATCGCCAGTCATCGATGCGGGATCCTGGGGGGTGCGCAACGCGACTTGCATGGTCTGCATGTTGGGCCAGACCTTGATCTCGTTTTGGGTGTAGGGGACGTACATCTCGGGGATAGATTTTTCGCTAAGCGAGGTATGCTTGGTGTCGGCAACGATGCCGACGATAGTCCGCAAAGGAAAACGAGTGAGACCTACGCCCACCTGCTTGCCCAGCGGATCCTTGCCGGGCCAATACTTTTGGGCCATCGTGACGGTGATGATGGCGACGTGCTGCGAATCCTGAATATCGGATTCGGTGAAGTCGCGGCCGCGCAATAGAGGCGTACCCACGGCGGCGAAATAGCCGGGAGTGGCGAAGAGGTAGTTCGCCGTGGGATTGGTCTCCTTGGTGTTGGTACGCGGACGATCGGGAATGCGAATGCCGGTGTTATCGGGCGCACCGCCGAGCGGCACGGCGGACGAGAAGCCTACCTGTTGCACGCCGGGAGTGGACTGAAGGCGTTGCAAGACAGCGTGGTAGACGCGGGCCATGGCATCCACATCGGGATATTTTCCTGCGGGAAGCGTGAGCTGAAAGGTGAAGACGCGAGACGGATTGAAGCCGGCATCCGAACGGAGAAGGCTGTAGAAGGTGCGGACGAGAAGACCAGCGGCAACGACGAGAACGAGCGCGAGAGCGACCTGTGAAACGACGAGAGTGCTGCGAAGACGGACCGAAGACGCGGAAGCAGCAGGTCCACGTTCCTTCAGGGATTCGACCAAGCCTTCGCGAGTGGCCGCAAAGGCGGGAGGCAAACCGAAGATGATGCCGGTGAGGCAAGCTACGCCGAGAGCGAATGCGAAGACGCGGAGGTCGAGGGTGACTTCGTGAAGGCGAGGCAGATTTGACGGGCCGAACATTCTCGCGAAATAGACGCCTCCCCAGGCGACCAGTGTTCCGAAAAAGCCACCCGTAATGGCGAGAAGGAGATTCTCGACCAGCAACTGGCGAAGCAAGCGGCCGCGGCCTGCGCCAAGAGCGCTGCGCAGAGTGAATTCCTTGCCGCGGAGAAGCGAGCGCGCGAGCAGCAGATTGGCGACGTTGGAACAAGCGATGAGCAGTACGACGGCAACGGCGCCGAGAAGGAGCAGCAAGGGACGGCGGCTGTCGCCGACAACTTGATGCCCGAGCGTGGCCAGACGCGGCGTGAAATAGCCGGCGGCTTGCGGATACTCGCGCTCGCGATCTTTGCCAAAGACTTGCAGCTCGGCGAAGGCCTGCTCGAAGGTGACACCGTCTTTGAGGCGGCCGACGACGGCGAGATCCTGAGGACCGGCCGGATTGAGCGGCGTGGGATTCGGAATCCAAAGCTGAGCTTGACGTGGAAACCCGAGAACGATGGGCATTTCCTCGCCGCGAGGAAAAACGAAACCAGGGGGCATGACGCCTATGACGGTGTAAGAGAGGCCATTCAGGTTGATGGAGCGGCCGATCGCGCCCGGATCGCCACCGAAACGCTCGAGCCAAAGGCTGTGGCTTAGGACGACTTCGAGTTCGTGGCCGGGCTCTTCTTCCTGAGCCCTGAACGTGCGGCCGATTAGAGGCGCCACGCCGAGAGCCGGGAAGAAACCAGCGGAAGCCTTGATGCCGTCGAGACGAATGGGATCGCCAAACCCAGTGAGGTTAAAGGAATCGGGTTTGAAAGCGCCGACGCTCTGGAAGCCGACGACTTGGCGCTGGAAGGCGACAAAATCGCGCTGGCCCCAGGGAAAGTCGTCGCCGAGATCAGTGACCGGCCAAGCCCACCACGGCATGACGATGCGGTCGGGGCGCGGGTAGGGTAGGGGCTTGAGAAGAACGGCGTTGACGACGCTGAAGACGGCGGCCGTGGAACCGATGCCGAGGGCGAGGGTGAGAATGGCGGTGACGGCGAAGCCAGGACTCTTGCGAAGCGTGCGTGCGCCGAAGCGCAAGTCTTGAAGCAGCGTTTCGAGGAAGGTGACACCGCGTGCTTCGCGGCATTCTTCCTTGGCGCTATCGATGCCGCCAAATTCGATGCGGGCGCGGCGGAGAGCTTCGGAGTTGGGAACGCCGCGCTGAACGAGTTCCGCGGCATAGGTATCGATGTGGAAGCGAAGCTCGGCGTCCATATCACGTTCAAGATGAGAACGGCGGAAGGTGGCAGAGAGCCATGCGCGGAGACGCGTCCACAGCCTCATACTTCCTCGGGAGCGGCGCCGAGAATAGCGGCGATGACGTCGGACATGCGATTCCATTTTTTCGTTTCGGCTAGCAGGCGGCGCTTACCGGCGGCGGTCAGGCGGTAGTACTTAGCTTTGCGTTTATTTTCGGACTCGCCCCACTCGCTGACGATCCAACCCTGATGTTCGAGGCGATAGAGAGCGGGATAGAGGGAGCCTTGCTGGATTTCCAGCGAGTCCTTGGAGATTTGCTGTATGCGCAGGAGCACGCCGTAACCGTGCAAGGGACCTAGGGAAACGGCTTTGAGAATGAGCAGGTCCAGCGTGCCTTGCAGGAGGGCGAGTTGCTTATCCATCGAAGGCTTCTCCTAGATGAACTAGGAGGATAACCATGCTCTCCTAGACTGTCAAGGAGGGAATGGCGGATGTTAGATTTGCTGCGCCGCGGGGAAACTCGGTGCTTCAGTTCACTTCGTGGACTTGCATGGTCTGGTCGACGGCGAGAATGGGGTAGCGGATCGGGGAGCCTGGTGGCGCGGGCGCATGTCGCGCGGTGGCCGTGAAATCAGGGCCAGCGCATTCGACGGTATATGTGTAACCCTCACGTTCCGGGCGCTGCATGGACAGGGAGTGGGAAGAGATCAGCTCATCGAGCGAGGCGCAACTCGAGTTCAACGCGAGATTGCTGCGCTCGGCTTGGGCAATCTGCAGCAGGTCCATGCGCACGCCTGTAAGATTGATGGCTTGCGTCGACGCGGTGCCTTCGTCGGTGACGGGCATCTTTTTCATCGTGAGGTAGTACACGCCAAACGCCAGTGCAGCAGCGACGAGAAGACCGATCAAGGCTCGCATGGGATCAGTCTGGCTCTGCCGGGCTTTGCAAGCAAGCGGTGGCATCTGCCCGCGTGCGCTGGGAAACAAGGTGGTGTTTTTTTCGAGGGCTGCGGAATGCTCTGGTAGACTCACGCCTAACGACCGGTTCCTCTCCCGGCTCGAATCACTCCCCTGTGAACGACGGCAATGAACCCCATCGCACCGCCATTGGAACAGCAGGCGCTCGAGCGCTTGCGGGAACAGGAACTTGAGGAAGCTCGCTCAATACAGAGCGTGATGCTGCCTTCGGAATCGCTGCGCACAGAAAGCGTGACCATTTCACATGAATTCCAGCCAGTGACCGAGGTTGGCGGCGATTTTCTGGACTATTTCGAACTGACCGACGGCTCGATCGGGCTGTATCTCGGAGATGTTGCGGGGAAAGGTTTGCCGGCAGCGATGTATGCGGCGCTCGCGGTGGGAACGCTGCGGGGAGTACACAAAACGGGGCAGTCGCCGAGCAGCGTGCTATCCACGCTTAATAAGCGGTTGACGATCCGCGGGACGCCGCGGCGCTATGCCGCCATTCAGTATGCCTTGTACAACCCGGCGATGCGGCGCCTACAGGTGGCCAGCGCGGGCATGTTCGGGCCGTTCGTGATTTCATCGGGACGATGCCGCGCGCTGGAGCTGTGCGGGATTCCACCAGGTCTATTCGGTGACGCCACCTACGAGACGCACACGATGTTGCTGCAGCCCGGCGACGCGATGCTCTTCTGCAGCGACGGCATGACGGACGCGATGAACCCGAACGAGGAGATTTTTGGGGTCGAGCGGCTGCAGGCCATCTGCGAAGAGAACTGTGACCTGGAGCCTACCGAGCTACTCGGCCGGCTTTTCCGGGAGACCGAGCTGTTCAGCAACGGGCGCGAGCAACACGACGATATGGCGGCGGCGCTGTTCGTGTGCACGACGTGAGAAGCGCGGCCGGCCATGATGTTTCTCTGGGCAAACCACCGTCCTTTTCGTTTGACTCTTCGGGCGCCGCCGAGTGAAATCGAAGGATAGAGCTAAGCCTTCAGGAGAGTCCTCGATGAACACGAAGTCCCCGTACGCCTGCGGCTTGTCCGCGATTCTTTCATGCGCTTTGACATTGCCGGCTGGCTTGTCCGCTGCACCGCCCACTCCACAGGGAGGTGGGCAGCGCGCCGGCGAAATCGCGCGCGTGATCCCGTCGGTGAGCATTGCGCGCGGCTCCCAAAAGGTTACGGCATCCGCAAAATCCCAGGTGAATTGGCAGGACGAGGTGGATACTCAGGCCAACGCGCGCGCCAGAATCGGCTTGGACGATGGTTCGGTGCTGAATGTGGGCTCCGAGTCCGCCCTGAAGGTGGTGAAACACGACGCGGGCGCGCAGCAGACGGACCTGGAATTGACTTACGGCAAGATCCGAGCCCAGGCGCAGAAAATCGCCAAACCCGACGGCAAGTTTGACGTGCGGACACCGGCGGGAGTTGCGGGCGTTGTAGGAACAGACTTTTTCGTCGGGTTCGACGCGACGACCGGCACCATGAACGTCGCGGTCTTTGAGGGCATTGTGAAGGTTTGCAACCTGGCAGGAGTTTGCGTGATCGTGAAAGCCGGGCAGTTCACCAGCGTGCGCAGTGGAGACAACTCCGCGCCACTGCCGCCGACGCAAGCGGCTTTGAGCACGTTGACGGCTGACACACAGGACACGGATATCGGGGGACGGCTGCTCTCCACAGTGGGAACCGGAGCGCACATCGGAAAAGGCACGCTGATCGGGTTGGGAGTGCTGGCGGCAGTTCCGGCGATCGTGGTGCCCATCGTGGTGACGCATGGACGCGGCACACCGGGGCAACCGGGTACTACCCAGAAGTGCGTCCCGGGTACACCCAGCGCCGCCAACTGCGGCTGAGCGACGGCTGAAGACTGACCGATTTGTTTCGACTCAACTGTGCTGAACTCCTTCCGAGCCCCGATGCGGCGAAAGCCTCGCGGGGCTCGGTACATTTGGGGCGGGTGTGAGCGCACGTTTGCTGCCGGCAACGCGGAAGGCCCGCAGGCCATCTAATCGAGTGGAACACAACATAGTCAGCGAAAACGCGTTCGAATTAGTGAGCTACCTGGCCGAGGGACGAGTTTGTGCGTCTTGTAGGGCTGGCGTACACTGAATGATTCGTGGCCCCGTCTAACTACCGAGTGAGGAATCCTTTGACCCAATCCATTCGCAGGCGAGCAGTGGTTCCGTATTTTTGTCTCGCGTCGGCCTGGTGCCTTGCGGCGACCGCTGGGGCCGCGCCTCCACCAGATACGCCGGGGAAGCGATCTCCGATTCTAGCGGCCATGCAGGCCGAGTTGGAACGGTCGATGAAAGCGCTGAGTGCGCAAGATATGCCGGCTTATTTCATCGGCTACTCAGTCACGGATTCGCAACGCGTGAACGTTTCCGGATCGAATGGCGCGCTGCTCTCCAGTAGCGACGATCGCAACCGCTGGCTGGAAGTCAGCGTGCGAACCGGCGACTACAAGCTGGATAACACTCACAAAGTCGGCGAGCGGCAGATGCCGAGTGGCGGGCCGGGTTCGCCGGTCCCGGTGGATGACGATCCGGAGATTTTGCGCCGGGTGATCTGGCTGGAGACGGACAAGCAGTATCGCGCCGCGGAACAAGCGCTAACCAAGATCAAGACCAGCAAGGAAGTAAAGGTCGAGACGGAGGAAGGGCGCGGGCCGGATTTTTCGCGCGAGCAGCCGCACACGTTTGTCGGACCGCAAGTATCGATCGCAGTTGACCGCAAGCCGTGGGAAGAGAAAGTGCGAGCGTATACCAAGTCCTTTCGAGAGTCGCCAAAGATCATCAATTCGATCGTGACATTCACAGCGCAAGCGGAAAATGATTTTCAGGTGACCAGCGAAGGCACGCAACTGCAATACGGCCAGATTCGCTACCGGCTGGAACTCTTTATTCAAGGCAAGGCGCCGGATGGGATGGACATCGACCGCTACTACAATTTTGACTGGGTGAATCCCGCGGATGCGCCCGACGACAAAGCGGTGTATGCGGCGGAAGCCACGATGCGCAAGGAATTGGAGGGTCTGGTGGCTGCCCCGATCAACGACCCGACGGTGGGGCCTGCGCTGCTGACGGGACGCGCCGCGGCGGTCTTCTTCCACGAGGTTTTCGGGCATCGTGCAGAAGGGCACCGGCAGAAAGACATTTCGGAAGGCCAAACTTTTGCGAAAAAAGTGGGCGAGCAGATTCTGCCGAGCTTCCTGAGCATTGTGGACGACACCACGATGAAGAAGCTGGGCGACGAGGATTTGCTGGGCTACTACCAGTTTGACGATGAAGGCGTGCCGGCGCAGCGCGTGACGCTGGTGGATCGCGGCGTGTTGCGTGGATTTGAAATGTCGCGGTCGCCGCTGGCCGATTTCCCGAAGTCGAACGGACATGGACGGCGACAATTGGGTGCCACGCCGGTGTCGCGACAGGGAAATCTGCTCGTGCAAAGCAGCAAGACGGTAACGAATGCGCAGCTACGCGCGAAGTTGATCGAGTTGATCAAGGAGCAGAACAAGCAGTTTGGATTGTTGATTGACGATATCGCCGGCGGGTTTACGTTTACCGGCCGCGGACAGCCACAAGCGTTTCAAGTGTTGCCGCTGGTTGTTTACAAGGTTTATGCAGACGGGCGCCCCGATGAACTGGTACGCGGCGTGGACATTGTGGGTACACCGCTGGCGGCGCTAACGAAAATCGTGGCAACCGGCGACACGCCCGAAGTGTTTAACGGCTATTGCGGCGCGGAGTCCGGCTCGGTGCCGGTTTCCGCGGCCTCGCCAGCGATTTTGACTTCCGAGCTGGAAGTGCAGAAGAAGCAAAGCTCGACGGACCGGCCGCCGATTCTGCCGCCGCCCGCGCACGACAGTGCCGTTGCGAGTTCTACTGGAGGCCAGCAATGAAGGGCACATTTCGACTCGCCGCCTGCACGATCTTTTCGCTGGCGCTGACAGCGGGGTCATTCGCCTCTTCAAGGGCTTCTTCGGAAAAGGCGCAGCAGCCCAATGACAACGATCAAACGCTGCGGGCGATGCGCGACGAGATGGCCCGCGCAAAGACCCGACTGGAGCTGAAAATTCCTGGAACCGAGCAGCCCGTCCGCCCTTACTACGTGGAATACCGGCTGCTGGACCTGGAAGTGCGCGAAGTCGTGGCCGAATTCGGCACGCTGCTGAACTCGACACGCACACGAAACCGCTTCATGAACGTGCAAGCGCGCGTGGGCGATTACAAACGCGACAGCTCCAATTTCATCAGTGACGACGGGTTCCGCGGCTTCATCGGGCCGACTGGCTCGGTGGGCATCGACCGGGACTACAATTCGCTGCGGCAGGATTTGTGGATCGCCACGGATCAAGCCTTCAAAGAGGCGGTGGAAACCTACTCGCGCAAGCAGGCTTACTTGAACAGTCTCGCGCGGCAAACGGATATCGACGATTTTGCGAGAGCGGAGCCGATCCAAGCGATCGAGCCGCTGCAGGCTGCGGACTGGTCTTCGCGCAATTGGGAGCAGGAAGCACGCGACGCTTCCACGGCACTGCGCGTCTTTCCGCAGATTTATGAATCGCGCTTGACCTACTATTTGGTTTACGCTACGGAATATCTGCTGACCAGCGAAGGCACGGAGATTCGCCAAAATCGCCATTTTGCCGCGATCGAAGCGGGCATGGATACGCTGGCGGACGACGGCACGCCGCTGAATCATTTGTTCTCGACGTATGCGCCGCGGCCCGCGGATCTTCCGGACGCTGACACGCTGCGCAAGAATCTGAATATCTCGGGATCGGAACTGATGGCGCTGCGAGCGGCGCCGACGGGACAGGACTATACCGGACCGGTGTTCTTTGAAGCGCGGGCTGCTGCTCCGCTGCTGGCCCAGGTGTTGGGCCCGGCGATTAGCGGCGCGCGGCCTCCGGTTTCGTTCACTCCGGTGATGGAACAGATGCTTTCCGGCCTTGGCGGCAAGAGCGACTGGGTGACGCGAATCGGTGCGCGCGTTCTGCCGACGAGCGTGACCGTGGTCGACGACCCGGCGGCGAGAGACTACAACGGCAAGCCGCTGATGGGCGGCTACAACGTGGACGAAGACGGCATACGCGGACAAAAAGTGACCCTGGTGGAAACCGGCACGCTGCGCAATGAATTGATGTCGCGGAGACCGGGACCGGACTTCGATCGGTCGAACGGGCACGGGCGAGCCGCCTTCTTGAACGATGCCAAGCCGACGATGAGCAACTTGCTGTTCACTTCGTCGGAGACCGTGCCTGCGTCGGAGTTGAAGAAAAAATTCATCGAAGCTTGCCAGGCGGAAAAACTGAACTACTGCCTGATCGTGCGGCAAATGGACAATCCCGCCATCAGCTTTCTGCACCAAGAAGATTTCTCGGAACTCCTCGCCAGCTTTGGTGGCGGGGCGGGGACCGGCGACCGTTTGCCGTTGGTCGTGTACCGACTCTATCCGGCGGATGGGCGGGAAGAAATCGTGCGCGGGATGCGCGTGATTGGGCTTAACACGCGGTCGCTGCGCAATATCTCCGGCATTGGCAACGACTATTTCGTTTACAACTACATGCAGAGCCAAGTGGATGGCTTCTCGGGAACGGCTCTAGGCGCGTTTGGCTCGGCGCAGACGGGAATTCCGGCATCCATCGTGGCACCATCGCTCTTCTTCGAGGAAGTGGAAGTACGCGGATCGCGGGGCGAGCCGAAGCGGCTGCCGCTGCTGCCAGCTCCGCCGATGACGGCGAAATAAGCGGAATTGCATCGAGTCATGGCGCGTGGGCAAGGTGCTCGCTGCGAGCGGTTGAAACGTGAATGATCTGACGAGACGCGGATTTATTTTTGGTACGGCTACCGTCGCAGCGTACGGGCTGCTCGTGGGCGTGCAGCGAATCTGTCTGTCCGCGCTGGCGGATGATGCGCAGCCGGAAGACGATCCTGGGCCGGTGAAGATCGCGCGATTCGCGGCAGACGGAACCCGGCTAGGCGTTGACAACCTGCCGAAGCTGCGTAAATCCAAGAAGGAATGGCAGAAGCAACTGACGCCGCTGCAGTACGACATAACGCGGCGAGCGGCTACCGAATTTGCGTTTAGCGGCGCACTGCACGATAAACACGCTTCGGGCTTGTACCGCTGCATCGATTGCGACACCGTGCTGTTCAGTTCCACGACGAAATTCGATTCGGGCACGGGATGGCCGAGCTTCTGGGCGCCCATTGCGCCGGAAAACGTCTACGAAAAGTTGGACATCAGTGGCGGAATAGTGCGGCGCGAAGTGAAGTGCCGGCTCTGCGAGGCCCATCTGGGCCACGTATTCACCGATGGCCCGGAGCCGACTGGGCTGCGGTATTGCATGAATTCAGCGGCCCTGCGATTTGTCCCCGCAACGCTGGCATCCCCGGCCGCTTGACAAGTAGAGCGCCGGCGCTCTACGCGCGGTTACTGTTTCACCTCGCCAAGCATATCCTCGTAGTCGTTGACGGTGATGCGGTCAATCTTGCCGGGAATGGTCGCTTCGACGGTCTCGGTAGCATGCGTCGCGCGGATATTGCCCATCTTGACCGTTTTGTCGCCCATATGTGCGTAGAGCGGTACGACATCTTTCCACGTGTCGGGCACTCCGGTACGCGTCAACTCCGCCTTAAAATGCGTTTTGCCGTCGGCGGTGTAATCGACCGAAACGTGAAAATTGTATTGCGGCTCGCTCATGCCATATACATATTCGTTGAAAAACCAATCCATCTTGTGATCGCCGTTAGCGTCCATGGATGGCGTCATGTGCTTTTCGACGATGGAGCGAAAATCCTCGGTCGAAGCTGACTTGTTGTCGAAGGTCTTGCAATAGTCCTGCATCATGTCTCTGAAAAGGTGATCGGGATCGGCAGAGCGACGGTCCCAGAGCTGCATGCGCAGCATGTGCAGGACGTAGCCACCCTTCGAGTAAATCAGCGCCTGATATGAGCCTCCGTTGGTTTCTGAAGACCGAATACGTTGCCCCATCCAGATCGGTCCCAGGCCCTCGATCGGGTGGCCGTACGTATCCCTGTTATGCAGCAGCTCCTTTTCACGCTTCCAGCGATTCAGATATTCCTTCATGTTCTCGCGGTACTGCACGTAGAGATTGCCGGAGAATTCGGCGAATCCTTCAGAGAGCCATTGATCGTGATAGCTCTTCCAGCCGACTCGGTGGCCCCACCATTGGTGCGAGCTCTCGTGAGCGCGGAAGAAATCGGTCAGCTCCACGCCGTCCTTTAGTCCGATTTCGTGGCGCTGTGTGGCATCAAGAAAGGATGCAGACCACAGATAAATCAGTCCGGGCCAGCCTTGCCCGTAGGAATAACTGATCGGCAAGCTGGTTACCGCCAGATGCTTGTAGGGGTACGGTCCGAAATAGGAGGCGAAGAGGCGAACGGTATTGGCCATCTCGGTGCCCATGGTCTTGGCCATGAGTGAAGGCGACAGAGTCCCGACCGCTCCCATAGCTTGTCCGGATTCAAAAATTCTTTGCACGGCAGCCATGACGTCGTCAGGCTCGCGATTCGCGTAAATATCGACGAAGACTTCGCCGGCTTTCTCGTTATAAGGCTTGTAATCGCCGTACGCAAAACCGGCTACGGCAAGCGGAATGTCGCTTTTCCAAGTGGTGATGCGGGTATTGCCGTCGACGGTTTCGCTGGTCTTGTCGCCGGTGGCTACCAGCAGCGAATTCTTGGGACTGCGGAAAGTGATGTCGAAATCGGCGCGAGTTGCGAAGCTGTTGGGACGCTCGGGGTACCATCCGGAACTTTCGCAGAAGTAATTGCCGCTGCCGGCCTTGCGAATGGCACGCTTGCCGGCGTAGCGAAACTCGAGAGTCTGTGCGGTCCCGGGCGCGAGCGGCTGAGGCAAGACCACGGCGACATAGTCGCCATAGGATTGGTAGCGGTCTTTGGTCTCGCGCGCCTGATAGAAGCCCAGCGCGGTTCCCTGGGCGTCCTTGATGGAATCGATGCGGAGGTTGGCATCAAAATCGAAGACGACCACTCTTAATCCGGCTAGCCGAGGCTCCATGGTCATTTTGGTCGTGGCACTGAGTTCCGCGCCGGAGGTAACGCTGGCGTTGATGTTGTAAGAGCGGATGGCGAAGTCCTCTTTGGCTAGCGGGTCCTTCCATACCTCCGCGGCGGCCACGTTTTTGGCCGGGAAGTGCATCCACACGTCGTTGATCTTTATCGGCCCGACGTCTACCCAGCGGCTGACGCGAATTTCTTCGGGGTCCAGTGCGTCGTAGCGGAATTCCACCCAGTCCTTGGCGGAGAGTTTCAGGTCGGCGAGAAAGTAGGCGGTATGAGCGCGATCGCCAGCGAGAATGCCTTGCAGCATCCTGGGCATGGCGGCCTCGCCAAGATTCTCGCGAGTTTTTTGGCGATTGCCGTAGAGGTCCTCGCTACCGGAGGATGGCGCCCACTTCACCTGTTTGGCGATGTCCTCCGCGAAGCCGTCCGTGAAACTGAAGGTGGCATCAGCGAACGAGAAATTGATCGCCTCTTGCTTGGTGAAGAGTTTCAGTTGTTGCGCTTCGAGCGGATTCGGCGGCTCGACTCGCACGGCGCCTTTGCCGCGGAAGGAAGCGCCGAACGTCACGCCATTGACCGGCTGCGTGAGCTGGATGGTGCCGTCGATCAGGGTGATGTGAATGCGATCACGAACGATCTCAACGTTTTCCGCGTGCGCCGAGCGCGCCGGGTCCATAGCCGGCGCTGACAGCGCGTTCCAGACCGTTGCCGCGGGCGACGCGGCGGATGCCGGCGGAGCGTCCTGCGGGAACGTGCTAGAACAACCAAGACACAATGCTGCTGCAAGCAGGAAGGGCTTTCTGGACATGAGCGGATCTCCCGGGCTGCCCCTGAAACACTCAGCGATAGTTCCAGAGGCAAGTACCGGACAGTATACGCTGGATTGCGGCAAATATAGCGGGCGTGCGCAAGATTTGCTTAACGTGTTTGTGACAGGCGCGACCTGCACCGGATCAAGCGCTCGCGGGACGAACCACCATCGATCTCTAGCGCCATGACCGTCGCAGGAGGCTCTCAACCGGGCGCGGTCATGGAACTTGAGGTAGTCTTGTTCGACTGTTATGGTGAGTCTTTTGCAGGAAGAGAGCCGCGAGAAAAAGCGGGCTGCGCTACTAAGCGTGGGCTCGGCCATACTGCTTGTCGCGCTGAAATCGTTTTTGGTCCTGCGCACCGGCAGCTTGGGTGTTCTCTCTGAAGCGCTGCACTCCAGTCTCGACCTCATCGCCGCAATCGTTACATTTCTCTCCGTCCGTGTTTCCGATTTGCCGGCCGACGAGCGTCATCCCTACGGCCACGGTAAATTCGAGAATTTTTCGGCGTTTGTGGAAACTGGCCTGCTGCTGCTCACGGCGCTTTACGTAATTTACGAAGGCATCGCTCGACTCTTCTTTCGCTCGGTTCACGTACAGCCCAGCATCCTCGCTATCATCATCCTTCTGGTAGCGCTGGCCATCGACGTCACACGATCCCGCGCGCTGAATCGAGTGGCGCAAAAATATTCCAGCGAAGCCCTGGAGGCCGACGCACTCCATTTTTCGACCGACGTCTGGAGCACCCTGGTGGTCATCGCGGGCGTTGGTCTCGTCTGGGCCGGCGAAACGTGGAATCTTCCGTGGTTGATTTATGCCGACGCCATCGCAGGGTTGATCGTCGCCGCGATCATTTTATGGGTCGGCTCGCGGATGGGCATGCGCACGCTCGATGCGCTGCTGGACGCTGCTCCCGTCGATCTGCAAAATCAGATCGCGCGCGCGATTTCCAGGATGGATGGTGTGCTCAGCGTGGACCGCGTGCGCGTCCGCCGCGCCGGCGGCCGTCATTTTGTCGACGCCACGGTCAGCGTTCCCCGTATCTCGAGTATTGAGCAAGTTCATTTGCTGACCGATGCTATCGAGAAGCGCGTCGGCGAAATCGTCCCGTCCGATGTCATGGTCCATGCGGAACCGCGCGCCCAGCAGGGCGAACACCTGTTCGAAGCGATTCGCGCCGTCGCTCAGCGCCGCGGCCTGGCGGTCCACGATCTCAGCGCGCAGCAGCAGGATGGCTTGCTCTTCATCGAGCTGCACCTCGAAGTGGACGAAAATCTCTCACTGCGCGAAGCGCATCGCCAGGCCAGCGAACTCGAGGAGGAGGTTCGCCGGCTTCCTGGCGGTTCCGTGGAAGTTAACATCCACATCGAGCCGCTCGGCCGCCACATCGCCACGCCCGAACGCGGCATCGCGGAAATGAAACTTCTTTCGCAAGCCATCGAGCAATTCCTGAATACGCTGCCTGCCGAATACGACGAGCTGATCAGTTGCCACAATGTCCGCACCCGCCAGGTCGAGCACCACATTCTTACTTCGTGCCACTGCACGATGAAGGGTTCGTTGCTCATCACCCAGGTTCATGACGTCACCGCTGCGCTCGAGGATCGCGTTAAGGAAAAGTTCCCGCAAGTCTCTCGGGTGACTATTCACCCTGAACCACCCGAAGAACGCTGATTCGTTCGCGTCAGGCTGTTTTTACATTGCGACGTTGCTCGCGCCCGAACACCTGTGCACCGAGCGCGATTACCGCGGGAAAGCATTCCAGTACGTAGCGCGGCTCCGGCGTCTCCAGTGTCGTCAAGAACGCCGTTCGCAACGCGATGAATAGAATCAGCAGGGCAACTGCCGGCCGCCCCTCCGCGCGGCCGTGCCACAACCGCCAGCCTCCCCACAACGCGAGGCCGGCATAAAAACAATTGAGCAGAAACATTCCGAACGTCACGCTCTGATCGACCTTATCATCCCGCCACGACTGCGCCAGCGGAAACACCGTTCCCGACACGGGCAGTAATTCAATCCGCGGCGCAAACCACATCGTCACCCCGCGCAGAACCGGCAGCCCCGCATACGTCCGCAGCGGATGCCGCGCCGTCCGTTCACGCGCCAATTGCGCGAAGGCATCATCCTCTTCCTTCGTCAGCGTCAAATCCTCGTTGTACGGCGCGAGAATCGCCGCCACCCGCCGTTTCTCTTCCGCCGAATCAAACGCCCGCGCCGGAATCGTCTCGACATCGATGGTCTCGCCATTCAGCTTCCAGGGCACCAGGTAACAATCCTTCACGCGAAAGAGCCAGGTCTTTTCCCAGGCCATGAATCCGTAAGGCACCAATTCACCCGGCAAATTGGAATTCTTCGGCGCCAGAAACTGCACTTCATGCAGCGTCACAAAATTTCGGATCGCCCAGGGCACCAGCGGCAACACGAATGCACACCCGGCCAGTAACCCTATCCGCAGCGCGCTACGCAGTTTAAGTGGGCGCACGACCATAAATCCCAGAACAAGCAGCCCAGCCACCAGCAACAGGAGGCTCTCTGGCCGAAACAGCGTCGCGATACCAATCAGAAAGCCGGGCGCAAAAAACAAGAAGAATAAAAAATTGCGCCCGATCAATGACCGAAGTCGCTCATTCTGAATTGGAAGAGGCAGTGAGAACCCAGACGCATAGATCTGCAGTTGCAGCAGAAGGAACAGCGTCGCCAAACCCGTCAGAAACACCGCGAATACTTCCGTCAGCGGCACAGCCGTATAGTTCGCCGTGAACGGGCACAGCGCTGCGAGCCACAGTGCCGCCACAAAAACTCTCCTGAGCTTGCTCGCTTGTTCCACCACCGGAATCAGCAGCACCGCGGCCAGCGTCGCAATCACCAGACATCCCAGCAAATCCACTGCAACCTGTCCCAGCATCGCCCACAGCCGCGCCGCCTCCGCCGTCTTCCCAGTCAGCAAACTCACCAGCGCCAGATAGGCCGGATATCCCGGCATGCGCAAGTCCACCGGTTGGATCGCCCCGTTCACGTCCATCGCATACACCCCATGCTTCAGCCAGTTCGTCGCCATCTGCTCGTAAAGAACCGTGTCACCCGATGTCGCGGGAAACCGCAGCACAAACAGCAATCGCAGGCACAATCCGAAAGCCAGCGGCGTAACAGGGTGTGAGAAAATTCGCCTCATGAACGGACCGCATCTTACAATAGACTGGCTGCCTCAAGCGGACGGACTCAATCGACGTGATTTACGCTTCGTGCCGCAAAACTGGTTGCCAGGTTAAATGAAGGAACGCGGTCCCATTTTTTACGACGCGCAGCGCATGCGCTGGCGTCTAACTCGGCGTGTCATGGAAATCAGCGGAGCGTTGCTCGCGCTGTTGCTGGCCTATTTCTTTATCACTATCGCGGTCAGCGTCGAACTTCCCGCCAGCCTGCTTCCGGAAACTAAGACCGGCTATCGTGCTTTCAAAATCAAAAAGAAGACCACCGTTCGCGAAGGCCGCCACCGGCGCGTAGCCAACATCGGCAATATCCCCGCCAGCTACGATCCTTTGCGTGCCGCGTTTTTTGTCAGTTGGGATCCCAACTCTCTCGCTTCTCTCAAAAAGCATTACAAAGACATCGACCTGCTCATTCCCGAGCAATTGCACGCCGTCTCTCCCGACGGCGCCATGACCGTCGTCGACTACGAACGTGGCCAGCAGCGCGTCAAGGCCTCACCTACCGAGGCCATCGCAATCCTCAAGGACGACAAGCTGCACCAGTGGCTTAGGACGGTCAAGGCCACCGGCGTCGAAGTTCCGTGCATGGGCCTGCTCAACAACTACGACGGCACCACCTGGCGCATCAAGGAAATGGCCGAGATGCTTGCCAAGCCCGCGGCGCGCCAGAACCTGGTCCGCGATCTGGTCGAATACGCCGTCGCCGCTCATGAAGCTGGCATCGTCGTGGATTTCGAGGGAATTCCCGACGCCAGCCAGGATGACTTTCAGAATTTCATCGCCCAACTCGCTCCCGCTCTCCATGCCGTGGCCCTCAAGCTCATGGTCGCGCTGCCCGCCCGCGATGACGCCTACGATTACGAATTCTTCGGCAAACAAGTCGACGCCATCGTGCTCATGAACTACGACGAGCACTGGCTCACCTCCGGGCCCGGCCCCATCGCTTCGCAGGATTGGTACGTCGAAAATCTCCAGCAAATCATGGAAGTGGTGCCGGCGCGGAAAATCATTGTCGCCGTCGGCAGCTATGCTTACGACTGGTCCGAAGCTTGGCCCAAAGTTCACGAAGGCGCGGAGTCCCTTACCGTTCAGGAAGCCCTGCTGCACGCCTACGAATCGGAAAGTCAGATCGAATTCGATTCCAATTCGCTAAATCCGCACTACTCCTACTACGACGAGCACAACCATGTTCATCACGTCTGGATGCTGGACGCCGTCACCGCGTACAACGAACTGCGCGCCAGCGAGCGCCTCGGCGTGCAAGGCACCGTTCTCTGGCGCCTCGGTTCTGCCGACACTTCCCTATGGCCCATCTGGGACGTCACCCATCCCGACGATGCCACGCGCCAAAAGATCGCTGATGTCCCTCCCGGCCCCGATCTCATCCTCGAAGGTCACGGTGACGTCTGGCATTTCATTGACACGCCGAAAAACGGCCATCGCACTCTCACCTACGAGCCTTCCGATGATCTCTTCACCAGCGAGAAATACGACTCCTATCCGCTCTCCTACCATATCGACCAAATCGGCGCGGCCAAGAAGAAAATCGCCCTCAGCTTTGACGATGGCCCCGACCCCAACTGGACTCCCGCGATCCTCGATATTCTCAAAGAGAAAAAGGTTCCCGGCTGCTTTTTCGTCATCGGCATCGAAGCCAATCAATCGCCCGCGATTCTTCGCCGCGAATATGCCGAGGGCCACGAAATCGGCAATCACACTTACACTCATCCGGATTGGGAAAGCAAAGATCTGTCGCCCACGCAAATCAAGTGGGAAATCAATCTCACTCAACGGTTGATCGAGAGCATTGTCGGTGTAAAAACTATTCTCTTCCGGCCGCCTTTCGGTATTGACCATCAGCCCGAATACGCCGAGGAAGTCAGCCATCTTCCTGCCGCCCAGGACATGGGTTACATCATCGTCGGCCAGAAAATCGATCCGCGCGACTGGCAACAGTCCGGCGGAAAACAAGTTCCTGCCCCGGAAATCGTCGACAACGTCTTATCCGACGCGCACAACGGCAACATTATCCTGCTCCACGATGGCGGCGGCGATCGCACGCAGACTCTGCTCGCCCTGCCGCAAATCATTGACAAGCTCCGCGCGCAAGGCTACGACTTCGTCTCCGTCTCTGACCTCATCAACGAAACCCGCGCGCAAATACTCGTTCCTCTTTCCACCGAGGAGCGTTGGCAAGCTCGTGCCGACGGCTTCATCTTCGGCATTTACCATTGGTCGCGCCTCTTCATCGCCACCATTTTCATCGCCGGAATCATTCTCGTCAGCGGCAGGGCCCTCATCATCGGCATCCTGGCCATCATTGAAAAAATGCGCCCCGATCGCGCGGTCATGCCCGATCCGGAGCCCGCCGTCACCGTACTCATTCCCGCGTACAACGAAGAGAGTGTCATCGTCCAGACTGTCTTTTCCGTTCTCGCGTCGGACGCTAAGCATCTTCGCATTATCGTCGTTAACGACGGCTCGACCGACTCCACCGGCACGCTGCTCGACGCCAATTTCGCCAACGATCCCCGCGTGCGCATCGTTCATCAGGCCAATCTTGGCAAATCTGCCTCCTTACGTCTCGCACTCGCTCAAGCCGAAACTGAAATCGTTGTCACCATCGACGCCGACACCGAAATCGAGCCCGACGCCATCACCAAGTTGCTCCGCCATTTCTGCCATCCCAAAGTCGCCGCCGTCGCCGGCAACGTCAAAGTTGGCAATCGTACCGGGTGGCTTACTCGCTGGCAGGCTCTCGAATACATCACCAGTCAGAATATGGAAAAGCGCGCTTTTGACTTGCTGAATTGCATTACTGTCGTACCCGGCGCTCTTGGCGCCTGGCGCAAATCCGTCATCGAAGCCGCTGGCGGCATCTCCGCGGATACCGTCGCCGAAGACGCCGATCTCACCATCGCCATTCGCCGCCTTGGCTGGCGCATTTCCTACGACGAAGAAGCCATCGCCTGGACCGAAGCTCCTGTCACGCCTGGCCAGCTCATCCGCCAGCGCTTCCGCTGGACCTTTGGCACCCTGCAATCGGTCTGGAAACACGGCGACACCCTCTTCCGCCCGAAATACGGCACCCTCGGCTTTGTCGCGCTCCCCAACATTCTTTTGTTCCAGTTGGTTCTTCCGCTGGTCTCACCGATTATCGATTTGCTTTTCCTCGGCTCCGTCGCCATCTGGGGCCTGCAAAAGCTGCACTTCGCCTGGCTCCCCCAGCTTCACTCCGATACCGGCGATCTTCTGCGCTCGGTATTCTTCTTTCTCGGGTTTCTGCTCATTGACGCCCTCACCTGCGCCCTGGCCTTCTTCCTGGAGAAAAAAGAAGACTGGACGCTGCTCTTCCCCGTCCTGCTGCAGCGCTTCTACTACCGTCAGTTAATGTACGTAGTGCTCTTCCGCTCGGTCAAAGAAGCCGTCAGCGGCCGCCCGGTAGGCTGGCGTGGCGTCGAACCCGAACCCCCGTCTCCGCCCGCCTCCCGCAAATCCCCCGAACCCGTCCACGCCTGACCTTCGAGGCCATGACACTGTCGACCGTAGGGGTGCAGCACTGCTGCGCCCCAAGTCGCCGCGCCGTCCCGTTTGAGCCGCTCGTGCTGGCCAGATACTTGCTTTCACGGGGGCAGTCCCCTATAATACGTAATATCACTACTTCCGATACTCCCTTGGAAAAGACCATCACAGCCGCTGACGCCAACCGTAAGTTCTCAGAGCTCCTCCGCGGTGTCCGCAAAGGCCGCACCTTTCTTGTTACTTCTCACGGCAGGCCGGTCGCGAAGGTGATTCCCGCCGAGGAAGACTCTCGCTCCGCGGACGCCGGCCGAATCGCCCTTTTCTCTCGGTTGGAAAAGCAGAAACCCGCGCGAGGCGCGGCGGCTCGCCGCCGTTGGACGCGGGAAGAGCTCTATGAGGACTAGCGTTGAGAGTGGCGGTCGATACTAACCTGCTCGTCTACGCCGAAGGCGTAAACGGCGCTGAAAAGAAGAAGCATGCACTCGAAATCCTAAAAGCCTTGCCGCGGAGTTCCGTTTCCATTCCCATCCAGGTCCTCGGCGAGCTTTTTCAAGTGCTAGTCCGCAAAGCAAATCGCTCTCCCCAGCAAGCGCGTAACGCCATTCTGACCTGGGGTGACGCATTCCCGCTAACCGACACCACGAAGTCTGTCATTCTCGCCGCTGCCGAGCTCGCCCCAACACACCGGCTTAGTTTTTGGGACGCCGTCATTCTCGCCTCCGCAGCGGAAAGTGATTGCCGTCTTCTCCTGTCCGAGGATTTGCAGCCTGGCTTCACATGGCACGGCGTCACTGTCACCAATCCGTTTGCCGCTTCCCGGCATCCTCTGTTGGAAAGTCTCTTGCGCAGCTGACACTCCGCTCACGTCAGTTGCCTGGCCGCGTCTCAACCCCTATGAGGTGCCTCGTGTCTCTCACCGTAACTCGCCGTACCTTCCTGAAATCCTCCACAATCGCCGGCGCGTCGCTCCTCATCCCATTCCGCCTCTCCGCTCGCGCCGCTTCCGACTCTCTCGCTCCCAACGCCTTCCTCGAAATCGCTCCAGACGGCGCCGGCAAAATCTGGTGCGCACGCTCCGAAATGGGCCAGGGCGTCCGCACCTCTCTCCCCATGATCGTTGCCGAGGAACTTGGCTGCGATTGGAAAAGCGTCTCCGTCCTCCAGGCCGATCTCGACCCGAAGTACGGCGATCAACTTACCGGCGGCAGCGGCAGCGTTCGCGGCGGTTATGCCAATCTCCGCAAAGCCGGCGCCGCAGCCCGTGCCATGCTTATTTCCGCCGCTGCCACCCAATGGAACGTTCCACCCGTACAGTGCCGCGCGGAAAACGGCTCGGTCTTCCACACACTCACGCAGCGCAAACTCCCCTTCAGCCAGCTAGTCGCCAGCGCATCCGTTCTCCAGCCTCCCGCCGATCCGCCTTTGAAACCCGCCGCAGAATTCACCCTCATCGGCAAGCCCACCGGTCGTACCGACGCTCCCGCCAAGGTCTCCGGCCAAGCCAAATTCGGAATCGACACGCGCATCCCCGGCATGCTCGTCGCTTCCATCGAGCGCTGCCCGGTCTACGGCGGCACCCCGCGCTCCTTCAACGCCGACCAGGTGAAAAAGCTTACCGGCGTCCGCGCCGTCCTCGAAATCTCCGCGGTTCACCTCACTCATCAGTTCGGCGACACTTCGGGCCCTGGCAGCCGCAACTACACCTGCTCTGGCGTAGCCGTAGTAGCCGATTCCACCTGGGCCGCTCTGCAAGCCCGCAAGCAACTCCAAGTCGAATGGGCCGAAACCCATTCCACCCAGGAATCCACCGCCTCTCTCCGCCAGCAAATGATCGCTCTCACTTCCAAGCCCGCCACCGTCATCCGCAAAGACGGCGACTTCGACCTGGCTCACGCTTCCGCCACGAAGCATCTTGACGCCGTCTATGAAGTCCCGTTCCTCGCTCACGCCGCCATGGAACCAGTCAACTGCACCGCCCACGTCCGTGGCGATGAAGTCGAAATCTGGGCCCCTACGCAAATCCCCGGTGCCGCCGCTGAATCCGTAGCCGCCGCACTCAAAATTCCCGTGGGCCGAATTAAGGTTCACGTCACTTTCATCGGTGGCGGCTTCGGCCGCCGCCTCATCCAGGACTACGCCGTCGAAGCCGCCCTGCTCTCCCGCGAACTGCAAGCCCCCGTGCAAGTTATCTGGACCCGCGAAGACGACATTCGTCACGATTTCTACCGACCCGCCGCCTGCCACTCTCTGCAAGCCGGCATCGACGCCAAAGGCAATCTCATCTCCTGGCTGCATTGCGGCTCCTCCCCCTCCATCGAAACCTTCTACAACGGCACCGGCATCTCTCCCCAGCAAGCCGCTCAAGTCGATAGCACCGACTTCCCCGCGCCCTTCATTCCCAATTTCCGCCTGGAATTTGCCGAAGCCCAGTCCGGCATGCCCCTCGGTTACTGGCGCTCCGTCGACGCTTCGGGCAACCAGTTTGTCCTCTGCAGCTTCTTCGATGAAGCTGCCCACGCCGCCGCCCGCGATCCCGTCGAATTCCTTCTTGCCACGCTCGGCCCACCGCGCAAAATCGATCTTGGCAGGAACGGCACCATCGACGTCGCCCGCCGCCGCCGCGTCATCGAACTAGCCGCCGAAAAATCCGGCTGGAGCAAATCCCTTCCCCCGGGACGCGGTCGCGGCATTGGCATCTGTTTCGGCTGGGGCACCTCGGTAGCGCAAGTCGCCGAAGTCACCTGCAATTCCCAAAATGGAACTCTTAGCGTCGACCGCGTCGTCTGCGCGGTAGATTGCGGCACCGTCATCAACCCCCTCGGCGTCGAAGCCCAGATGCAAAGCGCCATTAACTTCGGTCTGGCCCAAGCCCTCAAGAGCGAAATCACCGTCACCAACGGCCGTGTCGACCAGAGTAATTTCCACGACTACGAAGTCCTTCGCATGAACGAAGCCCCCCGCCAGATCGAAGTCCACATCATCTCCAGCACCGAGCCACCCGGGGGCATCGGCGAACCCGGCGTCCCCCCAATCGCTCCCGCCGTAACCAACGCCATCTTCGCCGCCACCGGCAAACGCCTCCGCCGGCTCCCCATCCGCCCCGCCGATCTGCGATCCTCTTGAGAATAAAATACTTACAAGATATTAGTTGACAATTAGTATAAATGTGCTATAATGGTTTGAATTCAGGGATGCCATTTCCCATAGGTCCCGCTCCTATGCCTCGCCGCCCGGCTGCTCTTCTAACTTCCCCTCGCGACATCTCTAACTCCTCACTCTTTGTCGTTCTTGACCACGAGATCGAAAAACATCCCTTTCCCTTTCAACTACTTCCGCACTCTTTTGCAAAAACACCGGGGGGTGTCATCAAGCCCGTTTCGCCAATCCTTCAAGAAACACTCTAACTCCTGCCGCAAACCGCCTTTGCTTCGCTCTTTTGCACCACAGCGAAGCCCATCCCCTTCCTTTTCAATCCGTTGCACACTCTTTCTGTGTTTACCCGGGATGGAATCGCTCTTCGACTTTCCACGATCGACTGTTGACCGTTACCACCGTTAAGTCCCGTAGAACCAGCACTTGCGAAAAAAACTCGCCGTCTGCCGTATTATTATTGTGTGGACTTATCCCGGCCGCACTTCCTCTATCTCACCGCTTTTCTCCACATTTTCATCTACCCCCGCACCTGTTGTACGATATTGCCCGTCTAATCGCCCATCCCACCGCCCGGCGATTCGGAGGTCCGCATGGCCATTAGCTTCACTCTGAACGGCAAGTCCCAATCCGTGGACGTCAGTCCGGAGATGCCCCTCCTCTGGGTTCTCCGCGACACCCTCAATATGACCGGTACCAAGTTTGGCTGCGGCATGGCGCTCTGCGGTGCCTGCACCGTCCACATCGACGGCACCGCCACCCGCTCCTGCGTCACGCCCATCTCTTCCGTCGCCGGAAAGAAAATCACCACCATCGAAGGCCTTTCCGCCGACGGCAGCCACCCCGTCCAGCAAGCCTGGATCGAAGAAGATGTTCCCCAGTGCGGCTACTGCCAGTCCGGGCAGATCATGTCCGCCGTCGCCCTGCTCGCCAAGAAACCTAATCCCACCGACGCTGATATCGATTCGGCCATGAGCGGCAACATCTGCCGCTGCGGCACCTATCAACGCATCCGTAAAGCCATTCACCGCGCGGCGGGCGCCAAAGCCTAGCCGCCGCAATCGTCCAAGAAAAATCCGCAGGAGTCGCACATGGCAACGAATCTCACTGTCGACCGCCGCACCTTCTTGAAGACCAGCGCAGCGGGTGGCGCCGCCTTACTCATCGGCTTCCACCTTCCCGCCGGCGCTAGCGATCCGGCGCAAGCCCAGGAGAAGCCCGCGGTCAATCCATTCAACGCCTGGGTGCGGATCACTCCCGACGACCACGCCACGCTCATTCTCGGAAAGTCCGAGATGGGCCAGGGCATCATGACGGCGCTGCCGATGATTCTTGCGGAAGAGCTTTGTCTCGACTGGAAGCAGGTGAAGATCGAGCAAGCGCCGACCAATCCAAAGATCTACGATCACGGTACCGGCGGCAGCGGCAGTATTGCCGGTTCGTGGTTGCCGTTGCGCCAGGCGGGTGCGGCCGCGCGCGAAATGCTGATTGCCGCGGCAGCGAAAAAATGGGAAGTCACCTCGGACACTTGCAAAGCGCAAAACGGGCGCGTGGTGCACGGCCATCCGCAACGTTCCCTTGGTTACGGCGAACTCGTTGCGGACGCTGCGCTGCTGCCGATTCCGAATCTGAAGGAAGTTCCGCTCAAGAATTCCAATGAGTTCACCATCGTTGGCCATGACATGCATCGCGTGGATGCGGCGGCCAAGGCCACCGGCTCGGCGAAGTTCGGAATCGATTCGCGCCCCACGGGTTTGCAGTACGCGGTGATCGCGCGCTGTCCGGTTTTCAACGGCAAAGTGGTTTCGTTCGACGCCACGAAAGCCAAAGCAGTGCCGGGTGTGCGTGACGTTTTCCAGATCGAAACCAGCGGACGCGGCGCCTCCACTACCGGTGGAGTGGCGGTAGTCGCGGACAATTCCTGGGCCGCCCTTCAGGGCCGCAACGCGTTACAAATCAAGTGGGATGAAGGCTCGGCGGCCGGCGAATCCACCGCGGAACTTCGCAAACAATTTCTCGAAAACTCCGCCAAGCCCGGGAAATTCGTGCGCAACGATGGCGACGCGGATGCTTCTCTCGCTGCCGCGTCCAGGAAACTCGAAGCGGTGTACGAGTTACCCTTTGCCGCGCACGTTTGCATGGAGCCGATGAATTGCACCGTGTACATTCAAGGAGACCGCGCCGAAGCCTGGGTGCCGTCGCAGGGCCCGCAATGGGCGCAAAGCGTGATAGCGGAAATCGCCAAGTTGCCACCCGAATCCGTGACCGTGCACACCACGTTGATGGGCGGCGGCTTTGGCCGGCGCTATCAAGCCGACTTCGTGATGGAAGCCGCACAAGTGGCGAAAACCACCGGCAAACCGGTGATGGTGCTGTGGACTCGCGAGGACGACATGCAACACGATTTTTACCGGCCGGCTTCCTACCACAAGATGCAGGGCGCGCTGGACGCCGACGGCAATCTCGCGGCTTGGAAGCATTTCCAGACGTCCACGTCGATTGCCGCGAAGTGGCGTCCTAACGGCGAAGAAAAACCCGAGCAGGGCGAATTCGGCACCGGCGCAACCATTCCTTACACCACACAAAATATCCGCATCGAGTACACCCTGGCCCATTCCAGCGCACCGCGGGCTTGGTGGCGTTCCGTAGAACATTCCAGCAGCGGATTCGTGATGGAAAGCTTCATCGATGAACTGGCGCACGCTGCCGGGCAGGATCCGCTGGCCTATCGCCTGAAACTCATCGGTGACTCTCGCACCATCCCACAGTTTGAAGGCTCTCCGAACGACCCGCCGTTGACCACTGCGCGCCTGAAAGGCGTTCTGCAACTCGCCGCCGACAAGGCCGGCTGGGGCCAGCCCATGCCTGCGAATCAGGGCCGCGGCATCGCCGCCTTCTTTTCGTTTGATTCGTATCTCGCGGCGATGGCGGAGGTCACGCTGCGCAATCGGCAGCTCAAGGTGAATCGCATCGTATGCGCGGTCGATTGCGGACGCCCCATCAATCCGGACGGCATCCGCGCGCAGGTGGAAAGCGCGGCCATCTACGCGCTCACGGCGACTCTGAAGGACGCGATCACCGTCGAGCACGGGAGCATCGTGCAGAGCAACTTCAACAATTACGACATGATCCGCATGAAAGATGCGCCGCCCATCGAAGTGCACATCGTGCAGAGCACCGAGCAGCCCACCGGCATCGGCGAACCGACCGTGCCGGTCATCGCCCCGGCCATCTGCAACGCCATTTTCGACGCGACGCGCAAATCGAAAGCGCTGCGCATCCGCCGCTTACCGATTCACCCCGAAGACTTGGCCTAACGCGGGCCAGAGCTTCGCACACGAGCCGGAAACATGCCGCTCACGTCAGAATGGAGCGCGCCGCAATCGCTGAGTGTTTCGCTTTCGTTTTTTGCCGCCGAGGTGCTCGGCGCAATCGTCCTGTTGATTTGGCTGTACCTAATATTCGCGCGCGGGCGATTCTGGTGGTTGCGGGAATTTGATGATGATATTGCGCCGCACGATGAGTTGCGCGCATGGCCGCGCGTCGTAGCGATTGTTCCAGCGCGCAACGAAGCGGAAACCATTGCGCGCGCGGTCGAATCGCTGGCGGGGCAGAACTACGGCGGCGAATTCTCGGTCATCGTGTTTGATGACCACAGCGAGGATGCAACAGCGGATTTGGCACTGCGCGTTGCGCGTGCTGCTGACGCTGCGGATCGCGTGGTGGTGCATCGCGCCGCCACACTGCCGAATGGCTGGACTGGGAAACTATGGGCCCTGAATGAAGGCGTAGCGCGCGCGGCGGAAACGGACGCAGCGTTTTACTGGTTTACGGACGCGGATGTGCTGCACGCGCCGGACACCTTGCGCAGGCTGGTCTCGCGAGCGGAGAAAGCGGGGCTGGATCTCACTTCGCTGATGGTGCTGCTTCGGGCGGAGAGCGATGCCGAGAAATTGCTGATTCCGCCGTTCCTGTACTTCTTTCTGAAGCTGTATCCGCCGCGCTGGATTGCCAATGCGAAAGCGCGAACGGCCGGCGCAGCCGGCGGATGTGCGCTGCTGCGGCGTGAGGCGCTGGAACGGATCGGCGGGCTAGCGGCGATTCGCGGCGAAGTGATCGACGATTGCGCCTTGGCGCGTGCTGTGAAGCGTAGCGGCGGAAGGATCTGGATGGGCGTGACTCGCGCGAGCGTGAGCCTGCGCTCCTACGGCAACTTTCCCGAGATTCGGGACATGATCGCGCGAACCGCGTTTACGCAGTTGCGCTATTCGGCGTGGTTGCTGCTGGGCACCATCGCCGGGATGCTGCTGACGTATGTTGCGCCGGTTGCGCTGGTGTTCAGTTCAAATATGTTCGCGACGATCTGTGCAGCGATCGCCTGGGTGTTGATGACCTGCTCGTTCATTCCGACGTTGTGGCATTTCCGTAGGTCGCGTTATTGGGCGCCACTGCTGCCCATTGCGGCGCTGTTTTATTCGTACGCAACGTGGCTGTCCGCAGTCCGCTACTGGCGTGGGCAGGGCGGCCAGTGGAAAGGCCGCGCACAGGCACCGAGTGAATCCAAAGATGTGGCCGGATAAACCGGGATTTGCTATGCTTGGGAAGTTGAGCGGTACAGGGCTGTATCCCGCGGTCAGGGAACGGCACCGGAGGCCATCATGAGCGTCATTCCTATTCCGGGCGAAGGCAAAGTTACAGCGCCCGGACTCCTGCAGCGAAAATCTTCGGCTGCGGGTTCTCACAGAACAGCAAAGAAAATTACCTGCCTGACGGCGTACGATTATCCGACTTCGCGTCTGTTGGATGAAGCCGGAGTGGACGTGTTGCTGGTGGGCGATTCACTGGCCATGGTGGTGCTCGGCCACGAGAGCACATTGGCGGTGACCATCGAGGAGATGCTGCACCATACCCGGGCGGTGCGGCGGGGCACGAAGCGCGCTCTGGTGGTGGCGGACATGCCGTACGGCACGTATCACGGCGACTTGTCCGAATCGGTGCGCAACGCGGTGCGCTTTGTGAAAGAAGGCGGCGCCGAAGCGGTGAAGATTGAAGGTGGAGAGCGCCGGCTCGAATTAATCTCACGATTGACCGAAGCGGAAATTCCGGTGATGGGACATGTGGGGCTCACGCCGCAGTCGGTGAATGCGCTGGGCGGGTACAAGGTGCAGGGGAAAACGCAGAACGCCGCGGAGCAGGTGTTGCGTGACGCCCGTGCGGTGGAAGCCGCGGGAGCGTTTGCGGTGGTGCTGGAAGCGCTGCCGCGGGAATTGGCGGCGCAGATTACCGAGGATTTGAAGATTCCCACGATTGGAATCGGCGCGGGCCCGGATTGCGATGGGCAGATCCTGGTGGTGCACGACTTGCTGGGATTGACGTTCGGGCAGCCGCCGAAGTTTGCGCGGCAATATGCGAATGTTGGCGAAATCATTTCCCAGGCAACGCGGGAGTATTGCGCGGATGTCCAGAGCGGCGCGTTTCCCGCGGATAAAGAGTCGTATCACGGGCAAGCGGTGGTGATCCGGAAGCGGAAACCGATTTCGATTGTGGAGTGCTAGAAAAGACGAAGTAAAGAAGTAATGAGATAACGATGTAACGAGGGAGAGGGACAGGAATGACACCGGAGGAAATGCGGACGCTGTACGAATTTAACGCCTGGGCGAACCGGCGGGAGCTGGAGGCGGCAGCGACGTTGACGAACGAGCAGTTCACCCAGCAGCTGGGTTCGAGCTTTTCTTCGCTGCGGGATACGCTGGCGCATATCATGGGCGCGGAATGGATTTGGCTGGAACGTTTTCAGGGTAGATCGCCTGGGGCATTGCCGGAAGCCACGCGATTTGCGGACGTAGCCGGCTTGCGCAAAGCATGGTTGGAACAAGAGGAGCAGTTATTGAAATTTGTGCGCGGGTTGTCACAAGAGGATCTGAACCGGGTACTGGAATACAAGACACTGAAATTTGGGACGTATAGCAACCCGTTGTGGCAATCCATGCAGCATGTGGTGAATCACGGGACGTATCACCGCGGGCAGGTTACGACGATGCTGCGGCAGTTGGGCGCACAGCCGATTTTGACGGATTTGATGCATTATTACCGCGAGCGGACCGTTGCTGCGGGAGCGTAGTTTCCTGTAGCTTTTCTTCTCTGTGGAAACGATACGAACAATTGCCTGGGCGAAAGAGTTGGCGCGAGTGGCTCGCGCGGACGGGCGCATCGTGGGGCTGGTGCCGACGATGGGAGCGCTGCACACCGGGCATGTGGCGCTGGTAGAGCGGGCGCGGCGCGAATGTTCGCCGGTGATTGCTTCGATTTTCGTGAATCCAAAACAATTTGGGCCGAACGAGGATTTTGCCAAGTATCCGCGGGCATTTGAGGCGGACGTCGCGAAGCTCGCAGCAACCGGCGTGGACGCGGTGTTTGCGCCGGAGCCTGCGGAAATGTATCCGGCGGGATTCGGCACGCATGTGCATGTCGATGGAATCAGCGAGCGGCTGGAGGGCAAGTCGCGGCCAGGGCATTTTCACGGTGTGGCCACGGTCGTAATGAAATTGCTGCAAATCGTGCAGCCGCACCGGGCTTATTTTGGGCGCAAGGATGCGCAACAGGCGCGCGTGATCCAGCAGATGGCGCAGGACATGAATCTGGACAGCGAGATTGCAGTTTGCCCCATCGTGCGAGAGGCCGACGGATTGGCGATGTCTTCGCGCAATGCGTACCTCGAACCGGCGGAGAGAAAGGCGGCAACGGTGCTGCACCGGGCGCTGGCTGCGGCGAAGAGCGAATTGGCAGCAGGCGAGCGCGATGGATTGCGGCTGCAGAGTGCGATGCGACGAGTATTGGAGGCAGAGATGTTGGCACGAGTCGATTACGCGGAGATTGTCGATGCAGAAACGTTTGAGCCGGCGGTGCGGGTGAGCCGGAGTTGTTACGCGCTGCTGGCGGTTTATTTTGGAAGAACGCGGTTGATTGACAATTTGTGGATCGATTTGGATGGCGGGGATGGGATTCGGTTGGAGTTGTAAGGCGAGGAAAACGCGGCGAGACTTTGGATCCTGCTGAACGGATCACGAGAGCCCGCCCTCTGAAGAGGGCGGCTACAACAGTTGGGAAAGCCAGCGCTATGTCGAGATGTAGGCGAGGACTTCGGCGGCGTGGCCTTTGGCTTTTACGTTGTCCCAGGCTTGCTGGATTTTGCCGTCGGGGCCGATGAGGTAGGAGATGCGCGGGATGCCCTGGAAGCTGCGCCCCATGAATTTCTTCAGGCGCCAGGCTCCGTAGGCCTGCAGCATTTTGTGAGTGGGATCGCTGAGCAGCGGGAAATTCAGCTTTTGCTTGGCTTTGAAGCTCGCTAGCGCTTTTTCCTTGTCCGCGCTGGCTCCCAGTATGACCACGCCGACTTTTTCAAACTTCGCTTTTGCGTCGCGAAACTCGGACGCTTCAATCGTTCAACCGGGGGTGTTGGCTTTAGGGAAGAAAAACAGGAAGACGCGCTGGCCTTGAAAATCCTGGAGCGAGACGAATTTCTCTTCATCGGATTTGAGGATGAAGTCGGGAGCTTTGGCGCCTGTTTTCAGCATTGGTAACCCTGGTCAGTCTAAGCCGGGCTGGCTCGCTGCGCCAGACGGAAAAGCGGCGTCGAGCCGCCGCAGTCGAAATGCGCCCGCGCCGACTACGCGCGGCCGCCACAAGAACAAGATAGCGGTGTAAAGCCGCCCCTACAAAGTCAGGACGAAAGCAGTTTGCGCACTACATCGTTTACGGTTTGTGGATTGGCTTGGCCGCGGGTGGCGCGCATGACCTGGCCGACAAAAAACTTGAAGACGCCTTCGTTGCCGGATTTGAATTTTGCAACGTTGTCGGCGTTTTTGGCGATGACCTCGCGGGCGGCTTGTTCGATGACGGAGTCGTCGATTTGAGCGCCGAGGCTTTCGGCGGCGACGATTTCAGCGGCCGAGCGGCGGGAATCGAACATGGTGGCAAAGACTTTTTTGGCCACTGCGCCGGTAATCTTCCCCGATTCGACGAGGGTTAGGAGCTCGGCTAACGCCAGCGGCGAAACCGGGCTGGCGCTGATTTCCTTGCTGGAATCATTGAGGTGACGGAGGAGTTCGGTTTGCATCCAGTTGGCGGCGGTTTTGCCGGGCGCCCCAGCTTTGACGGCAGCTTCAAAATAATCGGCAAGCGCTTGCGAGGCGGTGAGGACTTCGGCGTCGTACGGCGTAATGGCGTATTGAGTAACGAAGCGGGCGCGCTTGGCTGCGGGCAATTCGGGAAGCGAGCGGAGAACTTGGTCGCGCCAGACGGAGCTGACGTGAACGGGCAGCAGGTCAGGCTCGGGGAAATAGCGGTAGTCGTGCGCTTTTTCCTTGGAGCGCATGGCAACGGTGCGATTCTCGTTTTGGTGCCACAGGCGGGTTTCCTGGGCGATGCGGCCGCCGGATTCTAGAACGTTGATTTGGCGTTCGATTTCGTATTCGAGGGCTTTTTGCAGGAAGCGGAAAGAATTTAGATTCTTTACTTCAACTTTGGTGCCGAATTCTTTTGAGCCGCGCAGGCGCACGCTAACGTTACCATCGCAACGCAGCGAACCTTCTTCCATGTTGCAATCGCTGACGCCGGTGTAGAGCAGGATTTGCCGCAGCGTGGCGAGATAAGCGTGAGCCTCTTCGGGCGTGCGCATGTCCGGCTCGGAAACGATTTCGCTGAGCGGGCTGCCGCAGCGGTTGAAATCGACGTACGCCTTGTCGGCGGAGTGCGCGAAGCCTTCGTGCAGATTTTTCGCGGCGTCTTCTTCAAGATGCAAGCGGGTGATGCCGATGCGCTTCTTGGCGCCGTTATGCTCGATTTCGATCCAGCCGCCGGTGGCCAGGGGAAGTTCGTACTGCGAGATCTGGTAGCCCTTGGGCAGATCGGGATAGAAATAATTTTTGCGCGCGAAACGGGAATGCTCGTGCACCGTGCAGTTGATGGCCAAAGAGGCGCTCATGGCCAGCTCGACGGCGCGCTTGTTGAGCACGGGGAGCGTTCCGGGCAGACCGAGGCAGACAGGACAAGTGTTGGCGTTAGGCGGATCACCAAAACGCGTCGAGCAAGCGCAGAAGATTTTGGTTTTGGTGAGCAGCTGGACGTGGACTTCGAGACCGATGACCGGCTCGTACTTCGCGCGGATTTCCGGCGAGAGCGCGGCTTCTTCTTCCGATGAGGCGGTTTTCGGCATTGCGGGAAGGAAAATTATAGCATCAGCGGCGCGACAGGCGACTATCGCTAGCGGGAATAAGCCTGAATGGCGTTTCTGGCGGTGATGGTGAGATTTTCGGGCAGTTCGTTTAGCGGGAACCAGGAGACTTCGCGGGTCTTGTCCGGTTCACAGTTGCGAGCTTCGCCGCCGAGGATTTTGCCCAGATACGCGGGCGAAACCCAATGCTGGCTCTCCTGCGGAAGATGATGATCGGTGACGCATAGCAGGCGTTCCAGACGGACTTCGAGGCCGACTTCTTCGCGCGTTTCACGCACGGCGCACTGCTCGAGGGTTTCGAGGAAGTCGACTTTGCCGCCCACGATGCTCCAGCAGCCAGCCTCCGGCGGGCGCTTTCTGAGCGTCAGCAGAACGCGGGCGTGGTCATCGACGAGCAGGACGCCTACACCGACGCGGGGCTGCGGATCGGATTGTTGAGGCGACAGAGCGGTCATGATGCGACCTCGATCTGATGTCGCGTGGCTAGCGCGACGAATGCTGAGCGGCGTCTGGCGCAGATTCGCGCAGCGCGGGCATAAAGCGTTCGGCCAACGCGTAGCCGCCGAAGAGCAGCGCGGCATAGATGGCATCGCTACCCATCGTGTTGCCGAAGAGCGGAAGGCCGGTGAGATAGCAGGCTGCCAGACCGACAGCGGTTTTCGGGAAGGTGTCGAAGTAGAGCCATACGGCATAGTTGGTCACCAGGAAGAATTGCCCGGCGCCGGCAAATGTGGCCAGGCTGATGCGGCCGACGGTGCGGCGGTTGCGGAGCCACAAGCCGATGGCGATGTTGGTGGCGAAGCTGGCGTAAACGAAGGGCATCAGCTTATGAAAGCCAACAAAGATGTCTCCGACGAATAGCGAGAGAAGCGGAAATAGAAACGCGAGACGGCGGTTGCGAATCACCGCGCCGGAGAAAAGGGCCATCGCGCCGATAGGCGTAAAGTTCCAGGGATGGGGAGCGATGCGTACGGCAGCGGCTATGGCGATCATCACCAGAGCTAATAGAGTTTGCGGCAGCCAGGATTGCTTTTCAGAGTTCTGTGAATTCATGCTGGAATCTCCTCTTGCGTTGGTACGGCGAATGGCACACTGCTCACCCGTGAAGGGGTGAGCTACGGATTTCTGGCGTTGCTGGAATGCGGTCTTCTGCCAGCAAATCATAAAAGACGAACCCATCGCGGTGGACGACTTGGCCTTTGCGAATGTTGATTGGTTTGTGAAAGATGGGGCCGGCGAAAACGAAAGTGTGAAACTCGCCGTTTTCGCCGCACGGATCGACGGTTGGCGGCAGATCCCGAAAAAAGGATGCGTCCAGTTCGCGTCCGGCGAAGCTGGGATCGAGTTTCGCGGGATCGATGCAAACAGCGACGGCGCGAAAGCCGCTGGCGATAAAATGCGCAGCGAGTTCGCGGGTATCACGCTTCCAGATGGGAAAGAGCGCAGTCATTTGCGCGCGGGCAAGATTCTTTTCGCGATAGAGCCGGAGGTCTTCGAGAAAAATGTCGCCGAACGCGACCCGGCGAACACCCTGCGTGTAATGGGAGAGCACCGCTTCTTCCATGCGCGCCTCGTAGATGGGATTGACGCACTGCGGCGGGATCAGCACTTCGTGCAGCGGCAAGCCGATGGATTCGGCTTGCTGCCGCAGAAGTTCCCGGCGAACGCCGTGCATGCTAATGCGGTCTTCTGTTGACCCAGGGTTTGCAAGCACAAACCCTGGAACCCGGCCTTCGGTGACGGTGGTGAGCAGAGCCACCACGCGAACGTCGCTCTGCAAGAGCAGCGCGTGCAGCGCCATAGCGCTGTCTTTGCCGCCGCTCCAGCAAAGCAAGATGGGTTCGGTCGTTTTCATAGCAGGACCAAATACCCTTCAGTTGCGTGACGGGAAGTGAAAACGAATTCCGGTCAAGAAATTCAATCGTAATGCCGGAAATCCGAAAGCGTCTTCGTACTTCTGATTGGCCAGATTGTTGAGTGTGGCGTGAATCTCGACGCCGCGCGGCAGTTGGTACGCGAAGCCGGCGTTGGCCAGAACATAGCCCGGATTGCGGAAAAGACACTGCAGGCCGAGCTGGCAGGCGAAGGTGCCATCGTTGGGCTCGACGTCGAGCGTGGCGCCGCGGATGAACGCGTTGGTGTTGAGCATCAAGCGGCCGCGGTGCCAGGTGATGTTGTAGCCGGCGGAACTGCGCGGGCGGCGGAGAAACGGCTGGCCCACCTCGAGAGGCGCCAGCACGGTATCGCTGCGGTCAAGAGCCAGGATCGAAGTGTTGAGCCACGCGTATTGCGCCGAGATGTCGAGCGAGCGTAGTGGACGAAGGCGCAGCGAAGTCTCGAGCCCCTGCGCGCGGGAATTGGCCAGATTGTCCGAAGTGAACGCGCTCAGATTGGTGAGCGAACCGCCCAGCGTGACAATCTGATCCTTGTAGCGATTGTAGAAGTAGGTAACGTCGAAGATGGCGCGATCGGCGAAGAAGCGCTGCTCGATGCCAGCATCGCCGCTCATGCTCTTCTCGGGTTTCAGTTTGGGATTGTTGGTGAAAGCGATGGCGAAGCCGTCAGCGGCGCGAATGCCGGTGCCGAAACTGCCGTGAATGCGTGTGGTGCCGAGAGGCGTGTCGGAAGGCGCTTCGCGAAGCAAGTAGGAAGTGGCGACGCGCGGATTAACTTTGGTTACGGAACTGGCCGGGATAAAAGGCCGGGAGCCGAACCCGTCTGGCGGAAGCGAGTCGGTGCGAAGATTATCGACTCGCAAGCCGGTGGTGAGAAACCAGCGCCGAACTGGGTGCCAGCGGTTTTCGGCGAAGTATCCATAGATGTTGCGAGGAAGAACGAAGGCGGTGTTGTTGGCGTCCGCGATGAACGTATCTTGTACCTGCTCGTGGTTGTACTCGAAACCGTAGACGAACACATCCTTGCTCGAGGCGTTCCACTCACCATGAGTGTTTACGGTGACGCGCAGGTTCTTCAGGAAAGAGTCGCCGAACGAGGAAATGAAAAACGAACGGTCTGGAGCGATGCTGACCGAGAAGACCTGCTTTAGCTGCGAAGTGAACTGCTCGGAATAATTCGCCTGGTAAGCGAAGAGATTGCGCTTATCGCGAGACGTGGGGTCGAGCCCGAAAAAAAGATGATCAGGATCGGAGCCGTACGCTCCGGGCGAGCCGGCGCTATTGGCGTTGCCAAAAAAGTGAAACGTAAATTGGCGCCTGGGGCTGCGCGAATAACCGAAGCTCAGGTAAGAACTTTGATTGCGGTAGTAATCGTTGGGAACGACGCCATCGGAATCGAGCCGCGAGAGATTGTACGCCCAGCTGAAACCGTGGGTTAGCCCGCTGCCGCCGGTGGCGAGGCGCCAAGTGGAAAAGCTGCCACCTTCTCCTAGAAAAGAGAAGTGCGGCGGGCCGTCGCCAGTCTCGCTGACGATATTGATTACGCCCGCGACGGCGTTGGAGCCGAAAAGGGCGCTTTCCGGACCACGGGAGACTTCGACATGCTCGACGCCGTCCGTGGCCATCGATGCGAAATCGAAATCGCCGCCGAATTGGTTGACCTGAATTCCGTCGATCATAACGAGGTTGTAGTTGGAGTTGCCGCCGCGGATGAAGACGCTGGTCGCTCCGCCGCGCCGTCCGGTTGAGCTGACTTCGACGCCCGGAACGCCGCGAAGAATTTGCAGAACGCTCTCGGCGTTGCGATTCTCGATCTCCGGCTGACTGATGACACTGACGGACGAACCGATTTGCGAAGGAAGCGCTTCGTCAAGAGAAGCGGACACGACGATTTGCTCCTCGACGGCGGTGATTTTCAGGTGCAGGTCGACGTTGACCGACTTAGAGTCCTGCACTTCCACTTCGGCGGAGCGGTCCGAGAAGCCGGGGACATTGGCGATGAGCGAATACTTGCCGCCAGTTAGTCCGGCAAAACTGTATCGCCCATCGGCATCCGTGGAGCGTTGTTCAAGGGAAGCCAGACCTGAGAACAGAGATACGTGGGCGTTGGCGACGCCCCGCCCATCGGGATCGAGGACCTGGCCTTGTATGGTGGCCCTGTCTCGGGCTTTGTTTTGGGAAAGCGCGAGAGCAGGATAGAAAACCGAAAGAATCAGAAGTAAAATCAGACTGCGGCGAAATGTAGGCATTGGTCTCCTCCGCTCCCTCACGCGCGGGAGTTGAAGGTTGTCTCTTTCAGCGAGAGGAGCTGAAGGAGTTGCAGATTTCGCCGGTCTCCTGGCTTGGCGGTGGTGCTGCTCGCTACCTTCCCGCAAGAAAAGTTGCAGTGGATGGCGAGCTAACGCTTTCAAGTGCGAATGCTGCGCGAATGTTTCAACTGCGATCGCTGAGCAATCGACTCCGCCTTACAGTCGCGCGGCGGCGACGGCTTGTACATGTTCGTTGCACTGTGATCTGAGCGGCGAACGATGCCCGTCTTCCCGAGCACGAAATCTGCGGTGATTGTGAGGGGCGCGGACGCCCGCTGTGGATTACGAGATGTCGCGGCAGGACCGCGGGCCGAGGTTAATAGGTTAAGACGAGTGGGCGCGCATAAAAGAAGCGCGTGGTCACTGCGTCTGCGAAAGCACAGTTACGCGAGGACGGCCACTTGCGCCGAGCTCCACGGAAAGCTGCGCCTGAAAAACTTGTTCGAGCAATTCGCGTTGATACACCGCCGCCGGCGTGCCGACCCGTAAGCAACGGCCCCGCTGCATGAGCGCCACCTGGTCTGCGTAGTCGGCGACCAGATTCAGCTCGTGCGTCACGATGACCACGGTGTAGCGATTCTCCGACGCGAGGCGCCGCAAGCCCTCGAGCAGATCCACTTGAGCGCCGATATCGAGATGCAGCGTCGGTTCGTCAAGCAGAAGCAACAGGGGCTGCTGCGCGAGGGCACGCGCCAGAATCACGCGCTGCCGTTCGCCGCCGGAAATCTGGTCCATCCAGCGGTCGCTCAAATGTTCAGCGCCGACTTGCGCGAGCGCATTGCGAGCGATGGTCATGTCATCATCAGATTCGAAGTGGAGCGTTCGGCTATACGGATGACGCCCTTGCAACACAAATTCCCACGCGCGGGAAGGAAACAGCAGCACGCTTTCCTGCTGCACCATGGCAATGCGCTGTGCGCGCGCGCGTACCGGCAGAGTGTGGGTCACGAAGCCATCCAGCAGCACTCGTCCCGAGAGGGGCGCGAGCGACCCTGCGATCAATTTAAGCAACGTGGATTTGCCGCTGGCATTGGGTCCGAGAATGGCAACAATTTCCCTAGCTCTCGCCTGAAAGCTGGTTGCTTCCAACGTAAATAGCGGCGCCTTCGAGGGATTTGGCGAGTACGCGTAGCTAACTTGCTCGACGCTGAGGCGCACCTCGGCGGAGCGCGAAACATCTGTGCGTCCGGCGAAGGCACCTGAACGAGCAACGCTGCTCATGCGAATCTCCGGCGCAGCAAATAAATAAAGAAAGGAGCACCTACAAGCGCAGAGATCGCGCCTACCGGGAGTTCCGCCGGGGCGACGACCGTTCGGGCGACCGTATCCGCGATGACGACTGCGATCGCACCACCGAATGCGGCAGTCGGAATCAAAATGCGATGGTCGGAGCCGAATATCCAACGCATGGCGTGGGGGACGAGCAGCCCGACATAGCCCACGGCTCCGCTTACCGAAACCGCGATACCGGTCAGCAACGAGGCAGCGATGTAGACGACCAACGAAACCCGTCGAACGTCCACGCCCAGGTGCATGGCTTCTTTCTCGCCGGTCAGCAGCAGATTCAGATCCGAAGCGGTCGTATAAATCGCCGCAGCCGCAACAAAGAAGCCGAAGCGAACGACCCAGCTCACGATGGGTTGCTGGGTCGTTGAAAGATCGCCCATGAGCCAGAACGCGGTGCCGTGCAGGTCGCGACCCATGACGGTATTGAACAGAAACATCTGGATTGCAGAGAGAAATGAAGCCGTGATGACTCCGCCGAGAAGCAACGTGTTGCTGTCGATTTGGCCTTTCCGCCGGCCGAGGAAATAGACCGCAACGATCGTGCCGAGCGCGCCCAAAAACGCGCCTACGGGAGTGAAGAGCGCGGAAAGTGCCGCGGGGAAAGGAATGTGCGGTTCGAGAAGCAACGCCGCCATGGCCCCGACACCTGCGCCATTCGACACGCCGAGGATGTAAGGATCCGCGAGCGGATTTCGCAACAGAGCCTGAAAGCTGGCTCCAGCAACAGCGAGCGATGCCCCGACGAATGTGCCAAGCAGGATGCGCGGCAAGCGAATATCAAAAATAATGAGCCGATAGTCGCTGGAGAGCTCACTGGTCTGGTGAAGAGCAACGCGAATGAGATCACGGGCCAGCGCATAGAGCGAAACGGGTACAGCGCCCAGCTTGAGAGCAACGACGATGACCAGGAAGAGCAATACCGCCAGGAGAGCGCAGCGGCTCAGGACGTAACCAAAGCTCAGAGGGCGCATGAACACGCCTCCGAAACCGCCTGACGACTCTGATTTGCCCAGGTTACGGAAGTATTCGCTGGCGGTTCAAAAGCCTCCGGATGAAGCTGCCGCGCAAGATCTTCGATCGCCGAAACGATGCGCGGCGCGGGACGATTCACCGCCTCGCTGATTACGGCAAAGCGCCGGTTGCGGACCGCTTCCAGGCCGCGCCAACCGGGCCGGCTGGCTAACGCCTCGAGGTCGACCGAACCGCCCGAAGAGTGGGCCGTGGCAAAAACCAGGAATTCTGGTTGCTGGCGCACCACTTCTTCGAGACTGATTTGTGGCCAGCCCTGCGTGGAGTCGACGATCGATGTGGCGCCCGCGTGACGCAGCGCGTCAGCGATGAAGGTGTCCTTGCCGATGGAGATCAGCGGCTCATCCCAGACGACGAATAGAACACGGCGCGGCGCTGACTTAGCGAGGCGCTCCTGCAAATCTGCAAGCCGGTGTTCGAGATCGGCGGTAAGGCTCGCACCGGCATCCGGAACTCCGAGAATATCCGCGAGATGCCGCGTCGAAGAAACAATTTGGTCGACGGTGTGCGGGTCGGTGGCATACGCGGGAATGTGCAGCGTTTGCAGGGCCAGCACCGTGTCCAGGCGATTGAACGCTTTGGCTGCAAGCACAAGATCCGGATGCAACGCTACGATTTCTTCAAGGCTGGGGTTCAGCCCGCCGCCTACTTTCGGCTTTTTCAGTGCATCGGGAGGATAGTCGCAAAAATCGGTATCGCCCGCGAGCCGATCTTGTATGCCCAGCGCGTAGATTGTTTCGGTCAAGCTGGGTGCGAGCGACACGATTCGAAGAACCGGTTGCGGAACGCGAACGGTTCGCCCGGTTTCATCGACCACTTCGCGAAAACGCGCGGGAACTGCACGCGTCGGTGTCGCAGACTGCGCGCGAAGCATCGTCGGCGAGCACAATGCGCAGATCATAAACGCATTGAGAGAAGCGGCGGTGAAGCGAGGGCGCATGGCGAAATTCAACTGTCTCCCGGCGAGGAAATGATTGTCCAACAAAAAAGCCCCACGAGACCCCTGGGGCTTGCAGCCACGTTCTCTCTCGCGAAGAACGAGCGCTTCTGCGGCTGGAGAGGGTACCCTGGCTTACGGCTGTGAGCCGCTTACAGTGGCGGGACCGCGGCCGAATCTCACGGCCTTCCCCGCTTCCCCAGCCTGCAAATTGAAACACGAGTGTAAAACGCGGACGCCGCGAGTGTCAATTGCGGGCGCATGGACCTTGCCCCGTTGCTACCGCCTCACTCCACCCGGTACATAGTGATCCCGCTAAGCATCTTGGGATAGAAATCGGTCGATTTCTGCGGCATCACTTCTCCGGCCGTCGCAATCTTCGTGACCTGGTCGACGCTGCACGCGTTCAGAAGGAAGGCTACTTCAGCTGCGCCATGGTCGACTGCGTCAAGGGCCGCGCTGGCCTCGCGCTCGTAGGTCAGGTTCGCTTCCGACGTCACAGCTTGCGGCGTGATTCCCAACGCCGGCTCGAGAATCCCTTCGTGCAGCAACACGACGTCCAGTTCCCGCTGCAAAGGCGAAACATTCGGCAACAGCCGATACAAATCAGCTCCGGGCCGCAGCGTTAGCAGGTAGTATGCCTGCTTTCCAGTTTCAGCCGTCGGATACGCTCCGATCGCGCGTTGCGGTCGCGTTTCCGCCAGCCGCGCCAGAAACTTCTCCCGTGCTCCGGCTTTCTCCCCTTCCTGCGCGAACGCAAATGTTTCCGCGGTGAACCATGGCTCCAGGTGGCGGCGCACGTCCGTCCAACGGAAGTCGTGGAGGTGCGCTGCCACACGATGTCCGGGCAGAATCAGCAGCCCTGCGCTCTCGGTGTTGACGAACGTCATCATCGCCCGCTCGTACGGGGCTTCCGGGTTAATGCTGCCGCCCGCTTGCGCTCTCCGTTCGTTGCGATACATCAACGCGGTTTCGTAGCGGTGATGTCCGTCCGCAATCACCAGCTTCTGGTCTTTCATCGCCGCGTGAATGGCAGCTACGCGCGCGGGATCATCGATCACCCACAAGCGATGCCCCACGCCGTACTCATCCTGCAGTTCGGTGGCCGGCGCGCCGGAAGTTCCGGCTTCGCTCAGAATCTTGTCCACCCGCTTTTGCGGATCGGAATACAGCATGAAGAGCTGCCCAGTGTGCATCTGCGTCTTGCGCAGCAATTCGAGGCGATCCGCTTTTGGTCCGGATAGCGTGTGCTCGTGCCGGAACACCACGCAGGCGGAATATTCTTCGAGTTTTCCGGCGCCGATGAATCCGCGTCGCGTCATGCGTTGCGGCGTGCCGGGAACGGTGAACTCCTGGGTATATCCATAGAACGCCGGCGCTCGATCCGCCACCAGCACACTCTTCTCGATCCAATCCTGAATGGCCCCAGCCGCTCGCGTGTACACATTGTTCTGCGGGGAATCTCCGTCATAGGTCTTGCCCTTTTCCACTGTGACCAGATTGTGCGGATCGGCCGCGTAATACTGCTGCTGCATCGCCGGCGAAATCTTGTCATAGGGCTGCGTCAGCACGCGGTCAAACGCCACTTTCGCCGGATTGTATCGGTACGCTCGGAAGGGATGGACCAGGGCCATTATTTCTCCAGTGACCTGTTCTCCGGTAACGCTTTTCGTTCTCGCGAAGCCTTACAGTTTACGCGAACTCAGCGGCAAATCGGAGCAGCGTGTCGCACGATTCTTTCAGCAGGATTGCAGTCTGTTGAAAATGCGCGGACAGACCTAAAATAAATGTTTATGGCACAGCCCGGGTTCCCACAGGTACGCGCGCTTATCTTTGATCTCGATGGCACATTAATCGACTCTAAACTCGACCTGATCCTCTCCGTGAACGCCATGTTGCGCCAACTCGGCCGTGGCGAACTGCACGAGGACATCATCTCCGGCTACATCGGACGAGGGGCGCCAACTCTGGTGGCGAAGGCTCTGGGCACCGAGGCATCGCCAGAGGACTGCCAGCGTGGACTCGAATACTTTCTGGCGTACTACGAAGCACACAAGATGGACAACACCTGCCTGTATCCAGGAGTAGCCAAAGCACTCCACGGACTCGCGCATCTGCCCATGGCAATTTTGACCAACAAACCTGTTCGCGTCAGCATACGCATTCTGGAGGCGTTGGGATTAGCGGATCGATTTCGCGTGATCTATGGCGGCAATAGCTTTGCAACCAAGAAGCCTGACCCGTTCGGCGCAAACGTAATTCTGCGTGAACTAGGAACGTCTGCGGACCGGACGATGCTGGTTGGAGACTCGGAAATCGATGTGCAGACTGCACGCAATGCCGGCACTTTCGCCGCCGTCGTTAACTACGGTTTCGGCATCTACGACCGCAGAGCGTTTCCCGCAGATATTTACTTGGATCGGCTCGGCGATCTCGTGACACTTCTGCCCGCCGCCGGTTAGGGAGTGAAAAGGGAATCAGCGATTCCAGAACTTCATAACCGCCGAGTAGTCGAGGTCCTCCTTTGACGCGCCTTTGACTGCGCTGTAGGTCTCGCGGGCGGCAGCCGTCGCTGGCAGCGGAACGCCAAGCTGGTTGGCTAAGTCAAGCGCCAGGCTCAAATCCTTGTGCATCAACCTTAGCGGGAAGCTGGGCACGTACTCGCCCTTCAGCAGATTCGGCGCCTTCACGTCCAGTACTCCGGAGCGCGCCATGCTCGATTGCATTACTTCGACCAATTTCTCGCCTTCGAGGCCGGCGCCCCGCACCAGCGCGATAGCTTCCGCCAGCGCGCCCACTTGCAGCGCGAGAATCGCGTTCATAGCCAGCTTGATGGTTTGCCCGGCGCCGTTCGGCCCGAGATGGAACCACTTCTTGCCCATCACGCCGATTACCGGCTCGGCTTCCCTCAACGTGTCGGCATCGCCGCCGATCATGAATACTAGTTCGCCCTTGCGTGCGCCCCAGTCGCCGCCGGTCACCGGCGCGTCCAGAAATCTGGCGCCCCGTTCTGCACAGGCTGCGGCAACCTTCCGGGCCAGGTTCGGCGACACCGTGCTCGAATCCATGTAAATCGCGCCGCGCTTGAGCGCAGCCATTGCGCCGCCTTCGCCCCACAGCACTTCTTCGAGTGCTGGCGGATCACTTACCATGGAGATTAGGAAGTCGCTGGCTGCCGCCGCTTCGTGCGGCGATCTGGCCAGCTTGGCGCCAGCCGCCACTAGTTCATCGGCGCGCGAAGCGGTGCGATTCCAGACTGTCAACGGATACTCGGCCTTCAAGATATTCATGCCCATTGGCCGGCCCATCAGGCCAAGCCCAATCAATCCCACGGCAGGTTTCAACGCACGCCTCCGGAAAACGGCCACAATTGTAGCCCATTCGCGCAAAGCGCGAACGTTACTGGGTTTCGATAGAATGGGTGAAATCAGGCGCGATGCGGACGATTGGCAATTGGCAGCAGACCGGATCCGCCACCGGTGGCTCCCGCGACGGCAGACTGGGCTTTCAGAGCTTGGTTCTTTTGTGCCGGCTCGGGATCGGCTTCTTCCTGCGCCTCGCTCGTTTGGGGCGCGCGAACTCTGGCCGCAAGCTTCATTTCCGTGTCCGGCATTTGCTCGATCTTGACGATGTATTGGTACGGGATTTCCCAGCGGAAAAGCTTATTCCCGCGCAACTCGAAGTTTTGCTCGAGGAAGATGGAGCGGCCTGAATCGGCCACAAATGTACCCGAAGCGGGCAGAAGGATGTCACCGGCGCGGTATTGCACCTCGACCTTGCGCCCAAGAAACGCAGAGTAGCGGGCCATGCTGTTCTCAGTGTCGGAAGCGCATAGTAATAGCGTCAATAGTACGAAAGGACTGCCCATGGAATTGATGTGGAAAACCGGCGATTGCAGGGAGAGATGAAAACCGCCGAAGGCGTGGGTAACCTATTCTGGCGATGCCAGTGCGACGTAGTCCGGCCGGTCGGAAACCAGCTTGTGGCGAAACGCTTTGCGAATCTGGTTGCCGTGCATGAGGAAGGCGCCCGGCATACGCTGGACGTCGCCTGCTGGAAGGCCCACGAAGTGCCCGGACATCCAGGCCATGACCATGCGAAAGAGGCTTTCGCTGTTCAGGTATTGCCGCAACTCGGCGCGCATCAGGCCGAATGGCTCATACAGACGTCCTTCCGGGTCGCCGAAACGTGGCACGTCCGCTAGGCCGTAGGGTGTGAAGAAAATCTTCGCCCGCTCCTCGGTGCCCAAGTGCACGAAAGCCAGGAGCGGGCCCTTGGCTTGAATGGCTTCACGTTTTTTGGCGATTTCGTCGACGGCTTCGCGGCAGAAGGTGCAGCCGAAATGCCGCAGGAACACCAGAAGTAACGGGGACTCTGCTGAGAGGGCTCCCAGAGGCTGGCCGGTCTGCGAGAGGAAGGAATTCAGCAGCGCTGCGTCAATGTTTTCGATGCGGGCCAGGCAGAACTCCTTCGAGAAGTTGAAAGAAAGTTTAGCACGCGAGGCCATGTAGGCCGGCAAGTCTTAGTGGGGAACAGAAAATGGGCGCTGACGGATCCCGCGATCAGCGGCGGTACAATTTGGCGGCGTTGTGGCTCTGCGCTTCCAAGCGGTTCGAGCTGAGATAGCTTCTGGCCCTGGCGTCGTTCTTCAAGTAAGCGTCCCAGAACGCCAGGGCAGCGGAATTTGTATCGTCAAGGATAGCTTCGCCACGCGACGTTCTAGCGGAAACAGTTCGCGTCGCGATGAACGACATGTGATTCGCGCCCTTGATGAAGACGTGAAACTTGTCGCCTTCCACGCTGCGATCGAATGGGATCTTGTGCCATGCCGGGCTGGCCATCGGACCCAGACTGTCGAGCGAGCCGGTAACGCCAAGGTACGGCAGCGAGATGGCGTCGAAAGAGTGCTCGGTTAAACCAAACTGGCCGGGGCCTTGCGGCGAGAGGCACAGAACCGCTTTCACACGCGGATCGGCAAAAGTCGTTCCGGGGTGGCCAGGTAAATCGATGCGCGCGCCGGCAATGGCCTCTGCGGTGTACGAACCCATGGAGTGGCCGGCAACGCCGATGTGTTCGGTATCGATTTTTCCCTGGAGTCCGAGGATGCGGCTCTGCAGCGCAGTGAGCGAATCGATCACAAAGGAAATATCCGCAGGCCGGCTCGCCCATAGCGCCGGTTTTTGCAGCGCGTCGCGCACCGCTCGCTGGAAGTGAATGTCTTCTTCTCCACCGTTGCGGCGCTGTATGGCGGAATCACGGTGTGTCGGCTGAATGGTGATGTAACCGTAGCTGGCCCAATGCTGCGTGAGCGATTCGCAGCACGTCTGCGAGCCGCCCGCGCCGTGAGAGAAAATAATGACTGGATACTTGCCGGGTTCAGCCGGATAAAAGACGCGGACATGTACGTCTTGATTGCGCTTCGCATCGTGCAGCACGAGGTCCGAGACTTCGGCGACGGTGTGCGACCCCGGTGCAAGGTTGTAGCCTTCCATGGCGTCACTAGTCGTAGTTGCGGCACTGTCTGCCGTTGCCTCAAGCGGAGAACTCCCAGGCGCCGAACCCGCCTTGGCCGGAGGGTTTAGCAGCGCACTTCGCGCTCCCGCGGCCGGCGTGAAGCCCTGGCCACCTACCGGTCGCGTGATGACATAGGCAGCGCCAACGCTCAGGCCACCTATCAACAGGAGGTTGCTGAGGTTGCGGAGCAGACGCCGCCGACGCATGAAATCCCTCGGCAAGGAAGGAAAGAGACTTCGACTGTGAGAACCGGCAGGCACAGGCTGACCGCCATGAGCAGAATGATGCCGCGACTCATCAACAAACCCGACACGGAGCAAAAGGTTGCGCAGCGGCTGCAGGGCCCGGGAAGATCGATTCGAGTGATGCAGATGATCCGAGCGGACCGTGCCAGACATGCTCACACTCCCAAGGGGCAAAAGGTGCTACTGCGGACGCGCGGCTAGAGTGGAACGTCCTTCCAATCAGGGAGTTGGTGGGACAAAACCTGATTGAAGCTCAGAAGACATTGTAACAGAGCTTGCGAACATTATGGTGCCAACCCGGCGTCTGGCCCTTGAGACGAGAAAAGGAGGTGTGAAAGGGCGCAATCTCAGAAATCGGGTCGGCGCCCTTTTTCGTAGTCGAGGGCGACGAGTGGATCAACTTGAGCGGCGCGGCGAGCCGTCAGGTAGGAGGCGAGTAGTCCAACAGCCAGGAACAGGATAACGACGGCACAGAATGTCCACGCGTCGGTGGCCGAAACGCCTCGAATCTGGTTGGCCAGAAGACGCGTCAGGCCGAGACTGGCCCACACACCGATAACCGTGCCTGCCGAAATCAGGCGAAACCCCTTCCACAAGACCATCCGAAGAGATGACACCGGGCAAGGCTTGCACGCGACCGGAGGACTCGCTCCAAGAAGAGTTTTCTTTGGCCAGCAGTGTCGTAGCGGTCGTCCGGGGCAGGGGCTAACATGGCGTACAGGGTGTGATCTGGAGAAAATCCCAAATCAACGTGAGTGAGAACGAAGAAACCGCGCAACAGCAAGCCAACGCCGGTCAAAACACGATTGACAGGGCAACTTCGGCTACGACCAGGATGGCGCGAAGGTTCCCATGGCGGAAGCCGCCACCTGCGCCCTTTCCGCTACCCGATGGATAACGACTTCGAGGCGGACGGGTGCGGCGGATAGGCCCGATAGCACTGGAGTGGGTCCCAAAGACCCGCCTGTACGTGGGAATTTCGCGGCTGCTCGGGTGTTTAAGTGAATGAAGCCTTGACTTTTCTGGCCGGGCGAATATTGTCTGCGTCCTAAGCTGCGACAGGGCGAAAGGATGGCGGGAGGATATGGGCGGACGGTTTCGATTGGCGGAGCAGGCGGTGGTGGCTGCTGTGGCATTTGGAGTCGCGGCGCTCTGCGGGTCTGCGGGATGTGCGCAGACGCTCACGAAAAAGACTTATGTGCTGAAGGCGGCGCGGTTGTTCGACGGGAAGAGTAACGCGCTGGTGAAGCCGGGAATTGTGGTGGTGAGCGACGGGAAGATTGTTGCGGCAGGATCGAGCGTCAACGTGCCGGCGGGCGCGACAGTAATCGAACTGGGAGACGCGACGCTGTTGCCGGGATTCATCGATGCGCATACGCACTTGACGATGATGTACCGCGAAGACTACACGCGGGCAGAGCTCGAAGGATTGCAGAAAACCGTAGCGGAAATGGCAATCGAGACGACGACCAACGCCAGCGTTACGCTGCAGGCGGGATTCACGACGGTGCGCGACGTGGGATCGGGTCATTTCTTGGATGTGGGTTTGCGGAATGCCATCGATAGCGGAGTTGTGCCGGGACCACGGATGCTGGTTTCCGTGCATGCGATTGGAGCGACCGGGGGACATTGCGACGATAACGGTTTTCGCGAAGGCCTGTTTGGGAAGGAAAGCGGGCCGGAGGTCGGTGTGGTGAACGGCGCCGACCAGGTGCGGCAAGCGGTGCGACTGGCGCACAAATACGGCGCGACAGTGATCAAGACTTGCGCGACCGGGGGAGTGCTTTCGATGGTGGACGCCGTGGATGCGCCGCAATTGACGCAGGCGGAACTGGATGCGCTGGTCAGCGAAGCGCACAACCTCAACTTGAAGACGGCGGCGCACGCGCATGGAGCGGAAGGGGCAAAGCGGGCGATTCGCGCTGGAATCGATTCGATCGAGCACGGGTCGTTTCTGGACGATGAAGCGTTGAATATGATGAAGGAGCGAGGGACGTATCTGGTGCCGACGTTGCTGGCGCCTCAGGGGCTGGGCGAGCAAATGGCCAAGAAGGCCAACATTCCACCGACCATCCGCGAAAAGGCCGAGCGTGCGATGAAAGCGGCGCCGGAGACTTTCAAGAGAGCGTTGGCGAAGGGCGTGAAAATCGGGCTGGGGACGGATGCAGCGGTTTATCCTCACGGGCGAAACGCGGAAGAATTTCATCTGATGGTGGACCTGGGAATGAAACCGATCGACGCGCTGAAGGCGGGGACTTCAGCGGATGCGGATTTGCTGGGGATGAGCGACAAGATCGGAACGCTGGAAGCGGGGAAGATAGCGGACGTGGTGGCAGTGCCGGGCGATCCGGTGGAGAATATCCGGCAGACGGAGCATGTGATTTTCGTGATGAAGGACGGGGTGATTTACCGGAACAATGCCAAGTGATCGGGCCAAGTGAACAGCGGCGCAAAATGAGTGAGCGGAGTTAAGCGAAGCATCATGACGGACCTGGCGTTCACCAACGCGACGGAATTTGCCGATTACTACCGCAAGGTAGCCGCGGACGTGCACACGTGGGTCGATCCGTTGACGCAGGAGCAGCTGTGGTACCGGCCGTATCCCTACGGAAACAGCGTGGGGCACCTGCTGCTGCACATGACCGGCAATTTGAACTACTACATCGGCGCGGGAATCGCGAAGACGGGATACATTCGGGATCGTGATCGAGAATTTAACGAAACAGGAAGACTCGACAAGCACGACGTACTCCAGGCCTTTGCCCGGGCGATTGACATGGTGGTGGCAACCGCCCGGGCACAAGGCCCGGATGATTGGATGAAGACGTACAGCGCGGAGCGGGAACCGGAAGCGAAAACCCGGTTTGCGATTTTTCTGCGGTGCGCGGCTCATGCGTATCATCACGTGGGTCAGATCATTTATCTGAGCCGGGAGTTGGCGAGGCAAGCAGCACAAAGGGGCATTTCAGCCTGAGCTGTGGCAGCAGCGTTCCGCTGAGTGGAGCGTGACGCGAGTGGTGGAACAAAGGGAACTGACGAAGGGAAAGGCAGCGCTGCTGCTGGTCCTTTCGGCGTTGATTGCGGTAGTGTCGGCGACGGAGTTGCGCGGCTGGCACATGTACGTGGGCCTGGCGATGGCCGGAGCGGCGATTTTTTTTGCATTCACGCGCTGGAACCGTAAGGCCTGACGAAGCGCGAATCGTTTCCGTCTAATGGCTGGGGAGGGTTTTCCATGAGCAAGAGGTTTGGGGTGTGGGCGGTGGTGCTGGCCGGGAGTGCGTGGTGTGCGGCGCCGGCGGGGATGTGCGCGCAAGAAAGCGCGAAGAGCGGAGCGGCGGCTCCGGTTGCGACGACTCCGACAATCGACCAAAGCCTGGAGATGAAGAGCGCGTCTAACCCGCGAATTTCGCCGGATGGACGACGGGTGGTGTACGAAGTGGTGGCGACGAATTGGGAAGACAATTCGTTTGACCGAAATTTATGGATTGCAGATGTGGGCAGCGGGGAAGTACGACAGCTGACTTCAGCGAAGAAGTCGAGCACGGGAGCCGATTGGTCACCGGATGGGAAATGGATTGCGTTTGTTTCGGACCGGCCGGGGCAGATTTCCGGATCGCCGGCGGAAAAGCGGCAACTGTACGTGATGTCCGCAGATGGAGGCGAAGCACAGCAACTGACGAAAGTGGAGAATGGCGTAAGCGGTTTTGACTGGGCGCCGGATTCGAATCGAATCGCCTTCGCTGCGAGCGACGCAGATACCAAGGCGATGAAAGACCGCAAGGAGAAGTACGGGGAGTACGCGGTGGTTCACGAGGACTACCAGATGGAACACCTCTGGGTGGTCGAGTTGCCGAATGCGGAGAGGAATGCAGCGCAGCCCGAGGCGAAGCGGCTGACGGAGGGCAATACATTCAGCGTCGGGCGTTTTTCGTGGTCGCCGGATGGGACGCGGATTGCGTTCAGCGCGCAGCGGGATCCTGACCTCATTTCGAATTTTTCCAGCGATATTTATGTCGTGACGGTTGGCGACAAGACGGTGAAGAAGATTGTGGACACGCCGGGGCCGGATACGAATCCCAAGTGGTCACCGGACGGGAAGAAGATTGCGTATCAGACGTCGGCAGGCTCGAAGTATTTCTACTACACAAATGGGAAGATCGCGGTGGTGGCGGCGGAGGGTGGGACTCCGGAAGTGGTGACGAGCGCGTTCGACGAAGATCCGAACCTGATCGATTGGGGGCCCGACGGAATTTATTTTGAAGCGGCACAGAAGACGTATGGGCATGTGTTTCGCGTTAATCCAGTGACGAAAGCCGTGGAAAAACTGGATGCCCCGGATCACGCGGTGACTGGCGGGGCTTCTTTCACCCGAGATTTCAAGCTGTCAGCGTTTCGAATGGCAGCTGAAAATGGGTACGGGGAAATTTATGCGGGGACAGTCGGGCCGTGGAAGGCGAAAAAGCTTACGTCGATGGGAGAACAAGTTGCGGCGTTCAAGGTAGCGCATCGGGAAGTGATCTCGTGGACCTCAGCGGACGGAACTAAGATCGAAGGCGTGCTTTACACGCCGCCGGATTTTACGGTGGGCAAGAAATATCCGCTGCTGGTGGTGATTCACGGCGGGCCGACAGGTGTGGACCAACCTGTGGTCAATGCGGACCGGTATTATCCGATCGAGCGGTTTGTGGCCAAAGGCGCGCTGGTGCTGCGGCCCAATTATCGCGGGTCAGCAGGATACGGAGAGAAGTTCCGCGCGCTGAATGTACGGAATCTGGGTGTTGGCGATTACGCGGACGTTATTTCCGGCGTGGATTCGCTGATTGCCAAGGGCTGGGTAGACCGCGAACGCGTCGGCGCAATGGGCTGGAGCCAGGGTGGATACATTTCGGCATTTATTTCGGCTTCGAGCGACCGGTTCAAAGCGGTTTCCGTGGGGGCGGGAATCTCGGATTGGATGACGTATTACGTTAACACTGATGTCACACCGTTCACGCAACAGTATCTTCATGCCGGTCCCTGGGAAGATCCGGAGATTTACAGGAAGACTTCGCCGATTTCTTACGTGATGAAGGCCAAGACGCCGACGCTGATCCAGCATGGTGAAAATGACCGGCGCGTGCCAATTCCGAATGCTTACGAACTGCGGCAGGCATTGGAGGATCGAGGAGTGCCGGTGAAAATGGTGGTGTACAAGGGATTCGGGCACGGAATTACGAAGCCCAAGCAACAACGGGCAGTAATGGAAGAAAACGAAAGGTGGTTCGCGCAATATATCTGGGGCGAGAAGCCGGAGCCCGCACCGGCACCGACGGAAGAGAAGAAGTAAGTACAACACGTCACTCTAGATGACCACGAAAGCCTCAACAACCGAGACGAGTCCGGGCGAAGCGGTTGTACTTTCGATGCGCTGGTGGATCATCGCCGGCGTTGCCGGTCTATTGATTTCGCTGGCGATTATTTCTCCGTATTTCTGGCTCGGCAACGCTTCCGGGCATGATTTTGAATTTCACGCCGCGTCGTGGCTCGAAGTGGCGAGCCAATGGAAGCAGCACATCGCGTATCCGCGGTGGCACGAATCGGCGAATTATGGCTTTGGCGAGCCGCGCTTTATCTTTTATCCGCCGCTGTCATGGATGCTGGGGGCAGGGCTGAGCTTCGTCGTGCGGTGGAATGCGGTGCCCGCGGTTTTCATTGTTTTGACGCAGACAATCGCGTGCCTCGCTGCATTTGCGTTCGCTCGCCGATGGCTACCTGCACCCGGAGCAATCGTTGCCGCCATGTGTTATGCCGCGAATCCCTACGCACTGCTGGTCATCTATATGCGGAGCGATTTTGCCGAACAGCTGGCTTCAGCGTTCTTGCCGTTGGTGTTTCTCGCTGCTTTCGATCTTGCGGATGCCTCCGCGGAAGAGAAGTTGCGCGCGGCTAAAGCGGCCGCCTTATTCGCGCTGGCGTTTGCGGCAGTATGGCTGGCGAATGCGCCCATAGGTGTGCTCGCGAGCTATTCGGTGGCGCTGTTATTCGCTTGGACCGCGGTTTCACAGCGGAATTGGCAATTATTACCCCGGGGAGTGGGAGCTCTGGCGTTGGGCTTCGGTTTAACGGGGTTTTATCTGGTGCCGGCGGCTTACGAGCAGAAGTGGGTCAACATTGGGCAGGTTTTGTCCACGGGCTTGTTGCCGGCGGACAATTTTCTTTACACGGCAGGCAACGATCCCGATCATACATTCTTTAATTGGATTGCGTCGACGATTGCAATAGCTCTTACCATTCTTACTTTGGCAACGGCGATGGTTGCCCTTCGCAGGACGCAGAGAGCTAACGAGCAGAAAGGTGGCGCCAGTCAGGGAGATTCCTATACGCTGCTGGTGATTTCCGCGGCTGCGATCTTCCTAATGCTGCGGGTGAGCTCGCTCTTCTGGGTTGTGCTTCCGAAACTGCGATTCGTGCAATTTCCGTGGCGATGGATGGCGATTCTCGCGATACCCTGCGGATTTTTTCTCGGCGCGTGTTGGCTGCGGCGGGCCGGACCACCCTTTGCGGTGGCAGCGCTGGCGATAAGCGTAGGGACGGGTGTCTACTTGGTTCGGCATACTTGGTGGGACGCCGACGATATCCCGACGCTGCGAGCCGCGCTACAGCATGGCAAGGGTTTCGAGGGAACGGACGAATACGATCCGGCTGGGGACGATCATTACAAGTTGCCGCAGTCTGCGCCCGCCGTGCGTATACTTGCGGAGAGAGATGACGAGAAGCCGGCGACGGCAGCGGTGAGTCTCCAAGCGTGGACGCCCGAGAATCGCAGGTTGCATGTACATTCGCGCGAACGGGCTCGGCTAGCGTTGCGGCTGCTGGACTATCCGGCGTGGCGCGTGGAAGTTAACGGACGAGTTGTGGCCAAGGAACATCCCGAACAGAGCGGGCAGATGATCGTGTCGGTGCCCGCGGGAGAATCGCAGGTGCGGATCGTTTTCGCGCAAACGACGGACCGGATAGCAGGAGCGGCGATCAGCGGGATGTCGCTGCTCGTGGTAATCGGCCTTCTGATTTGGCCGAGGCCGGAAGAAATCCAGTAATCAGCGGTCGCCTATCTCCTGTCGACCGTCGGATGACGAACGTCTTGTCCGCGAACGATATAGATGACGTCCTCGGCGATGTTAGTGGCGTGGTCGCCGATGCGCTCGAGATTTTTCGCCACGAGAATCAATTCGAAGGCGGGAAATACTACGCTGGAATCTCCCATCATATAAGTAAGCAACTCTCGGAAGATTTGATCGCGGTAATGATCGACCTGATCGTCAGTGGCGAGGACTTTCTCTGCCAGTTCGACGTCGCGGCGTACCACTGCGTTGAGAGCGTTGCGCATCATCTCTTCCGCCAACTCGCTCATGCGCGGGAGATCGACGTAAGGCTTCACGCGCGGATGGCGGAGAATGCGCAGTGCGCCCTGCGCAATGTTGACGCCCTGATCGCCGATGCGCTCGAGATCGTTGTTGATGCGCGAAACGGCCAGAACGAAGCGCAGGTCCGCGGCCATCAGTTGATGAAGGGCCAGTAGCTGGACGACGCGGTCGTCAATTTCGATTTGCAGCTCGTTGATGGCGTCTTCTTCGTCGAGCACGCGCTTGGCCAGTTGTTCGTCGGAGTCCAGCACCGCATGAACGGCTTGATGCACGGCGCGTTCCGCGAGGCTGCCCATCCAGAGCAAGCGCTCTTTTACTTCGTTGAGATCTTTTTCGAAATGGCGTTCCATGTGCGTCGTCCCTTCAGCCCGAAAAAGGTACACCAGTATGAATGGCGCAAAGCGCGAACCCCAGCCTCATCCGAAACGGCCGGTGATGTAGGCTTCTGTCCGCGCATCGCTTGGTGTGGTAAAGAGTTGCGGTGTTGGATTGAACTCGATGAGCTGTCCGATCAAGAGAAACGCCGTGAAGTCACTGACGCGAGCGGCTTGCTGCATGTTGTGTGTGACGATGGCGATGGTGCAGAGGTCCTTGAGCTGGACCAGCAACTCCTCGATTTTTGCAGTGCTGATGGGATCGAGCGCAGAGCAGGGCTCATCGAGAAGCAGGACTTCCGGCTCGACGGCCAGGGCGCGGGCGATGCACAGGCGCTGCTGCTGACCGCCGGACAGTTCGTAGGCGGATTTGTGCAAGTGGTCTTTCACTTCGTCCCACAACGCGGCGTGCCGGAGACTCTTTTCGACGGCTTCCGCAAGGGGCAGCTTGGAGCCGTTGATTTTGAGGCCGTAGGCCACGTTGTCAAAAATTGATTTTGGGAACGGATTGGGCCGCTGGAATACCATGCCGATGCGCCGGCGCAAGGAGGTGACATCCTGGGCGAGAATGTTCTTGCCGTCGAGCTGGATTTCGCCTTCCAGGCGGGCGTTACGCACGGTCTCGTGCATGCGATTGAAGGTGCGCAGCAAGGTGGACTTGCCGCAGCCGGAAGGACCGATCAGCGCGGTGACCTTGCTGTTGGCAATGCCCATGTTGATGTCGAAGAGGGTTTGCTTGGTGCCGTAGAAGAAATTGACCTTTGAAATGGTCATGCGCATTTCGAGGGGCGTAGCCGGGTCGCGGCTCGGATGGTTCGATCCAGGCAGAGTGAAGTTTGCAGGCACAGTGGGCCTCGCGGAAGCTTGCATGGTTTTAAGACCTCGGTACTGCCACACCTCGCGCCAGTATTCCACGCGCAACGATGTTGACAACCAGAATCAGGCCGAGCAGCACCAAGCCCGCGGCCCAAGCCTGTCGATGCCAGTCTTCGTACGGCGAAATGGCATAGGTGTAAATCATTACGGGGAGCGAAGCCGTCGGCTGCTCCCAGCCGGGGCTCCAGAATCTATTCCCAAAGGCAGTGAAGAGCAACGGAGCCGTTTCGCCCGCTACGCGGGCAAGCGCGAGAAGGATGGCGGTCACAATGCCACGATAGGCCGCTGGAACAACCACCGAAGCGATGGTCTTCCACTTGCTCGCCCCTAGCGCCATCGCTCCTTCGCGGAGCGCCCTGGGCACGGAGTGTAGGAATTCTTCGGTGCTGCGCAGGGTGATCGGAATCATCATCAAACCGAGTGCAAAAGCCCCGGCCAGCGTGGAGTAGTGCTTGAAGGGCAGCACTACGAGCGCGTAGGCAAAAATGCCGATTACGATGGATGGCACGCCGTTCAACAAATCCGCCGCGTAGCGCACCACGAACGCAGTCGTGCTGCCGCTGAACTCCGCGAGGTAGATCCCGCCAAAGAAGCCGAGCGGCACTCCGAAGAGCGAGGCTAGCAATAGAAGCTTGGCGCTACCGACGATGGCGTTGGCCATGCCGCCGCCTGCCTCACCAACCGGCGTCGGCAGCTTGGTGAAGAAATTCCAACTGACCGACGTACCGCCGTGGAAGACGAGATAGCCGAGGATGAAGAACAGTACCGAGACGGCCACGAAGGCGCAGAGCCCGGTCATTGTCAGCATGAAATGACTGACGAATTTGCGCCAGCGCAGGCGGCCGCTCATGCGCTCGCCGTTCCGCTGCCGCGCTGTGTGGTTACAACGATCAGCAAGCGCGCCAACCCATTTAGGATAAAAGTGAGGATAAAGAGCACCAATCCAAGCTCGACCAGCGCTTGCACGTACAGCTCGCCGGTAGCCTCGCTAAATTCGTTGGCAATGACCGCCGCGATCGAGTAGCCGGGCGATAGCAACGATGCGCTCACCGTCGGTGTGTTCCCAATCACCATGGTCACCGCCATAGTTTCACCAAGCGCCCGCGCTAGTGCCAGAAAGATCGACCCCATAATGCCGGTGCGAGCAAAGGGAACCACCACTTTCCACGTGGATTCCCAGCGCGTCGATCCGAGCGCCAAAGCCGCTTCGCGTTGATCCCGCGGAACCGAAAGCAAAACTTCGCGCGACACGGAAATAATGTAAGGAATCACCATGATGGCCAGCACGATGCCCGCGGTCAGAAATCCAATACCGAATGGCGGACCCGTAAACAAAGGCGTGAAGCCCAGCGTGCCCTTGAGCGCCGGTTCGATGTATTGGCGCATCAACGGCACAATTATGAAAACGCCTAGCAGTCCGTAAATAACGCTGGGAACGGCCGCCAGCAAATCGATAAAGAATTGCAGAGAGTCCGAAATCTTTTGCGGCGCCAACTCCGCCAGAAAAATGGCCGCGCCAATGCCCAGAGGCACTGCGATGACCAGCGATACCACTGAGGTGACCAAGGTCCCATAGATGAAAGGCCAGGCTCCGAATTGATCCCCGTTAGGGTCCCAGACGGACGTCGTAAAGAAGGCCAGACCGAATTTATGGCGAGCGAGCACCGACCCCCGCCACAACTCGATGACGAGCATAACGGTAACCAGCACTACTGATGCCGCGAAGAGAAAGGTGATGATGCGCGCGATCTCATCCCCATCTCGAAGCCGAGAAGAGAAAGAGCGCGAGGCCGCCTTCGGCCCCGCGCCTGGAACCGTTGTGGATGTGGTTGCCACTCTAGGTGACCAGACCTACTGGACCTTGCTGATGGCTTTCAGTTCCTTGTCAACGACCGACTTCGGCAATTTGGCGTAGGATAAATCCTCCACCATTCCCTGGCCGTCGGTCAGCGCCCACTTGAGGAAGCCCTTCATCGCATCGCGTTTTGCGGCGTCAGAGAACTTTTCCGGAATGAGCAGCCAAGTGAAGCTAGAAATCGGATAAGCAGCTTTGCCTGGCGGGTTGGTGATGGAGACGCGAAAGTCATCGGGCATTTCTTTCGCCGCGCCCGCTGCCGCCGCGCTAACCCCCGCCAAATCCGCCTTGACGAATGCACCTGAGGAGTTCTTCACCGAGCCGTAATCGACCTTATTCTGCGCGGCATAGATCAACTCTACATAGCCGATGGAATTCGGCGTTTGTTTCACCAAGCCGGTCACGCCCTCATTGCCTTTACCGCCCAAGCCCACCGGCCAGTTCACGGAAGCATTGGTACCGACTTTGTTCTTCCATTCGTCGCTTACCTTGGAAAGGTAGTCCGTCCAGATGTAGCTGGTGCCGCTGCCGTCCGAGCGGTGCACTACCACGATATCGTCCGCGGGCAGCTTCGCGCCTTTGTTCGCGCCCGCTATCAGCGGGTCGTTCCACTTGGTCACCTTCCCGAGAAAGATTCCCGCCAGCGCTTCCGGCGTGAAATTCAGCGTCCCGGTAACGCCCGGAATATTATACGTTGGCACGACAGCTCCGAGCACGGTGGGGAAGTGCAGAATGCCGGAGTTATGCTTGTCCGCATACGCCTTAATCTGCTCGTCCTTCATCGGACCGTCCGACGCCCCAAAATCCACCGTACCCTCAGTGGCCTGCTTGATTCCCGCGCCGGAACCCACCGACTGGTAGTTGATCTGAATCGTCGGGTTCTTTTTGTTGTATTCGCTGAACCACTTGGAATAGATGGGATAAGGGAAGCTCGCGCCTGCACCGTTAATCAGGAGGTTTTGGGCCAGAAGCACGCCTCCCAGCGCGAGAAGGACCAAGAGCGTACCTGCAATTCGCTTCATTCGTGTATCTCCGTTTTTATCTAAGAGCGTTCCCGTTGGAAGCTCAGTCTGGACACCCTTTGTTACAGCATTGTTACAAACGCTTCAGAGTTGGTTGAACACTCGGAAGCCACTGGAAACACGAGGTTTCTCGCAAACACCGCTTCCCAAAACAAAAGAGGCAGCGCCTTACGACGCTGCCTCTCTGCCGTCCCCCAGGGAGGGACGCGTCCTCGACTACTTCCAGGTTAGGGGATGTAGTAGCGGAAAGACGTAAACACCATATTGTCGATGCCCTTCGGGCGTTGGCTGACGACCGTCGCCGGTGGCACAGCGTTGGTGGTAGCGTTTCCCGACCACGCGTATTTCGCCAGGTAGGAGTATTGCACGCCCCACTGCAGGCGGCCCTTCGGTCCGTTATAGAGCTTATGCCAGAAGCCGAGAGTGCCCTCTACGATCTGGTGGATGTCCCCGTTGCACGTGCCAGGCCCCGTACCGGGACCAGCTGGCGTCGGAACCGGAGGAAAGCCTCCGGCGGCTGCCGGGAAGCCCTCCGAGGTGCAAGCCGAGTTATTGAAGAGCGGCGAGCCATAGCCAACGCCGACGTTGATCAGAGGATTCGCCGGGCTGATGAAGCTATAGGCCGTGCGAGCCGCGTATTCGCCGCCGCCGTAGGCGTAGATGTCCAGTTTCGCATTGGGATGCAACTCGACTTCGCCGAGCCATGCGGCGCTGCGAATCGGAGCCAGCGTGCCGTTCGGGCGCGCCGTCACGTCGGCCAACTGAGCCGAACTGTAGCGGCCGATGCCGTCGCCACCCTGAAAGTGGGCCATGATTTCGATTTTCTTCTGGGCGAACGGAAGACGGGCAGTCGCGCCGATGCCGCCGCCGGTCCGGCTATCGTTGAATGCGCCAGCCACGGAGGTGAAGCTGCCATTGCAAGCAGTCGGCAAGTTCGCGGCGATCAGGGGCTGAGCGCCGCACGGATAAACACGGTCGCGGAACGGGCTGACGATTCCGACGACTTCGAAGTGGCCCCAGCCTGGATCCAAAGTGGCCTTGACGAAGAAGTCCGGCGACTTGTTGGCTGTGTAGCCGGTGGTGTCGACGAAGTTGTTGAGGCCGCCGCCGGCGCCCGGAATATTGAAGAAGAAGTTGTTGTTCGAGCCGCGGCCGCCAAAGGTGGTCTGCGGACCCTCCGCGGAGAAGCCCAGCGCGAACTTATCCCAGTTCTTCACCACGCGGAAGCCATACGCCCGCTGCCACGCCCAGCCGACGACGTATTGTGGGTCGATCATCAGGGGGAACTGTTCCTGGCGATTGGCGATGCCTTTCTTACTTTCGGTCACCAAGCTCCACATCTGGCCACCGGCCACCTGGAAGCCGTTGTCGAACGTGGCGTTAGCCCACAACTGGCGCTGACGGAATACGTAGCTGTTGCTCTGCCGGTTGTTGGAGGTCACGCCGGCGTTGAGGAAGTCGGCTTCGTAGTAGCCGCTCACTTTGGCGCTGCCCACTTTCGATTCGGCTAGGAGGAACAGGCGGCTCTGCCGGGCGCTGAAGACGTTTTCAGAGATGTGGCTGAGCGCGCTGTTGGGATAGGGAATGCCCGTAAACGTCGAGTTCACATCCGCGCCGGTCGCGTGGCTGCGAAAAACGGTTTCCGCCGCGATGAATCCGCCCGGCGTGATCGAGATGCCCTTGTAGCGGATTGCGGGGGGGCCATCTTCGCTGGCTTTTTTCTCTTTGTCTTGTTCGGTCGCCACGGTCGTCTTCAACGTCTCGTTGCTCGCCTTGAGGTCGGACACCGTGGTGCTGAGCGTCGACGCCGACGACTTCACTTCCGCGCTGGTGTTGACGGCTTCGGTCGCCTTGCTCGTGGCTTCCGTGGCCTTGGCGTTTGCCGCTGCTGCCGCCTCGCGCGCTTCGTCAATTTGCCGATCGCGTTTGGACAGCTCTTCCTTCAGCAACTGCAACTGTTCCTGCTGTGCCTGTACCGCTTGGCGCAGCTCTTCGATTTGTACCGCCAGCGCGGAATCTGCTTTTTCGGTTTTCTTGGCCGCCTTCGGCTTGGCCGATGCACTGGCCTTCGCCGGCTGCGGTTCGGCGTCTTTTGGTGTATCAGCGAGCGCTGTTCCGGACACCAGGAACAGCGATAGTGTCAGTGCTGCTAGTTTTTTCATTGCCTCTCTCTTTTTTGCTGAATTCGAACTTGGAAACCGGTACCCAGGTGCGCGTACCACCCCCGCGAGAAAGTAGACACCCGCCTTTACGGTTACGTCAACCGATTGTGAATATCCTGTAACAATCAGCGCAACACTCCTGTAAGCTATTGATTATTAATGACTTGCAGATAAGCAAAGGCGTCCGAAAAAGCGCACACGCCGATCTTGCGCTGGACGCCACCATATTCTCGCGTCCGATTCTTAGTCCCTCGTGTGCGATTTGGGCCGCCGGCTTTTGGCGCCCGCGAATCTATTTCGCGGCGCCCGCCGTGTAAGCCAGCACTAACTGCGTCAGCCGGTATTGATATCTCGCATCGGTGTCCGCGATTTCCGCTTCTGTTTCCTGAAGCTCCGCTTGCGTAAACTCCACGATCGAACCCAGTCCAAGGTTGTAGCGCGCTTGTGCCAGATCCAGTGACAAGCTGGCTTGTACGCGAAACTGCTGCGTTACCGACAATCGTTCGTACGCGCTGTTCGAATCCTGCCACGCGTTACGTACATCTCGCGCGATCTTGTTTTTCGAATCCAGCAGCCTTTGCCGGTTCTCTTCGGTCTGCAAGTCTGCCGTCTTCGCGCGCGCGTTGTACAGCCAGCCATTGAAGACCGGAACGTTGATATTGATGCCCACTGCCCCGTACCAGTTCGGGATGTGATCGTCGCGCACCGGCGCAATGCCCACCACCCCCAGCGCGCCTACTGTCGGCCGCCACAAATCATGTTCAGCGCCCGCAAATTTCTGCGCGGACTGCACCTCATTTTGCAGCTCCGCGATTTCCGGCCGCTGCTGCAACGCCTGCGCGATCAGCGTGTTGACATCCATCGACGGAGGCGTCACCGCGTTTGGTTCCTCGATCAATTGAAACTCCTGCCGATCCGCATATCCCAGAATTGCCGAGAGTGTGGACAGCGCCGCCTCTGAGTTGTTCTGCGCCTCGAGCAACAAAAGCCGCCCACGCGCCTCATCCACTTTCGCGAAGCTCAAGTCCAGATCGGATTTCAGCTTGGCGTTCGCCAGCGCCACGATCTTTTGCACGAAAAGTTGCCGCGAATCCACCGTCTTTCGCGCCACGGTCACCAGCGCCTTCGTCTCCAACGCCTGATAGAATGCCTGGTCCACCGCCAGCACGATTTGCGCCCGCGTGGCCGCTGCGTTGTCCTCTTCCGCTTTCGCCGCATACTCCGAGCTGGAAAGCAAACTCGTCGTGCGTCCGAAATCGGTGATCAACTGGCTGACCGTCGCTCCCGCCGCCGCTCGCGGAAAAAGCACCGGGTTGTTCAGTGCGCCCGCGGCGATGCGGCTCCCGGGATTGGCGTCGACTGCCGTGATGCTCAAATTGGCCGTCGGCAGTAACGCCGAGCGCTGTTCCCGCACGAACTGCTGCGCCGCCAGCGCCCGCAATTTCCCGATCGTAATCTGCGGATTGTTCTTGATCGCCAGAGCCTCCGCCTGCTCCAGCGTCAGCGACATCCCCACGCTGGTCGCTGAGCCTTGCGCCACCACCGGCGGAGCCACGCCCGCCAACGAACCCAGCAGCAGCCCCGCCAACCATCCCGCCAACCATCCCGCATGCCTCACAGTATGCCCATGCCTCATGCCGGAACCTCAGTCTCCAGCGTTCGCTCTTTCCGGTGCACCAGCAGATACGCCGCCGGCACTAGGTACACTGTCACTACCACGGACACCAGCAACCCGCCGATGATCGCCCGCGCCAAAGGTGCATAGGCCTCGCTGCCTTCTTCGATTCCCAGCGCCATCGGTATCAATCCAAGCAGCGTCGCCAGCGAAGTCATCAGAATCGGCCGCAACCGCAGTCTCGACGCCTGCGAAACCGCCTCCTGCAACGTCTTCCCTTCGTGATGCAGGTGCCGCGCAAACTCCACAATCAAAATACTGTTGGACACCACGATGCCCACCATCATCACCAGTCCCATCAGCGACATCACGTTCAGCGTCGTGTTCGTGGCCAGCAAAAACAGCAGCACTCCAGCCAGTCCCGGCGGCACCGCCAGCAAAATGATCAATGGATCGGTCCATGACGCAAACTGCGCCACCAGCACCAGATACACCAGCACCACCGATAGAATCAGCCCGATTCCAAAGCTCTTGAAGGACGCCCGCATGCCCTGCACCGAACCACGCAGCGTCACGCGCACCCCGTCCGGCAGTTGCATCTTCTGGATTATGTCTTCGATCTGCCGCGTGGTTTTGCCCAGGTCTTCCTTTTTCGGCGCAACGTACAAATCGATCACCCGAAAAAGCTGGTAGTGGTCCACTTCCGTTGGCGAAGCAATCGTCTTCACGTCCACCACCGAATCCAGATACGTCGGCCGCGGGATCCTTGCGCCTCGCAGCGGGATCTGTTTCAAATCCGTCAGCGTCTTCACCGCATCTTCGGGATACTGCACCGCCAGCAGATATGGATTCCCGCTTTTCGGATCGATCCAGTAATTCGGCGCGATCATTCCGTTCGAAGTCAGCGCCGTAATCACGTTGTCGATCACCTCTTTCTGCGAAAGTCCCAGTTGGCTGGCTTTTTCCCGATCCACATCCAGCTCCAGCGCCGGATAATCGATGTCCTGTGGAATCAGCACGTCGTTCACCCCGGAAAGTTGCCGCACTTCCGCGCCCAGGCTGGCCGCCACTTTGTAGGCCGCTCGCAGGCTGTTCCCGCTCACCTGTACATCGACCGGCGCCGGCAATCCCAGGTTCAGCACCGCGTCCACCAATCCGCCCGATTGAAAGTAAGTCGAAAGCTGCGGCAGTTGCTGCTGGATGCGCTCGCGCACCCGCCGCATATATTCATAACTGCCGGTTGTGTGTCCCTCCTTCAGACTCGCCTGCACGAACGCCGTGTGCGGCGCCGAATTGGGTGTGTAAATCGCCGAAAAATCCGTGGTGATTCCGATGTTCGAAACCAAGATCTGCAATTCGTTCTTCGGAACCACTTCGCGAATGATGTCTTCCACTTGCTTCACGTATTCCTCGGTCAGCTCCACCCGCGTTCCGCTCGGCGCTTTCAGGTTGATCACGAATTGCCCGGGATCCGTCCGCGGAAAAAACGATACGCCCAACAGCGGATAGGTCCCCAGCAGCAGCAGTGAAATTCCCGCAAGTCCGATCACCGTCCCCGCCGGCTTCAGCAGCGCCGTGCTCAGCGTGCGGTCATACTTTCCCAGCATTTTCTCGAACTGCTGATTGAACTTCTTCGCGATCGTGCCCAGCCTCGCTCCTACCGCTCCTTCTCCCACTTCTTCATCCGCTTGATGCTTCTTCATCAGCTTCGCGCAAAACAGCGGCACCACCGTCATGGCCACCACGTACGACGCCAACAGCGAAAGAATCACTGCCGTAGCCAGCGCCATGAACAGGAACCGGCTTACTCCGTACAAGAACATCACCGGAAAAAACACGATAGCCGTCGTAATCGTCGCCGCCAGCACTGCCAGCGCTACCTCGTTCCCGCCTTTTTCCGCCGCCACTTCCGGAGCTTCGCCCATCTCCAAATGGCGGAAAATGTTCTCCAGCACGATCACCGAATTGTCGATCAATCGCGAAAACGCCAGCGCCAGCCCGCCCAGCACCATGGTATTGACCGTCCCGCCTCCCGCGCTGATCGCCAGAAATGCCGCCAGCGCTGACAACGGAATCGACAGAAACACCGCCGCCGTCGCTCGCATGCTCCCCAGAAAAAGCAGAATCATTAGCCCGGTCAGCACCAGGCCGATCGCCCCTTCGTGAATCAAGTTGCTGATCGCCGTTTTCACGAACACCGATTGGTCGAACACCACTCGCGTGCTCAACTGTTTCGGAATATCCACCAGGTGCTGCAGTGCCTCGCGAATTCCGTCCACCACCGCGATCGTGTTGGTATCTCCGCCTTGCTTCAAAATCGGCAGATACACCGACGGCTGCCCGTCCACCCGCACGATGTTCGTCTGAATTGCCTCCGCATCCACCGCCTTCCCTACGTCCGCCACCATCACCGACGATTGCCCCACCGTCTTCAGCGGCATGCTGTTGATCGCGGCCGCCGACGGTACTTGCGCGTTCGAATACAAGTTGTAATCGAACGGCCCGAT
>Ga0137403_10000252_pt1 | contig 68082 bp, 68 predicted proteins | sample CZOMad2_1_16fung_FD_122057 | JGI IMG/M metagenome (GOLD analysis project Ga0137403, IMG submission 122057) | Vadose zone soil fungal communities from Angelo Coast Range Reserve, California, USA - CZOMad2_1_16fungal (Hybrid Assembly) | ecosystem: Environmental > Terrestrial > Soil > Vadose zone...
GTGGACGATACTGGACTTGAACCAGTGACCCCCGGCATGTGAGGCCGGTGCTCTGCCAACTGAGCTAATCGTCCGTGGCAGGAAATCTACAGGCTTACAGGCCGTGCGTCAACCCGACGCCGTCCACGGTGCCCGAAACTGTGGCGGCAGCGCATTCAATGGCCGCACATCCGGATCACCGTGACCACGAGAATAAAGCCTACCGCCACCAAGGCCAGATCGAACCGCCAGCGCCGCTTGTTTCGGCGTACTAGTCGCCGGCGGACCCAAGGGCTCATAGCGCGTTGTGGTGTGACCGCGCTCCCTGCCCATCGAGCCCTCGCTCGACGTTCTCAAGGTTGCGAGGGCTCACGATGTGATAGCGGTCGAAGACCGCGCAGGACACCGCGAGGGTCTCGAAGGGCCGATGAGGGCGCACCGGTTCATCCGGCTACGCGTACATTGGCCGGTGGTCTACCAGCCGGAGCCATCCGCGCACGATCCGATAAATGAACCACAATCCGACTAACGTCAGCGGCAGCCACGCGATGAGGAGGCCGATGCCGAGTGTGGCTACAATGAACAGGCCGCACAGCGTCACCCACAGCAGCCCGAACCAGAAGGTGCGGATCTGCCACCGAAAATGCGTCTCGAGCCATGTCCCGCGCACCTCGCTTCGTTTCGCGTAGTTCAGGATGACGGCGATGATCGAGGGCCAGCCGGTGAGAAACGCCCCCACGACGGTGGCCGCGCCGGCGATTCCCGTGACCAGGCTGAACGCGTGCAGGGCGTAGATGACGTGCGCCAGTTTGATCAGAGACTCGCGTGGCTCGGCGGTGGCGGTCACGGCCGTCTCGTTACCCACGAGAGGCCGGCCACGTCACGGTTACTCGATGACCTCATCCGCCCGCCCCAGCAGCGACCGCGGGATCGTCAGCCCGAGGGCCTTCGCGGTCTTGAGGTTGATGACCAGCTCGAACTTAGTGGGCTGCTCGATGGGCAGGTCGGCGGGCTTGGCGCCCTTGAGGATCCTGTCCACGTAGAAGGCGGCGCGGCGGAACATCTCGGACAGGCTTGGTCCATAGGAGACGAGCCCGCCCGCTTCCACGAAGCTTCGAACGTCGTACATCGCGGGTAGGCGGTGCTGCGCCCCCAGCTCCAGGACGCGCTTGGCGTTGTCAGCGCTGAACGGGGTGACCTGTACGATGAGCGCCTGGGCCCGCTCGCGCTGCATCGCCGCGAAGGCGCCGGGCAGGTCCCCAGCCTCGTTCACTTCTTGGATGACGAGCTGGACCTTCATCTGCTGAGCCGCCACCCGCATCTCTTCGAGGAAGAGCCGAGTGGCGGAGGAACCGTGGTGGGCGAGCACTCCGACCCGGGTGGCCTTGGGAACGAGCTCGCCCACCAGCTGGAGCCGCTTGCCGGCCAGATCGGTGGACAGCGCGGTCAGGCCTGTGACATTGCCGCCCGGGCGGGCGAGGCTGGCGACCAGACCGCTGCCCACAGGATCGGCGACCGCCGCCATGACGATGGGGATGGTACTGGTCGCGCGTCTGGCCGCCTCGATCGTCGGGGCGGCCGCCGTGACGATGACCTCCACCTTGAGCTGCACGAGCTCCGCCGCCAGCTCCGGCAGACGTTCTTCCTTCCTCGCCGCCCAGCGGTACTCGATGATGAGGTTGCGCCCTTCCACATAGCCCAGCTCGCGCAGCCCCTGGTGGAATGCCTCAGTCGTGGAAGTCAGGCCAGATTGAAGGGACAGGAAGCCGATGCGGTGGACCCTGCCCGCCTGCTGGGCGCGGGCAGCGGCGGACTTGGCGAGGAGGCCGCCGGTCACCGCCGCCGCGAGGAAGGTGCGGCGGTCTATCACCGGATCACCTCATCTGCCTGGCCGACCGCGACCACGGCATCGTGACGCCGAGCGCCTCGACGGCTCCGAGGTTGATCACCAGCTCGAACTTCGTCGGCTTCTCCACGAGAAGGTTCAGTGCGGCAGCACAATTCAGCAGCCTCGAAGAACCCAAGAAACGGATACGGGAGAGGCAGTAGCCTCGCTCCTACCGCCCGGCTTTCCGGGCGCCCCGACGCTGTGAAAGAAGACCGAACACGTTCGGATGACGGCGGGCGACGCGCTTGGAAGTCACCGAGGTACTGCGAACGATCGCCGCAAGCCGCGGCCGCGCTTCTTCCAACTCGGCCTGCAGCTTGGCGATCTCGGCCTGCTTGGCCTTGATGATCGAGAGGAGGTCGCCCCGGGCCATGACGGGGCTGATTGTAGCTCACATTCGCGAGAGGAGCGCCCGGGCCTTCTTGAATTCCGCCAAACGATGACGCCGATCCCACAAGATACTGCATTCGTCGGGCGCAGCTTACCCGGTCTCAAGGTCGCACTCCATAGGCCGCATAGTCCTCCGAGACACGCGGAGCGATCGTCCTCGCCGCCGCGAGATCCGCGTCGGAGCCTGTGAGATCGCCCTTCTTACGCTTCGCCAGGCCGCGTCCATAGAGCGCGAGGGCGTTTGAGGGAACGAGCCGAAGGGCCTCGTCGTAGGCGCTGATCGCCTCGTCTACCTTGCCGAGCCGCACCAGCGTCATGCCCAGACCGCTAGAGGCGCGGGCCAGGCGCGGATCCACCCGCAATACCTCCCTGAACTCCTCCAGCGCCTCCTCGTGCTTGCCGAGAAGGAACAGGACAAAGCCGAGGTCCACCCGTGCGTGAACCAGCCGGAAATCCAGTGCCTTGGCCGTGCGAAGCTCTCGAGCGGCCTCCTCCAGCTGTCCCCGCGTGCCGTAGAGGATGCCCAAGCCTGCGTGGGGCTCCGCGAACGACGGATCGAGCTTGATGGCTTCGTGAAAGGCCGCCTCGCCCTCGCTCATCCTTCCGGAGCGCAGCATGGTCCATCCCTCGTACGCGATCGCCGCCGCAAGTGGATTCGGCTCGTCGCGCGCATGCCCTTCGGCGTAGATCACGCTCCAAGCCCGCCGTGTCTCTTGATTGACCCCTGCCACTCCTCGCGAGAAATCGAAGGTCCGCATGAGCCGGATGACCCTGCTCGCCTGATCGTCGAACTTATCCGCCGGCCCCAGGAGCATGACGGAGACTGTATTCCTCGCGGGGTGAAACACGCCGAAGAGGTGCGCGAGCTCGTGCGAGAGGACCGCATCGGGTGGCGCGAAATCTTTGACCGTGGTGATTTCATAGCAGCCTGTCATCACGGTGATGAACCTGCCGAACAGCCGGGCTCTACCATAGGTGAACCGCTCACACTGATTGATGAAAGCCACCACCACATCCGCCTGTCCGATCGGAATGTCCGTGGCCAGCTTGGCGAGCAGGCTCCTCTCGCGCCCCGGCACTCCCGCTGTCCATGGGACGATGTCGAGAATCACGAAACGGATCTGGAAGCTCCTCTCATAGATGGCCGACACCGTGGCCACCGTGGCCCGCAGATTCGCCTCCCAGTTCGGCTGAGCCCGGTAGGTATCATCGGCGGCGACGCGCATGGTCACGGTACGGAGGTCGGCCGACTGAGCGTGCACGGGCTGGCTCGTGCCGGGACCGACCGCGAGGAGGATAGACGCCGCAAGGAGGGCGGCCGCCCGAACGAACGCCCCCCCCTCGGCTCGCGAGTATCCTCCGACTGGATTGAGGCGGACGAGATGGACGCATACTCTTCCTCGCTTTCTCGACGCTGCCTGTAGACTGTAGACTCCGCCGGGGTCGCCGAAGTGCGAGCATCTGGAATGCCAGGGGAGCGACCCCATAGCAGCCGTGGAGTTCTGCCGCATCGCAGATGTGTCGCAGGGCATCGTGCCTGATCTCGAGACAACGCAAGCAGGGCACCGGCTCCTATCCTTACTGCGGGAATAGCACCGCGGGAACACCCTCCGCGCCGCGTGAAGTCCAACGATCTCACTCACGCCATACGCAAGCTTGCTGCCCCGGAGGGGCCGGGTGTAAGCTGGCCCAATTGCAGGTATTCCCACGTCGGTGTCTTGGAGGTCGGACGATGCGTTACCTCGGTACTCTGGTGGCGCTGTTGGTGCTGCTCGCCGCGGCGCCTGCGGGGGCGCAGCCCAAGCCGGCCATCGAGAAAGGCTCCGCGGTCAAGATGGAGTACACGCTCAAGGACGACAAGGGTCAGGTGCTCGATTCGAGCGAAGGCAAAGACCCCATCAGCTTCGTCCAAGGGGCCCAGCAGATCATCCCGGGGCTCGACAAAGCGATCATCGGCATGAAGGCCGGCGATACGAAGAAGGTCACGATCAAGCCCGAAGAGGCCTATGGCTCGGTAGATCCCAAAGCGGAGACCGAGGTGCCCAAGGATGCGCTTCCCAAGGGCGCGGACGTCGTCGGCACGCGGCTCCTCGCTCGCGGCCAGGACGGTCAGCCGCGCCCCGTCACCGTCAAGGCGGTCAAGGACACCACGGTGGTGCTGGACCTCAACCATCCGTTGGCGGGCAAGACGCTCTTCTTCGATATCAAGGTCGTCTCCGTCGAGCCGCCGGCGAATCCGGCCACGAAGTAAGCCAACCTCGTGAGCGTCCGCGCTACGGACCTTCCTTTCGACGCGGCCCATGCGCCCGTCGAGACACTCGCCCTCAAGCGCGTCGTCCTGTGGGCGCTCCTCGCCTCCAAGGTCATTGCCGGCTGGGGTGTCCAGTGGGACATCCAGTGGCATGTGCTCATCGGCCGCGACTCGTTCTGGATCCCGCCGCACGTCATGACCTATGCGGGCGTCAGCGCGGCGGTAATCCTCTCGTTCGGCATGCTCTTCTTCGAGACGTGGCGGGGCACCGGCGCCGTTCGCATCCTCCGTCTTTCCGGGAGCCAGGGCTTTCATCTGGCCGCGTGGGGTATGGCCGTCACCATGCTCGCCGCGCCCATCGACGACATGTGGCATCGCCTGTTCGGCATCGACGTCACGCTGTGGAGCCCGCCTCACCTCATGGGCATTCTCGGTGTCGTGATCAATGGCTGGGCCTGCTTCACCATCGCGCGCGAAGTGTACCCCGACCGCCCCCGCGCGCGACTGGCCGCCATGATCGTCATCGGGGCCGGGCTCTACGGCAGTCTTCACCTCACCGTGGATCCGAGCTTCCGTCTGGCCTATCTCTATGGGGGCGTGAGCTTCTACAGCTTCGCCATCCTGGGATCCCTCCTATTGCCCCTCGCCCTCGTGCCCGCGGCGCGAATATCGGGAAATCGCTGGGCGCCGCTGGCCGCGCTCGTCCTCGTGGCCCTCGTGGGCATGGCGGGCCATCGCATCGCCCGCGCAGGCTTCGAGGTGATGCAGCCCGTGTCGGTCATCGAGGAAGAAATCGCCAAGGATCCCACCTCGCCCATCGCGGTGGCGAATATCACGGCACGGAAGAACGGCTTCCCCCCCGGACGAGTGGGCGGCCTGCCGCTCCTCATCATGGGCTTCGTGCCGGTCCTCGCCATGTCGCTGGTGGACGCCCGGCGCCGACCGGAGGCTGCCACCGTCGCGTACGGACTTCTCCTCTTCGCGGTCGGTGGCTGGCGCATTGCCGGCCTCCCCGCCCTGGCTCCCATGACTCCCACCTTGGGGCCGACCGCGGTGGCCTTTGCTCTGACGGCCGTGACGGCTCTCATCGGTGGCCGGGCGGCGCGCCGCCTCTCGGACTCGCTCTGACATGGCCTCCATGCCGAAGTCGATCGTCATCACCGGGGCGTCCACGGGGATCGGCGCAGCATGCGCGCTTCATCTCGACAAGCAGGGTCTGCGCGTGTTCGCCGGGGTGCGGAGGCAGGCAGACGCCGACGCGCTCAAGGCCAAGGCGTCTTCACGGCTCGTGGCTATCGCGCTCGACGTCGCGGACAGCCTGTCCGTATCGACGGCGGCCAGCGCGGTGGCCGGAGCGGTGGGTGAAGCGGGGCTCGACGGTCTCGTCAACAACGCAGGGGTCGTGGTCACGGGACCGGTGGAATTCCTGCCCCTGCCCGAGCTGCGACGTCAGCTCGAGATCAATGTCGTCGGGCAGGTGGCGGTGACCCAGGCGTTCCTGCCGCTGATCCGCGCGGCGCGGGGGCGCATCATCAACATGGGATCGATAGCCGGGCGCCTCGCCACGCCCTTCTCCAGCGCCTACGGCGCCTCCAAGTTCGCTCTCGAGGCATTGACGGACGCGCTGCGGCTCGAGCTGGCGCCGTGGGGCATTTCAGTGTCCATCATCGAGCCGGGGGCCGTGGCCACCCCGATCTGGGAAAAGGGCGCCAAGAGCGGAGCGGCCATGCTGGCCGCGGCTCCGCCGGAAGCGCTCGTACTGTACGCGGAGGCGCTCGAGGCCTTCAAGAAGACCTCGGAGCATGCCGCGAAGCATGCCGTCGCTCCCATCGAGGTGGCGCGGGTTGTGGAGCATGCCCTCACTGCCGCCAGGCCCAAGACACGCTATGTCGTCGGACGTCGCGCCAAGATCGGGGCGGCCATGGCACTCCTCGTACCCGATCGCATGAGAGACAACATGGTCGCCAAGGCCATGCGGCTCCCCAAGGGTGCCCCTTCCGGGCCGCCCAAGGCCGGCGAAGGAGCCTGGGGCTAGCCTCTCAGCTCGGACTTTGCAGCGCGTCCATGAGGTCGCTGGAAAAGGTGGCGGTGTATACCTCCTCCACGGGGCCTTTCAGCTTGATGGACCAGTCGGGCCGCACATCGATCTCGAGTATTCCCCCCGGCATGCGCACCGTGACGAGCCCGTGATCGCAGAGGCCGTTCTTCACGGCCGCGCACGCCACCGCCGATGACGACGAGCCTGACGCCAGCGTGTAGCCCGCTCCGCGCTCCCATATCAGGATGTCCACCTGGGAGCGTCCGGCCACGCGCGCGAACTGGACATTGGTGCGATTCGGGAAGGCGGGATGACGCTCGATCTGAGGGCCGAGCGTTTTGCAGCGCTCCTCGTCGAGCTTGTCCACGAAGACCACGCAGTGCGGGTTCCCTACGGATACGGCGGTCACGGCCAGCGTCTCCGCGCCCACTTCCAGGGGTACGCGAACCACTTCGCGCGACGGACCGTTCATGGGGATCTCCGGTGCGAGGAAGGTGCACCGGCCCATCTCGACGGTAACCAGATTCATCTTCCCGTCGACCACGTGGCATTGGCACTGGACGCGCCCGCCCATCGTGTCCACGGTGAAGACCGGCTGCTTGGTGTGCCCATGGTCCCAGAGGTACTTGGCGAAGATGCGTAGCCCGTTGCCCGACTTCTCCGCCTCGCTCCCATCGGGGTTGAGGATGCGCAGCCCGAAGTCGCCCCCCGCCCAGGCCGGCACCTTGAGGAGGATGCCGTCGGAGCCCGCGCCCCAGTTGCGGTCGCAGATGCGCACGGTCTGCTTCGCGGTGAGCGGAGAAGGCAGGTCGTCGCCGTTGATGACGATGTAGTCGTTGCCGAGCCCGTGGCCCTTCACGAACGGAATCATGCTTTCTCTCTCTCGCCTCGCTGGTCGAAATAGTTGGTGATGCGCTCTCCGATCCCCCGCACGTCACTGGGCAGCCGATGCCGCCACTTCGCACCGAAGCGCGCCAGCGCCTGCCGCCGCTGCGCGAGATCTTGTGCCGCCGCCACGGGCGCCCCCTCGCCCGTGCGCGTTCCCCCGCCCCGATGGACAAAGGGCGCGTCGACCACCACGCAGCGGAGCCCTCGCTCCCGCACGGCGAAAGAGAGATCGCGATCATAGCCGTGGAAGAAGCCGTATCCTTCGTCGAAGCCGCCGATCACGTCGAGGAGGGAGCGGCGCAGGCAGAGGCAGACCCCGTCCACCGCCGCCACTTCGACCACGGGCCCAGGCAGGCCGGGACCACCCTCGAGGCAGTGCACGATCGTGCGTCCCACGTAGCGCCCGTCGCGTCGCAGGCGCCTTGCCCCGTAGAGTCCCGCGAGGCCGACATGTCCGCCGTCGCCCAGTACCGCCATCAGGCGCTCGAGCCAGGAGGGCTCGCGCATCTCGGTGTCGTTGTGGAGGAAACAGAGGACGTCGCCGCTCGCCAGCCGCGCGCCCTGGTTGAGGGCGATGATGAGGCCCGCGTTCGTGGGGTTGCGGTGGTAACGCTGGGGGAACGGCAAGGCGAGGGAACGGACGGTCGCTTCGATGCTGTCGGTCGAGCCATTGTCCACCACGCAAAGCTCGAAGGGCACGGTGGTGGCCCGGAGGCTTTCCAGGCAGGCCCGCGTCAGCGCCTCCTGGTCGTGAACCACCAGGACGACGCTGGCGGTGGGGCTAGCGCTGGTCGAGCGGGACGTACTTCTCGTCCGTGAGGCCCGTGTAGTCGGAGCGCGGGCGAATCAGCCGGTTGTTGCCGTGCTGCTCCAGCACGTGGGCGGCCCAGCCGGCGACCCGGCTCATGGCGAAGATGGGCGTGAATTCGTCCGTGGCGATGCCCATCGAGGCGTAGGCCGCCCCCGAGTAGAGATCCACGTTGGGGAAGATCTTCTTCTCCGCCGAAACCACCCGCGCCATGATGTCGAGGATTTCGACATTGGCGGTGCTGCCCGCCTGCTTCCCCAGCTCGAGGGCCAAGCGCTTGAGGTGCTTGGCCCGCGGGTCTTCCACGCGATACACGCGGTGACCGAAGCCCATGATGCGCGCCTTGTCGGCCAGCGCCTTGCGGATCCAGCTCTCCGCCCTCGCCGGATCCTTGATCTTCTCGACCATGAGCATGACCTGCTCGTTGGCGCCGCCGTGGAGCGGCCCCTTGAGCGCGCCGATCCCCGACACCACCGCGGAATGGATGTCGCTCAGGGTGGCCGCGGTGACGCGGGCGGCGAAGGTCGAAGCGTTGAACTCGTGATCCGCGTGAAGGATGAGGGCGACGTCGAAGGTCTTGGTGGCGAGCGGGGTGGGCTTCTTGCCGCTCATCATGTAGAGAAAATTGCCGGCGAGGGACAGGCGCGGGTTGGGAGCGACCGGCGGCTTGCCTCGTCGGATGCGATCCCACGTGGCGACGAGGGTCGGCATCTGCGCGGTCAGCCGAATGGTCTTCCGCAGCGTCGCCTCGCGCGAATTGTCCGCGGCATCGGGGTCGAAGGCCGAGAGGGCGGAGATGCCGGTGCGCAGCACCTCCATCGGCGTGGTCTTCTTCGGGAGCAGCTTCAGCATGCTGACGAGCTTGGGCGGCAGCTTCCGGTTGGCGGTGGAGGAGAGCGCCTTGACGTGCCTGTCCAGCTCCTTGCGCGTGGGCAGCTTCCCGTACCAGAGGAGGTACGTCACCTCTTCGAAGTTCGAGTGGGCAACGAGCTCGTCCACATCGAAGCCCCGGTAGACCAGGCGGCCCTTGTGGCCGTCGATGAAGCAGATCTCCGAGGGAGACACCACGACGTCTTCGAGGCCGGCTTTCATGGGGTTGACGGCGGCGTCGCTCATGGCTCCACCCACTCTCCTGAGTACGCGGGATGACAGCGGTTGACTTGTACCACAGCGCCGGATTTGGGGCAAGGTGGCGCGGGACCTATACTCTGCCCCATGTCGCGGCCCCTCGCGCCGGTGGTGGGCTTCTACAGTCGTCATCCGATCAGCGAGGGCCAGATCATCGATGCCCTGCGCCGTCAGGGCAAGGATCTCAAGCGGCTGGCCCCCGAAGACCTCTACGACTTCGACCAGGACCACTACGGCGGCCTCGAGGCGGTCGAAGCGCTGGGGCGACGCGCCGGCATCGACGCGTCGAGCCATGTGCTCGACGTCTGCGCCGGACTGGCCGGCCCCGCCCGATTCATGGCACGGCGCTGGGGCGCGCGGGTCACCGCCCTCGATCTCAACCCGGATCGCGCGGCGGGAGCGCGCCGTCTCTCCGCCGCCGTGGGACTCGGCGGCCTCGTGCGCATGGTCCGCGCCGATGCCCAGGCCCTCCCGTTTCGCGCCCATGCCTTCACAGCTGTGGTGAGTCAGGAAGGATTGCTCCACGTTCCCGACAAGGCGACCACTCTGGCCGAGTGCCGACGCGTCCTGCTCCCCGGCGGGCGTATCGCGTTCAGCGACTGGATCGCCACAGCGCGCCTGGGTGACGGCGAGCGGCGGTGCCTCGACGAGTGGATGGCCGCGGTGACCCTGCAGAGCATCCAGGGCTACAAGGGGTTGCTCGCGGGGGCGGGGTTCCTGGCCATCGGAGCCGAAGATCTCTCGAGCGAGTGGATCGTCATCCTCAGGAATCGGCTCGAAATGTTCCGCGGGCTCAGGGCGGACACGGTGGCGCGACTCGGGCAGGCCCGCTACGACGAGTACGACCAGCTCTACGCCTTCTTCGTGGGCCTCGTGGAAGCGGGCAAGCTGGGCGGGGCCCGCTTCAGCGCAACAGCCGGTCCAGGAGTTTTTTGACCTCGGCCGGCTCCTTGACGTTCACTCCGGTGGGGACGACGCGCAGCGAGCCGCCACTGCCCGTCACCTGGGCGCGGAGCTGGTTGGGGCCCTGGGTGGCGACCACTTTCATGTCCGTGCGTCCGTCCGCGAGCGCGTAGGTTCCCGCCACGGTCACCTTGAGGTCCTTGCCCTGGTAGAGGACGTCGTCGGTGCGGGCAATCCCGTTGACGATCTTGTACGAGCCGGTGATCGAGTCGAAGTCGAGCGCGGTCTTGCTGGGACTGCCCAGCTTGCCCCGGAGGGCCATGTCAAAGGTGTTGCCCGCCGCCAACACGTCGCGCACGATCTTGAGGGCGCCCTCGCCCACCACGCGGCCCGCCCCCACCTTGAACCGTCCCGACCCATTCATGGTTCGAAGCATACCGGCGGAGCGCATGGACATCTCTCCGGTGAGGTCGAGCGGGCCCGACACCGCGAACGCCTGGCAGAGATAGTCCTGGAGCACCGGCTGGAGCTGCACGCCGGCGATCTTGATATCGGCCAGCGTCACCATCGGTGAGGCGTCGAGTCCGGCGACCAGATTGAAACCGATGCTGCCCTTGGCCAGCTTGGCGCTCATCGGAAAGCTTTCGAAGGACGCGGGCTTGAGCAGAATCGGGACGTGCACCTGGTCGAGGGCGAGCTGACGGCGCACGGGAGGAGGGCAGCCCGTCCGTTCTTCCGTGACAGTCACATGGCTCAAGTCCATGGCGCCGGTGCCTGCGAGACGGGACAGTGTTCCGGAAACCTGGATCTTCCCCTTGATGGGGCCAGAGACGGCCGGCGACGGGAGGAAGGTCCGCGCGAGGGGAGCGATGTCGGTGCCTTCGAGCTCGAGCGATGCCTTGATCGGCGTCTCCCCCGCTCCGCGCATTCCCAGGCTGGCCTCGACGTTTCGCAGGCGCAGCCCTCCCGGCTCGACCCGCGCATCGCCCCGCAGGCCGAGCTCGGAGCCGCCCACTCCCGAGACGGTCGCGTCGAGACCTTCGAACCGCAGATCACCGTTCTTGACGTCGGGCCGTCGCACGTTCACCGCCGCGTTCTTGAGTCCCACTCGCGATACCAGCACGCTGCCCATGGCCGCGCTGCCGGGAATGCCGGGAACCGTCCGCGCGGCCGGCTTCGCAGGGGCGGGAGCGGCGGAGAGCGCGGCAAAGTTCCAGCGTCCCCCTCGCTCTACCAGCTCGACCTGCGCGTCCTGGAGGGTGATGCTACCGACTTCGATCCGGAGGGAGAGGAGGGGCTTCACGCGCACGCCCACACGCACCTCGCCCACGCGCAGCAGAGGGGTGGTGCCGAAGCGCGGGTCGTCGGCGACCTCGAGACCCTTCAGGTTGACGTGCGGCAGGGGCAGGAGGGAAACCGAGACCGACGTGAATTTGACGGGCCGGCCCACCGCATGGCTCGCGGTCTGCGCGATGTACGCCTGCATGGTCGGCGTGTCGAGAAGCTGGGGGAGAAGGGCCAGCGTCCCCACCACGAGGACGAAGAGGGCGGCGAGCGCGATGAGCAGCCACCGTAGCCAGCCCATCACACGCATCCGGAAACAACGACGGTCCGCGCCGCATGCTGGCGCGCGGACCGCTCGAGGCTCTGCGGGGTGCTCACGCCTGTCAGCTACGGGATGAGCAGGATCTTACCGGTGGTCTTGCGGCCCTCCAGGGCCTTGTGCGCTTCCCCCGCCTGGGCAAGCGGGAATTGGTGCTCGATCCGCAGCTTGACCTTACCGTCACGGATCCACCCGAGCAGCTCCTGGGAGCGCTGGAGCAGCTCCTCGCGAGAGGCGATGTGATGATTGAGGCTCGGCCGCTGGACGAACAGTGAGCCGCCCGCGTTGAGCTTCTGGAGATCGAGCGGCGGCACGGGTCCGCTCGCTGCGCCGAAGAGGATCATGAAGCCGCGCGGGCGGAGACAGTTCAGGCTCTTGTCGAAGGTCGTGGCGCCCACTCCGTCATAGACCACGTCCACTCCGCGCCCGCTCGTGATCCGCTTCACCTCGGGCTCGAAGTCCTGCCTGCTATAGAGAATGACGTGCTCGGCACCGGCCCCCTTCGCCAGCACCGCCTTTTCCTCCGTGGAAACCGTGCCGATAACCGTGGCCCCCAGCATCTTGCCCATCTGGCAGAGCAAGAGACCCATGCCGCCGGCCGCGGCGTGCACCAGACAGGTATCGCCCTTCTTGAGGGGATAGCTCGACGTGACGAGGTAGTGCGCGGTAAGGCCCTGGAGCATGGACGCGGCGCCGTCCTTCGGCGCCATTCCCGCGGGGAGCTTGACGAGCCGGTCCGCGGGCACCGCCGCCATCTGGGCATAGGAGCCGGGCACGCCCGTCCACGCGACATTGTCACCTGCCTTGACGTCGGTCACTCCCTGCCCCACCGAGGAGACGGTGCCCGCTCCCTCGAGACCAATGGTCAGCGGGAGGGGCGCTTTGTAGGCGCCGGTGCGGAAGTAGACGTCGACGTAATTGACCCCGGCCGCCGCCAGCTTGACCACCGCCTGCCCGGCCCCCGGGGTGGGCTCAGGCACTTCGTCCAAGGTAAGAGCTTCCGGTCCGCCGGGCGTATGGATGCGAATCGCTTTCATGGCCGCCTCACACTTTCAGGAGTGTACGGACTTCGTTCACGACGTCCTGCCGCCACGGCTCGATCTTCTCGGCCCTGAGGGCTTTCCTCGCCTCGAGCATCCGGGCCTCGATCTCTTCCGTCAGCTTCTGCGGCCGCTCGAGCAGCCGGGCGATCTCGTGGAGGTTCTCATCGAAGAAGGCGAACACGGGAATGGAGCGGAAGGTGCCCTTGTTGAGGTACTGGTCCATGAGATCGGGGTTCTTGTCGCGCAGAAACACGCGCAGCTCGACGTCCGGATTGCCCTCGACCAGCTTGAAAAGCACGGGGACATTGTAGAGCGCATCCCCGCACCAGTCTTCGGTGATGACCATGACCTTGAGCTTCTTGCCCATCTGGGCGAGGGCGGTCTTGTCCTCGCCCTTGATCTTGATCTCGGAAAGGAACTTCATGAATGTCTCTTTGTTCGTGCCCATCTGGTCCAGGTACTGCTGGACGGTCATGCCCTGCGCGAATCGCTCCTTCGTCAGCATCGGTTCCCCCTGTGCGCTGCGGCCTATCGCATCGCGGCCAGATCAACGGTGAACTTCGCGACTTCCTTCTCGTCGGCGTCTCTCACCACCAGCACCACGCGCCCTTTCGGATCGATTCCCTCGGCGGGGAAAGCGTATATGCACTGCGCGGCGTACCGTCCGTCGCTCTCCCGGAGCGCGGTGCGCTCGTTCTGTACGAAGCTCGCCCTCACCGTCTGGGAGCCCGCAAGCATCTCCGGGGTGTAGAAGCGGGCGAAATCGACCTTGCCGCCACGGAGAGTAACCCAGAAGGCGAGCGTGCCCTCGGACCCTTTGAGCACGCTCTCCACGTCGCGTGGCTTGAGCTCCTTGCTCTGGAAGGCGGAGTTGCGGGCGGCGAGGGCCAGGCGGTGAAACGGGGTCATCACGGTCACCGTCTGCCCCGCGGCGTCCTTGACCCGCCACTCCCCGCCGAATTCTTCCGCGACGATGCTCTTCTTACCCGCGCGGATCGCCTGCTCGCGGTCGCGGTCCGTGAGGGCGAGGGATATGGCTTCGCCGGGCGTGGCGGCGACCAGCCCGACCGCCAGCACCAGGAACGGAAGACACCGACACCAGGAGGCTCTGCGGCCCATGCGGACTCGTATTCTAGCATACGCGTCGGGTGCGATTGCGGCGGCCGCCACGTGGCAGTAAGGTCTGCGCATGCATTCCCTCGTCGTGGTCGCGGCCGCGCTCTTCGTGGCGGGCTGCGCCGCCCCTCCGTTCCCCGAGGCCCTCACACGATCCGTGAATCGCTCGCTGAGTCTGGCGGAGATCCGCGCCAACCCGAAGACGCGCGCAGGCGCGCGGGTCATCCTGGGCGGCGAGATCCTCGCCACCACGCCGAAGCCCGGCGAGACGGAGATTGAAGTCCTCTCCCGGGGCCTCGACAATAGCGACGCCCCCGAGCAGGGTGACCGTTCGCTTGGCCGCTTCCTCGCGCGGACGCCCGGGTTCCTCGATCCGGCCATCTACGCCCGCGGCCGTCGCATCACCGTGCTCGGCACGGTCGCGGGCGTCGAAGACCGCCCGGTGGGCGAGCTGCCCTACGCCTATCCGGTCATCGCCGCGGAGCGGATCAAGCTCTGGCCAAAGGAGGGCGCGTGGGTCGGCGGCGAATACCCGCCCGTGCCGCTCGACACGCCCGTGCTGCCCTACCCGCGATAGGCCGTCCCCCCCCCGGGTCGCGTCGCTACTTCGCGACAGTGACGGACGAGAAGGTAGCGGGATCCATGTAGGTGGCGGCCACGCGCCTGACGTCGGCCAGGGTGACGCGCGAGATACCCGCCTTGAAGCGGTCTGGCCAATCGAGTCCGAGTCGATTTTCCTCCACCGCGACGAGGAGACCGGCCATCTTCCCCGACGTGTCGGTACGAAGCGGATAGCTCCCGATGAGATACGATTTGGCGAGGTCGAGCTCGCGAGGAGAAACGTCCCCGCGCCCCATGCGCGCCATCTCCTCCCTGCTCACGCGCACCGCCTCGTCGACGGCGTCCAGCCTGGTCTGAAGGCCTACGAAGTACGAGGCGCCGTAGCGACCGGGACCGAGCGCGCTATACACCGAGTAGGCGAGCCCGCGCTCCTCGCGCACTCTGGTGTAGAGGCGGGACGCGGAACCGCCTCCGAGGACATAGTTCGCGACCACGAGCGAGAAGTAGTCGGGGTGATCCTGACGCAGACCCGGGCGGGCCAGCGATACCGTGGCCTGCGTCAGGTCCCGATGGACCACGCGCGACTCGACGGGAGGCGAGGCGGGGGTCGGAGGGATGACAAGGCGCGGGGTCGCGACGGCGGCCCATGCCCCCAGCCTCGCCAGCAGCTCTCGCCGCACTTCGTCGCGCGTGACGTCGCCCACCACGGCTATGATGGCCCCGTCCGGGCGGTAGTTTTCGCGGTAAAAGCCGACGACCTGCTTGCGCGTGATCCGCTTCACCGACTCGACGGTTCCCACCACCGGCCGACTATACGGATGCCCCGGATAGAGAAGGAGCGCCATCTCGCGCGCGGCCACGGTGCCGGGATCCTGCTCGGCGCGCTGGATGGCTCCCGCGATCTCCTCGCTTCTCCGCTTGAGCTCGGGCTCGGGAAAGGCCGGAGCGAGCAGCACCTCGGCGAGGAGATCCAGCCCCATCTTCAAGTCTTTCTTCAGCACGGACAGCGAGACGGTAGCGCCGTCCCGTCCCGCCTCGCCTTCGAGGCTGCCCCCCACGAACTCGATGGCCCGGTCGAGCTCGGGCCCCGTGCGTCTGGCCGTTCCCCGAGTGAGCAGGTCGGCGGTGAGATTCGCAAGGCCGCCGGCATCCGGCGGATCGTACACGGAGCCCGCCCGCACGTAGAGCCGCACCACCACGATGGGGATGGCCGGACGCTCGGCCACGAGGAGCACCGCGCCGTTGGGCAGGACCTCGCGATGGGCGAGGGGGGCAGCGGCGGCGGGAATGACCAGCGCCGCCACCAGCAGGCACATCGTGAGCCCGAGACGTCGCATGGCGGGTCTCCTCAGTCCAGGGTCTTTCTGAACTTCAGCACGGCGAGGGAGAAGATGACAATCCCGAATACGAGCAGCGGCACGAGGCTCGGCCAGAGGTAGCTGAAGCCCACGCCCTTGAGCACGATGCCGCGGACGATGCGCAGGAAGTACGTCAGGGGAATGATGGCGGACAGATACTGTGCGGCCATCGGCATGCCTTCGATGGGGAAGAGCAGTCCTGAGAGATAGATCGACGGCAGGAAGGTGAGAAAGGTCAGCTGCATGGCCTGGGGCACGGTGCGCGAGACGGCGGAAAGGAAGATGCCGATGCCGAGCGTGCCCAGCATGAAGGCCGCGGCCAGCACGTAGAGGAGGGTCAGGCTGCCGCGGATCGGCACGTCGAAGACGTAGTGCGCCACGAGCAAGGTCATGGTCATCTGTCCGTAGGCGACCACCAGGTTCGGGATGATCTTGCCGAGGAGGAGCTCCCAGCGCCGGATGGGACTCACGATCAGCGCCTCGAGGGTGCCTTTCTCCCGCTCCCGCACCACGGACACGGCCATGGCCGTGATGGTCGTCTGCATGAGGAGCGCGCCGATGAGTCCGGGCACGATGAAGATGGCGGAGACGAGGTCGGGGTTGTACCAGGCGCGCACGCGAACGTCGAGGGGCGGCTCTCCCGGGCGACCCACCGCGCTGCCTTCGAGCGTGCGCGTGATCATCTGGAGCGATCGCTGGGCGCCCAGCGCCGCCGCGGCATTCACGGCCGACGTCGCCACCAGCGGGTCGGAAGCGTCCACGATGACCTGGACGTCGGCGGCCTGGCGCGACAGGCGCTGACCGAAGTCCGGCGGAATGATCACGCCGACCTTGGCCGTGCCGTCGTCGATGAGGCGGGTCAGCTCCCGGTGACTCCCCGCCCAGTAGAGCACGTCGAAATACTGGCTGTTCCCCATCGCCTCGAGGAAGCTCCGGGCCTCCGGGCTGCCCGACTGATCGAAGACGGCCGTGCGTACGTGCTTGACGTCGGTGTTGATGGCCCAGCCGAAGATGAAGAGCATGGCCACGGGCACCACGAGAGCGAGGACGAGGGCGAGCATGTCACGCCTGAGGTGAATGAACTCCTTCACGATGATACCGACGAGCCGCGAGCCCACCGCGTAGGGCCCCCCCTCACCCTGCCCTCTCCCCGGAGGGGAGAGGGGTATCCGAGGCGAGCGCGCGCAGCTGCTCGCGGAGCCTCGCCTTGCGCTCCTTGTCCACGAAGGAGACGAAGAGGTCCTCCACTGAGGGCTCGACGTCGTGGACCCAGCGCGGCGGCAGGCCGGCCCGCGTGAGGAATTCGTCCACGTCGGCCGCGCTCGCACGCTCCGGCCCCAGCACCACGCGCAGTCGCGTGCCGATGCGCACCACCTCTTCCACGGCGTCCCAGTCCGCGAGGACGTCGGCGGCGTGGCGCAGGTCGGCCACCTCCACCTCGATCACGGGCCGCCGGAAGGTCTCGCTCTTGATGACGGCGGGCGAGCCCTCGGCGATGAGCTTGCCCTGGTAGATGAAGCCCAGGCTGTCGCAGAGCTCGGCTTCGTCCATGTAGTGCGTGGTGACGACGATGGTCGTGCCCTGATCGGCGAGTCGCCGGATCAGCCCCCAGAAGTTCCGTCGCGAGACAGGATCGACGCCGGCCGTCGGCTCGTCCAGGAAGATGAGGCGCGGAGAATGGACGAGGGCGCAGGCGAGCGCCAGCCGCTGGCGGTAGCCGCCGGACAGCGTGCCCGCGAGCTGGCTCTCGCGCCCCGCGAGGTCCGCGAGCTGGATCATGCGCGCCAGGCGCGTGGACCGCTGGGCTCCCGACACCTCGTAGACGCGCGCGTAGAAGGTCAGGTTCTCGACCACGGTCAGGTCGTCGTAGAGCGAGAACTTCTGGGACATGTACCCGATGACGGACTTGATGCGCTCGGGATCGCGCGTGAGATCGATGCCGAGCACCGTGCCGCCCCCTTCGCTCGGCTCGAGGATCCCGCACAGCATGCGGAGGGTGGTGGACTTGCCCGCCCCGTTCGGCCCGAGGAAGCCGTAGAGCTCGCCGGCGCGGACGTGGAGATTCAGATGATCGACGGCGACGCGCTTGCCGAATCGGCGGGTGAGGTCCCGCGTCTCGACCGCGTACGGCTCATCCGACATCGGCGTCGGCGGGCAGTCCGGGCTTGAGTATCCCCGCGGGATTGTCGATCTGGATCTTGATGCGGAAGACGAGGTTGACCCGCTCCTTCTTGGTCTGCACATTGCGCGGGGTGTATTCGGCCTCCGAGCCGATCTCGATGAGGCGGCCGGAGAAGACGCGATTCGGGAAGGCATCGACGCGCAGGGTGGCCGTGTCCCCGATCTTGAGCCGCCCCACTTCCGTCTCCGGCACGTAGGCACGCAGCCACACGTCCTTCGGATTCACGAGGGTGAGGATGGGCACGCCGGGATTGGCGGTCTCTCCCGCCTCGAGATTTTTCCGGAGCACCACCCCGTCTATGGGCGAAATCACCTGGGCCTCGCGGAGGCGGCTCTGCGCCTGGGCCAGCGCGGACTCGGCCTGAGTCACCTGCCAGCGGGCGGCGTCGATCTGATCGGGACGGGAGCCCTCGAGAATGAGCGCGAGCTTTTCCCGCGCGCTCCGCTCCTGCGCCCGGGCCACCTCGTACGCCTGTCGCGCGCGGTCCACGTCCTGCGCGGCGATGAGGTTCTGCCTGAAGAGCTGATCGTTCCGCTGGAACTCGCGCTCGGTCATGCTGCGCGTGGCCTCCGCGCTCGCCACGGCCGCCCGCGCGTCCTCGATCTCCTGTTGCCGCGGCCCTTTCTGGAGATCGCGGAGAGTCGCCTGGGCAGAGCGGAGGGCCGCCTCCTGGCGCTTCACGTCGGCCCCCAGCTCCGAGTCGTCCAGGCGCACGAGGAGCTGGCCGCGCGAGACCGTGTCCCCTTCTTTGACGAGTCGCTCGAGGATACGACCGGTGATCTTCACGCTCACGTCCACCTGGGTCGCCTCGATGGTGCCCGTGACGGACACGGGCGCCGCCGTTCCACCGCTCAGGTGGCGCCCGGCCCACGCCGCCGCCACGGAGAGGGCGGCGATGACGAGGAGGGCGAGGGCGCCGCGGGTCCAACCAAGTCGCATCGTGTTCACTGGCCCGCGGCGGGCGGAGTGCCGGGCAGCAGAGTGCCCACGGTGCGGCCCTGGGCCTGGAAATAGGTCCGGGCTACCCGCTGCAGATCGGCCGCGGTGACCCCGCGAATCAGGGGGACGAAGGTCTCGCTCTTCCGCCACGAGCCGGCCAGCTCGAAGCGGGCCAGGCTCGCCGCGCGCGAGTAGATCGAGTCCTGGCGCCAGACGAAGGCGGCTTCGATCTGGTTCTTGGCCCGCTCCAGCTCCTCGTCCGGGACGGGCTCGTTCTGCGCGCGCACAATCTCTTCCATGATGGCCTGCTCGAGGGCCGCCGGCGTCTGCCCGGGCAGCGGTGTTCCCGAGAACCAGAAGAGGTTGGGATCGTGGGAGAGATAGGCGTAGTCTCCCTCGACGTTGAGGGCGATCCGCCGCTCGTAAACGAGGCGCCGGTAGAGCCGCGAGGCACGCCCTTCCTGGAGAATGGTGGAGAGCAGCTCCAGAGCCGGCGCGTCCGGGGAAGCGTAGTTGGGCACGTGGTAGCCGATGTAGACGATGGGCGCCCGCGCATCGGTCTTGTAGACCTGGACGCGGCGTTCGCCGAGCTGAGGCGGCTCCACCGAGTCCATGGGTGGCGGCAAGGGACCGCGGGGGATCTTGCCGAAGGTCTCGCGCGCGCGCGCGAGCACCCGCGCCGTGTCCACGTCTCCCGCCACCACGAGGAGCGCATTGTTCGGAAGATAGTAGCGATCGTAGAAGGCGCGAAGCTCGACGGGATTGATGCGCAGGATGTCGCTCATCCATCCGATGATCGGCCAGCCGTAAGGATGCGCCTTGTAGGCGACGGCGAGGAACTCCTCCGAGAGGTAGCCCTCCGGGTCGTCCTCGGTGCGCGTGCGCCGCTCCTCGGCCACCACCTGCCGCTCCGAGTCGATCTCGCTCGCCTCGAGGAGGAGGTTGCGCATGCGGTCGGCCTCCACGCCGAGGATGAGGTTCACCCGGTCGGCGGCGATGTTGACGTAGTAGGACGTGACGTCCTGGGAGGTGAACGCGTTGTCCTGCCCGCCGTTTTCCTCGACCACTTGCGCGAACAGTCCCTTGCCATACGTTGGCGTGCCCTTGAACATCATGTGCTCGAGGAAGTGGGCAAGCCCGGTGGCGCCGGGAATCTCGTCGCGGGAGCCGACCTTGTACCAGGTCTGGATCGTGGCGATGGGGCTGCGATGATCCTCGAGGACGAGGATGCGGAGGCCATTGTCGAGGGTGGCCTCGGTCACCGCCTCCTCGGCGGCGGGGGCGGTGGGCGTTCCCAGGAGCATCAGGGCAAGGAAACATCCCAGGAGGGCACGCCGAAGGGGCATGAAGCGAGTATCCTACGGGTTCCTTGCCTCCGGCAACTCTGGCGCCGGCCCCCTCGAACCTGAACAGGGAGGTGTGACGTGGTCCTCGTCTATCTGGCTCTGGCCGCCGTGCTCGAAGTCTCGGGGGATTTCCTGATGCGCTGGGGGCTCGGAGGACGGCGATGGGGACTGGTCGCGGGGGCTCTCCTCCTTGCCGGCTACGGCCTCCTTGTCAATCAGCCATCGTGGGGCTTCGGCCGCACGCTCGGTCTCTACATCGCAGTCTTCTTCGTGGCGAGCCAGGTCGTCGCCGCCGTGACCACCGGTGAGCGCCCTTCGCCTTCCCTCTGGCTGGGCGGTGCCCTCATCGTGATGGGCGGGCTCGTGATACATCTCGGCCGGCCGTAGCGGCCAGGCAGGCCGCCAGCGAAAAGACGTATCGGAGCATGGGGCGCGTCAGCTTCCCCGTGAAGGTGTTCTGCTGGCTTGGATGAAAGCTTCCGAGGAGCACCGTCCCGTCGGGCATGGCCGAGCGGGCGGCGTGGCCGAAGCGAGGCAGCGGGCGGGGCAAGGGTAGCCCGGCCGCCCGGCGCGCTCGAAGATAGGCGTCCCAGCCGATCTTGCCCAGCGCGACCACCACGCGCACGTCCTTGAGCAGCGTGAGCTCTTCGAGGAGATACGGCTGGCATCGCCGCATCTCGATGGGCCGCGGCTTGTTGGCGGGCGGGGCGCAGCGGAGCGCGGCCGTGATGTAGGCGCCGGTGAGCCGAAGACCGTCGCCCGCGTGGACCGAGGTGGGCTGATTGGCGAGCCCGGCCTCGTGGAGAGCGCGAAAGAGCCAGTCCCCGCTCCGGTCGCCCGTGAACATGCGTCCCGTCCGATTGCCGCCGTGAGCGGCGGGGGCCAGGCCGACGATGAGCACGCGCGCCTCCGGATCCCCGAAACCCGGCAGCGGCCTCGCCCAGTACTCCTCTCCGCGATAGCGCCGCGGCGGATCGGCGGCCGAGGCTTCGCGATGCTTCACCAGGCGCGGGCACAGCCGGCAGGACGCGATGCGCACGCTCAGCGCACCGAGCTTTCCATTGTCCTCGCCGCCGACTTCGCGGACAATCACGCCATGATGCTAGCCGCGAGCACCCGGTCGTGACAAGCCGCGTTCCCGCGCTCCTCATTCACGGGGGAGCCGGGGCCGATCCTGTCTTCGGACGCGAGGAGCTGCGACAGGGCATCCGCGATGCCTTGGCGGCGGGCTGGGCGCGGCTCCAGGACGGGGGGAGTGCGGTCGACGCGGTCGAAGCCGCCGTCTGCGCCATGGAGGACAATCCGCGCTTCAATGCGGGCCGGGGCTCCGTCCTCACCACGGACGGCACGGTCGAGATGGACGCCTCGATCATGGAAGGTGACACGCTCAGGAACGGGGCGGTGGCCTGCGTCACCAACATGCGGCATCCGATCACGCTGGCCCGCCGCATCCTCGATACCGACCGCTATTCCTTCTTCGTGGGCGAAGGCGCCATGACCCTCGCCCGCGCTCTGGGCATCCCCTTCTGCGACGCGGAGGAGCTCATCACCGACGTGCAGCGCAAGCGGCTGGAGAGCGCCATCGGTGGCACGGTGGGCGCGGTGGCCCTGGACCGCCGCGGCCTCATCGCCGCCGCCACTTCCACCGGAGGCATGACGGGAAAGCCGCCGGGTCGCGTGGGAGATTCGCCGCTCATCGGCTGCGGCACCTACGCCGAGAGCACTGCGGGCGGGGTATCGTGCACCGGCGACGGCGAGGCCATCATCCGCGCCGTACTGGCGCGGCGAACCATTGACATCCTCAAGGCCGCGGGCGACCCCATGCATGCCTGCCAGATCGCCATGGATATCCTCCTCGAGGAGGGACGGGGGGGCGGCGGGCTCATCTGCATCGACTGGAAAGGCCGTCTCGGCTGGGCCCATTCGACGCCGCTCATGCCCGTCGGCTTCATGACTCCGGGCCACGACGTCCCCGCCGTCACGTTTTGAGCGACTCCGTCACCTTCGACGATGTCCGCGGCGCGTCCGTCCGCCTCAAGGGCCTGATCGCGACCACCCCCTGCCCGTACTCTGAGACGCTCTCTCACCTGACGGGCTCGCGGGTGTTCGTGAAGCTCGAGAACCTGCAGATGACGGGCTCCTTCAAGGAGCGCGGCGCCGCCAATGTCCTCCTCATGCTCGGCGAAGACGAGAGGCGGCGCGGCGTGGTGGCGGCCAGCGCGGGCAACCACGGGCTCGCGGTGGCCTTCCACGCCGCGCGCCTCGGCATCGCGTCGGTCATCGTGATGCCGGAGTGGGCGCCGCTGACCAAGGTGGTGGCCGCGCGGCGCCACGGGGCCCAAGTCGTGCTCCACGGTGATGACTACGACGCGGCCTATGCGCGGGCGCGGGAGATCGAGGCCGAGCGCGGCCTCGTCTTCATCCATCCCTTCGATGACCCGCGCGTCGTCGCCGGCCAGGGCACGATCGCCCTCGAGTTGATCGACCAGGTGCCCGACCTCGACGCCGTGCTGGTCCCCGTGGGAGGTGGCGGCCTGGCCGGCGGCGTCGCGGTCGCCCTCGAGACGCTCAAGCCGGCCGCGCGTGTCATCGGCGTTCAGAGCGAGGAGGTGCCGGGCATGCGGGCCGCGCTCGACGCGGGAGAGCGCGTCACCGTGCCCGGCTCCCCGACCATCGCCGACGGCATCTCCGTGCGCCGCGTGGGCGAGCACACCCTGGCCCTCGCCCAGCGTTACCTGGACGGCGTGGTGACGGTGAGCGAGGAGGAAATCGCCAACGCCATCCTGCTCCTCCTCGAGATCGAGAAGACGGTGGTGGAAGGCGCGGGCGCGGTAACTCTGGCCGCGCTGATCAACAAGCGGGTGGCCCTCGAGGGCAAGACCGTCGTGCTCGTCCTGGGCGGCGGCAATATCGACGTGAACCTGATCGCGCGGATCATCGAGCGTGGCCTGGTCAAGGACGGGCGCATCGTGAGGCTGACGGTGCTCCTCCGCGACCGGCCGGGTGCCCTGGCCCGGCTCTCCGAACTGGTGGCGGAGGCCCGCGCCAACGTCCTCCACATCGGCCACGACCGCGCCTTCTCGCGCGCGCGCCTCGGCGAGACCGAGGTCGAGCTCACCCTCGAGACCTCAGGCCGCGACCACATCAACGCAATCCTTCGGCACCTGCTCTCTGCTGGTTACACGGTTGAAGAGGTGCTGCACCGGTAGCGCTCGCGCTTGGTTGCTTCACGGGCGGGGCTGGGGGAGTGCCCTCCCTAGACCACGCCGAGTCGCGCTCCGCTGGGCCACTCTGGCCCGCCACGAGATGTGCTCCACCGGTAGCGCTCGGTTGTTTCACGGGCGGGGCTGGGGGGAGTGCCCTCCCTAGACCACGCTGAGTCGCATTCCGCTGGGCCACTCTGGCCCGCCACGAGATTTTGGTTTTTGGCTTCGAAGAATCTCCCCAGAAGATACGGGTCTAGGGAGGGCACTCCCCCCAGCCCCGCCCTCCACTCTGAGGCAGCGACCTGACGGATCAGCCCTGCGTTGATGCACGTACTTTGCATCGGGCTGCGTTCTGGATTTCTGCTTCGCGTGAGCCAGGTAGGGGTGGGGGGCACGCTCCGCAGACCCGTATCTTCTGCGTGGGGTCGAAGCGAAGAACCAAAGTCTCGTGGCGGGCCAGAGTGGCCCAGCGGAATGCGACTCAGCGTGGTCTGCGGAGCGTGCCCCCCACCCCTACCTGGCGCTTAGCACCCGCAAACTACAAAGGGTCTAACGGAAGGCGGCGGCGAAGGCCGCGCCCTCGTTGGTGAGCCAGTCCGTGACGGAGGCGTAGCCGTAGCGGAGAGCGGCGCGGCTGGCCTCGAAGCCCATGGAGGGTCCGCGGAGGGGCGAGGCCTTGGACTCGGGCTGGACGAGGTGGATCTCCACGTCGGGCCGCCTCAGCTTGAGCTCGCGCATCCCCAGCTGGAGAATGTTGATGCTCGTGATGTGTCCCGCCTGCTCCATGATCGCGTAGATCCCGCGCGAGCGGACGTCCGGCTCGTCCGGGCTCCCGATGCGGAGGGGCACCGCCGGGTTCAACACCACCACGCGGGTGGCGCCGAGCTCCACCGCCAGGTCCGCATGGCCGGTATAGCCGACGTCGCCGTCCACGTAGTCGCGCCCGTCGATGCGAAAGGGCTCGAAGAATCCAGGAATCGAGGACGAGGCGGCGATGGCCTGGGAGATCGGCACGTCCAGCAATGGCTCGAGACCGAACACCGCCCGCTCGCCCTGATCGAGAAGTATGGCCGGGATGAGGAGCGGCCGCCGGCACTCGCGGAAGCTGTTCGGCAATCCCTTGGCCGCGAAAGCTTCACGCATGAAGCGCTCCAGGGGAGCCACGGAGAAGAAGCCGGGCGGCATGTCGGCGCCGCTTCGCGCGAGGAGATCGGGCCATTCGAGGCGGAATCCCGTCACCGCCTTCTTGCCCACCGCCCACACGAACTGTGCGAGGTTGCGGGCGGCGTTGGAGAAGGCGCCCTTGTGATACACGGCGCCTCGTTGGAAATTGAGCGGATCATCGGTTTCTTTGTCGAGAATGTCATAGAGGGCGCGCGCTCCGATGCCGTTGGCCATGAGCGCGCTCACCACGGAGCCCGAGCTGGAGCCCACGTAGAAATCGAAGTCGTTGACGCGGAAATTCGGGAGGGCTTCGTCGAGGGCGGCGAGCGCCCCCACCTCGTACATGCCCCCGATCACGCCGCCCCCGGCCAGCACCAAGGCGCGCCGAACAGGGGTTCGGGACCGAGAAAACCTCTGAAGCAGCGACCTCAACACGCCCGCCGCCTCACCACCTGAGCAGGGTCGCCCCCCACGAGAAGCCGGTGCCGAAGGCGACCAGCATCACGAGGTCGTTCTCCTTCACGCGCCCCGCCATCACCGCTTCGTGGAGGCAGATGGGCACCGAGGCCCCCGCGGTGTTGCCGTAGCGCTGGATATTGTTGAGCATGCGGGAACCGGGAATCGTGAAGGATTCCGCCATGACCTCGATGATGCGGAGATTGGCCTGGTGGAAGACGAAGAAGTCGATGTCGTCGGCCTTCAGGCCATTGGCGTCGAGGCACTCCTGGACGATCTCGCGCACCCGCTTCACCGCGTTCACGAACACCGACCGGCCGTTCATTCGTGGCCGCGTGCGGTCGTCGTCGATCTTCTTCTTGGACACCAGGGGAAAGGTGGAGGAGCCCCAGATCTCTCCGTACAGCGCGTCGATGGCGCTCCCGTCGGAATGCAGGTGGTGCGAGATCAGGCCGCGCGGTGGCACGCCTTCCTCGTGTCCCTCCAGCACCACCGCGCCTGCGCCGTCCGCGAAGAGCACGGCCATGTCGCGGCCGGCATCCGTGTAGTCGAAGGCGGAAGACAGGAGCTCGGCGCCCACCACCAGCACCCTCCGGTACATGCCGCCACGGATGAACTGGTCGGCGAGCGAGAGCCCGTACACGAACCCCGCGCAGCCCTGGGCCAGGTTGAAGACCGGTGTGGAGGTCAGCCCGAGCTTTCCCTGGAGCACGCAACCGGTGCCCGGGTAGGCGAGGTCCGGAAGGGTCGAAGACTCCACGATGCAGTCGAGGTCCTCGGCGCCGAGCCCCGCGTGCTTGAGAGCCATGCGTGAAGCCTCGAGACCGAGGTCGGAGACAGCCAGGGTCGAATCGATGTTGCCGTCGAGCCCCCGCTCCTTGACCTCGCGCATGTAGGCGCTCTTGTCAGGCGCATCGGCGAGCCGCAAGAGCATCTGGTACGTGTCGGGGGAGACGCGGCGCTCGCTGATGCCCGTGCGCTGGACGATCCATTCGTCGGTCGTGGTCATGCATCGCGACAACAGGTGATTGTCGACGACACATTCCGGGACCGCCATGCCCGTGCCCGTGATCCGGGCGCGCAGGGACATCAGCGGCCCTGGAATTTCGGAGCTCGCTTTTCGAGGAAGGCGCGAACGCCTTCGGCATGGTCCTCGGAGCTGATGGCATTCGACTGCCCGAAGGCCTCGCCTTCGAGAGCGGCGGCCAGGTCCACGGTGGCCGCACGATTGAGGAGCGACTTGGCGATGGTAGCGGCGAGCGGAGGCCCCGCGGCGATCTTCCCCGCGAGAGCCCGCGTGGCGCTCTCCAGCTCGGCGGCGGGCACCACGCGATTGACCAGACCGATCCGGAGGGCCTCGGCGGCGTCGATGATCTCGGCCGTCAGCACCATCTCCTTGGCCTTGGCGAGACCGACCAGTCGCTGGAGGAGCCAGGTGCCCCCGCCGTCGGGCACGAGCCCGATCTTGAGGAAGACCTCGCCGAACTTCGCCCGGTCGGAAGCCACGATCAGGTCGCAGCCCAAGGCGATGTTGCAGCCGGCCCCCACCGCGAAACCGTCCACCATGGCGATGGTGGGCTTGGGGAAGTTGAACAGGCGAAGAACGAAGCGATTGAGGAGCTCCACGCGCTCCCTGCCCTCGGCCGCGGTGTAGCGCCGGGCGGCCATGGTCTTCACGTCACCGCCCGCGGAGAAGTGCCCGCCCGCCCCCGTGAGGATGACGGCGCGGACGGCCGGGTCACGCTCGACCTCGTCCAGCGCCTCCACCAGCTCCTCGCGCATCCGTACGTCGAGAGCGTTCCGCGCCTCCGGCCGGTTCATGGTGAGGGTCGCGATGCCGTCGACTCGGTCCACGAGGAGCGACTGGTATCCCATTGCTTACCTCCCTCCAGCTACCGGCTGGACCTCGCGGCGCACGGGCCGCTCGTTCACCTCGATGGATAGGGACAGCCCCGCGCCCACGACGAAGAGCCCGCAGGCGATCGCGAGGGCGAACCCGTAGCCGCCGGAGACACCGAAGAGGAAGCCCGAGAGCCAGGAGCCGGCCGCGACCCCCACCTGATGAACGAAGAAGATGATCCCGAAGCTCGAGCCGATGGAGAAATGCCCGAAGACGCCGGCGGTGAGCGCCATGGCGAAGCAGCCCGTGGAGAGAAAAATGATCAGCGAGAACGCCGCCGCCACCCACCAGCCATAGAAGATCCGCGACTCCGCGGCTCTCGCGTGTGGCGCCATGTCTTGGTCACTATACTCCTGCATGCTACGATTTCAACATGCCTTTCCCGAGCGATCCATGAGTCTCGTGAGCATTCTGGGCTCTCCGAAAGCGGTGATCGGCATGGTGCATCTGGACCCGCTGCCCGGCAGCCCGCGCTGGGCCGGCTCCATGGACGATGTCTCGCGGGCCGCCCTCGCCGATGCGCAGGCCCTCGCGAACGGCGGCGTCCACGCCCTCCTCGTCGAGAATTTCGGCGACGTCCCCTTCTCGCCCGGGCGCGTCGACGCGGCGTGCGTGGCCGCGATGGCCGCGGTGGCGACCCAGATCCGCCGTACCGTCCCGCTGCCTCTCGGGATCAATGCCCTGCGCACCGACGCGCTGTCCGCGCTCGCCGTCGCGGTGGCGGTGGGCGCGCGCTTCATCCGCGTCAACGTCCACACGGGCGCGGTGGTCACCGATCAGGGCATTCTCACCTCCGGTGCTCACGACACCCTTCGCTATCGTCGCCTCCTCGGAGCGGAGATCGCCCTCCTCGCCGATGTACAGACCAAGCACGCCGCGCCGCTCGCTTCCGTGCCCATCGAGCACGAGGCGCGCGACTGCGTGTACCGCGGCCTCGCCGATGGATTGATCGTCTCGGGCGAAGCCACCGGGCTGCCCCCGAAGACCAGCGATCTCGAGCGCGTACGGCTCGCCGTGCCCGACACGCCGCTTCTCGTGGGAAGCGGGGCCTCGCCCGAGAACGCCGCGGACCTCTTCTCTCTGGCCGACGCGCTCATCGTGGGCACCTCCGTGAAGCGTGACGGCGTAGTCACCAACCGGGTGGATCCGGATCGCGTGCGCGCCCTCGTGCGCGCCGCGGGACGCCGGTGAGGGCGCGACTCGCCGCCCTTCTCCTCGTCCTGGTCGTCGAGGGCTGCGCGGCCACCTCGTCGTCGGACGGCGCCGCGCGAAAGACGCCGCCCCTCCCCCTCGGCGAGCTCCTCCTCGTGGGTTTCGGCGGCACGCAGGTGGACGGCAACGACGAGGTCCGCTCCCTCGTCTGCGATGTCAAGGTGGGCGGTCTCATCCTCTTCGAGCGCGACTCCCGCTCCGGGGATGCGCGGAACATCACGAGCCCCGAGCAAGTGCGACAGCTCACCTCCGATCTCCAGGCCCTGGCCCTTCAGTGCGCGGGTCGACGGCTCCTCATCGCCGCCGACAACGAAGGTGGGGCCGTCATGCGGCTCTCCACGCGCGTGGGCTACCTGCCCACGCCACCGCCGCAGGCTCTGGGCGACGCGGGCGACCCCGCCGCCACCGCCCTCGAATCGCGACGCATGGGCGCCACCCTCCGCGAGGCCGGTATCAACTGGAACCTCGCCCCGGTGGTGGACGTCGCCGTCAACCCGCTCAATCCGGCCGTGGTCACGCTCGGCCGCACCTTCTCGTCCGATCCGCAGCAAGTCATCATGCAGGCGCGCGCGTTCATCCAGGGCATGCATGAAGCCGGCGTCCTGACCTCGCTCAAGCATTTCCCCGGTCACGGCTCGAGCCGCACGGACTCGCACCAGGGCTTCGTGGACGTGACGGAGACGGCCGAGCTCAAGATCGAGCTTGCCCCGTACCGGGCCCTCATCAAGGAAGGGCTGGCGGACAGCGTGATGACCGCCCACGTGTTCAACCGCGGCCTCGATCCGTGGAATCCCGCCACTCTTTCGCGCTTCACCATCAAGCGCTATCTGCGCGGCAAGCTCGGCTACAAGGGGCTCGTGGTATCGGACGATCTGCTCATGGGCGCGATCCGGCAGCGCTACGGCGTCGAGGAAGCGTCCATCCTGGCCCTCCAGGCCTCGGTGGACATGCTCCTGATCTCGCAGAACCAGGGCCGGGTCGAGCGCGGCGCCGCCGAGCGCGTCATCGCCGCCATACGGAGCGCCATCGCCGACGGCCGCCTGTCGCCGAAAGCGCTCGCGGCCGCCGTCGACCGGGTCCGGGCGCTCCGCGGCCGCATCACGCAGTAGCTCGCCCCCTCGTCGACCTTACCGAGTCGTCGCTTACCGGTCGTCTCCTACCGGCCGTCTTGGGGCAGCGCGCTTGGCCCGCCGCAGGTCCGAGACGAAGCGCCGCATCTCCGCCTCGCGCCAGTCAAAGGCGCGCCCTCTCCCGCTACCCGCCTTCCAACTGAAACAGGAATATGCCCGTCGCGATGAGGGCGATCGCCAGCACCCGGGTCCAGGTGATCGGTTCCCGGAGCAGCAGAAACCCGACCAAGAGGACGAGCGCGGTGGACGTCCCGCCCATGATGATCGACGAGGTGATCCGCAACCCGCGCTCGTAAGCGAGCAGTCCGAAGATGTCGATCCCCGCCGCCGCGATTCCCGCGACGACGAGGAGCCATGCCGCTTCCCCGCGCAAGACGATCTCGTGCCCCTGCGCCCTCATCGACAGCATCACCATGGAATTGACGAGGAAGGCCACGCCGGTGATCACCATCGCCCCGAGCGCCGCGTTGACCTTGGTGGAGCCCAGCTTGAGGCAGATCGTCCACGCGGCCGCGGCCGCGCCCCCGAGCAGCGCGAACAAGATCGCCGATCCCATCATCCTCGCCTCCTTATCACAAGCTTCGCCAGACCCGCCACGGCACGCCGGTGGAGGAAGACGCGCCCCTCGGACGTCACGGGGTGCGTCCGCCGAGTGAGCGCAGGAACGCCTCGACCTCCGTCCGCTCGGGCAGCGAATCCTGAGCTCCGCGCTTCGTGCACGCGAGCGCGGCCGCGGCGTTGGCGAGAGGGATCGCCTGCTCGAGCGTGCCGCCCGCGGCCAGTCCCACGGCCAGCGCGCCGTTGAAGGCGTCCCCCGCGGCCGTCGAGTCGACCGCGGCCACGGGAAAGGACGGAAAGTGGATGGCACTATCGCCGTCGCAGGCGAGGACGCCCTGGTCGCCCATGGTCACCAGCACGATGCCCGCGCCGGCAGCAAGGAGGCGGGTGGCCGCCTCACCCGCAGATTCGAGCGAGTCCACCGGACAGTCGGTGAGCCTTGCCGCCTCGTGCTCATTCGGCGTGAGGTAGTCCACGAGGGCGAGCAGGTCCGGATCCAGCGGCTGAACGGGAGCCGGATTCAGCACGGTGGTGACACCGTGCCGCCGTGCTTCGCCGAGCGCCCAGCGCACCACCGGCAATGGCGTCTCGAGCTGGCAGGCGACGACCTCCGCCCATGCGATGCTGTCCACGTAGGGCACGACCATTTCCACGGTCAACCGATGATTCGCCCCGGGCGCGACGGCGATCTGATTGCGGCCCTGGGCATCGACCATGATGATCGCGGTACCCGTGGCCGCCTCGGCGGAGACGCAGAGGCCGGTCACGCCGATACCAGCAGCGGCGAGATTCTCCGTGATGCGTCGGCCATCGGCATCGTTGCCGACGCAGCCGATCATCCTCACCTCGCCCCCCAGGCGGCGGGCCGCCACTGCCTGATTGGCGCCCTTGCCGCCCAGATTCACGAGCAGCGTGCCGCCGGAGACGGTCTCCCCGGGATTGGGCAACCGAGGCAGGCCCACCGTGTAGTCCACGTTGGCGGAACCGATCACGCAGACGCGGGGCACAGGCGCTCCATGAAAAAGTGAAGGAAGCGCGGCCCGTCCACGCTGAGGGCGGCCCGGCAGGTGGGAGGTTCCTTCCGGTACGGCTCGAGGTCGCGCCGGTCGGCCACCGTCATGCCTCGGGTGAGCCGTCCCTCCGCCTCCACCGCCACGTGCAGGGACTCGAATCCCACCAGGCTGGGCTCGATGGCCACGGCCATGGCCAGCGGGTCATGGAGGAAGATGCCGCCCTCGCCACGCGATTCGCCGAACTCGAAGCCGAAGAGGGTGAAGTCCTCGATAAAGCGGGCGCGGGACCCGCGGCGGCGGCCGAGCAACTCCTCGAGACTTCCCCGCGTGAGGATGACCCGGCGCGTGACGTCGAGCGGCACGAGGTCGATGGGCAGCCCGGCCTCGAAGACGATGGCCGCCGCGTGGGGATCCACGTACATGTTGAACTCGGCGACGGGCGTGACATTGCCCCCCACCGACACCGCTCCACCCATGACCACGATCCTGGCACATCGCCTCAGAGCTTCCGGATCCCGCTGGACGGCCAGGGCGAGGTTGGTCAGCGGGCCCAAGGCCACCACCACGAGGCGGTCGGGGAAGTCTTTGACCGTCTGAAGAATCAGATCGGCCCCATCGAGCATCTCAAGACCACGAGACAGCCCCGGGTAGCGTCGCCTTCCGTCCGGCTCCACGAAGCGGTCGAGGTTGCCGAGGCCGTCGGCACCGTGCACGTGGGGCGCGGTGAGCAGCGGTTGGCGGAGGGGGGCGGGCGCGCCCTCGGCCACCCGCGGCCGGAGCGCGGGTCGGACGACATCGAGGATACGGAAGATATTGTCGCTGCCGAGGCCCACTTCGACGTTGCCGGCCACCGTGGTGATGGCCTCGACGGATACTTCGGGTGAGCCGAAGGCGAGGAGGATGGCGAGGGCGTCGTCGATGCCGGGATCGGTGTCGATGAGGATGGGGGTCGTCAATTGACACTCTGCCGTGGGCTCCGTATCATGGGCCCGCCCGGTGGACATTTCTATCGAAGGAGGAGAGGATGGACATCCTGATCACGTATTGCGGGGAGTGAAACTTCCTCCCCCAGGCCTCCAGTTTGCAGGCCGCCATTAAAGCCAAGTACGGTATCAACGCCGCCCTCAAGGAAGGGTCGGGCGGCATTTTCTTCGTCGATATCGACGGCAAGCGTGTCTGGGACAACCAGATCACGTACCGGTTCCCCGAGGACTCCGAAGTCTTCGCCGAGATCGACAAGCTCAAGACGTAGCAGCCTCCCGCTCCAGAGCCTCTCTGAACGCCGGGTGGGCGATCCGGGCCAGGGCCCGCGCTCTCCCGGCGTCGCTTTTTCCTCCCAGCGCCGCCGTTCCGTATTCGGTCACCACGTAACCCGCGAGGAAGCGCGGTGTGGTGACCCGCGCTCCCGCCGGTAACCTCGCAACGATCCGCGACACCTTCCCCTGCCGACCCGTGGAGGGCAGGGCGATGATGGACCGCCCTCCGGCCGCGCGCGCCGCGCCGAGGACGAAATCGAACTGGCCGCCGATGCCCGTGATCTGCCGGCCCGCGACGCTTTCGGCATTGACCTGGCCGAGCAGGTCCACCTCGAGGGCCGAGTTGACGGAGACGAAGTCGCCGAGGGCGCCCACCACCTGCGGATCGTGGACGACGTCCGAGGGCTCCATGTTGACCAGGGGATTGTCGTGCGCCCAGCGGAAGAGTCGCTCCGTTCCCATGATCTCCCCCACATCCATGCGGCCCCGATGGAAGCGCTTGCGCGAGTTGGTGATCACGCCGGATTCGATGAGCGGCAGCATGTGATCCACGAGCAGCGAGTGGATGCCGAGGTCATGCTTGCCCGCGAGAGCTTCCATGACGGCCTGGGGAATCGACCCCACCCCGACCTGCACGGTGGCGCCGTCGGGGACGAGCTCGGCCACGTGCCGGGCAATCGTGCGCTCGATCTCGCCTACGGGAGTCGGCGGATACTCCACGAGGGGATGCTCGGCCTCCGCCCAGCAGTCGATCTGGGAGCGGTGGAGAAAGGCGTTGCCGAGCGTGCGGGGCATTCTCGGGTTGACCTGGGCGATCACGCAGGGCGCCCGCCGTGCCGCGACGAGGCCATAGCTCATCGAGACGCCCAGCGAGAGATAGCCAGCGCGATCGGGGGGCGAGCAGTGGACGATCACCGCGTCGGGCGCCCACTCGCCGCCCGCCGCGAAGACACTCACCGTATCGAAATAGCGGATGGGCACGAAGTCCACGTCACCTCTCGCCTGGGCGTCGGCGAGCTTCGGCGAGTGATGCCATGTCGCGAAGCGGAGCTTGCCCGCATAGGCGGGCGCTCCGAAGGGATAGTCGTCGAGGCGGAGGCCGCCCATGAGCGTGAGCGGTGTCAGCCTGTCCGCCTGGCGCAGGATCTCGGCTACGAGCGCCGTCGGATCTCCGCAGCCCGCGGGCAGGAGCACCTTCATGCCGGGGCGGAGGCGCCCCACGGCATCGGCCAGCGTTGCCTTCTCGAACGGGCGGGACATGAGGCGCGGGTAGTATAATCGCGCCTTGGTGCAGCGCAAGATGAGGCCAAGACCGTGCGGTCGATGAACTGATGCCCATCCCTCGCCAGTGGGTCACCACCGCTTTCACCTTCGACGGGTATCGGGTCGCCGCCAACCGCGGAGTCGTGCGGGGGATCACCGTGCGCTCACGGAACGTCGTGGCCAGCATCGGCGCCTCGATCCAGACGCTCTTCGGAGGCAATATCACGCTCTACACGGAGCTCTGCGAGCACGCTCGAGAGGAGGCCTTCCAGCTCATGCTCGAGCACGCCGCCGCCGCCGGCGCCAATGCCATCATCGGCATGCGCTATGACGCCAATGACGTGGCGCCCGGCGTGACCGAAGTGCTCGCCTACGGCACCGCGGTCGTACTCGACCCGCCCCCGCGCTAAATGCTGCGGACCACGCGCGTGTCCCACCGCCCCGCCGGGAAGCCCGACGGGACGCGCGTGCTCGTGATGCGCCGATGGCCGCGCGGCCTGGTGGGCATCGTGCTCGCCGCGGCGCTGGTGGTCGGCCTCGCGACCGTGCCCGCGCTGGCCGAACACGAGCCGCAGTACCGCTACACCGTGCTCGGCTACGTCAAGGACGCGGCGGGCAAGCCACGCCAGGGCGTGGGCCTCGAGGTGATCCGTCAGAAGACGGGCTTCGCCTATGTCGGCGAGACCGACGCGTCGGGCCTCTACGTCATCGTCACCCGCCTCGCCGACGAAAACCGGAGCGACCGCCTCCTCGTGCGAGCGGGCCCGGCCAGTCTCATGATCGCCGCCCGCTTCGAGCCGGCGGACCACAACACCGAGCGCGGCACCCAGGTCGACTTCACGGGCAGCCGCGCCAGCGAGCGGCCCGAGCTCTTCGCGGACACGCTCAAGCGATTCCTCGGCAAGTGATGGCGAGGGTCGACCCCTTCTACGCCCTCGTGAGGACGATCGGGCGCTTCTGGGTCTGGTTCTTCTTCCGGTCCGTGGACGTGCATCATGCGGAACGGGTGCCGCGACACGGCCCCGTCCTCCTCTGCATCAATCACCCGAACAACCTCATCGACTCCCTCCTCGTCGGCGCCGTGGTGGACCGCAAGGTGCACTACCTGGCCACGGCCGCGCTGTTCCGCAACCCTCTGGTGGGGAGCTTCCTCAAGTCCTGCGGGGCCATTCCCGTCTACCGCCGCCAGGACGACCCCGACAAGATGGACAAGAACGCGGGCGCCTTCGAGGCCTGCCTGACCACCCTGGCCGCGGGAGGCCTCGTCGGCATCTACCCCGAAGGCACGACCCACGCCGAATCCCGCGTCCAGCGCATCAAGACGGGGGCCGCGCGCATCGCCCTCGACTACGAGTCGCGGCGCCGACAGGGCGGCCCCGGCGAGCCGCTGGCCGCGATCCCCGTCGGGCTCACCTTCGACGCGCGAAAATCGTTCGGCGGCCGCGTGCGCGTGGCCTTCGGCGAGCCCTTGCCGCTTCGGCCCTTCCTCGATCTCCACGGTGAGGATCAGGTCAAGGCGGTGGACGAGCTGACCACGGCCATCCAGTGGGGCATGGAGAGCCAGGTCGTCCACGTGGACCGCCTCGATCGGGCCGCCCTCGTTCACGAGATCGAGGGCCTTTACCGTGACCAGCTCGTGCGAGAGCTCCAGGAGGAGCGCGGGCTTTCCACGGGCAAGATCGACACGGTCCGTCTCTCGCGCTCCATCGCCGACGCCGCGGCCTGGTTCGAAGCGCATGCCCCCCAGCGCCTCGTGGAGCTGCGCGAGCACATCGACCGCTACCGCGCCACCCTCGCCGCCTACGCGATCAAAGACCAGGCGGTGCGTGAGCGGCTCGCCCATCGGCCGGTGCGTATGCGACTGCGGCGGGGCTGGAAGGCCGCGGTCGGATTGCCCGTCTTCGCCTACGGTCTGATCACCAGCGGCCTCCCCTATCTCGTGCCGCGCTGGATCGCGCGGCGCACGGCCACCAAGGAGACGAACTACGCCACCACGCGCCTCCTCGCCAGCACCATCGCTTTTCCCCTCTTCTGGGGGGTGGAGACGTGGCTCGTCTGGCGACTGGCGGGCTGGATGTGGGCGCTCGCCTTTTTCCTCTCCCTGCCCGTGGCCAGCATCCTCGCGTACCATTACCTGCGAGGCCTCGGCCGCTTCAAGGCGCAGATGGGCTTCGGTCTTCTCGCCATGACACGGCATCAGACGGCCACGCGCGTCCTTGCCGAGCGTCAGCGGCTCGACGACCTCCTCGAGCGCGCGAAGGACGACTATCTCGCGGCCACGAAAGGATCGAGCTTTTGAGCATCCATCTTCTCGAAGAGCTCTCGAGCCCGGCTGTCGACGCCCTGCCGCGCGAGCGGACCGTGGTCATCCTCACCGCCAGCCCCCTCGAGACGCACGGCCCTCACCTGCCCGTCGGCGTGGACGCCTATACCGGCCGCTATTTCGCTCAGGCCATGGCCGAGCGCATCGTGGCCGAGCGCCACGGCTGGCATGTCGTGCTCGCCCCGACGCTCCACCTCGGCTCCTTCGCCTTCGAGGCGGCGGGCACCGTCACCATGCGCCAGCGCGTGGTGCGTGATCTCCTCGTGGACTATGGTGATGCCTTGGCGCGCGCGGGCTTCCGTCACATCCTCGTTTCGAACGGCCACGGTGGCCCCGGGCACCTCGTCGCCCTCGAGGAAGCCGCGGCCAGGGTGTCGCGGCGCCGCGGCGTGACCATGGCATCGCTGACGGGCTATCTCGCCTGGGGACTCCTGTCGGGGCGCTATTTGCCGAAGTTCGAAGCCGCGCTGGGGCGAGCCCTCACCGAGGAGGAGCGCGTGGCCCTCTCGGAGGACGCGCACGGCGGCTGGTGGGAGACGTCGGTGATGCTGCTCCTGCGGCCCGATCTGGTGGGCGAGGGCTGGCGCGATCTTCCCCCCGCGCGCTACTCCATGCCGCACCGGCTCATCCCCAACTATCCCTTAAGGAACGGCGGCCAGGGCTATGTCGGCCATCCCTCGCTGGCCGACCCCGCCTTCGCCAAGGCGACCCTCACCGTGCTCATGGACGAGGCGATGGAGCTCGTGGAGGGTCTCCTCGACGGCCGCTTGCCCGCGTCGCGCGGCCGCTCGCCCTTCTTCTCCCTGCCGATCTTTCGCACCAATTTCTGGCCGGCCGCCGCGGGCATCGGCGCCGTGGCCGTCGCGTTCCTGCTCTCGAGAAGGAAATCCCAAGGAGGCGAGACATGAAAGCCTACGTGCTGATCGAGACCGCGGCCGGCAAGACCAAGCAGGTCAAGAAGACGCTCTCCAAGGTGAAGAGCGTGCGCGCCAGCGTCTCCGCGATGGACGCCGTCACCGGTCCCTACGATTTCATCGCGGTAGTCGAAGGCCAGACCCTCGACGCCATCGGCAGTCTCGTCACCGACGCCATCGGCATCATCGACGGCGTCACGCGCACCACCACCTGCGTAGCCGTCACGGTGGGGTGAGGGTCGTCCGAGTTCTCGCCTTTCCGAAACCGCCGCGCAGTCAGTGGGTGGTCGGCTACTGAATGACGTTCTCTGCCCGGCGCACCGGCCACCGTGCTCCCGTCAGCCGCGGCGTTTTGGCGATCTTAAGAGCTAACGACGAGTCAGGCCGCTTTATTGACCAATCGTCGGTCTTCAGCCGGACCCTTTATGGTCACCAAGCGGCGACTTGAGTGTCCTAATACGACCCGTCATTCATTCGAATGCCGAGGACATTGTTCTAGCGGAAACACGGAGTCGATTCCTCGTGAAGATCGGCCAACTGGGAAGGCGCCTAAAAGATCGAACCCGGAGCCTGTCGGGTGAGCGGAAACCCTCTGCGGCGAAGCCCTAGCTATTTTTCCTTGCCGAAGTAGTAGCCGATCACCAACGTGACGACCGGGAGCATCACCGAGCCGAGAATAGTCAGCATAAACTTTCCCGGTTCCACCAAACTGTTCCAATCGCGGTAAAAGGCGGCGAAAACGACCCATGCCACCATCACCACAAAGGACCAAACGATCAGCTTTGCAATTACAGACCGGTCGTCGGCTTGCTGACCACGGATCCTGTCGTCAACTGCTTTTTTACCTTCTTCAACCGCGTTCCCGGCCGCGGTGAATTCGGAATCGGGGTCATCCGGCATCGGCTGACGCTTCCCGAGCTCGGCTACCGGTTCAAGTACTAGTTGCGCTGGTAGTTACGGTCACCGACAATCTACGAGATCGCTCAAGAAGATCTCGGATCATCTTCTCGTAAATTTGCCGTTGCGCGTCGCCTTCAGGGGTCTTGGGGAGAGCCTCCATCTCTTCGCGATATTTCTTGGCTTGATTGAGAAGTGACTCGGCCTCAGAAGCCAGGACCCGCAACGCGGAACTCGAAGTGTCGAAGTTGCTCATGCCCATATTCTCCCTCGCTTTGAATCGAACTGCCAACTAGCCGGCGTCGCCCTGATGAGACCAATATCCGCGCCCCGCAGATCACCGTGAGCAGGCCTCGTCGCCACAGTTGAGAGCTTCCAAAAGGCGCTCTGTCGACACCCCCGCTGGGATGGGAGGGGATTTTATTTGTGGGTAATGGTCACACCCTCCGTGAGCGTTCGGTGGACGGGGCACCGGCCCGCTATCTCAACGAGGCGCTGACGTTGCTCTTCGTTGAGATCACCCCCGAAGAGCAGCTCCAGCTCGATGCTGTTGATCTTGCCCTCCCCGGGATCACGCGTGAGGCGCGTCTCGATGCGGTCGAGCGGCCAGCCCTTGCGTTCGGCATACAGCCGAACCGTGAGGATCGTTCAGGCGCCGAGGGCGGCCAGCACCGTTTCCGACGGCGTGGGACCGGTGTCCTCGCCGCCCTTGTCCACGGGCTCGTCCACGAGCAGGCGGTGCGGCCCCACGCGCGCTTCCGTCTTCAGATTGCCGAGCCAGGAGACTTCCACCGGTCGTGCCATGTTCTCTCCCTGTGCTAGAATTCGCCGGTCATGCGCACCCTCGTCATGGGCGGCACCGAGTTCATCAGCCTCCATCTCGTTCGCGAGCTTCTCTCGCATGGCCACGAGGTCACCGTCTTCAACCGCGGCCGGCGCGCCGAGCGCCTTCCCACCGGCGTGAAGACCATCGCGGGCGACCGCAAAGACCACGCGGGGCTCGCTACGCGCTTGAAGGGCCATCGCTTCGACGGCGTCTTCGACATCACCTATGCGCCGACCCTCGACGTCGATGTGGCGGCGCTGGTGGCGGCTCTCGAAGGCCAGCCGCACATCGTCTTCATCTCCACGGGGCGAGTGTACGACCACGCGCTACCCATTCCCTACTCCGAAGAGACGCCGCGCAGCCTGTACTGGGGCGAGTACGCCCGGCACAAGATCACCTCGGAAGATCTGCTCTTCGAGCGTCATCGGAAGGGGGAGGGGCCAATCACCATTGTGAGACCTACTCACGTCATGGGTCCGCTCAATACGCGGAACAACGAGACCTTCTTCATGGATCGGATTTCGCGCGGCCGGCCCGTGCTCGTCCCCGGGCACGGTGGCTGGCTACGGCAGTTCGGCCATGTCGAAGATCTGGCCATCGCCATGGTGGCGATGCTTGGCGACCCGAAGAGCTACGGCCAGGCGTATAACGCCATGGGCGAGGACACGGTGACCCAGGTCGGATTCGTGGAGCTGATCGCGGAGGCAGTGAAGAAACCGGTGACTTTCCGGCACTTTGACCCCGTGCTCCTCAAGAGCTTCGACAAGCCCGGGCCAGTCTTCGGGCAGAACCTCGTGTACGACTGCCATGCCGTGCACACCACCACCAAGATCCGCCAGGAGCTGGGGATCCGCCCGCGCTACACCCTCGCGTCGGCCCTCGCCCACACCTGGGAGTGGTACAAGCGCGAGGGCCTGGCCGACCGCCCCGTGGACTTTACGTTCGAAGACAGTATCCTCGCCAAGATCGGCGCGTGACCGCCCGCTCCATCCTCGTGTACCACCCTGAGCCCGGCGAGGCGCAGACCTATGCCCGGCCCATCAAGCAGCCCCGGCCCCCGTTCTCCATCGCAGCCTGCTCCACGCCGGCCGAAGCCGAGCTCCACGTGGCCGACGCCGAGATCCTCTATGCGTGGAACTTCCCTCGCCACCTCCTGCCCCGGGCCAAGCGGCTTCGCTGGGTGCAGAACATGGGCGCCGGGGTCGAGCGCTTCCTGGTGCCCGAGCTGCCGAAGGGTGTGATGCTGACGCGCATCGCCGGCATCTTCGGCCCATGCATGGCCGAGTACGTGCTGGGGTGGTGCCTGTGGCACACGCAGCGGACGGAGCTCTTCCGCTCCCAGCAGCGCGAGCGCCGGTGGCGGCAGGTGGACCCGCGACGCCTGCACGGCGCCGAGCTCTGCATCGTCGGGCTCGGCGATATCGGCCGCACCATCGCGCAGGCCGCCCGCGGCCTCGGCCTGCGGGTCTCGGGCGTGAGCCAGAGCGGCCGGAAGGCGGCGGGGGTCGGGCGCGTCTACCGCGCGCGTGATCTCAGCAAGCCGCTCGCTTCCGCCGACTTCGTCGTCCTCACCGTCCCGCTCACCCCGGCCACGCGCGATCTCATCGGAGCGCGGGAGCTTGCAACCATGAAGCCCTCGGCGTGGCTCGTCAACATCGGCCGCGGGCCCATCGTCGACGAGGCGGCGCTGCTCGAGGCCCTCTCGAGCAAGCGGATCGGAGGGGCCATCCTGGACGTCTTCAACGAAGAGCCGCTGCCCGCGAGCCACCCGCTCTGGGAGCTCGAGAACGTGGTCATCACACCGCATATCTCGGGGCCGAGCACGCCCGAAGAGATCGGGCCGATCTTCGACGACAATCTCCGCCGCTATCTCGCCCGCCGCCCCTTGCGCTTCCAGGTCGACCGCAAGCGGGGCTACTAGCCCCTACGCCTCCCGGGACCAGAAGGCGAGGTTCCAGAAATCGACCTCGTAGACGTTGTGCTCGATGCCGCGCAGCCGCGTGGACATGGCCGCCGCCTTGGCGCGGAGCACGATGGGAACCACGATGCCGCTCTGCACGACCAGGTCGTTCATCCGGATGAAGAGGGCGGCGCGCTTGACCGGGTCCATCTCCGTCTCCGCCGCCTTGTAGAGCCGGTCGTACTCCTCGTTGCGCCAGCGCCACACGTTGAAGCGCTGCCACTTGTTCTCCTTGGTCGCCACCGCATCGGAGGTGAAGACACGCATGAGGAGAGCGGGATCGGGCGGACCCATGACGTAGGTGGCGAGCTGGAGATCGGAGTAGAAGTGGGTATAGGTGTCGGGATTTGCCGGGTCCGACGAGTAGAACGAGGTTACCGTCACCGTCTTGAGCTCCACCTCGATGCCCGCCTTGGCCGCGGCCTGCTTGATGACGGCCTGCATCTTTTGCGACAACGCATTGGTGGCGGTGGTGAACAGCATCTTGAGACGCTTGCCGTCGCGCGCCCGCACTCCGTCGGCCCCCCGCTTCCACCCTCCGGCGTCGAGAAGCTGGTTGGCCTTGTCGATGCTGAACTCCCAGCGGATGTTCTTGGAGCGGAATCGCTCGGGGGCATTGAGAAAGTTCCCCGTGGCCTGTCCCAGCCGGCCGAGCATCTGCTCCTGGATCGATGCGCGATCCACGAGAACGGCGAGGGCTCCCCGCACGGCCGGATCGGTCAGGAAGGGATGCACGGTCTTGAGGCTCGATCGCTCGCCGTCGACCTCCGTCCACGGATCGGTCTGGTTCAGCTGGACGTGAGTGATGCGGCCTCCGAAGCCGATGGCCACGCGACCCTTGCCGCCCTGCTCGAGCCGCAGCAGCACGTCGTCCTCGACGCCGCCCACTTCCGACGCGTAGTCGTACTCGCCCGTCTGCAGGACAGCACGCGCGGCGGACACCGCGTCGCCTCCCCCCTTCACCTCCACGCTGTCGAAGAACGGCCGGTTGGTCACGTGATAGTTGGAATTGATCTCGCCCTTGAGCAGGTCTCCGGGCTTGAAGTCGACGAAGCGGTAGGGCCCGGTGCCCACGGGCTTGAGGTTGTTCGGCGCCTCCCGCGACTTGGCGCCCTTGTACGGCTCGAAGATATGCCGCGGGATGATGAAGCCGGTGACCGTCCAGAACGGGGTGGGCTGGTTGAAGGTGACCTTGACGGTGTGCGGATCGAGCGCCTCGACCTGCTTGACGTTTTTGTATCCGCCCACCGCGGGGGATCCGGTGGCGGGATCTGCCGTGTACTCCCAGGTGAAGACCACGTCCTGGGTGGTGAAGGGTTTGCCGTCGTGCCAGGAGACGCCGCGCTTGAGCTTCCACGTCACCGACATTCCGTCCTTGGCCACGCCTCCGTTCTGAAGGGTCGGCACTTCCTGCGCGAGCACCGGCACCAGGTTGCCCGCAGGGTCGAAGTACACCAGCGGCTCATAGAAGATGGCGCAGGCGTTCCAGTCCTTGAGCCCCAAGGCGAGGATGGGATTGAGAAGGCTCGGCGCGTCCCACGAGAGGGCCCTGGGCGCGCCACCCCCGCCCCGCTTCGTCGGCATCGAGGCGGGGCGCGGAGACGTCTGGGCCATGCCCGCATTCGCGAGCAGCTGACTGGCGAGCGGCACGGTGAGGCCGAAGGCGACCATGGTCCCGACGAACTCGCGCCGCGACAGCTGCCCGGCTCTCACGTCATCGAGAAGTCCGCGGATCTCGTGCTCCCTCATGTGAGGCTACCCGCCGGAGGCCGGCGGTCGAACCAAGGCTGCTCCGCCTCGAGCTGGGCGCCCAGCCGGAACAGCGTCGCCTCGTCCCCGAAGGGCGCCACGAACTGCACGCCAAGCGGGAGCCCGGTCCGTGACCAGCCGAGGGGGGCCGACATGGCCGGATTGCCCGCGGAGTTGAAGAGCGACGTGAAGGCGATGCAGCTGAGGACCGCCTGCGTATAGGCTTCCTCGTCATCGGTCATGAGGTCGAGCACGCCGAGGGGACGCGGCGGCTGGCACATCGTCGGCGTGAGCAGCACATCGTAGCGAGTGAAGAAGCGCGCGACCTGGCGGCCCGCCCGGTGCATGACGCCGATCGAGCGGGCATAGTCGGACGCCCGCGCCCGGTAGCCGTCGGTGGCGCGGGCCCAGGTCAGGCGCTCGACGTCCGCGGCCATGGGCTCCCGGCCGAGGGTGGCCGCGCGTGCTTCGAGCGAGGCCCGGATATTCGCGCACACCACGATAAAGCTCGCTGAGCTGAGCGCCTTTGCGTCGATATCGGGACTCGCCTCCTCCACGTGATGGCCGAGGCGCTCGCACAGGAGGCCCGCCGCCCGCGTCGCCTTGGCGCATTCCGTATCGACAGGCTGACGATTCCAGGGCGTGGTGGTGATGGCGATGCGCAGCCGCCCCGGATCGCGGCCAACCTCGTCGAGGAACGGGCGAGCCGGAGGCGGCGCCCAGTACGGATCGCCGATGTCCGGTCCCGATGTGGCGTCGAGGAGCGCCGCGCTGTCCCGTACCGTGCGCGTCACCGCGTGCGCGGTGGACGCGCCGCCCCACCCTTCGCCCGCGTCGGGGCCCATGGGATTGCGCGCGCGCGTCGGCTTGAGACCGAAGACGCCGCAGCAGGAGGCGGGAATCCGGATCGACCCTCCTCCGTCACTGGCGTGAGCCATCGGGATCAGGCCCGCGGCCACGGCCGCCGCCGCCCCGCCACTCGAACCGCCCGCGCTGTGGGCCGTGTTCCAGGGATTGCGCGTCGGCCCGAACAGGCGGGGCTCGGTAGAGGGCGCCAGTCCCATCTCCGGCGTATTGGTCTTGCCGAAGATGACGAGGCCGGCGCGCTTCAACCGGATCGTGATCTCGCTGTCATGGCCGGGCACGAAGTCCTTGAAGAGCGTGCTGCCGTAGCTGGTCACCGCGCCGGTATAGTGAGCGCCCAGATCTTTGAGCAGGTAGGGCACGCCGGTAAATGGGCCGTCTGGCAAACCCGCCCCGATGGCGGCGCGGGCCCTATCGTACAGTCGGGACACCACGGCGTTGAGCTCGGGATTGCGGGCTTCGACGCGAGCGATGGCCGCGTCGAGGAGCTCGGTCGCGCTCACATCGCCGGAGCGCACCAGGCCGGCCAGACCGAGCCCATCGTAGCTTTCGAATTCTTCAGTCTTCATTGGCCCTCCCGGGCGTCGGCTCATATCCGCGACGTGGCGCCGATCCTGCCAGATCGGGCCGGGTGGGTCAAACTCGGCCGGCGTAGGGCGTGAGGCACCGCAAATTGGCCCATCTCTCAGATTGCGTCTCCGCGACGCCCTCTGGAGTATCATGCTCGGCAAGACTCTGGGGGTAGCCTTCACATGAATTGTCAGGACGCTCGCGAGTCGCTCTCCATGCTCCTCGACGGGGACCTCAGCCTCACCGAGCGAGTCCCGCTGGAGCTGCACGTGAACACGTGCGGGGAGTGCCGGCAGAAGCTGGCGGATCTTCAGATCGTGAAAGTCGTGGAGGAGAAGACCGCGACGCGGCCTGTCCACGACTGGCGGCCTGCTCTTGCCCACTGGCGGCTCATGCTCGCCCACTGGCGGCCTACGCTCGCCCATTGGCGCCCTACGCTCAACCATTGGCGGCCTACTCTCAACCATTGGCGCCCTACTTTCGGCCATTGGCGCCCCACTCTTGGCCATTGGCGGCCAACTCTTGGCCATTGGCGCCCTACTCTTTCCACCGGTCTCGTCGGCAAGGCTATTGGCGTTATTCGTACCGACGACGCGGCCGCCCGGCTGCGCCGTTTCGTAGTTGAACGATTCGAGAGATTTCCACCTCGGCATCTTGCTGCGGCCGCCGCCGTGCCGCTCGTGATCACGCTGGCCATCTTTGTCTTCGAGCGCGGGTTCGTCGTAGGCACCTCGATCCGTCAGCGTCCCTCATCGGCTCCCACGGCCATGAGGAACAGTCCGCCACCGGCAGTCTCGACGGATCCGGGCATTTCCGCGCTGTCGCCGCCGGCTCCCGCTCTTCCCAGGCCGTCGACGCCTTCCCAGTCACCGACAGCGCGGACCCAGGCGCAGCCACCGAGAGCTATACCAACTCCCAAGGCGACTGAAGCGAAGGCTGTCGAGAAACAAGCCATGCCGCGGAGCCCGCAGACGGAAAGCAGCGTCAAGCAAGCGCGAGCGGAGTCGACCGCAGCTTCGAAGCCGGCCCCGGCCAGAGCGGCGCCTGGCCAGCCTGCCGAGACAGTTCGAAAAGAGAGTCCGGCGGCGGCACGGGTCGTTCCAGCCAAGGGCAACAGCGCGGGCGCTGACGTCGCGGCCGCGGCTTCGGCGAGCAGGCGGGGAACGGTGGACGTGGTTGGCCGCCTTCAGGTGAAGAGCCGGAGCGAGGCCGAGCGCGATCTCGCGGCACTCCTCTCTCGCGCGGGAGGAACATCGGTGAGGCGGCAGCGCGGCCCGGCGGTCACGGTGGTGGAAGCCGCCGTTCCGCACGCGAGCTACGGAAAGTTCTCGCAAGGGCTGGGGCGCCTCGGCTCGTGGCGCCTCGAGGCCGAACGGTCTCCCTTGCCCGATCTCGTGCAGGTGTCGGTGCGGCTCGCCGAGTAGAGCGCGTCAGACGGAAGTGATCCCGACGCGGATCACCTCCCCACGCCTGGCCCATCTCGCCAGGGGGAGCGTCAGCTCCAGACAAAGCTTGAGCAGGCCGTAGACCGGGCGCCACTCGGTGAAGCGCGCCAGGCGGGGCCATCCACCGTCGCGAAGACGAAAGGCGAGGCTCCAGAGATAGTAGCGGGGTTTGGCCCCGTGCCAGCACCACGCCACGCGGCCCCGGGCCAGCTCGACGGCACGGGTGAGCGTCTCGGGCGAGAAATGAGAGAGATGGCGCGGCAGCTCGAGCCCGGACCACGCCTTGCCGAACATCGCCGCGCCCAGTCCCCCCGCGTTAGGCACCTCCACGATGAGGATCCCCCCCGGCGCCAGCCACCGGAGCATGCGACGCAGCACCGCCACGGGATCGGGCACGTGCTCGAGGACGTGAAAGGCGGTGACCACATCGAAGTGACCCGCGGCAAACGGCGCCGAAAGCACGTCGCCCACGTGAATCTCGGACGTGAAGCGTTTGGCCTTCGCCGCTGCGGCCTCGTCTACCTCGATGCCGGTCACCTGCCAGCCGAGGGCCTGCGCCACACCGAGCGCGCCTCCCGAGCCGCAGCCGACGTCGAGGTAGCGCCCCTGCCCTCTCCACGGCGGGCAGTCCCAGCGGATCTTGCGCACGACGCGCCGCGCGCGCAGCCGGGTCCAGAAGTTGGGGGACTCGTCACGGAACTTCGCATAGCCGAGGGCGCTCGCCAGCGCCCAGCGCGCGGCCTTGACGCGCGCGGGTGATCCTTTGAAGGGAATGCGGGGCGAGGGCTCCTGGTGGCGCGGATAGTGATCGGGATAGCAGTCGGCGAGATGCGCGTCGGCCACCCGAGGCTTCTGATACAGGAAACCACATTGCCGGCAGCGCGCGACGGTATAGAGGCCGGGCACGGCGAAGGCGCGGTCGGGTGTGGTCCAGAGGGCGTCGGCGGCGGCGGAGCGACAGAGAAAGCAGGGCGCGTCGACGGTGGGAAGCCCCTCTCTCTCCCCGGCTACTTCTTGGAGATCAGCCAATGCCCCACGGCCACGTGCGGCAGCCCCGAGCGCTCGAAGGTGTCCACCGCGTCGGTTGCGCTGCACACCACCGGCTCCCCGTGCAGGTTGAACGAGGTGTTGAGCACGGCCCCCACGCCGGTGCGGCGCTGGAACTCGCTGATGACCGCGTGATACTCGGGATTCCACGCGCGCTCCAGGATCTGGGGACGCGCCGTGGCGTCGTGGGGATGCACGGCGGCCACGAGCGCGTCGCGAGCTTCCGCGCGCGTGGGCATGGCCAGCATCATGTAGGGTGAGGCCAGGCGCTTGGGGTTCACCAGGTAGTCGGGCGCGCGCTCGGCGAGGATGGTCGGCGCGAAGGGCATCCAGAAGTCGCGATTCTTGATCATCCGGTTGATGAGCGGCACCACGCGATGATCAGACGGGTTGGCGAGGATGGAGCGATTGCCGAGCGCGCGGGCGCCGAATTCCATGCGCCCCGCGCAGCGCGCGACGACGCCGTCGGAGATGAGGAGCTCGGCGATCTTCTCGTCGATCCGGTCGTGGAAGGCGACCTTGTACCGTCCCTCGAGTCCGCGCGAGCGAATGACCGCCTCCGCGTCCTCGTCCGTGACCTCGTTGCCGAGGTAGGCGGGGCCAAAGGGTTGCGGCGTGCCGGCCACGCCCCGACGTCCGCACTCCTCGAGATAGGCGAGATAGGCAGCGCCCACGGCATTCGACTCGTCGCCGCAGGACGGGAAGGCGAAGAGCTCTTCCACCCAGCCCTCCTGGCCGATGAGCATATTCGCCTTCACGTTCATGAAGACCCCACCCCCCAGCGCCAGACGCGTGCCGCCGTAGCGCTCGTGCATGAGGCGCGTCCAGCGGAGCAGCGCGTCCTCGAGCAGGCGCTGGGCCCCACCGGCCACCGCATCGAAGCGCAGACCAAGCGTGGCCTTGAGGAGCAGCCCGTAGCGCTCGCCCGGCTTGAGCCAGCGGAAGCGCGCCGGCCGGCCCTCCTCCAGGTCGAAAACCTCGCGCAGCACCGCCTCGGCGCGGGCCGCGTACTTCTCGGATGCGTACGGCGCCATGCCCATGACCTTGTACTCGTGCTCGCCGAACTTCATGCCGAGGGCCAGCGTCACGAAGGAATAGAAGGCGCCGAGCGAGCCCGGGGCGGAGGGCGTGGCCTCGTGTCGCGCGAGCGTGCCGGCCCGGCCCGTGGACGCGGTGGCGCAGAGGCCATCGCCGGAATTGTCGTTGGTGAGCACCAGGGAGTCCCTGCCCTCGAATCCCGAGCCGTAGTAGGCAGCGGCCGCGTGGCAGGTGTGATGGTCGAGGCAAACGATGCGCTCCTTGGCGACGCCGAGATGATCCGTCACGAAGGCCAGGCGATCCGCCTGGCTGATGCCGAATTTTCCCCGCGAGGCATCGATGAGACCGAACCTGGCGCCCCACTTCCGCATCTTCTTCTCGATGGCGCGACGGGGCGACGGCCAGGAGACCCCGTAGTACTCCTTGACGTAGTCCTCGTCGTGAAGCACCCGGTTGAGCCACTCGCGCGACGCGGCCCGCGCCCCTGACAGGGCGACCAGGTCGATCTCGGAGGGCGCGATACCGCACTGCTTGAGGAGGGCATCGACGGCGAGGCGCGGATAGCCCGCGTCGTTCTTGAGACGGGTGAAGCGCTCTTCGGACGCGCAGCCCACGATGCGGCCGTCGCGGAGAATGGCCGCGGTGGCGCAGTGGGTCTCGTTGATTCCGAGGACGATCATCCCCGGCATTATACGCTCGACCTCGTCCTGGGCCGCCTCACCCTCGCCGAGAGGGGATGAGGGGAAAGACCCGCGCGAGGGGAGGCTACGGGGCGGGCTGGGCCGGCTTGAGGGTGAGCGACAGACGCTCGTCATCGCGGCGCACGAGGAGAGGCAGCGGCTTGTCGAGGGAGACGGCGAGCAGCGCCTGCCGGGCCGCGTCGATGGTCAACACGGGGCGGCCATTGATCTCCACGAGCACGTCCCCGATCTGAAGCCCGGCCGTCTCGGCGGACCCGCGCGCGACCACCGCGGCCACGGACGGCGGACCGCTCCCAAGCCTCGCGGCACTGCCACTTTCCGGCTGCCCCTCGGGATCGCGCACGAGGAAGCCGAATTCGATGGCCACCCGATCCGCGGCGGCTGCCTCCGGCATCACGCCCACGCGCACGGACACGCGCTGTCGCCCCTCTCCGTGCCGGAGAACGGTGAGCGGCAATTCCTCACCCACCGGGGTGGCGGCAACCAGGCGCTGCAGCGTGCGCGTGTCCACCACCGGGCGCTCACGGACGGCAACCACGAGGTCGCCATTGGCGAGACCCGACTTCGCGGCCGGCGTTTCCTTGAGGACCTCGACGATGAGCACGCCGAAGCCTTCGCGGAGGCCGTGCTTCTGCGAAATCTCTTCCATCTCCTGCTCGGAGAGATCGCGGATCCGCACCCCGAGCCATCCCCAGGAAACCGCCCCTACCGGTCCGGCCGATCCGAGGAGGAGGAGCGACGCGAGGACGAGCCGGCTGATCACCGCTCCCCCGTGAGCTGGGTGTAGAGGTCATCGAGAGTCCCCGCCAAGCGCTCGAGCCGCCGCTCGATGTCCAGCTCCTCGAGCAAGGCCTGCCGCACCGCCACGTCGGGCACAACCGCGGAGGCGATCTGATCGCACAGCGCACCCGGAGTGGCCTGGGCGAAGGACGTCTCGAGCTGGCCGGTCGGGCGATTGACGGCGCGCAGAATACCGAGGCATCGGCCGGTGACCCGGGCCACGAGCGCGGTCACTCCCGGGCCGTCCTCGCCGAGCTCGGCCAGCGGAGTCGCCGCGACCAGGCGATACAGCGTATCGGCCGGCAGCTCGCGCTCGATGCGGACGCGGCTCTCCCCCTTGAGCACCAGGTTGAAGCGACCCGAGGCGAGCCGCTCGCACTGCACGATGCGCCCCATGCCCGCGACATCGTACACGGCCGGCTTGCCGTCGTAGCCCGCCTCGTAGCCCGGTCGGAGCCCCACGATAGCCATCCGCTTGTCCCGGGCGAGGCAATCCGTGACCATGGCGCGATACCGCGCCTCGAAGATATGCAGGGGCAGCAGCGTGTGCGGGAAGAACGTCAGGTCCGGCAGGGGGAAAATCGGGACGAAGACGCTGGACACCGCGGGTGCCGGCTCAGCCGATGGTGGGCAGCTTGAGCGCCGACAGCGCTCCGAGCCGCTCCGTGACGCCCTCGGCCAGGGTCAGGAAGGCTGCGGCCTGAGCGGAGCCGGGCTGGCCAACCACGATGGGCACACCGACGTCCCCGCCCTTGCGCGTGTCCATCTCGAGCGGGATGCGCACGAGCAGGGGCACGCCGAACTCCTCGGCCACTCTGTCGCCGCCGCCTTCGCCGAAGATCGGATACTTGGCGCCCGTGTCCGGGGCGATGAAGTAGCTCATGTTCTCGACCATGCCCAGGATGGGCACATTGAGCTTACGGAACATGGCGAGCGCCTTGCGCACGTCGAGGAGCGCGACCTCCTGCGGCGTGGTGACCATGACCACGCCCCCCAGCGGAATGACCTGGGAAAGCGAGAGCTGGGCGTCGCCCGTGCCCGGGGGCATGTCGAACACGAGGTAGTCGAGCGGGCCCCACAGCACGTCGCGGAGGAATTGCTGCACGGCGGAGTGGATCATGGGCCCGCGCCAGACGAGCGCTTCACGCTCATCCACGAGGAGACCGATGGACATGATCTTGATGCCGTGGGCTTCGATGGGAATGATCTTGTTATCGAACATTCCGGGCTTGCCCTTGGTGCCCATCATGAGCGGGACGTCGGGACCGTAGACGTCCACGTCGACGAGACCCACCGTATGGCCCTTCTGCTTGAGGGCGAGCGCCAGGTTGACGGCCACGGTGGACTTGCCGACGCCGCCCTTGCCCGACGACACGGCCACCGTGTGCTTGACCTCGGGGATGAAATTGGCCGTGGGAGGGCCGGGTCTGGGTGTCTCTGCCATGGGAAAGCCTGTCTCCTCGGACGGCGGTCGATGCGTCTGGGCAAAGTATAGGGTCCGGTACTCTCAGCCGTCAAGGAAGGGCAGGCGTGGAGTGTCTTCCAACCCCGCAAAGAAGTTGAAAGATCTGCGCGAAACTGGTACAAAAGGCGAGTGATTTCGCCCGACGATTTCCGGCGTGTCCTCGGTCACTTCTGCTCGGGCGTGACCGTCATCACCACCACGGACAGCGAGGGCCGGCCCGCCGGCCTCACGGCCAGCGCCTTCACCTCCGTGTCCCTCAGTCCACCGCTCATTCTGGTCTGCGTTGCCCACGACGCCCACAGCTACCCGGCTCTGGCTGAAGCCAGTCACTTCGCCGTCAATATCCTGGCCGGGCATCACGAGACCGTGTCCACGCGCTTCGCCACCAAGCCCGCCAAGCACCCATCCGAGAAGTTCGAGGGCGTCGATTTCCGTCAGAGCGCTCTCGGGCTGCCCGTGCTCAAGGACTCGCTGGCCGAGCTCGAATGCGAAGTCATGCACCGCTACCCTGCCGGAGACCACACGATCTTCGTGGGCCGCGTGGAGGCCGCGGAATCCCGTGGCGACGCGGGTTTCGAGCCGCTCCTGTACTACCGCGGCAAGTACCGCCGTATCCATAGCTGAAGAGGAGCACTGCATGGCCATTCCGCTCTCACGGCCCCCCGTGGACGAGGAGATCAAGCAGGCGGTCGTCAAGGCCGTCGAGTCGGGTCAATACATCCTGGGCCCGGAATGCAAAGCCTTCGAGAAGGAATTCGCCGCCTACAACGGGGCCAGGCACGCCGTGCTGACCACGAGCGCCACCGCCGCCTTGTGGCTGGCCATCAAGGCCTTCGGCGCCAAGGCAGGCGACGAGATTCTCGTGCCCGCACACACCGCCTTCCCCACCATCGAGGCGATCTGCTTCGCGGGAGTCACCCCGGTCTTCGTGGACATCGACGACACGTACACGGTCGACGTCAAGGACGCCGCCGCGAAAGTCACGCCGCGCACGGCCGGCTTCATTCCCGTCCATCTCTACGGGCATCCCGCCAATCTCACCGAGATCCAGGAGCTCTGCGCCAAACACAAGCTCTGGCTGCTCGAGGACTGCGCGCAGGCGCACGGAGCAGCCTGGCAGGGCAAGAAGGTCGGCTCCTTCGGCCGCGCCGGCGTGTTTTCCTTCTATCCGTCGAAAAATCTCACGGTCATGGGTGACGGTGGCCTCCTCGTGACCGACGACGACGAAGTGGCCGCCCGATGCCGGCGGCTCCGCGACCACGGCCGGCAGAGCAAGGACATCCACCTCGAGGTCGGCTTCAACCTGCGCTTCAACGACATCCAGGCCGCGGTGGGGCGGGTGCTCTTGCGCCGGCTCGACGCGATGAACGACGAGCGCCGCCGGCTGGCCGCGCGGTATGCGGCGGGGCTGGCCGGCCTGCCCCTCGTGTTGCCATCGGAAGCGCCGGGCGCGCGCCACGTCTATCACCTCTACGTGGTGGCTACGTCCGAGCGTGATCGGCTCGCCGCCTTTCTCAAGGACAGGGGCATTGCCACGGGCATCCACTACCCCGTCCCCTGCCATCAGCAGCCGGCCGTGGAATACCTCGAGCGGGGACCGCTCGAACACACCGAGCGCATCGTCAAACAGATCCTGACCTTGCCCATGTCCGCCGGCCACAGGGAATCGGAGATCGACGAGGTCGTGGCGGCGGTGCAGGCCTTCTTCACGAAGTGACTGAGCCGCTCCGAATCCTCCAGCTCTATCCGAAGAGCGACTACTTCACCGGCGCCGCCGTTCAACTGCTCGGGCTGGCCCGCGGTCTCAAGGACCGTGGCCACCACGTGGTGGTGGCGACACGGTCGGGCGGGGCGTGGGCCGAGAAGTGCGCGGAGGCGGGCCTGCCCTATCACGCGGTCCCCATGCGCTCCGAGCTCGACGTCAAGTCCGTGGCGCCCCTCGTGCGGATCCTGAAGCGCCACCGGATCCAGATCGTCCACGCCCAGAAAGGCCGCGCGCGAACCCTCGCGATGATGGCCAGCCTGTTCACGAAGATTCCCGTGCTCATCCTTAATCGGGGCGTGAGCTTTCCCCTCGACGGCTTCAACCGGCTCGGCTACACGACCAGACGCGTCACGGCCATCGTCGCCGTCTCGGAATCCATCAAGCGCGGCCTGGTCGCGCGGGGCGTGCCCGCGGACAAGATCGACGTGATCCATTCGGGAACGGACACGGACCGCTTCCATCCCGGGGTGGACCGCCTCCGCGTGCGCCGCGAGCTCGGCCTTGGGCCCGAGCACTACCTCGTCACCCAGGTGGGCATTCGCAGTCAGAAGGGCAACGACGACACGCTGGACGCCTTGAAGATCGTAGCGGCGAAAGCACCCCAGACGCGCCTGCTCTTCGTGGGGGCCAACGAGGCCAAGGCAGAAATATATCGGGAGAAGGCAGCGGCCCGGGGACTCTCCGACCGGATGCTCATCCTCCTCTACCGGGAGGACATTCCCGAGATCCTCGCCGCGAGCGACGTGTGCGTGGACGCCTCCTACGCGGGACACGGCCTCACCGGCTCGCTGCGTGAAGCGCTCGCCGTGGAGACGCCCGTCATCGGCACCGAGATGGAGGGCAATCCCGAGCTCATCAAGGACGGCGAGACCGGCTACCTCTTTCCGCCGCGGGACATCGACGCCCTCGCCCGCTCCATCCTCCGCATGGTCGAGGATCCGGAGCATGCCAGGGCCATGGCGCGCGCGGGACGCCGGCGCGTCGAGGCCGAATTCTCCATGACGGCAAAGATCGACCGCACCGAGGCGCTCTACCACCGCCTCCTCAGGGCCAAGCGCCCCGCCTGATGGCTGCCAAGCCCTCCTACCGGCTCCTCCTCCGGCTCTGGCCCTATCTCCGGCCATACCTCCACTGGCTCGTCATCGGCAGCGCCCTCGCCCTCGTCGTCTCCAGCGCCGAGGGGTTCATCGCCTGGCTGGTCAAACCCGCGCTCGACGATATCTTCCTGAAGCGGGACCTCGTCATGCTCAAGCTCATCCCGCTCATGCTCCTGGGCGCCTACCTCGTCAAGGGCATGGGACGCTACGGCCAGTCCTATCTGATGGCCGCGGTGGGCGAGCGCGTGATCGCCCGCATCCGGCGCGAGCTCTACCGTCACATCCAGGGCATGTCGCTGTCCTTCTACTCGCAGATGCACTCAGCCGAGCTGATGATCCGCGTGGTCAACGACGTCAACCGCCTCGCCAGGCTGGCCTCCACCGTGCTCGTCATGACCGTCCGCCAGGCCGCGACCATCGTGGCCCTCCTCACCGTGATGTTCATCCGGGAGTGGGTGCTCGCCCTCATCGCCGTCGTCATCTTCCCCGCCGTGGGCGTGCTCTTCCGTGTGCTCGGACGCAAGCTCTACAAAATCGCCAAGCGATCGCAGGAAAAGATCGGCGAGCTGAACGTCGTGCTGCAGGAAGCGTTCACGGGCAACAAGATCGTCAAGGCCTTCGGGCGCGAGCGCCTCCAGCAGGAGCGCTTCGACGGAGTCAACGATCGCCTCCTCCGCCTCGCCCTGAAGGACCAGCGCGTGGATCTGCTCGCCGAGCCTCTCATGGAGATCCTGGGGGCCGTGGGCATCATGGGCGCGATCTGGTACGGCGGCTACCGCGTGATCAGCGGAGGGCTGACCCCGGGCGAGTTCTTTTCCTTCACCGCGGCCGTCATCCTCCTCTACGGCCCCGTGCGGCAGCTCGGGCGGATGATGAACACGGTGCAGCAGTCGCTCTCCTCGGTCGAGCGCGTCTTCGAGATCCTCGACCTGCCGCCCACCATCGCCGACCGCCCGGGGGCCACGGCCATCGCCGGTTTCCACGACCGGCTCGTCTTCGAGAACGTGTCGTTCCGCTATCCCGACGCGCCGGAGAACACCCTGGCCGACATCTCCCTCACCGTGGCCAAGGGCGAGATGGTTGCCTTCGTGGGCATGTCGGGAGCGGGCAAGACCACGCTCATGGACCTCGTGCCGCGTTTCCACGACGTCCTGTCCGGCCGAATCGTGCTGGACGGCCACGATATCCGCGACCTCTCCGTCACTTCGCTGCGCGCCTTGATGGGCATCGTGACCCAGGAGACCTTTCTCTTCGCCGACTCCATCGGCTACAACATCGCCTATGGCCGGACCGGGGCGAGCCAGGCGGACATCGAGCGCGCGGCACGGATGGCCCAGGCCCACGAATTCATCGCTGCCCTGCCTGATGGCTACGCGACGCCGGTGGGCGAGCGCGGGATCAAGCTCTCCGGGGGGCAGCGCCAGCGCCTGGCCATCGCCCGCGCCTTCCTGAAGGACCCGCCCATTCTCATCCTGGACGAGGCGACGTCGGACCTGGACGCGGAGAGCGAGTTCCTGGTGCAGCAGGCGCTGGGCGAGCTGATGAAGAACCGCACGGTGCTGGTGATCGCGCACCGGCTGGCCACGGTAAAGCATGCGGACCGCGTGGTGGTGGTCCACAACGGCAAGCTCGCGGAGGTGGGCACCCACGAGGCCCTCATGGCACGTGAAGACGGCATCTACCGCCGGCTCGCCACCCTCCAGTCCCTCGACGTCCTCACCTCCAGCTAGCAGCGCGCTCCTCGCTCCAGGTGTCCGCCGGGTATGCCGCCGAGCGCGGCCGGGCCTTCCCAACGTGGTAGCGCCGACCGGGACAGGGCTCCCGGATCCAGGTGCGGCGGCGGCCCGACGCAATCCGATAGGTCTCAGGCCATGTGGATGCCGTTGCGCCCTCGCTCCTTGGCGATATACAGCGCCTCATCCGCCTGGCGGAACAACTCCTCACCGGCCTGCTCGTCGCCCTCGGCGACGTTTGCCTCGAGCGTGCGGCCGGCGATGCCGATGCTGATCGACAACGTCCCGGGGGGAAATGGGACTCCGGCGAGCACCGGCACCGCGGCCTGCACCGCACGCCGCAGGCCTTCGGCAATCTCGCGGGCTCGGCCTCTCGTGGTTCGTGGCAGCGCGACGACGAACTCGTCCCCTCCGTAGCGGCAGGCGACGGCCTCCCCAGACACGCCGGCTGCGATCAACCGGCCGACCGTGCGCACGGCCTCGGCACCGGCGAGGTGCCCGTGCACGTCATTCAGCGACTTCAGCCGGTCGAGGTCGAGCACGAGCAGGACGATCTCGTGCCCGGTCCCCCGTGTTTCGCCGATCATGATCGCCAGGTGCCGCTCGAAGGAGCGCAGGTTGTGCAGGCCCGTCAGGTCGTCGGTCATCGCGAGCTGGTGGAGGCGCCGCGCATCGTGGGGCAGCTTCGCGGCCACCAGGCCGACGGCGCCGAAGAGCAGGATCTGCAACAGGTCCGCTTCTTGGTGACGAAAGCTCAGCAAGCGGGGATTGGCCACGTGGTAGAGCACGATGGCGGCGAGCGACCCGGCGATGCCTCCCCGCAGACCGAAGCACAGGGCGGCGAGAATGATGGGCAGATAGTAGAGGTGCTGCACGGGCGCGGCGTCCGTGAACCAATCCAACAGAAAGACCACCAGCAGCCCGGCGACTACCCCGACGATCGCCCGCATCCGTGACAGACACGGTGCGGCGGCCACCGTCCCAGAGATGTCAGCCTGACGATTCCGCGTCAGGCGCACAGGACACGCGAAGTCAGAGTGTCAGTCCGGGACGACTCATCTGCGCCCGGAACCGGGAGGCCCAGGGCCTTGGCGAGGCACGGGAGCACGTCGAGCGAGGGGTTGCGTTTCTTGCCGATTTCGAGGAAGGACACGTATCGAGGGGTCAGCCGCGCGCGCTGCGCCAACGGGTACTGAGACACGGGGGCGCGGGGGCCCTTGTCATAGGGAGGGTCGCGGGGCTCACGAGTGAAGCGAGACGGGCATGGGATGACGGGGACTGCCGACGCCACCCCATGCTCGCCCCTTTGCGCCTAGTTGCGTCCGTGACCCATCACGAAGTCGAATGATGCGACGTCTACCTCGTAGGACTGGCTGGTAGGGACCCGAAAGTCGAAGTAGCCTCGGCCCCGGGCCGGCACCGTATCGTTGATGTGCTCGATGCTCGTATTAACCTGCTGACCTGAGGCATCCAGGCCCGTGATCTTCAGCTCGACGTCTTCCGCGGTCTGGCCATAGTCATTGTAGACATACCCGGTGATCCGGGACATGCCATGACCCACGGGCGAGACGCCCCAGTCCACATGGAAGTACTCCCGGGCGAAAGCCTCGTTGGCGCTGTCCGCGCCGAGGGCGGCGCGGGACTCCGTGGGCAGCGCGGAATCGCCGGGCTGGAGATTGAGAGGGGTCGACGACTGCGCGCTCGCATACCCGAACGAGCCGGCCCACGCGACCGCGAGTAGGGCAATGAACGCGATGGTAGCGGCGATGCGGAACATGTTCTCTCCTCCTCAGTGCGTAGCATTAGCGTCTCTGGGGTCGCCCTCCGTCTATGCCCGCGTCAGCGTGTCCACGCGGGCGTGGCGGACCGACAAACCCAGCCGGGTGCCGGCACGACTACCGTCACCGGCTTCATGACTGAACGGAGAGGTCTAGCGGGTCGGGGGGGCGCGAGCGTGAAGAGTAACTGTCGGGAAGCGGATGATCGCCGATTCGTGTTCCGGATCCTGCGGCGATGACGCGGGCGGGAACCGGTGAAGAGCCGCCGGGTCCGCTGGTCCCACGAGAGCGGTCGCCGAGGTGACGAGCCCGACCACATCGTCAAAGTCCGCATCGTCGTAGATACCGGAAATCCAGGACGGATCCGGCGGGCTCGCGTACGCAAGACTCGAAATCACCGTGAGTACGGCCAAGATCAGGACGATCAGGCAGCGGCGCGACCTCGTGAGAGATGGGGATGAGAGGCTCATCACACGTTCACTAGTACACTCTATTCTCGAGGTGTCAAGTGACGCGGCGGCCCGATTCCTTCACCCTTCTTGTTGCTGGGGTCGCGGGAGGCGAGCCGCTACTCGCGGAACTTATTCACGATGGGCAGGCGCCAGTCTTTGCCGAAGGCGCGCGGGGTGATCTTGATGCCGATGGCGCCCTGGCGCCGCTTGTACTCGTTGCGGTCGACCATGGCGATCACCCGCTTCACCGTGGCCGCGTCGAAGCCCCGCGCCACGATGTCCGCCACGCCCAGGTCCCCCTCGACGTAACACTCCAGGATGGCGTCCAGCATGTCGTAGGAGGGCAGCGAGTCCTGATCGGTCTGCCCCGGCCGGAGCTCCGCCGACGGCGGCCGCGTAAAGACACTCTTGGGGATGATCTCGCGACTCGCGCGCGCGTTCGCGTGCTCGGAGAGCCTGTAGACGAGCATCTTCGGGCAATCCTTGATGACCGCGAAGCCCCCCGCCATGTCGCCGTAGAGCGTGGTGTACCCCACCGCGATCTCGCTCTTGTTCCCCGTGTTGAGCACCAGCCAGCCGAACTTGTTCGACAGGGCCATCAGGTAGTTGCCCCGGATGCGCGCCTGGAGATTCTCTTCCGTCACGTCTTCCTTGAGTCCCTTGAACGCCCCCGCGAGCACCCGCTTGTACGCCTTGAGCACACCCGTGATGGGTACGCGGAGAAGATCGATGCCGAGGTTCTTGGCGAGACGAACCGCGTCGTTGCGGGTGCCCGTGGAGGAGAACGGCGAGGGCATGGTGACCCCGGTGACGTTGGCTGCCCCCAGCGCATCCACGGCCACCGCGGCCACGATCGACGAGTCGATGCCGCCCGACAGGCCGATCACCACGTGCTTGAAGCCGTTCTTGGTCACGTAGTCGCGCGTGCCGAGGACGAGGGCGCGATAGATCTCCTCGACGGGCTCGAGGGCCTCCACCTCGTGCACGGGCAGCTTGGCCTTCTCGCGCGGGGGCAGAGCGGGCAGCGAGATGCGCCGCGTGCTCGCGTCCGCCTGGAGCTTCTCTTTCCGGCGGCGTGAGTCGTGCAGGCGCGCCCGGAACACCTGGTCGAGGTCGATGTCCGCGATGACGAGGTCTTCCTCGAAGGCCCGGCCCCGCGCGATGCACTCGCCCTTCTCGTTGAAGACGAACGAGTGCCCGTCGAAGACCAGCTCGTCCTGTCCCCCCACCGTGTTCACGAAGGCGAGACAGACCAGGTCGTCCGAGGCGCGCGTGGCCAGCATCTTCTCGCGGAACTGCGCCTTGCCCACGTGGTAGGGCGACGCGTTGATGGTGACGATCAGCTCCGCCCCCGCGAGGGCCTGACGCGTGGTGGGGCCCGTGGGATACCAGATGTCCTCGCAGATATTCGCGGCCATGGCCACGTCGCCCGCCGCGAAGATGGGAGACTCCGTGCCCGACTGGAAGTAGCGGTTCTCGTCGAAGACACCGTAGTTGGGCAGGTACTGCTTGTGGTAGGTGCCGGCATGCGCGCCGTCGTGGAGCACCGCGGCCGCGTTGAAGATGTCGTCGCGCTTGTCCACGTAGCCCAGCACGGCCGTCAGCCCCTTGCTCTGCTTGGTCACGTCGGCGAGGGCGCGCAGGTTTGCCTCGATGAAGGCGGGCTTGAAGAGAAGATCCTCGGGCGGATACCCGGTCAACGTCAGCTCGGGAAAGGCCACGAGATCGCATCCCGCGGACCGGGCGCGCCCCATCCAATCCACCACGAGCCGCGCATTGGCCTCGATGGCCCCCACCGTCGGATTGACCTGGGCCAGCCCCACTCGCACCCGTCGCATGGCCGTATTCTAAACCATGCGCCCTGCCCTGATGGCCAAGTGCAGGCCGAGCAGGACGAGGACGCCGCCGATCACCGTGAAGGCGGTCAGCGGCTCGCGAAGCCACCACACCCCCAGCAATGCGCCCACCACCGGCTGGACATTGACGAAGAGGGCGAGCCGAGGCGCCTCCACGCGCTCGAGAGCGTAGTTCCAGACGAGATAGCCGAGGGCGGTGACGGCGAGAGCGAGATACAACGTCCCCCAGATCGCCACCGGACTCCAAACGGGGCGATGGCCGTCGAGCCATTCGAGTCCCGCGACCGGAGTCATGGCCACGAGGCCCCAGAGAATGGACCACGCGGTCACGGGCAGGGCTGGGTGGCGAGCAAGCACGCCGCGACCGATCAGCGAATAGGCGGCGTAAGAGAGGCCGGAGAGCACGAGCATGATGTCTCCTCGCCAGTGAGGGGCAACGGTCACGCTCAGCCCGGGGAGGCCGTTGAGCACCACGAGCACCGCGCCCACGAGGGTGAGCAGAGCCCCCACCAACTCGCGGGGAGTGAGCCGCTCGCCGAGAAAGATCGGCGAGAGCAGGATGAGAGAGACGGGCTCGACCGTGATCAGGAGCGCCGCATTGGTGGCGGTCGAGCGCGCCATTCCCCAGTTGACGAAGGCGAAGGCGGCCGCGAAACCGAGCACCCCCATCCAGAAGACATTCCACCGGTCGGCGCGCGACAGGCGCCGGTCGGGAGAGCGCTGAACGAAGGCAAGGGGGACGATGACGAGGGCGGCGATGGCGAGCCGGGCCAGCGCGAGCGTGGCCGGACCCACGTCGTGGAGGACGATGCGGGTCGCCACGTAGCTCGTGCCGTAGATGACGTTGGCCACGAGAAGAACGAGGTCTGCGGTGGGCACCCGGGCGAGTTTACGCTACAATCCCGCGCATGGATTCCAAGATCCCCTGGCTTCCTTCCGAGCTGCACCCGGGGCAGGAGGCGGAGCGCTGTCCGCACTGCGGCGCCATTGCCTTCATTCCCTGGACTCTCCGCCGCGACCGCAATATGCCCACGCCGCTTCGGACGTGGGTATGCGTCAAGTGCCAGACGACCGTGGAGCGGCCGGAACCGGACGCCTGAGGCTCAGCTGGCGTTCAGGAAGTCGATGAGCTGACGCAGGCGGGAGAAGCCGCTGCGGTTGAATGGCAGCACGAGGCGTGGCAGCTCCTGGAACTCTCCCCGCTCCCCTTCGAGGGCCTGGGGCACCTGATCGACGGGGCCCTTGAGGATGTCGGAGAAGCGCAGCGAGATCTCCGATACGGTCGCGGCAGGCAGGGCGCGGCGCAGCCGGATGACGAGGGTCTCGCCCACGAATCTGTAGGAATGAAAGACGCGGTAGAAACGCTCGATCTCCGCCGCCGCTTCCTCCATGCTGTCCGTGACCCGGAAGAGCGTCATGTCCTCGGGCGAGATCATGCCCGTCTCCGCCATCTGCTCCCGCACGAAGCCCAGCCACTTGCGCCAGTAGACGCCCCCGGGCGCATCGACCAGCACCACGGGAACGATCTCCGCCTTGCCCGTCTGGATCAGGGTGAGCGACTCGAAGACTTCGTCGCCCGTGCCGAAGCCGCCGGGAAAGAAGGCCATGGCCCATGCCTCGCGCACGAGGAAGAGCTTGCGGGTGAAGAAGTACTTGAAGGAGATCAGCTTCGGATCGTCGGCGATCCACGGGTTGGCGTCCTGCTCGAAGGGCAGCCGGATGTTCATGCCGAACGAGCGCTCGCGCCCGGCACCTTCCTGCGCCGCGCCCATGACCCCGCTGCCCGCCCCGGTGATGACCATCCATCCCGACTCGGTCATGCGTTTCCCGAACCTGCGGGCCTGGTCGGCGATGGTGTGGTCGGCGGCCGTGCGCGCGGAGCCGAAGACGGTGACCTTGGGGACGCCCCGGTAGGGGGCGAAGACCTTGAAGCCGTAGCGAAGCTCTTTGAGGGCGGCGTTGGCGATCTTCAGATCGCCGATGACCGCGCTGTCCTCGAAGAGCTTGAGAGCCGTGGTCACCAGCTCCGATTCGAGGCGCCACGTCTCCCCGGGCACGCGGAGGCGCTCGAGGAGGGCGTCGATCTGCTGATTGGCCTCGGCATTCTGGAGCTGGTAACGGCGCTCCGGACTCACGCTTCCAGCATACACCCAGGTCATCAGGCGAGGGTGTGGCGGACCATCTTGGCATCGACGAGGTAGATCACCATCTCCGCGATGTTCGTGGCGTGATCGGCGAGCCGCTCCAGGAAGCGCGAGATCAGGATGAGCCGGATCGCCCTCGGAATGGTGCGCGCGTCCTCCATCATGAAGGTCAGGAGCTCGCGGAAGATCTGTTCCTTGAGGGCGTCCACCTCGGCGTCTTCCGCGCACACCCGGCGCGCGAGCTCCGTGTCCCGCGCCACGAAGGCGTCCAGGCTCTCCTTCACCATGCGCTGGGCGCTCTCCGCCATACGGGGCAGGTCGATATAAGGCTTGAGCTGGGGCTCGCGATTGAGCTCGAGGACGCGCTGGGCGATGTTCACGGCCTGATCGCCCATCCGCTCGAGATCGGTCACGATCTTCATGGCGGTGGTGATGAAGCGGAGATCGCCCGCCGCGGGCTGGTGGAGGGCGAGCAGGCTGACGCACGTCTCGTCCACCTCCACGTCGTAGGCGTTGACCTGCTGGTCGCGCTCGATGACTTCCTGGGCCAGCGCGTCGTCCCGCTCGATGAGGGCGCGCATCACCCGGCGGATCTGGTCCTCGACCAGCCCCCCCATGGCGAGCAGGGTCTGCTTGAGCGCTTCGAGCTCCTCGTGGAAATGTCTTTGCATGGCAGCGGCTCCTTATTCAGCCCTCGCCTCGGGCCTTCGTCCTTCGGCTCGAAGATCCACGCCGGCGGCTCCTCGGCCCCGTCTCAGCTCGAACAGCATTAGCCGAAGCGGCCCGTGATGTAGTCCTCGGTCTTCTTCTCGCGAGGATTGGTGAAGAGATCCCGCGTCGCCCCGAACTCCACCAGCTCGCCGAGGAGCATGAAGCCTGTGTAGTCGCTTACCCGCGCCGCCTGCTGCATGTTGTGGGTGACGATCACGATGGTGTAGCTGTTCTTGAGCTCGAGCATCAGCTCCTCGATCTTGGCGGTGGCGATAGGATCGAGGGCGGAGCACGGCTCGTCCATCAAAAGCACGTCCGGCTCCACCGCGATGGCCCGCGCGATGCAGAGACGCTGCTGCTGGCCGCCGGAGAGGCCGAGGGCCGACTCCTGGAGGCGATCGTGCACCTCGTCCCACAGGGCGGCGCTCCGCAGGCTCCGCTCCACGATGCCTTCCAGATCGGAGCGGTTCGACACGCCGAGGATGCGCGGACCGTAGGCGACGTTCTCGAAAATGGACTTGGGAAACGGATTCGATTTCTGGAAGACCATGCCCACGCGCTTGCGCAGCTCCGTCACATCCTGGGCCACGTCGTAGATGTCCGTGCCGCCGATCCGGATGCTGCCCGTCATCCTCACCCCGTCGACGAGATCGTTCATCCGGTTGAGGCAGCGGAGCAGCGTGGACTTGCCGCAACCGGAGGGTCCGATATAGGCGGTGATCCGGTGCTTGGACATGGACATGGTGACGTCTTTGAGCGCCTGCTTGAGCCCATACCAGAGATTGACCTTGTCGATCTCGACCATGGGAGTTTCCATGATAGCGCGCTCCAAGGTCGGTGCGTGAAGGCCTCCGGCTATGCTGACAGGTCCCGCCATGTTCCTTCTCCTTGAGGTGCCGGCCTACACGGCCGAGCTCGCATATTTCCGACGCAGCCGGTTGCGCGTGGCGATGGCGAACAGGTTGAGCAGGACAACGATGAGCAGGAGGAGCAGGGTAGTGGCGAACACCATGGGCCGCGCTGCGTCCACGTTCGGCGATTGGAAGCCCGTGTCGTAGATTTGGAAGCCCAAGTGCATGAATTTGCGCTCGAAGTGGAAGAAGGGCCACTGCCCGTCGATGGGCAGAGACGGCGCGAGCTTGACCACGCCCGTAATCATGAGCGGCGCCACTTCGCCCGCCGCCCGCGCCATGGCCAGAATGAGTCCGGTCAGGATCGATGGCATGACGGCCGGCAGCACCACCCGCAGCGTCGTTTCGAGCTTGGTCGCCGAGAGCGCGAGCGAGGCCTCCCGCATCCCACCCGGGATGGCCGCCAGTCCTTCCTCCGTGGCCACGATGACCACCGGCACGGTCAGGAGGGCCAGGGTGAGAGACGCCCAGAGGATGCCGCCCGTGCCGAAGGTCGGCGTGGGCAATGACTCGGCGAAGAAGAGCCTGTCGATGACACCCCCCACGCCGTAGATGAAGAAACCGAGACCGAAGACGCCAAATACAATGGAGGGTACGCCGGCCAGGTTGTTCACGGCGATGCGCACCACCGACACGAAAGCGCCCTGCTTTGCGTACTCGCGCAGGTAAAAGGCGGCGAGCACGCCGAGCGGCGTGACCACGACGCTCATCAAAATCACCATCAGGATGGTTCCAAAGATGGCTGGGAAGACGCCGCCCTCGGTATTCGCCTCACGCGGGTCGCCCGACACGAATTCCCAGAGGTGAGCCGCATAGAAGACGCTCTTGTCGACGAGCCCCATTTGGTTCGGAAAGCGGACGTCCAGGATCTGGGCGAGCGGGATGTCCTTCTCCTTGCCGCCGTCCGCCGTTACCAGAACGGAGAGCGTTTGGCCCTTCCGCAACTCCGCCAGGCGCGCCGTCTGCGCCTGATACTGGGATTCGAGGGGCGCCAGCTGATTCATGATGGCCTCGACCGGGCGGCCAGAGGTGATTCCGCGCATCTCGAGGGCCTTGAGCTTGAGCCGCAGGGCTTCCTGCTTCGCATTGATCGCGCCGATCTCGGACTTCTCGATGACGCGAATCTGTCGCCGAACCCGCTCCATCTGGTCCATGCGCTTCTGAATCTCCGCCCAACCGGCCGCCGGTCCGACGGCCAGCGCGTTGCCGCCGTCCCGTACTTCCTTGATGGTGCCGATGAGGAGCCCCCATTCGGTACGCTCGATCACGGCGACGTCGCGCGGGTACTCCCGCCTGACGACCTGGGACTCGTCCACCCACTGGAAATCGGCGCCGTAGAGATCCCGGTTCGCCACCTTCAGCTTGATGCGGTACTGATGTGGCTTGCCGGGCACGGGCTCGCGCTCGACGATCTGCCCGGTCATCACCGTGTTGTCTACGAGGGTCAGCCGTACCACGTCCTTCGGCCAGAAGAACCCCATGCCGTTGGCGATGATGAGACCGATGAGACCGACCACCAGCAAGAGGGCGAGGGTCAACGCGCCGCCCGTAAGCCAGACGAAGGGCTCGCCGCCCATCCAGAAACCACGATGACGCGCGCTCACAGGTAGCGGTACTTCCTTCTGAGCCGGAGACGAACCAGCTCGGCCGCCGTGTTGAGGACGAAGGTCATGCAGAAGAGGATGAAGGCCGAGAGGAAGAGCACCCGGTACAAGGTGCCGCCGTCGGGCGCCTCGGGCAGCTCGACGGCGATATTGGCCGAGAGGGCCCGAAAGCCGCTGAAGATGTTCCAGTCCATGATCGGCGTATTGCCGGTGGCCATGAGCACGATCATGGTCTCACCCACCGCGCGTCCGAGGCCGATCATGATGGCCGAGAAGATTCCCGGACTGCCGGTGGGCACCACGATCCTCATGGCCGTTTGCCACCGCGTGGCGCCGAGGGCGAGCGAGCCGGCTCGCAGATGGCCCGGGACGTTCGCGAGGGAATCCTCCGCTATGGTGAAGATGATCGGGATTACCGCGAAGCCCATGGCCACTCCGACCACGAGCGAGTTCCGCTGGTCGTAGGTCAGCCCCAGCGCGGAGAGGATCCAGCCCCGGTAACTGCCCTGCATCAGGAGAGTCTGCACCAGTCCACCCAGCGCGAAGGCGAGCCAGAGTCCCAGGACGACCACGGGGATCAGGAGGAAGGCTTCGGTTCCCGTCTTGAATCGACCGCGAAACGTCAGAGGCAGGAGGCGCCAGCCACAGTACGCGATCAGGATCACCACGGGAAGCAGCAGGGGGATCAGAAAGAGCCCGGGCACGATGGGCTCGAGCACGGGCGCCAGCCAGAGTCCGGCAAGGAAACCCAGGACGACGCTGGGCAGCGCGGCCATGATCTCGACCACCGGCTTTACATAGGCCTTCACCGACGGGTGCATGAACTCGCTCACATAGAGTGCGGCGAGGAGCGCCATGGGCACGGCGAAGAGCAGTGCGTAGAGGGTGCCTTTGATGGTGCCGAAGATGAGCGGCGTCAGGCTCATCTTCGACTCGAAGTCGTCGGTGCCGCCTGTCGACTGCCACACCCACGCCGGCTGCGAGTAGCCCTCGTACCAGACCTTGCCGAATAGCGTCTTGAGCGTGACCTCGGGGTGCGGGTTGTGCACCTGCCACTGGGCGACCACGCCCTGCCCATCCGTCCCCAGCAGCGCATCGCTCTTGGGAGCAAAGACCACCGCCGCGAGCCCGGGGCGCTTGTCCCTGAAGGACAAGAGCGTCTGGCCCGAGGTCCCATAGCTGATATGGACCGTGCCCGAGCCATCCACCGTGGCGAAGCTCTTGTCTCGCTTCGAGGCGGTAACGGCCACCACCGGCGCGGCATGGGGAGCGAACTGATAGGTCCGCGTCAGCCGCTTCTCGCCGCTGTTCGGCGGTGGCACGACCTGCCAGCTGCTGACACCGCCCGCTCCATCGCCGACGATCAACGTCCGGTCGCCGAGCAGGAACCCCAGCGCCGTGACGGGGCTCCCGGGCTTGCTCGTCACCGCCACCGCATCGACTAGTTGGGGCGATGTAGGGTCCTTCAGGTCGTATCGGAGGATCTGGCCTTGCGAGGTGCCGAGGAAGAGATTCTCGGCGCGCCCGTCGAGCTTGAGAGTCGTGATCTCACCGGAGAGCTCGGGAGCGAATGCTTGAAGCGATTCCTCCCGTCGCGTGCCCCCGATGAGCGCCTTCCGCTCGACCACGCCCTGAATCACCAGAGCGGTCGGACCAACCTGCGCCACCATCACGCGCCCGGCCTCCGTTCCCCCTGAGGCGAGTCGACGCACGGGCCGCTTCTCCGTCGGATCGAGAACCGTCGCTTCCCCGAATACAGGCGCCGCCGTCACCGTTCGCCTGGCGCCCTGGAAGGTCACGTCGAATTTCATGTCGAGCGGAATGCTCCGCCCATCGGAGGTGCCGAGGACCAGCCGCGTCTTGCCCAGGGAAGCCACGGACGTTATGGATGCCCCGTCGAGGCCCGGCACGGGAACGGCTGGCGCGGGCTCGCCCCCCTTGAGCGCGAAGAAATCTACGCGGCCGCTTGACGTCAGGACGTAGGCGACCTCCCGGTACTCGTCCACTCCGACGGCGTCGCCGGGTGCCGGCTCGCGCCCTACGCCCGCGGTTCCGTAACTCCCGACGAAGGTCGCGGTGGGCGCCTTGAAGAGCGGATACACCTCGACGGCGATGACCAAGAGGATGGCGAGGATGCAGGCGATAATGACAATGCCGCCGACCACCACGAGCCGGGACGCCCACCGATCAACGAGGATGCGCCGGCTCGTGCGGGCCCAGCTGATGGCAAGCGGGCGAGCCGGAGAGACCGGCCTGCCCCCCTCGAAGGTCTCGGCATTGATGGTCACTACTGTATCTTGGACAGTTCTTCCTTCGCGATGGAGGCCGGGATCGGGAAATATCCGTCCTTGATCACGCCTTCCTGGCCCTCTCTGGAAACGATCACCTTGACGAACTCTCGCGTGAGGGGGTCGAGCGCCTTGCCGGGAGCCTTGTTGATGTAGACGAAGAGGAACCGGGCCATCGGGTAGGCGCCGGAGTAGGCATTGTCCGCCATCGCCTCCACGCACTTCCCACCATCTTTCTCGCTGAGCGGCACGGCCTTGACGCCGGCGGTGGCGTAGCCGATGCCGGAGTAGCCCGCGGCGTAGCGATCAACCGTGACCCCCTGCACCACCGCGGCCGAGCCTGGCTGCTCCTTGACCGTGTCCTTGTAGTCACCGTTCTTCATCACGTGTTCCTTGAAGAACCCGTAGGTACCGGAGGCCGAGTTGCGGCCGTAGAGGCTGATGGGCTTGTTCGCCCATTCGCCCGTGAGCCCAAGCTGCCCCCATGTCGTTACGTCCTCTTTGGAGCCGGCGCGGCGGGACTTGGAGAAGATCGCGTCCACCTGGCTCATGCTGAGACACTTGATCGGGTTGTCCTTGTTGACGAAAACGGCGAGGGCGTCCACCGATGTGCGGATGGGCGTCGGCTTGTAACCGAACTTCTTCTCGAACTGGTCGATCTCGGTGCCCTTCATCTCGCGGGACATGGGCCCGAGCTGGGCGGTGCCGGCGATGAGGGCGGGGGGCGCAGTCGAGGAGCCTTTGCCCTCGATCTGAACCTTGGCGTTGGGATAGAAGCGGCTGAAGGTTTCCGCCCAGTGGGTCATGAGATTGTTGAGCGTGTCCGAGCCCACGCTCGAGAGGTTGCCCGAGACCCCGCTCACCGTCTTGTACGGCTGGAGCCCCGGATCCAGCTGCACCTGGCCGCGGGCCACCGCAACACCCGAGACAAGCACGGCCACCGCCATGGCCGTTGCTGCCGTCGTTTGCTTCCTCATGTCTTCTCCTTTTTCAATAGGTTCACGCCGATCATCCGAGAGGTGTGTTTCATCGGCATAACCGCAATGTTACATTCGCGTTAATTTCTGTCGGCTCGGAGGGGTTGCTCTGGCTCCCGGAAACGGTAACCCACGCCCCGGACGGTTTCGACTCCGGTCAATGGCAGGTGGGCGGAGGCGAATTTCGCCCGCAGCCTGGCCACATGCACGTCCACGGTTCGCGGCTCGACGAACCCATCCTGCCCCCACACGAGGTCCAGCAGTTCCTCCCGCCCGAAGACCCGCCCGGGCGTGCCCACCAGACTGGCCAGCAGCTCGAACTCCTTCGGCGTGAGATCGACCCGCTTGCCTTTGATGGTTACCTCAAAGCGGTGGCGATCGATTTCGAGGTCTCCGGCCTTGAGGTGATGCTTGCGGTCAGTGGACTCGACGCCCTTGCCCCGCCGCACCACCGCGCGGACGCGCGCCACGAGCTCCCGAGGAGAAAATGGCTTGGTCACGTAGTCATCGGCGCCCATCTCGAAACCCAGGACCTTGTCGCCCTCTTCCACGCGTCCCGTGACCATGATGACGGGAATGGCGCGCGTTTCAGGGTCCTGCTTGAGCCG
>Ga0137403_10000253_pt1 | contig 68061 bp, 46 predicted proteins | sample CZOMad2_1_16fung_FD_122057 | JGI IMG/M metagenome (GOLD analysis project Ga0137403, IMG submission 122057) | Vadose zone soil fungal communities from Angelo Coast Range Reserve, California, USA - CZOMad2_1_16fungal (Hybrid Assembly) | ecosystem: Environmental > Terrestrial > Soil > Vadose zone...
TTGGATTCCCTGATAATCATTGTGCGAAATGCCAACGAAAACAGCGATGTCACTGCCTTTCTCAAAGTCGAGTACAACGCCGGCGTTCTCGATTGCTTCCCATGACGTCTCGAGCAGCAAACGATGCTGTGGGTCAACGTAAGGAGCTTCGCGCGGCGAAATGCCGAAAAACTGCGGGTCGAACCTGTCGATTTGGTCGAGGAACCCGCCGCGTTTAACAAACGTTTTTCCGGGAATGGCCGGCTCGCGGTCGTAATATCGCTCCACATTCCATCGATCTGCAGGCACATCGCTGACTGCGTCTCTGCGTTCCACCAGCAACTTCCAAAAAGACTCTGCGTCGTTAACTCCGCCGGGAAAGCGGCATCCGATTCCTATGATAGCGATGCGATCTTTGTGCATAAATGACCGGTTTCCCGGAAGCCCGATGATAAATAAACTCTATCTATGGCGAACGGCGAGCCGCCGATCCTCACGATGTTTATTGAGTAATCTGTAATTGAGTAACCTCTAGACGGCAAAATTCCATTAAATATTCGCAAATCAATCATCTTGCGGTCGGTCGGCGTGCGGCGGGAAATATGAAATAGTAGAGAAAACATTAACTGGCCGACGAACTTGGAACTAGAACAATAACCTCATGTGCGGCATTGCAGGCATGATCGATCTGGGGGGACAACGTCCCGTGCCCGAAGGGAGTATTCAACGAATGGCGCGGGCACTGTTGCATCGCGGCCCAGACGAAGAGGGCTTTTTGGTTCGACCCGGACTCGCCCTGGCTGCACGGCGGCTGAGCATTGTCGGATTGGCTGATGGGCAGCAGCCGGTCTTCAACGAAGACCGCAGCGTCGCCGTAGTTTTCAACGGCGAACTGTTTGATTACGTCGAGCGACGAGAGGAGCTGCGGGCGCGCGGACACCAGTTCGTCACGCACTGCGACACTGAGGTCATCCCCCACTTATGGGAAGATCATGGCGAGAAAATGTGGAAACGATTGCGAGGGCAATTCGCCATCGCATTATGGGACGAGCGGCGACGCCAACTCCAAATCGGACGCGACCGTTTCGGCATCGCGCCGCTTTTCTGGACCCGGCAAAACGACTGGCTTCTTTTCGCATCCGAAATTAAAGGACTGCTCGCATCAGGCATGGTCCCGGTGCGGCCGGATCGTCGGGGGATCGATCACGTTTTCACTTTTTCGGCGGTGCCTGGTCCACGAACTTGTTTTGAAGGTGTCCAACTTCTCACGCCCGGGCATTTCCTGAGCGTTTCTCCCGCAAACGGCAACGGTGCGAACGCAGTGGTGCAGGAGCGAGCGTTTTGGGAAATGGATTTTCCCGATCAAGGTGCGGAGGAACGGGGCGAAAATCCGAAGCGACTCGTTGACGACTTCGAGACGCTTTTGCTCCAAGCCGTCGAGGAACGCTTGCGGGCCGATGTTCCGGTCGGCTCTTATCTTTCCGGCGGTGTCGACTCGAGCATGATCCTGGCTTTGGCCTGCAAGCTAAAAGGTCCGGCAATCAACACATATACCGTGCGCGTGCACGAGCCGGAGCTGGATGAATTGGATGCAGCAAGTCTCTCTGCTCGACACATCGGCGCCAAGCCGCCGATCGTGCAGGATTTCCGCGATGAAGACGCGCTCGCGACGTATCCAAAACTGATCACCGCCGCGGAAGCGCCCGTGATCGACACAGCCTGCGCCGCCCTGCTTCAACTGTCAGGGCGCGTTCACAGCTGCGGACAAAAAGTAGTGCTGACTGGCGAAGGCGCAGACGAATGGCTTGTCGGCTATCCGTGGTACAAAGCAGCGAAATTAATGGGTTACCTCGACCTGATCCCCGGGCTCGGTGTGAGCAATGTCGCGCGTAACGCCTATCTGCGCGTGAACAAGGTACCGCATTTTCCCAATTCCTGGCGACGCGACGTTGAGAATTCAGTCGGCGGCCCGAATGCCTGGATCGATGCCTATGGATTACTCGCGATCTCAAAGCTGCGCTTCTATAGCGAACCGATGCGTGAAGCGCTCGGGCAAACGAATCCGTGGACCGAATTAAACTTTCCGGTGGACCGCGCCAAGCGATGGGATCCGCTCCATCGCGGAGTCTGGATTGCAGCGCGAGTTCTTCTAGCCGGGCATCTCCTCCAAGCCAAGGGCGACCGCGTCGCGATGCATTCTTCAGTCGAAGTTCGCTACCCATTTCTTGACGAGGATGTCTTCGATTTTTTGGCGAAGCTGCATCCGCGCTGGCGACTTCGCGGATTCCGGGACAAACATTTGCTGCGTCTGTTGGCCGAACGATGGGTGCCAAAATCCGTGGCACGTCGGCACAAAGTTATTTTCCGCGCGCCGCTGGACAGCTTTCACATCGAACCGGAACCGCCGTTTGTCGCGCAGCTTCTGAGCGAAGAATCGCTGCGCAAAACAGGCTATTTCGACTCAGCCGCGGTTGCTCGATGGCGAACCGACTTTCGTAAAATGCGCGCCGGCTCGCTGCCGCGTCTGTCGGTAGAGATGGGTCTAATGGCCGTCGCGGGAACGCAACTGTGGCATCACCTTTTCATGGGCGGCGGGCTAGCGGATTTGCCTCAGTGGTCAGCGATGCCAACGCCCGCAGCGGTTGAAGCCGGCGCCGGATCGACGGCGATCCCGGTCACGAAAAGCTAGTGAAGTTTCGCCAGCGTCTCCCGCCCGCGTTGTTTTGTTTCTGGATCGTCTTTTTCAGAGTCGGGCATCGCGAGACCCTTGCTGATAAACTCACGCGCTTCTTCTTTCCTTCCCATCTGCGCGTAAATCCGTCCGAGCTCAATGTAGTGCATCAGACGGTTTGGATTGAGCTCGATCGCTTTCTTCATTGCCCGTTCAGCCTCCTCGTATGATCCCTTCGGCAGCTGGCCATAAATCAGCCCGGCCACAAATCGCTTCGCCGAGCTGACCTCTGCCAATACGCGATTCCATCGGCCAAGAACATGCCAGGCGGTATCGTTGTGCGAATCGACGGCCAGCGCCTTGTCCACTGATTCCTTGATCCGCGGAGAAGCGGCTACCTGTTCTTTCGTAGGCAGATACGGCAGCATTTTTCCAAGTGTGATAGCGGGTGCAAGCTGAGCGTCGCAGTCCTTTGGTCCACACGCTGCGGCGCGCGTAGAATATTCCAGCGCGATGTGGCCCAGTCGCAGCTTTTCTCGCGTGTCTGACGTGTCGGTCATGAGGTAGCGATACTGCCGAGCGATCCGGACAAGCAGTTCCGAATTTGTCGGCTCCGCCTTCTCCGCCGACAGATAGAGCGGTAACGCATCCTTAGCCTGAAATTTTCGCTCGAAGGCTTTTCCTTTTTCGACAAGGATGTCGACTGATTCAGCGGCGGAAGCGACATCAACCAACAGCAACGCTGCTGTTGCGACGGCAAAGAGGCGGTGGATTAGACATTTCATCAGAACGTCGTGGAGGATACTATGCTAAGATCGGCTCAACGCATCCCCGCGGTCTTCGCGCCGCCCCTAAGAAGCGTTCTTGCCCGAACTCTCGGCTGGTGCTCCGAAGACGAGACCGCGGCTGCTCTCAGCCACGAATTCATTATTATGAATACAAAAATGACCAAACTTGGCGCAGCTTTGCTCGCCGTTGGCTGCTTCTGGTCGAGCCAGGCTTTTGCGCAGGCCACTACGACCGTAACCACGACAAACGGCGCATTCACGGAATACGTTCCCGGCTCCGAGACAATGGTCGTCAGAAGCGAAGCTGGCACCAGCCCGTTGCGTTATTCCGTAACCAAACAGACGACGATTGTTGACGAGACTGGCGCCCCAGTTGCAATCGACCGCATTTCGCCCGGCAGTCAGCTCTCAATCCAGTACACGGGTTCAGGCGACCAGTTGGTAGCGTCTCGAGTTGTTGTGAGGCGGGCGGCAACGTCGACGGTGACAAGCGTGCCTGAGGTGACTGGACAACAAACCAATACCAGCACGACAACCACCCGTCCTCTCACGCATGAGGAAAAACACGCGCTCAAAGAGGAGCGAGAACATCCTGGGAGAGCCGCGAAAGAAGAGATCGAACACCAAAAGCGCGCGCTGGAAAAGGCCAAGGACAAACTTGACGACCACGATTAGCCGCGGTGTCTCCGCTATTCCGATGCCCCGGCGCAAGCAAATCGCCTGCGGCCCGGATTAACGGTTTTTCACGGCTTCTTCCACTAATCGTCCCACATTAAGCAGTTCCGCCTCGCCTAGTCTTGGCCCGACAAGCTGAAGGCTCGTGACTGGAACTCTCTCGTTACGAACCGGAATTGGCATTGCCAGGGCTGGATTGCCCGCGAAATTTACCGCGACCGTATTTTGCATCTCAAGGACTAGCGCCTCGAGTATGCCTACTCTCAAATTGAGCAGTGGAAGCGCCGGCGGCGTTTTTTGAAGTGTCGGCACAGCGATGACATCCACATTCTCGAAAACGTTGTTGAGCGTTCGTTGCCACGCGCTCTGTCTCGCAATCGCAGCGCGGTAGGTTGTGGTGTAGGTGATCTGCCCGAGCCGGATTACCGCCTTGGTTCGAGTGGTCACTCCCAGGGCGAATTGAAATCGTTGATCGCTAATCCACGTCCCAGCCGACGCAATAGTATTCCCGTCTGTCTTCGCGTTTTCCCATTTGTCGCGGAAGCTGTCGTCCAGTGGCACGACTTGGAATCCGGCCTTGGCGACTGCCTCATCAATTGCCACATCAATATCGGGATCAGTCCCTTTGAGTTTGAGGCGGCCAACCCGGATGCTGCGACCAGATGGCTTCGCTGCCTTAGCGCCAGCATACTTGGCGGCAAATCCAGTTTGAAGCAGATCCATCCCCTGAACCGTGGAAGCGATATCCTTCCCCATTGGACCGACGGTGTCGAGGTGCCGAGGCTCGATCGGGTAAACTCCTTCGATTGAAATCAAACCATGCGTCGTCTTTAAACCGACGATGCCGCAGCACGCCGCAGGCACGCGGATGGAGCCGGCCGTGTCGGTCCCGACAGCCACATCTGCCATTCCGCTCGCGATCGCGACAGCGTTCCCCGATGAGGATCCGCCGGGAATGAGATTATGCCGCAACGGATTCTCGGGCGTCCCGAAATATTCATTGATACCGGAGGGCGAGACCGCGAATTCGGTCAGGTTCGTTTTGCCAACGATTTGCACGTTACGTTGGCGGGCGATTGCCAGGCATGGCGCATCGGCTTGCGCGGGCTTGTGCGTTTGCTGGAAAAACTGCGAACCGGCGGTCGTGATCGCTCCTTTCACGTCGATGTTATCTTTTACCGCCAGCCGTAATCGCTTGCTGTTCGCGTCCGCCGGCCAGTAATCAATGAAAGCGCGGTTGCCGGAGAGCTTGTTGTTGATAAGAGGCGTAAACGAGCATCCGCTACACAAGACAAGCAAAGCCTGCGCAACGGTTACCGGTTTTAAAATAACGCGCCCGAAATGTTCCACGCGCACAAGGCTCGGCAGGTGGATGCTTTTTGCAAGCGCGGACCGCAAAAAGGCATCTTCCGAGCCGCAGCGGAGTGATCCGCGCGGGCAGACTCAGTTTCAGCCGCCGGCCTGCCACTGAGGTCGCGAATCCTCGATTATCTGTGATAAGCGGTGGCGGATTTGGCCGGGTTGTAGGGTACTGGGCCACCCGCGGTAGGAGCATAAACGAAGACAAACCGGTCGTTTTTTACATCCACCGGGCCAAGAAGTAAGCCTTTGTTAGTCGCCTTCTCGGTGTATTCGATCAGGACTCGGGCGGTTCCATTGAACCCCCACATCATGAATCCGGTGCCGAACAGCCCGCCATTCGGGAAAAGCTCGTCCAAGCCGGCCATAGCGTGAAAGCAACTGATGGCGATCTTGTCTTTTCGATAAAGCCGGTCGTCGGCACGGTATTTGATCTTTCCTTCATCGAGCAATCGTTTGCGCGCGACGCCTAGATCAAAACCCTTCTTACGGATTTCGTACGGGCTCCACATCGCAACGGCATTCTTCGCGTCCACCGCGAGCTTGATCGTTTCTGCGAGAGTAAAGTTTCGGCCGGGCGATATGGGACACTTATTGTTCTTCGGCAAAAGACGGCTACCCGGGCCGTCAAAGACGCACAGGTGAGGATTGGTGAGGAAATCGCGAGGTAGCCAGCTGATCGTAAACGCTTCAAATTCCCGATTCTTATATTTTCGCGTTGGCAACCCGGGGGTAAGCTTTTTTTGTTTGTTGTCCGCGAATACTCGAATCACAGAGATGAACGAATGAGAGAATTCGGGGTGATTTCCGCGGTCTTGATACGCGAACGGAATTATAAAATAGCGCTCGCGCGTAAGCGTGCCCTCGCCAAGGCGAGGAGCGATTTTGGCTTTGATCCGATCTACGATCTGGGTGTAAAGCGGCACATCATAGTTTGAAAAATCGACATCTCCCGCCTGCGCGACCAGGGGAAACCCAAGAAGCAAAAGGAAGATTCGGAAGTACACGTTCGTGAAATTACCAGCAACGGCTTTCATGGAAAGGCGTTAGTTTGCCGTTCCGATTACGATTGAGCACGAACTCGGGCATTACCGGAGTTTGTAGCCAAGCGGGCGAGCCAGAGGCGACGTGCTTCGAAAATTTGCCAGGAGACCAACCCCGGGATACCGAGCGCGAGTTCGCGTACTCTTGCGATTAGTGACAAGGCAAAAGCTGCATCTCCAGGGATCCCGAGAAGATTGCCGACGACCAGATAACCGCCTTCCTGCACGCCCAAACCTCCGGGAACGGCGAACGCCGCCGAGCGAATCGTTAATACCATGCTTTGTAGGATGAGCGCGTTAACGAAGGTCGCACGGAGATCCAGTGCGTGAAGCGCGATCCAAATTTCGCCCGATCCCGCCACAAGCGAAATAATCGTCCAAGCGCAGCAGGCAACCAGTGCTTTCCGTCGCGCATAAAGCACGCGAACGGTTTGATCGAGAGTCTCGCCTCCTTGAACAAGCGATTGCCACTCTGGCGAGTTCGCCAGACGCACGATGATCTTGGCGAGAAACCGGAACATCCCCATTCGTTGCACGAAATAAAAACCAGCAACGCCGACGACACCGATGAGCGTCCCGATCAAAGTTGGGCGAACGAAGTTTTTCTGTCCTGTTACGCCAACTAACAGTACTACACCGAGCAGCGTAAAACCGGCCTGGGTGAAGACGCCGAGCGTGAGGTCCACCAGCACACTACCCGCCGCTAAAGGCAACGGCGCGCCATTGATTGCAGCTAGACGTGCCCGGACCACGTCTCCTCCTACAGCAGCAGAGGGAACCAGGGTGCTGACGGACTCACCGATCCAGCGCATCCAAAACAGCTTTCGCAGCGGCAGACGATCGGATTTCGGAAAGAGGACCCACCACGCAAGTGTGTCGAGAAACACTGGCACCGCTAAATGGTAAACCACCACTGCGGCAATAGCCCAGCCGGCAGCGGCAAAAGCCGCGCCGACTTGCGGCAGGCCCTGGTGCAGGAGAAGGACCGTAAAAAGCGCAGCGCCGGCTAGGCCGAGCAACCATACGATTATTTGGATTTTGCTCGGCGCCTTCATCGTGGTCGTAACCAGATCGGTCGTGCCCCAGAGATTGTGCCTACTGCAGATCGAAAGCAAAGCCGCTTTGCACGAATCGACTAATCACCGTTTCTGCGTCCAAGATGTAAGCGGGAAATTCCACTGACAAGTTGAGCTCGATAAGAGGAAGCCAATGCCCTTTGAGGATCAGCTCGAACGACGATTTCCGAAATAGTCCTTGCCAAAATATTCCGCGTCGGATACATCGCTTTGACGTTGTTCATCCGAAATGTCCGTATCCGGGTCGCCTTAGCCACGATGAAAAGCATGCGCGGATTCTTTGCGTTCCTGTTTCTTGCTTCTGGCGCGTTAGCACTCGGCGGACCGGCAACTTTTGTGGCTCAACCTTCGCCCACGCTTTCGGACGAAAACTCACACGATCTTTTTTCCTGGGAGACGACTTACACGTTCGATAGTGATTTTAAGGAATCCAAACTCGGTCATGGGGACTCGTTGTATGACGATTTCAGCTATGACCATCGCTTTTTGATCACCGGCAAATGGTATTTTCGCGCGGGCGTGGAATATGAACGCTATGATTTCGGCGGCACGAACAACGGCTTGCCCGATCATCTGCAGGCTGCTTACGGGCACCTCGCGCTGGAGTACGTGGTGAAAGACTTTCCTGGGGTAAGCATCGAGCTTGATCCCGGCGTTTACTTTCAAGATAACGCGACCTGGGATGCTTTCGATATCCCGGGCAAAGCTTATGTGACGTTCCCCTTAAAGAAAGACAAGATCTTTGCCGTCGTCGCTGTGGGCTGGGGAATTTATTACGACCCGCCGGTTGCGCCGGGCGGCGGCATTATCTGGCTTTTCAGCGACAAGCTTCGCCTCCAGGCAGTGTTTCCCAGACCAGCTCTGATCTATCAGCCGAACGACGATTGGGAATTCCGGATCACCGGCGAGCTTAACTATACGAGTTTTCGCACTGACGATGTGCTGACAACTGAGCGGAAACTGCAGTTGCACAACGCAGTCGTCCAGTACAGCGAAGATCGAGCCGGCGTGCAGATAGCTTATTCCGGCCTAAAACCTTTGAAGTTAATCGCGGGCGCAGGCGTGACCGTCGAACGAGATTTTGATTTCTTCCGCGCGAATCAGTCCAAGAGAACGGATCCCGCTCCGTACATCAGGGTTGCCGCAGAAGCGAAATTTTAAGGGAACATTTCGCCGAGCTTTCTGGCTACTCCCTGATCGCCGCGAACCTTTAGCCGGCCAGTAAGATAGGCCCACGTCCCGCTGAGTTGGTCGTGGCAAATGGCGACCCAATCTTTGTCCTTAGCAATAAAAGTGACATTTGGATCGGGGATTTTCCCCTTGCCCATTTTGTAGGTCCCGTCGTTTACCTCGATCCACCATTGGCCGCCGTTCGGTCCGCTCAAGTCCCATTGATAACGAGCGTGCACACCTTTTGCTTTTGCCGGTTGAAAACTGCCGCGCATGGCATCGAACACCTTCTGCGGCGTCGACTCAGCGCGGTCAGCCAGGGCGATCGCTGCACTGGCACACATAGTCACTGCGACAAGGAAGATGTGTCTAGCGCCGAACCTCATTGCTCAATTCGCCTCAGAAGAAAAGCGGCGCCAAGGAATGTGATCACCGCCCCAGCCAGAAGAATCACGAGATCGTTAATGTAAAATTGCGGACCCGCGTCATACATGTTCACGAGCCGAAAGGCGCGGCAAAAATGTGTGAGCGGGAAAAGCTCGGAAATGTAGCGAACTGCTCTGGGCAACTGTTCCAGCGGCGCGAACGCGCCTGAAAGAACAAATACCGGCAGCAGAAAAAAAACGGAGAATTGAATCGCCTGAGTTTGCGTGCGCGAAAACGCCGAGATCAATAACCCGAGCCCGAGCGAGCAAAGAAGAAAAAGCAGGCAGACCACCGCCAGCGCCGGCAATTGATGAAACGCAACACCAAAATGCCACCCGCTCACTGCCATAATTACCAGGACTAAAAATGCTGACACCACGAGATACGGCAACATTTTGCCGATCACGATTTCACGGCGACGCAGCGAAGTAACCATTAGCTGGTACAGAGTGCCCGACTCCCGCTCCCGCGCGATCGTGCATGCCATTAGTGTCACCGTCAGCAACTGTAAGATCAGGCCAATGATACCGGGTACAACGTAGTCGATGACGCGGGATTTCGGGTTGTAAAGGAGTTTGCGATTGACGCTCCACATTTCCATCATCGAAACAAAACGCTTGCGTATTTGCACCGGAAGCTGCTTGCCGAGCTCAATAACTTCTTCCGGCAACGTCTCAATCATGCGGTCCCGCTGTTTCAACTGGAAATCCCCCAAGCTCTGTCGAACGCTACCTTCTACGGCATCGGCCGTGTTGATGTCGCTGCCGTCGAGATAAAGCAGCAGCGGCTTCGGATCACCGTTGTCCAGACTTTCATTCCACCCGGCTGGAATGATTAGCGCTGCCTGCACTCCGTGTCCGAGCAAATCTGGTTCGTCGCTTGTGTCATGCGATCCGCGCTTCCACTGAAACGTTTTGTTCTTTGAAATGATATCGATGAACTCATGCGCGCGCGTCGAGTTGTCCCGGTCAATCAAGAGGCTGCGCACCCCGGTCAACTCGCCGGTTTCGAAGGCATGGCCAAAGAGAAGTGTGAACAGCGGCGGCAAGGTGAGCACGAGCAGCAGCACCCGCCGATCGCGATAGATGTGCAGGAATTCTTTGTAAGCGACGCTGGCGACCGCTTCCAATGAGAGCCATTTCATGAAGCCGGTTTTTTCAAAACGCCGTGGTAACCCTGCGAATACGCCGTGAAAACATCTTCCATATCGGGTTCTACCCAGCGTTCGCCTAACAAGCGCAGATCGGGGAAAGGCCAGTTCTTGCGCCAGTTGGCCATCAATTTCTCTGGTTCCGGAGCGTACAGACGCAAGCCACCGCTACGCAATGAGACTCCAAGGAGCTCAGGAAGCGCGCGGAGCCGAACGAGCGCCAGCATGAGCGGCTCGACATCGATCTCGAGTAATCGCGTGCGAAAACTTGATTTCAACGCGCGCGGGGGAGCCTTTGCCAGCAGTCGTCCGTCCTCGATGAAACCAACCTCAGTGCAGCGTTCCACTTCGTCCATGTAATGCGTGGTGACGAAAATCGTTTTTCCTTCGTGACTTAGATCGTAGAGCAAATTCCAGATTTGCTGTCGGTGAACCGGATCGAGACCCACAGTCGGCTCATCAAAAAACAGTAGCGAAGGATCATGCACCAGGGCGCAACCGATCGACAGCAATTGGCGCATCCCTCCGGATAAGTCTGCTGCACCGGCGTTCCTCTTTTCTTCCAAATCAGTCAGACGAATCAGACGATCTATTGTCCGCTCCAGTTCAGCGCCAGTCACGCCATACGCGCCGCCGAAAAAGCGAAAATTTTCCAAGACGGTAAGGTCAGGGTAAAGGCTAAAGCGCTGCGGAACGTAGCCGAACTTCGTGCGTACGCGTTGCCGGTCTTTCCAGACGTCTGCGCCTTCGATGGTCGCATGGCCACTAGTGGAATGAGTCAGCCCGCACAACATTCGCATGGTGGTTGTCTTGCCAGCGCCGTTTGGGCCAAGAAAACCGAAGATGCTTCCAGCCTCGATTTGAAGGGAGAGATCCTGCACAGCATGGACGTTACCGAAACTCTTGCTCAATTGGTTGAGCACGATCACGGGTTCGTTCATGGTGAAACCTTATTGCGATGATCCCGAAAATTTGCAACCATCAGGGACCAATGTTCCTCAAGAGACCTGAGATGCTGAGCTTCCAGCGGCACGTTTCTACGAGAGCGTGCGGCCTCCTGTTTTTAGTGTCGCTCTTCGGAATTGGACTCACAATCGCACGCGCGGATGCCGTTTCCGAGTTGGCGTCTTTTTCTATCTTCGACAAGGTCGATTTGGCCCAGCTCGCCAGAAGCGATGTAAAAACTGCGCACGGGCCGCCCATGAAGAATCCCCGATTCCTCGCGGTGCAAAGCTGCTACCTCGCCTCGGGCTCGCCTGCCCAGCAAATGGAGGCATTGCGGCGATGGGACCCGACGAGGCATCGCGAGCTGAAAGTGTTCCTGCACTCTGACTTGCCATCGAACCCGACAGCCGCTAGCTTCGAAAAGCTTAAAAATGCACCCGATAACGCGTCGGTGCGTTCATTCGTAGCAGCGACGCAAAAGCTCAGTCCTGATCTCCAAGTCAGTAAGGATGAGGCAAAGAAGTTTTCGGCGGGAACTGGAGGAGGAGGGGTTATGCCTGCACCAGTGGCGGCGTTCTGGACAGATGTGCTGACCGCGCGAACAAAAAGCTTCGTGTCCGGCGGCATGTCCGCACAACCGCCGTACGATCACGCCGGGCCGTCTATTCGGGCGAGCGACGAAGTAAATGGATTATTGCGCGAGCAAGAGAAAATTCGGCGGCAGTTTTCAGGATTGCTCGGAGCCACGGGCATTGGTCGCGGCGCTGGATCGCTTAGACCGGAGCTTTATTGGGAACTTCTTGATGTGGACGATCAGGGAGTAGCGACACTTGGAGCTGATTATAGCCGCGCAGGCGCAAACGGAAGTTATCAGGCTGCTGACGTGCTCTACTATGCGAGCGGCGGATATTACGTGGCGCTGACTTTGTTCCAGATGTGGCCTGTTACAGTGGACGGCAAAGCGTCCACACTGGTTTGGCGCGGCGACATGGTTTCAGCGTCATCGCTTGGCTCCCTGCATGGCGTGGAGCGGCTGGGCTCGGAGTCGGTCATGATGAAAAACATTACCAAAGCTGTCAGCCTGTTTAGACGCGACAGCAGTGGAAGCCGGTGAACGAGTGAAAATCCTCGCGTGTCGATCCTTGCTGACGTTTGCCTGGGCGACTTCGATCCTCGCCACTGCAGCTCTTGGTCAGGAGAGCGACAGTAACGGGTTCTGGCCTCTTTCGGTCGAATATTTGGCCGAAGGAACGTACGTCGGTGAAGGGGATGTACAGCGGGGGCCTCGCAAGAAAGTCAGCGATTTTGACGAGATCGATTCGAACCTGCGTCTTCTCCTGACGCCGCGAACGAAGTTTGGCGTATTGCGGCTCGGCGCCGAATGGGAGCAGTTCTCATTTGGTTTTCCAGAAAAAACGGCTCTGCCGAATACGCTACAGTCCTTCAGCACGATCATTGGCCTCGATATGCAGTTTTCGGATTCAATTATCGTCAGGGCCGAAGGTCAGCCTGGCCTCTATAATTCTGGCTTGGGACATTTGAATTGGGACGATTTCAATCTGCCGTTCGCAGTCGGCGGCACCTATATTTTCAGTCCCGACCTACAACTCATCCTCGGCGTTGGCGTTGATATCGAACGGAAGTACCCCGTTATCCCCGTTGCTGGCGTTCGCTGGAAAATCAGCCGTCAATGGCTCTTGGATGCTGTGCTGCCAACGCCGCGTCTGAATTTCGAGATGAGCAACTACGTAACGCTCTATGTGGGCGGGAATATCAAACAAGCCAATTTCCGCGTAGACGACGAGTTTGGGGACGCGCATGGGATTCCCCGGCTCAATCACGCGATTTTGAGTTACAGTGAAGTGCGAACCGGCGCTGGGTTTGACTGGAAAATCTCGCCCATTGTGACGTTCACCGGTGAGGTCGGGTATCAACCATACAGAAACTTCGACTTCTATCGCGCTGACGTGCGCTACCACCAGGAGGCCGGCGCTCCGTACGGAACGATTTCGTTACACGGCGCGTTCTAGTTAGCGCAACGTTCTGTCCAGCGCCCCGATCGCGCGTGTCTCGGGCCAGCGGAACGCAACACCGAGCACCACCAGGATTGTTCCAATGCCTCCCGCAACAACGGAAATCACCGGACCAAATAGCGCAGCGGTGAGACCAGATTCCAGCGCGCCGAACTCGTTCGATGTGCCGATAAAAATGTTGTTCACGGAGGAAACGCGCCCGCGCATCTCATCCGGCGTAACGAGTTGGACGATCGAACCGCGAATAATCACGCTCACGCTATCAAACGCTCCGACGAGAAATAATAAGCCGAGCGATAACCAGAATACTTTGGACAACCCGAACAGAATTGTCGCCATGCCAAACCCCGTGACGCACCACATCAAGGTTCTGCCGGCCTGTCGCATCGGCCGCAGATGCGCGACCGCCAGCGCTGTGGCAAACGCGCCAACCGCTGGCGTGGCCCGCATCCAACCCAGCCCGACCGGTCCAACGTGCAGGATTTGATCGGCGAAAATCGGCATCAATGCCGTTGCGCCGCCAAGTAACACCGCGAATAGATCCAGGGTGATCGTTGCCAGGATCACCTTTCTGCGAAATACGAATCGGACTCCGGCGATCAGACTTTTCCACGTGCTTGCCTCACCGCGATCACGAACCTGTTTGCTGCGACGGATCGGAAGAACCAGAAGGAAAAAGGCAGATGCGCACAGCGCATCCAGCAGATATACGAACGGAAACCCGATGTACGCGACCAGCAATCCGCTGAGAGCCGGCCCTACAACCGAACCAATTTGAAAAATGCTGTTATTCCAGGTTACCGCATTTGCAAAGGCATCACGAGGAATCAGCGTCGGAAAAAACGAACTGCGTGCCGCCCAACTGAATGTGCGCGCTGAAGCTCCGATGAAAAGAAGCAGGTAAATCAGCGGAATCGATGGGTCATCGAAATGGAATGCAGGACGATGCCGCTCGAAAATCGACGCGATAGCAGCCAGTCCGTGATTGGCTGCGCGTAGGGGTGCGATTGGAGGGATAGATAGATGCTTCCAAGAAACCAAAGCCAGCGCAACTGAGATGACCGCACTAAAGATTTGTGAAACCAAAATGATGTGTTTTCGACTGAACCGGTCCGCTAAATGGCCGGCGGGCAGAGACAGCGCAACCACCGGAACCGCGATAACCAAGCCAACCAGTCCGAGCGAAGTGGCCGAATGAGTGCGTGCATAAATCTCCCATTCTACCGCTACTGCGAGCATCAAGCGGCCCGTGATCGAGAGTAGGTTACCGGCCGTAAACAGGCTGAAATCGCCAAAACGAAAGGCCGCGTAGGGATCATGCGCTCGAGGCTCCCTTTCTATTAGCAAGGGAACCGCTGGGCGTTGACCCTCCGGAGACTCATACGAGGGTGGGTCGGTTGGTGGCGGCATGCTCGAGCGCGTTCGGTCGAACACGCGCAGGAGATTGTAGATTGGCTGGGAAGCACCGCAACCTGTGGGCATTGTTGGGGACCTGTCCTCCAATGGGACTCGCTACCGTGTTTCCGCGTTAGCTAGACGGCTCGAATCGAAAACGTCGCCGGCTGATGACCTCTCGACGGCGGCCAACAATGCGGGTTAAGAAAATTGCATCTCCGGGCGGATTTTTCTTCCATTCGACAAACCGGATGCGATAGAGTCGGCAGCCTCAGGAAAAATGGATAACATCATCGAGGCGAAAGAACTGCAGATTGAGCGCAAGCATTTCTACGTGGAGCTCCGCGAGAACGACCGCGGAAGATTCTTGCGCATCACCGAGGAAGCTCACGGCCGCCGCAACAGCATCATCGTGCCGAGTACCGGCGTCGATGACTTTACGGCGATCATTGCTGAAGTTCTGACGAATAACGACGGCGCGCCAGCTTAATCGCTGAACTGCTTCTTGAATTCCGTAGAGGCAGCCTTGGCGGCTGCAACCTCTTGAATCCGCAGGAGACACGCCTGCCACTACAGTCGATTTTGTCTCCTTTATTCGCCCCGCGTTGACACTGCCACGCCCGAAACTACTTTGGCGCGTTCGTCCGCTGTCAATTTTCCCGCATTTCTAAGTATGGCAACAAAAAGAAGATCCACTGTCCGAAAACGAGTTCGACGCACCACGACCAGATCAAGATTAGGGGCGCGTCCGCGAGTTCGTGGAGAAAAGGGAAAGAAAACGCGACGCTACGTTTATTACTTCGGCGACGGTCACGCGGACGGATCAGGCACCATGAAACCGTTGCTGGGTGGCAAAGGCGCAAACCTGCACGAGATGACGCGCATCGGTTTGCCTGTGCCGCCGGGATTCACAATCACGACCGAGGTATGTAGTTATTTTTACGCGCATAACCGCACCTATCCGCGGAAGTTAGAAGCGGAGGTCGCCGCTGCGCTGGCGAAAGTCGAGAAATCGGTCGGCGAAAAGTTCGAGGACAAAGAGCGGCCTTTGCTTGTTTCTGTGCGGTCGGGCGCGCGCGATTCCATGCCGGGAATGATGGACACGATTCTAAATCTTGGGATGAACGACGAGGTCGTCGAGATCGTCGCCAAAAAGACGAACAACGCGCGTTTCGCCTATGATTCATATCGCCGCTTCCTACAAATGTACGGCGATGTCGTGATGGGCGTTCAGAAACGCCCAGGCGAAGACCATGAGCCGTTCGAAGCTGTGATCGAACGCCTGAAGGACGAACGCTATGGAAAGCACGACTTCCCCGACGTGCGATTAACCGTCGCCGATTTGAAAGAGCTTGTGCAGCGTTTCAAGGCATTGATCGATGAGCGGACTGGAAAATCGTTTCCACAAGATCCTAACGAGCAGCTCTGGGGCGCGATTGGTGCGGTCTTCGGATCATGGATGAACGATCGCGCCATTGTTTATCGGCGGAAATATGGGATTCCGCACGACTGGGGAACAGCCGTGAATGTTCAGACGATGGTGTTCGGGAACATGGGAGAGACGAGCGCCACCGGGGTTGCCTTTACGCGCGATCCAGCGACCGGCGAGAAGGTTTTCTACGGCGAATATTTGATCAATGCCCAGGGCGAAGACGTCGTTGCGGGTGTGCGCACGCCGCATCCAATTAGCCATCTGGCGAAAGAAATGCCCGCAGCGCACAAAGAACTGATGAAAGTGCGGGCGATCCTTGAGCAGCACTTCAAGGACATGCAGGACCTCGAGTTTACAGTCGAGGAAAATCGCCTCTACATTTTGCAAACGCGAAACGGCAAGCGGACCGGTCACGCGGCAGTGCGCATCGCCGTCGACATGGTCGCTGAAAAGCTAATAACCAAGAAGGACGCGGTGCGCCGTATTCCGGCAGATTCGCTCGCCCATCTTTTGGCACCTATTTTTGACAGACAATCAGTCCGCGTCGCCAAAAAAATCGGCAGCGGCTTGCCCGCTGGACCAGGCGCGGCATGTGGCCGTGTTGTTTTTAATGCTGAGGAAGCCGTGCTTCGCGCCGAACGAGGCGAGAAAGTCGTGCTCGCCCGTATTGAAACCTCCCCGGAAGACTTGCGGGGCATGATCGCGGCTGAAGGAATTCTCACGTCACGCGGCGGCGTTTCTTCGCACGCGGCTCTGGTCGCACGCCAAATGGGGAAAGTGTGCGTGTGCGGCGCAACTGGAATTCACATCGATTACCAAAAGCGCACACTCAGCGCGAACGGCACCACGTTAAATCGAGGAGATTACATCTCTATCGACGGCACTGCTGGAGAAGTTTTTGCCGGGGAAGTCGCCACCGCGCCGTCCGAGATTGTTCAGGTGCTCGTTCATCGGTCGCTCGATCCAAAGAAAAGCATCACGTATCAAGAGTACGCGAAATTGATGAAGTGGGCGGATGAATTCCGCACGCTTGGCGTGCGCACAAACGCTGATACGCCTGAGCAGGTAGCCAATGCAGTCGCTTTTGGGGCGGAAGGAATTGGTCTCTGCCGCACAGAGCATATGTTTTTCGAAGGCAATCGAATTGACGCCATGCGCGAGATGATTCTTGCCGGGACCAAGGACGAACGCGCGCGCGCCCTGGCAAAACTGCTTCCCTACCAGCGCGGCGATTTCATTGGTATTTTTACCGCACTAAAAGGCTTACCCGCGACGATTCGCTTCCTCGATCCACCGCTCCATGAGTTTTTGCCCAACGATCACGCGCAGCAGAGCGAGCTCGCGAACAAACTCGGCCTGGCTGTGGAACACATCGCGCGCCGCGTTCATGAGTTGCACGAATTTAACCCGATGCTCGGTCACCGCGGTTGTCGGCTCGGCATTGTTTACCCCGAAATTTCCGAAATGCAGGCGCGCGCAATTTTCGAAGCTGCGGCGGAAGTCCGAGCCAAAGGCATTAAGGTCCGGCCGGAGATCATGATTCCGCTCGTGGCATTCTCGCGCGAGCTAAAGCTTCAGATCGACATCGTCCGGCGTGTCGCACGCGAAGTGGCGGAAGAAAAGAGAACAAGATTCAATTATCTCGTCGGGACGATGATCGAAATTCCTCGCGCAGCGCTCGTGGCCGACCAGATCGCGCGAGACGCCGAGTTCTTCAGCTTTGGCACAAACGATCTCACGCAGACGACTCTCGGAATGAGCCGGGATGATTCGGTCAGTTTTCTTCCTGCTTACACTGAGCTGGATATCGTGGATACAAATCCCTTCGCGTCGATTGATCAAAAGGGCGTCGGGCGTTTAATGGAAATTACGTGCGACCTCGGTCGCAAAGCGCGCCCGAACATTAAGCTGGGAATTTGCGGCGAACATGGCGGTGAACCTGCCAGCGTAAAATTCTGTCATCGGCTCGGTTTAGACTATGTAAGTTGCAGTCCGTTCCGGATCCCAATTGCTCGATTAGCGGCAGCGCAAGCAGCGCTCGAGAGTTAAACGCTTGGTAACGTTTCAGGACATCGAGGCAGCACGCAGACGCATTGCGGGTGCGGTTTACTATTCGCCGTGTGTACCTTCCATCCCGTTGAGTGAAATCACGGACATGGAGATCTTCTGCAAGCTCGACAACTTGCAGCGGACCGGAAGTTTCAAGGAGCGCGGCGCGCGCAATGCGCTCGCGCAATTATCGCCCGACCAGCAGAAGCGCGGCGTCATCGCCGCTTCCGCAGGCAATCACGCTCAAGCACTCGCTTATCAAGGGAGCTTGCTGGGAATTCCCGCAACAGTGGTGATGCCTAAATTCGCGCCGCTGATGAAAGTAAGTACCTGCCAGCAGCTTGGTGCAAACGTCGTCCTTCACGGAATGGATTTCGGAGAAGCGAAAGCTCGCGCACACGAACTCGCGAAGGAAAAAGGGCTCGCTTACATCGACGGCTACGATGATCCCGCGATTATTGCCGGCCAGGGAACGATGGGCCTGGAAATCGTTGAGCAGATTCCCAGTTTCGACGCAGTAATCATACCGGTGGGCGGCGCTGGTTTGCTCGCCGGAGTGTCTTTGGCTATCAAAACTCTGCGGCCGAACACGAAAATCGTGGCCGTCGAAGCAGAGAACGTCGCGAGCTTTTCCGCCGCGCTTGAAGCAGGCAAACCAACCAAGTTCACGATGCGCCCGACACTCGCGGATGGACTCGCCATTCCGCAGGTCGGCACGAACGCGTTTCAGATTGCGCGACCGTTGCTCGATCTCGTCGTCACGGTGACTGAGGAACAAATCGCCCTCGCGATTCTGCGTCTGGTCGAATTGGAAAAAAGCGTGGTTGAAGGAGCAGCTGCTACCCCACTCGCCGCGTGCATGTCCGGAAAGTTGAAAGAGCTCGCGGAAAAGCGCGTAGTGCTTTTGCTTTGTGGTGGCAACATCGATCCGAACGTGCTCAGCCGCGTGATCGAAAGAGGCTTGGTCGCAGACGGTCGCCTTGGCCGATTCACGGCGGTGATCAGCGATCGACCTGGTGGCCTTGCCGATTTGGCGGCACAAATCGCGTCCACCGGCGCGAGCATCAAACAAGTGGTGCACGATCGCGCCTTCGCCAGTCCGGATGTTTCAGCGGTCAACGTTTTATGCACGGTCGAGACCCGGAATCATCAGCATCTCGCCGAGCTGCGCGCGCTATTGAAAAGCCGCGGGGTCGAAATATACGACGCGACATGAATTTAGCCGCCCCGCTCTGTCGGGGGCGACACGGCGACAGAGCGCCGTGGCTACAACTTGAAGCACGTCTCGCGTTCCGTAGTCTCCCTCCATGCAAGAGCGCGACGAAAAAATCGACGTGAATTCTTTCGCGCGCCGTCACATCGGACCGAACGAAGACGAAGTAGCTGCGATGCTGAGCGAGCTTGGCTTCGAAAGTCTCGAGGCGTTGATAGACGCCGCTGTTCCAAAAAATATCCGGCTAAATCGGTCACTAAATTTACCTGAGGCCAAATCGGAAATTGAGGCGCTCGCGGAGCTGCGGACAATTGCAAAAAAAAACAAAGTCGTCCGCTCGTTTATCGGCACCGGATATTACGACTGCATTACGCCGCCTGTTATCCAGCGAAATATCCTGGAGAATCCCGGCTGGTACACCGCTTACACGCCATACCAGGCGGAGATCGCACAAGGCCGCCTCGAAGCACTGCTCAATTTCCAGCAGATGATCATCGATCTAACGGCACTGGACATTGCGAACGCATCGCTCCTGGACGAAGCGACCGCGGCCGCAGAAGCAATGTCGCTTTGTCACGCAGTTGTTCCAAACCGAAACACGTTCTTCGTTGCCTACGATTGTTACCCGCAGACGATCGCTGTTGTGCAAACGCGCGCAAAGCCGCTTGGGATCGAGATCAAGATCGGCGATCACTCAAATTTTAAATTCGATGAGACCGTTTTCGGCGCCCTGATCCAATATCCTGCGACCGACGGGGCGATTTACGATTATTCGGACCTCGTTTCGCGGGTGCACGACGCCGGTGCGCTTGTTACCGTCGCGGCGGACATTCTTGCGCTGACGCTACTGAAACCGCCGGGCGAATTTGGCGCCGACGTTGCGGTCGGAAACACGCAACGCTTTGGCGTGCCACTTGGATTCGGTGGACCGCACGCAGCATATTTCGCCACGCGCGACGAGTTCAAACGTCACATGCCCGGACGACTCGTCGGCGTTTCACATGATGCTGAAGGCCATGCTGCGTATCGGCTGGCGTTGCAAACGCGAGAGCAACACATCCGGCGTGATAAAGCTACTAGCAACATCTGCACCGCACAGGTTCTTCTCGCGGTCATCGCGTCGATGTACGCCGTTTATCACGGGCCCAAAGGCGTGCGCGCCATCGCTGAGCGCGTTCATCGACTAGCGAGTCAATTCGCGGAGGGTCTGCGCGCTCTTGGCTGCACAATCACGCACGAAAATTTCTTCGACACGCTCCGAGTGGAGGTTGAATCGAGCGAAGTCATCCTCGAGCACGCGGCGAAGGCAGGGTGCAACTTGCGCGCGCTCGGGCCGCGCGCGGTCGGTGTTTCATTCGACGAAACGACTACGTCGCGAGACATCGAACTGTTGATGTCGATCTTTCGCGGTACGAGCGTGCGCGATTTGGCCGATGACGATGTCGGCGAGCCGCCAATCCGCATTCCGCAATCCGCAATCCGCAATTCACAGTTTCTTACGCACCCCATCTTCAACACGCACGACACCGAGACGGAAATGCTCCGTTATCTCAAAAAGCTGGAGTCGCGTGATCTTTCGCTGACCACTTCCATGATCCCGCTCGGCTCGTGCACGATGAAGTTGAATGCCACGGCGGAAATGTTACCAATTTCATGGCCGGAAATTTCGAAGCTTCATCCGTTTGCGCCCGCCGAGCAGGCCACCGGGTATAAAAAGGTGTGCGAACAGCTCGAAGACTGGCTTGGAGAAATCACCGGCTTCGCCGCTGTATCATTGCAACCAAACGCAGGATCACAAGGTGAATTCGCAGGATTGCTTGCGATTCGCGAGTATCACGCGTTCCGCGGCGAATCGCATCGCAACGTCTGTCTGATCCCAACTTCAGCACACGGCACAAATCCGGCCAGCGCAGTGATGGCTGGTTTCAAAGTTGTCTCGGTTGCGTGTTTGAAAGACGGCGACATCGATGTTGCCGATCTGCGCGCCAAAGCGGACGAGCACGTACGCGATCTCGCCGCTCTGATGGTGACATATCCGTCCACGCATGGCGTCTTCGAACCTACGATTCGCGAGATCTGCGACATCGTGCACGCGCACGGCGGACAGGTTTTCATGGACGGGGCGAATATGAATGCGCAATGCGGTTTGTGCCGCCCCGGTGATTACGGTGCCGATGTTTGTCATTTGAATTTGCATAAGACGTTTTGTATCCCGCACGGCGGCGGCGGTCCGGGCGTGGGGCCGATCGGCGTTGCTGAACATCTTGCGTCGTACCTTCCGCGCGAATTCGTTCTCGATCCCACAACAGGCAAAGTTCTTTTTGGTGAAGGCGACCACGGAAAACGGCCGCCGCTCGGCAGTGGATCAAATTATCATGTCGGTGGCGGGAAAGGCGGCAACGTAGCCGCGGCGGCGTACGGCAGCGCCAGCATTCTCACAATCACATGGATGTACATCCGAATGATGGGCGCAGAGGGATTGAAACACGCGAGCGAGGTCGCAATTCTAAATGCTAATTACGTCGCGAAGCTCCTTGAACCATACTTTCGAGTTTTATTCAAAGGCAAACACGGCCTCGTCGCTCATGAATGCATTATCGATCTTCGCCAATGGAAGAGTGCAGGCATTGAAGTCGAAGACGTGGCAAAGCGTTTGATGGACTATGGCTTCCACGCACCAACCGTTTCCTGGCCAGTGGCCGGAACAATGATGATTGAGCCGACCGAGAGCGAACCGAAACACGAGCTCGACCGTTTCTGCGACGCGATGATCTCCATCCACGGCGAAATGGAAGCGATCGCCGCTGGCAAACAACATCGGCAAAACAATCTGCTCAAAAATGCGCCGCATACCGCACGGCAAATCGCATCCGACAAATGGGAGCATCCCTACTCGCGCGAACAAGCAGCTTTCCCCGCATCCTGGACGCGCGAGCACAAGTTCTGGCCAGCCGTCGCGCGGGTCGACAACGTCTACGGCGATCGGAATCTCTTCTGCTCCTGTCCGACGGTCGAAGAATTCGAAAAACAGTAGTCATAGATTCCCCCCACTTCGCTCGGAATGACAGAGGCCGGAGCCGATTGATGTCGCGCAGAGTGATTATCGTCCTTGTCGCATTGCCGGCGGCCGTCCTTTTCACCTGGGTTTATGCTCATCACGTTTGGAACCCGCTGCCGGCCGGAACAACGATCGATAGGATCGTCCTCGAAAAATCAGCCCGGACATTGGCGGTCCTCGCGAATGGCAAGACATTGAAAAGCTATCGTGTCGCGCTTGGTCGCAACCCTGTGGGTGCAAAACAACAGGAAGGAGATAACAAGACACCGGAGGGCATTTACAAAATAGACAGTCGCAATCCGCAGAGCAACTTTCACCTGGCGCTACACGTCTCGTATCCGTCGGATGAGGATAAGAAACGAGCTGCACAGCGCGGCGTTCCAGCTGGATTCGACATTATGATTCATGGAATCCAAAACGGGCGCGGCTGGATTGGAGCGTTCCATCGTTTGAAAGATTGGACCGCCGGTTGCATCGCGCTGACCGACGAAGAGATCGAAGAGCTTTGGCGAGTTACGCCGGACGGAACAGCGATGGAGATCCGGCCGTAATTCCTCGAGCAACCTACCCTTCCGGCGCGAGCTCGGGCGCGGTAACGACGCGGGTCGGAACCAGGCGTACTGCGCTGCCGTTTGCTTCGTCGGCTGCGGCGGCACCAGCTTCGTGATATTCGGCATCGCTGTTCACGTGCCAGAGATCGTAAAGCTTGCTGTCAGCCAAGATATTTTCGACGCACAACATCGCTGTCATCATAGCGTGGTCCTGGTTGTTGTATTTGTGCATGCCGTTGCGCCCGACTAGATGCAGGTTCGGATAACGCGTCTCTAATTCCTGCCGGACCGTGGCGACATGCCGCGCGTAATCGTCGTCGTAAACCGGATACGCTTTTTTCTGACGAACGACGCAGCCATCTACAAAGTCACCTTCTTTCGCGAGACCAATCTGAATCAGTTCGCGCTTGGCGAGTTCGATCGAATCATTGTCGCTTGAATCCCACAGGCCGTCGTGTTCGAAACAGAAATATTCGAGCCCGTAACAAATCTTGTCATCTTCAGGCACCATTTCGGGTGACCACGAACGAAAATTCTGAACACGACCGACCTTTACACTTGGATCGTGAATGTAGATCCAGTTGTCATCGAACATCTGTCGATCTTTCAAGATCAACATCACGGTGAGGAAATCGCGATACTTGAGACTTTCGGCTGCGAGTTTGGTGCGGTCGCTCACAGCAGGTGATAGACCGCAGACCAGCGCGCGCATCGGCGCGGATGAAATGACGTGTTCGGCTTCGATTGTCTGCGACCCGCCGAGTTGATCTTCGTACTCAACCGTCCAGTTGCCGGACACTTCGTCGTAAACACACCCGGTGACTTTGCAACCCATCTCGAGTCTGCCGCCCAGCGCCTTCATCTTTTCCGCGCACGCTTCCCACATCATTCCCGGACCGCGTCGCGGATAGCGAAACGAGTTGATCAGCGTTTTAATGACTTTGCTGCGGTCGCCGTTGTACCGCTGTGGAATTAGCGCGTTCTTGATCGCGCTGCCCAGCGAAAGGCCTCTGATCCGTTGCGCAGCCCAGTCGGCGGAGATTTCCTTGCAGCTCATGCCCCACACTTTTTCCGTGTAGCTCTTGAAGAATGTGTTAAAGAGCCGTTTGCCAAACTGGTTGCTTACCCATTCTTCGAAATTCCGCGGATTCCGCACAGAAAACAGGCGCGCTTTCAGCCAGGAAAGCACACAAAGGGTCGAGTTGAACACGCCAAGCTTGAGAAGCGCCTCGAACGGTTTCAGCGGGTAGGAATAAAATTTGCCGCCGTAAAAAATGCGCGACGAACGGGGACGCACGAGCATATCGTTCGGCAAAATCTCCGTCCACAAATCCTCCACTGCTTTCGATTTTGAGAAGAAACGGTGACCGCCGATATCGAAGTGAAAACCTTTGTAGGTCACAGTCCGGGAAATACCGCCCACATAAACAGGATCGGCTTCCAACACAACGACATCCACGGCCTCTTTGGAGAGGAGATAGCCCGCCGTCAGACCTGCTGGCCCCGCACCGATAATGGCGACTTTTGTTTTCATCTTCTATTACGCAACCCAGTTGCCCCGGGTGAAATTCCAAACGTACCAGCCCTGCACGCATAACCCGGCAGCGCTGACCAACGCTACTGCCGCGATGCCGAATGCCCGCACAAACATCGGCGGCGTACGAAATTGACGCAGAAAATTCAGAAACGCCAGCACGATCAAGGCGTGCACGCAGAACTCGTAACGGAGCATGCTTTCCATATCGACGCAGGCCACTCCACTGACGGAGAGGTAATAAATCGCGGCCGCGCAGAAGTAGATCCCAGCACGAACTGGCAGACCGGCCCGGCGCCGAATCGTGGGAAGCAGTTCACAAAGCGCGATACCAACCAGAAGCAGAGCACCCAGCGTCATCGACATTTGGCTCGCTTCGGTTGGGTTATTTAGAGCCGGAATGAGCCAGCGATAACTCGAAGGCTTAAACACCGCTAGATAATCGGCAACAATTCCCCAGCCGGCTGCCTGTGTGAGCATATAAATATTCCAATGGCCCCAGCGAAGCTGAGAGTACAGGAAGAACGCAATAGCGCCGCCGGCCGCGACCAGCGTCATACCGATCGCTAACCTGTACTCGCGAAACCACTTCCGCGGGTCAAGCAAACCGCGCCATCCAGTTTGAAAAATCGCGCGCACCAAAGGAAAGCCTGCGCATACAATTCCGACAATTCGCGTTGCGGACATAACAATGCCGTGCACGGCCGCCCAAAATTTCGCGGATCTGCCTTCTGCAGCGTTCCAGTAAATGAATCCAAGCAGTGACATCAAAAATACCGATTCGGAGTAACCGGCGACCAGAAAGAACGCTGCCGGATGGGCGACGATTAGTAACGCGCCGCAAATCTGGAGCGCTGGGGAAACATTCCAGCGCCGGCAAAACAGGAAGAAATAACTCCAGAAACCCCACGCAGCCAGCTGAGCAGTGATCAGCAGTGCAGTCGTGGTGTCAATGTGAAGGGCATAACGAAATAATCGGGCGATCGCGGGATACGCAGGGAAAAAAGCGACGTTCGACACTTCCATGACCTTGTGATCGATGGGGGGGACAATGGTGTGGTATCCACGATCGACGATGTTCGTGAACCAACCGCTGTCGTGCTGGGCCAATGTGGAGTAGCGGTCCGAAATCGGATCTTCAGGCGCGAGGAGGCCCAATGCCATTGCAAGTTGCAGCAGCGTCACTGTCAGTCCCGCAACCAGCGGTTTGAGCAAACGCGACAGGCTGGTCATGACATCATAATCGCAGCACGCAAACCCTTTGCTCGCGAAAGTCTGCCAGTCCGACGGACTCGTCCTGTGGCGAGCTTTTGAGCCCAGACGAGAGAGCCGAGTACGAAGCACGGAAGAGCCCGCAAACCCGCAGAGGTTGCAAGAAGTTGTGAGACTTTCAGAAGAGGCAATATCGGACCCCATTGTTTGACCTGTGTGCCCTGTTTCGGTGGCAGGATTTGACGGCACTTGTGGTTCGTTTATTCGCGGGAACTTGCTTGTTTGCCCAGCGAACGCCGGGACGTCGCCATCGAACCAGCCGGCAAACTGCTATAACCCAGAGATCAAGAGCACAATCTCACCCTTAGGTGGATGGGCCCGGTAATGTTCCAGAAGCTCGCTGGCAGTGCCGCGACGGAATTCCTCGAATTTTTTTGTCAGCTCTCGTGCGACGCAAAGCTGCCGATCCGGCATGATATTCACGCAAGCGGCGAGTGTTTTCGTTAATCGGTAACGCGATTCAAAAAAAATTGCCGTTTCCTCGCGTTCGGCCGCTGCTCGCAATTCGCGCTCGCGCTGACCACTTTTAACTGGAAGAAATCCGCGGAAGGAAAATTTCTCAGTGGCAAATCCGGAACCGAGAAGAGCCGTCAGGATCGATGATGGCCCGGGGATGATCGTAAACGGGACTTCGCGGTTTATGCATTCCCGAATGAGGCGCAACCCGGGATCAGAGAGTCCAGGGGTTCCCGCGTCGGTAATCAGCGCAACGTTTTCACCGCGCGCGAGATGTTCGATAAGCTGCATCGTGCGGGCTGCTTCATTGTGCTCGTAGTAACTGATGAAGGGCTTTTTGATTCCGAGGTGTTTGAGCAGCATGCCAGAATGCCGGGTGTCTTCAGCCGCAACCACATCAGCTGACTTCAGTGCCTCAATGGCACGCAACGTGACGTCGCCAAGGTTCCCAATCGGTGTGGCGATAACGTAAAGCACGCCATATCATCGGTTCAAAATCATCCGTTGGCTATCGTACGAACGAGGTGTTTTGCGTTCAATAAAGCCGACCGGGCGGCACAAAACGAATCCGTAACGGAGGATAAAATGAGAACGAGCTCTTATCTACTGATGCTGGCGTTACTAGCTTTGGTGAGTTGTGCTGAAGAACCAACCACGGTAACGACGACAACAACGACACAGGAAGTAACGAGGACGGGGCCAGCTCGAGAGGTGGTGGTGACCCGAGCGCCGCCGCCGATTCGGGTTGAAACTCAGACCGTGGCACCTGGACCCGGATACATTTGGACGGGCGGCTATTGGCGATGGACAGGGACCACGTATGTGTGGGTGCCGGGGACTTGGGTCGTCCGTCCAAGAGTAACCGCCGTTTGGGTCGAAGGCCATTGGGTGCCGCGTTACAACGGATGGGTGTGGGTCCCAGGACACTGGCAGTAACCGATACTGCAGGGAATCGTTACCAGCCCAGAATCTTGGCAAAAATAAGGGGCGCCACAATTGTTGCGTCCGATTCGACGATGTACTTCGGAGTTTCGATGCTGAGTTTCCCCCACGTAATCTTCTCGTTTGGCACCGCGCCGGAGTACGACCCGAAGCTGGTTGTGGAATCACTGATTTGGCAGAAATAACCCCATTCCGGCACGGGTTCGCGGACCACGTCCTGATTTAACATAGGCACAACACAAATCGGAAAATCGCCAGCGATCCCGCCACCGATTTGAAAGAATCCGATGGAGGAATCCCGGGAGACGCTGCGATACCACTCTGCGAGCGCAATCATGTATTCAATGCCGGAACAAACCGTGTGCACGTCGGTAATTGCTCCTGTGATGCAGCGCGCGGCATAAATATTTCCCAAAGTCGAGTCTTCCCAACCAGGCACAAAGATTGGAAGATCCTTGTGCGCGGCGGCGATCATCCAACTGTCACTTGGGTCGATCTCGTAAAATTTCTTGAGACGGCATTCCTTTAAGATTTTGAAAAGGAATTCGTGTGGAAAGCCCCGTTCCTTCTTCTGCGCAGCGGCGATCCATTCGTCGATCACTACTCTTTCGATCCGGCGAATGGCTTCTTCTTCCGGGATGCAGGTGTCAGTGACCCGGTTCAGATGACGACCGAGCAGCTCTTCTTCTTGTTGCGGAGTTAACTCTCTATAATTCGGCAGCCGGACGTACTGGCTGCGCGCGACAAGATTAAAAAGATCCTCCTCCAGATTCGCTCCGGTGCAGGTGATGGCATGGACTTTATCCCGGCGAATCATTTCCGCGAGGGAAATGCCGAGTTCGGCGGTGCTCATGGCCCCGGCGAGTGTGATCATCATTTTTCCTCCGCGATCGAGATGCGCGATGTAGGCATCGGCGGCGTCCTTTAACACCGCCGCGTTAAAATGCCGGAACTGGCGATCAATGAACTCGCTGATGCTGCCCATGTTTACTTCACTAACTTTTTCAATCGGGACTACTCGTTTTTTGATGCAAAACTTCTACCGCGAGAGTCAAGCGTTAATCGCGCTTTTGCCGAAATTTCTTACGGAACAGCGGCAAGGATCGGCGCTGCCAAAAGCTGCGGCGCAATGCCGAGCAAGAGAACTGTCGCGCCGAGGACGGCGACCGTGGCTCGCGGCAGCAAAGCGGGCGGAACGAAATCGGCATGTCGTGCGACTGGCACCGCGGGCTCATCTACGAAAATCGTCTTCAACACAATCAGGTAATAATAAAGCGAGATGAAGCTGCCGAGAAGCGCGACGGCTACGAGCCAGAGCAAGCCGTGGTCTGCACCGGCGCGAAGCGCTGCGCTAAAAAGATAAAACTTGCCAAAAAATCCGACGAGCGGCGGTATGCCTGCCAGTGACAACATGAAGACGGACATACATGCCGCCAACACGGGCGATCGGGAAACCAATCCACGAAAGTTTGAGAAGTCGTCCCCACCGGTTTCTCGCCGCACCACCGCGACTACGCCGAATGCACCGACGAGCGTGATCGCGTAGACAGTGGCGTAAAATAGTGCCGCGGAAAATCCGTCGCGACCGCCTGCCACGAGGCCAATAAGTGTGTATCCAGCATGCGCAACTGCGGAGTAGGCAAGCAGTCTGCGGACGTTCGATTGCGCAAGCGCGACGAGATTGCCGACCAATATTGATAATGCTGCCAGCACGGCGATCATGGGCGACCAACCGGCAATCATCGCGTGCCACGCGGCATCTCCACGGACGGGTGCAAACCCGATCAGCACGATTTTCCCCAGTACCACAAACGACGCGACCTTCGAGGCTGAGGCAATAAACGCTGCGCTAGGAACAGGCGCGCCCTGGTAGGCATCTGGTGCCCAGAGGTGAAACGGGGCAGCGGCTATTTTGAAGGCAAAGCCGATCAGCGTCATCACGATCCCAGCCGCTAGCAACGGCTGGACTGATACGGTGGCCAATTTCCCCGAAATCGCCGCAAGACTGGTCGTGCCCGTCATACCGTAGATCAAACTGATTCCGAAAAGGGTGAAAGCGCTTGACGTGCTGCCGAACAGGAAATACTTCAGGCCCGCTTCCGCCGAATGCACATCCGTCTTGTCGAATGCCGTCATCACATAAAGCGACAAGCCGAGCAGCTCGAGTCCGATGAAGATCATCAGTAACTCCTCGCTGCCGACGAGCAACATCAGACCGACTGTTGCGAACAAAATGAGCGCCAGATATTCGCCCGGATGACGCAGCGCCTTTTCTGATGTCGTCAGGAGGATTGCGAGAAACGCCAACGCGATGCAAATGATTTTGAACAGCAACGTGAGCGGCGTAATCACGAGCATCCCGCCAAAAAGGGTCTCGTTGCGCGGCAACATCAGCACTGTGCCGACCGCGACTGCGAGCCCGAGCGCAGCAATCGCGGAACAAATCCCCATTGCGGTGGACGAATCGCTCGCACTTTGAGCAGGCGTCGCCGTAGAGATTGTTGCGGTTAATTTTGCGCGCCCAGTCGCAAGCCCAATCGCGAGGACCGCAAGCGCCGTTACGACTACGATAGTCTCTGGCGAGACGAGTTTGAGCAGTTCGAGGTATGACATCGTTGAATCAACTGCCTTCATTTCAGAAACCTCATCGCCTCTACTGCCGGCATGATGCGATCGAGCAACAATTTGGGATAAATGCCGACTGCGATTGTCACGAACATTAGCAGGCAAGCGCCGCATTTTTCCGCGGCCGTAATGCTTCGTTGTTCATTCCAATTCGGATCGAGCGCTACCCGGCTTTCCTGCAAGTGGAGGCTCCGGTCCGTCTCGCCGAAGAACGATTGCTTTAAAGCGCGCAAAGTGAACGCAGCGACGAGCACCATGCCCGCGCCTGTAATCCAAACTGCAACCGGATGGGTTTTCCACGCGCCAATGAGAATTGTGATTTCGGCTGCGAATCCACTGAAGCCAGGGATCCCCATTGATGCGGCTGCTGCAACGATGAAAGTGAACGCGGCAAACGGAAGAGCATGGCTCAAATTCATACCGGCGAGCACGTCCAGTTCGCGTGTGCGTGTGCGGCGATAGATCATGCGCCCAGCGACGGCAAACAAAAGGGCCGCGATTACGCCGTGCGAGAACATTTGTAATACTGCCCCTGAAACGCTCAGCACGGTTGCCGCGCCGAGACCCAGCAAAACGAAACCCATGTGACTGACGCTCGAATAACCGATGACGAATTTCAGATCGCGTTGGCGAAGGGCGACGGCCGCGGCGTAAACAATTCCAATGACGGCGAGCAAGACGATCCATTTGCTCCACATCTGAAAGCCTTGTGGAAAAAGATTCATCGCGACGCGGAGGCCCGCGTAAGAGCCGAGTTTCATCACGATCCCGGCGAGAAGCATCGAGCCGGCTGTAGGCGCCGCGACGTGACCAGTTGGCGCCCACGTATGGAGCGGCCAGATGCCTGCGAGCACGGCGAAGCCGAGAAACAACACGGGAAACGCCCACGCTTGCAGTTGTAGCGAAAATTGGAATTGCGACAGCTGATTCAGATCCAGTGATCCGGCAGTTACGTATGCGGTGAGGATCCCGATGAATACGAGCATGCCGCCAAAAAACGAATAGAGCGTCAGCTTCATCGCGCCGTATTCCTTGTTCGTGGACCCGAACACGGCGATAAGAAAATACTTCGGAACAATCACCAACTCGTAGAATGCAAAGAACAGAAACAAATCGGCGCTCAGAAAAACTCCGTAGCAGCCAGCCACCACGAGCAGCAGCCAAAAGAAAAACTCGTTCTGCCGATGTTCGACATCCCAGGAAAATAACACGGCGCTTACCGCGGAAATACCCGTGACAAGCACCATCGTGAGGCTGACACCATCGATCGCGAGGTGGTAATTCATGCCGAGCGCCGGCACCCACGGCACGCGCACGATGCTTGTGAAATGCGCAAGATCGGCAATTGGCGTGAGAATGAATGTGATCAGACCCAGGGCCAATCCCGCGATTGTTGTAAGCAGCGCGATCCAGCGCGGAAATGTGCGAGGCAAAACAAGCAGCAGCACTGCGCCCGCGAACGTAATGTAAATCGTCCAAGCGATCATGCGCGTTTACGCGCCCGATAACGCGGCGCCTTCTCGCGCACATGAAATCCAATTTCACGCCGAGGCTTCTCTGGCGGAGCCATCAATTGCCGGATCGCTTCGAGGATAGCGGTGATTTCTTCATCATGCTTGCCGACGCGCTGTTCGAGGTCCGAAAATTTCTCGGCAAGCTCGCGATTCTTGTCGAGCATCTCGCGCAGCTTCACGAATGCGCGCATGATCGCGATGTTCACCTTCACGGCGCGCTCGCTATTCAAAACACTGGACAGCATCGCGATTCCTTTCAGTGAAAGCATAAGGGCGATGACGACGGCCACCTCGCCCTTTTGATCTTCCAATTTGGAATATCGAATCTTCCGCTTCTTCGGTAGTAAACTGGAACATAAAATCACATGGGAATCGATCTCGATTCCGGCTGACTGCTTTGTTCAGATTTCCAGTCGTCACGCTGTACAGCCCGGCCAAATCAGAACCGAGCGACACTCTATGGCCGCGGATGCGCCGAATCGACTGCACTAGGCGCTCTGCAGGAATGATCTCACCTTTCATCCCAGCACCGTCACACCACTAATCGCGCCATCTGCGCGACCGTTGTGTTGAAAATGTTGAACAGGAGTTGTGGCGCAATGCCGATGGCAAACATGAGCAATGTCACAGGAATGACGACGAGTTTTTCACGTCCCAGAAGATCGGGAAAGGCGCTGCAACTTTCGGCGAGCGGCCCGCTAAAGAGCGATTGCATCGCTCGCACAAAAACGATGGCTGTGACGAGAAGTCCGATTACGGCAATGGCCGTAAACGCTGCAGAGAGTGCGAACGAGCCTTTGAAGATCAGGAACTCGCCGATGAATCCGTTTAGTCCAGGAAGTCCGAGCGACGAAAACATAGCGACACTCATCCAACCGCACAGCAGCGGCGTTCGCTGCATGAGACCTCCGAAGTCGTCGATGCCACGCAGTCCGCGGCGTTGCTCGAGTAAGCCTGCGAAATAGAAGAGGGTCGCAGCGGTGATACCGTGGTTGAAAATTTGCATGAACACGCCGCTTAGCGCCGCGTGCGTGTCGATCCTCGCGGCAACCCCAGGTGAGGCGGCTACGACAAACAGAGCAAGCATGCAGTAACCGAGGTGATTGATCGATAAATAAGCAATCATTCGCTTCAAATCCCGCTGCGCCCATGCAGCAAGCGGAGCGAAGAGGATCGAACAGATCGCCAACGCAAGAAGCCACGGACCGAGGATCTTGATTTGATTAGGAAAAAGCGGAAGCAACAGCCGCACGAAGCCGTAAACGCCCATTTTTGAGAGAACGCCCGTCAAAACCATCGACACGCCGGTAGGCGCGGTTTGATAGGCGTCAGGTAACCACGTGTGAAACGGAAACAGCGGGACCTTCACCGCGAGCCCAACAAAGATGCCAGCAAAAGCCAGCCAGACGATATTCCCTGGTAGCAGACCGTTTTTTCCGAGAGCCGCGAGAACTGCGAAGTCGAACGTGCCTCTTGCGAAATAAATCCCAACAAATGAGAGCAACATCCCCACGCTGCCCAGGAATGTGTAAAGGAAGAATTTAGTCGCAGCGCGGTCCCGGTTTTCACCACCCCATATTTTGATCAGCAAAAACGCAGGGATCAGGCTCATTTCGTAAAACAGGAACCAGAGAACGAAATTCTGCGCGGTGAACGTGCCGTAGAGCGCGGACTGAATTACAAGCATGGTCGCGTAGAACGTGCGATCTCCGCCTGCGACCCGTTGCGCCAGAAGTGCAAACGGAATGATCAACGACGTGAGCAGTACCAGCAGCAGACTTAGGCCATCAATACCAACGAGGTATTCAGCGCCGACGGCTGGAATCCACGTGTGGCGTTCAACGAACTGGAGCCCCGCCGAAGTGGCATCAAAATTCCGCCACAGTGCTAAAGCGCATACGGCAGAGATGGCGTTGAATATCAGAGCCATTGGACGACCATTCCTCTGCGGCCAAGCGCAGACCGCGAGCGCGCCAACGAGCGGAATCAAAATAATGACGGTGATCAAGCCAACCATGCGTAGAGAAGAAGCAGCGCCAGCATTCCGATTGCGATGATATTGAGATAAGTTTGAATTTGCCCCGAGTGCGCTCCGGAGATCAGGCGGCCCAGACCACGCGTACCGGCGGTAGTGTCATCGACTGCGGCATTAATCCCCCGCTCATCAACACTGGTTGTAAGGCTTCCAAAAAGTTGGCCGATAGCGCCGAATCCGCGCACCAGACCATCCCAGAAATAGCGATCCATCCAGTCGGACAGACGTGCAGCCATCCAACTGAAGGCGATGACCGTGCGAGCATAAAGTTCGTCAATCCACATCTTGTTTGCGAGGAAGCGAAACAATGCGGGTTGCGCGTATTCGAGCGGGTCGATTTCAGCTGGCCGATTACGGTCTCGAACGCCGGCCTTGCGGTACATCCAGATGCCGAGCCCGACGCCCATTCCAACAAGTGTGAGCGACACGAAAAACATCGGCTGAATCAGGCGAGCGATCCCGAACTGCACAACTTCGCCGGTGAGATACGCATGCAGCCATGGCCATGCCGGGGTAAGCACGACGCTGAAGAAAATTGCGCAAAGCGCGAGCGCGATCAGAGGCATTGTCATTACAGCCGGGCTTTCGTGCGCGTGCCCAGAAGAAGACCGTGTTTGGCCGAAAAAGACGTAGATGATTTGCCGCGTCATGTACAGCACGGTGAGAACGACCCCGGCCAGAATCAGGTAATACGGGAGGCTCGAGGATGGCCAATGCGCCACGGCATGAAGGATTTCTTCTTTCGTCCAGCCGCCGGAGAAAAATAACGGCACGCCACTGAGCGCCATCATCCCAATGGCGTAAGTGAAAAACGTCACCGGCATGAACCGGCGCAGGCCACCCATTTTACGAATGTCTTGTTCGCCGTCGCATCCGTGAATCACCGATCCTGCCCCGAGGAAGAGGAGCGCCTTAAAAAATCCGTGCGCCAGCAAGTGCATGATTCCTGCCGCAACCCCGCCCACGCCTAGGGAGACCATCATCAAACCAAGTTGAGACACGGTCGAATATGCCAGGATCCGTTTGATGTCCGCCTGAGCGATTGCGATCAGCGCTGCGATCAGCGCCGTCGTCACACCGATCCACACAACGACTGTAAGCGATGTGGTCACGCCGTTGATCGCGCCTAATGAGAAGAGCGGATAAACACGAGCAACGAGAAACACGCCGGCGGCCACCATTGTTGCTGCATGGATTAACGCACTGACCGGTGTCGGGCCCTCCATTGCGTCCGGCAGCCAGACGTGCAGCGGGAATTGTCCCGATTTGCCAACGGCGCCGCAGAAAATCAGCAGTGCGATGAAGGTGATGCTTGCCGCGAGCATTCCCAGAGCGGCGCTTTCAAGGCAACCCTTTCCGGCATCGTAAAAGAGAAGTGTGCCGCTGCGATTGTAGAGCCAGAGCATTCCGAGAAAAAAACCCATGTCGCCGATGCGCGTAGTGATGAACGCCTTTTTTGCTGCAGCGGCTGCATTTGGTCGCTCGATCCAAAAGCCGATGAGCAAATACGACGCGAGCCCTACAAGTTCCCAGAAAACGAATAGCAAGAGCAAACTGTTCGAGATGACCACTCCGAGCATCGCCCCGGAAAAGAAGGAGAGGTACACGAAAAAACGCGTGAAATTTTTGTCATCGGCCATGTAGCCGACGCTGAACACAAAGATACAAAGCCCCACCAGCGAGATCATCACGAGCATGGCGGCCGCAAGCGGGTCGAGAACAAACCCGATGCGCAACGTTTGTTCGCCGAATGTGAACCAAGTGAAATTGTGAAATGCGCGGAAGCCACGCGGCTGCAGCGTTAGCCCGAAGGCCACGCTCGACATCGTCAGCGCAGCGATCTGCCCAGCGACCGCGAGCGTGGCCGAGCTCTTGCGGCGTGCCCTCGAGAAGCTCAAGATCACGAGCGATGCCGCGAGAGGCGCCGCAGGGATGAACCAAAGATAAGTAACTATCCAGGAACTCATCCCCTCAGATGGTCAAGTTGATCGACATTCGTCGTGCGATAGTGACGGTAAACTGCGATTACGATAGAAAGCCCAACAGCGGCTTCGGCAGCGGCAATGGCAATTGAAAACAGTGCGATCATCACTCCGATCGGCGGTTGATGCTGCGGACCAAAACGCCAGAAAGCTATGAAATTGAGGTTGGCGGCTGCCAGCATCATTTCGATTCCAATGAGAATGAAAATGGCGTGACGGCGGCTCAATGCGGCAAGAAGCCCGATCGAAAAAAGTGCAGCAGAAATCATTAGGAAGATTTGAAGCGTGGGCGTCATAGACAAGCAGTTACAAAGTTAAAAGAGTTACATCCGCAAACAGGTTGGCTGCTGCACCGATGTAACCTTCTTTGTAACTCTTTCACCTTCATTGTTTCTCCTCCGTAACGAGAATAAGCGCGCCGATCAGCGCAGCGGTCAGCAGAAGCCCGACGCATTGCAACGGCCAGACGTAAGTGGTCATCAATGCTTCGCCGATTCGTTTGACCGTAAGTGCTGCCATGTGCGGCGCAGTGATGGCGAGCGATTGTGTCTTTAGAACCGACCACGCTAAGGCGCCAAACACAGCGACAGCGATGATAGCCCCGCCCCAATTGAATCCTCGGTCTTCATCCACATCGCGCCGCGTCAGGAGAATCGTAAAGACGATCAACACCGCGACTGCGCCGATATAAATGAACACCAGCGCCAGGCCGACAAACTCCGCGCCGAGTAAGAAGAAGAACGCCGCGATACCGACAAAGGCCACGGCGAAAAATAGCGCGGCGTGCATCAATTTTCGCAGCGTCGCCGCCCCCAGCGCTGCCGCCAGTGTGACTATGGCGATGATAATGAACGCCGCGCTATTCATTCAGCGAAGCGATAGACGCGCGGCGCGAATTTCCGCCGCGTGTCGAGCAACATCGATAGGCCAGTATAAACGGTTGCGATCACCACAAGCGACCATAGCCATCCGCGCAAACCGCGCCCAGCGTAATGCCAAACAGCAGCTGCAATGATGCACGTGAACGCCATCGGCAACATGAATTTCCAGGCGAAGTTCATGATTTGATCGATTCGCGTACGCGGGAGCGTTCCGCGGATCCAGATGTAAACGAACAGAAGCACGCTCAGTTTTGCGAAAAACCAGACGTAGGACGGAAGGAACTCAAGCATACGCGCAGGCGCATGCCAGCCGCCAAGGAACAAGGTGATGCTGAGACCGCTGATGGCGAACATCCCAATGTATTCGGCCATGAAAAAGATGGCATACTTGAATCCGGAATACTCGGTCATGTGACCAGCAACAATTTCGGACTCCCCTTCGGGGACATCGAACGGAGTGCGATTTGACTCCACCAGACCGGATACAAAGAAGAGAACGAACGCCGCTGCCCCCCAGGGGGTAAAGACAAACCAGCGTGGTACCAGGCCAAACGTGTAGCCAGCCTGTGCGGCAACAATGCGATCAGGGGTAAGCGAGCTAACGACCATGACTACTGGCAACACAGTAATAATGAGGGGCAGCTCGTAGCTGATCATTTGCGCGATGGCTCGCATCGCGCCGAGCATCGAAAACTTGTTGTTGCTGCCCCAGCCGGCCATGAAAACGGCCAATTCGGTGGTCGATCCAACGGCAAACAAAAAGAGAATGCCGCCATCAATGGTAAACGGCGTCATGTTGCGGCCGTACGGGATGATTCCAAGTGCGAGAATAGCCGCCGCGGCGATAAGGACCGGTGCGAGAAAGTGCACAATCTTATCAGCTCGAACAGGGACGATATCTTCCTTGATCAACATCTTGATGCCGTCCGCGATTGGCTGAAAAAGACCGAATGGCCCCACACGATTCGGGCCGTACCGGTTCTGTATTCGTGCAAGAATCTTTCGCTCCAGCACCGACATAAGCGCGAAAAGCGATAGGAATACGGCAAGTAGCGCGAAAATATTGATTAGACTCGAGACGACTTGAATGATCCAGCTGGGCGACCCCGCCAGCCACGAAAGCAGCCATTGCTTTGCGCTGACGAAGAATTGGTCGATAGACCTGCTCATCCTGAGTGAAGAAAACCGTTGATTGGCGCGTTAATCAAGGCAGAACGGGGACGACTTCGACCTCAAGCCGACCTGTAACCCGCTGGATCAGCAAATTTTGCCCCTCTATAAGCGGTTTTGGCTTTTCAGGGAGCTTTTGCTGCAGTACCTTCGGCGTCCGCGATGCGAACGCTGGTCTTGTTGGTCGTCGCTCTTTTTGCGAGTGCCGGTTTGATCCGTGGAGAAATAAAAACTCCACAGAACGTGCCGATCGAAATCACTTCCACCGGGGAAACGACGTATGAAAATGGGCTGGCCACGGCGCGAGACAATGTGGCGATTCACATTGGCAATACAGACATTTACTCCGATTACGCCCAATACAATTCCTCCACGCACGACGTTGAGTTGAGAGGCCACGTGCGAATTTATCGCGACACGAGTCTCTACGTCGCCGACAACGGCATTTACAATACCGAGACAAAAAAGATCCGGGCTATAGATGGGCGAACCGCGTCCCAGCCTTATTTTCTGAGCGGCGCGAATGTGGGATCAATCGAGGAAAACGGTTATCTCATCCGGAACGGCACTTTTACGACACAAGATTCTGCGAAACCCGATTTCCATCTTCACGCGCGAAAGATCCGCGTCTATGAGAAGGATCGCGTGATTTTCCAATACGTGACGGCGTACATCGGGAAGGTGCCTGTTTTCTGGTGGCCTTACCTGTATCAATCGCTTAGCGACACGTTCAGTTTCACGATTTCGCCCGCATATACGAGCACATGGGGCCCGTCGATCCTTACGCAAGTCACCTTTCCCATTACGGACAATATCAAGGGGCGCGCCCGGTTTGATTACTTTGGTCGTCGTGGGGCCGCCATCGGCTTTGATCCCGTTATCGATTATGGGAAGGACGAGGACAGTCAGGCGAGGATAAAGACCTTTTACATTCAGGATCAAAACCCGGAGCTGAATCAAACGAACGTGCCGCGGCAGGGTGTTCCTACCGGACGGTACCGGCTCAGCCTCGAAGATCGGACTAACTTTACCGATGAGATCTACGGCCTCGCCAATCTCACGAAGCTTAGCGATCCGTACGTCATGCAGGACTTCTATCCAGGCGAGTTTCGCGTTGACCCTGTTCCCGACAACGTGGTCGCATTGGCTAAGACAGATCCCTTTTTCACACTCACGGGCATCACGCGTTTTCAGGCGAACGAGTTTTTCACCACAACAGAACGTTTACCGGAAGTGGTACTGGACGTTAAACGTCACGCCCTTTTCGGGGGACCTATATTTTACGAAGGCGAAAGCGGCTTTGCGAATTTGCATCTACAATTCCCCGACGGTTCAGGTTTCCAAAATTACAATACAGATCGCTTCGATACCTTCCATCAACTGACCTATCCAAACACATATTTTGGATGGTTATCGATCGTGCCGCGAGTTGGCTTTCGCGGCACCTATTACGGCAAGACATGGGACCTGGGATCGACAACCTTTGTGCCACCATCAAATCCGCTGGTACCTGACTTTATTCTTCCGCCGCCAACATTGGCTAACCCGGTCGAGTTCGACGGCGACACATTTCGCACCGTCTTCAACACAGGCGCAGAAGCTTCGTTCAAGATCTCGCGTACGTGGGAGAATGTGCAAAGCCGCGCGTTCGGCCTGGACGGGCTTCTTCACGTTATCCAACCGTTCACCAACTTTTCCTACGTCGCAGAAAACGGCTCGAACCCCTTGTCAATTTTGGAGTTCGATCGATTTGAACCGTCCACTCAACTGCGTGCGATCGACTTCCCACAGTTTACCCCGATCGATTCCATTGATAGCTGGACGGTCTGGCGAGTCGGTGTTCGCAATCGTCTCGAAACGCGGCGTGACGATAGAACAATTACCTGGCTTGAACTCGATACCTTCTTTGACGTGAACTTTGAAAATCCATACGACCGCACGGATTACTCAAATTTCTTTAACAATCTCCGCTTTACCCCGCTGCCTTGGATGTCCTTCTCGGTCAACTCTCAAGTACCCGCTTTCGCCAAGGGGTTTACGGAAGTGAATACGATCGCGAGCGTTCAGCCGATAGCCAATCTGCAGTTGAGTGTTGGGCATCGCTATTTGAATGACAATCCTTTCTTTGTCGACAGCAGTCTATTTCTTGTCGGTGGATATTATCGCATCAACGATAACTGGGGTATTGGCGCGCAGGAGCAATACGAAGCGACGACCGGGCTTCTCGAGCAGCAGCGCTACTCCATTTACCGAGACCTGTCGAGCTGGGTGGCCTCCTTCGGCGGGGTAATACGCGACAATAAAGGGGTGAAAGAATATGGCGTCATCTTCACTATGACGCTCAAGGCGTTCCCGAAATTTGGTTTCGACTTGAACTTCGACCCTACGTCCCAGGGCGAATGACCCAAAGTGCACGAATAACGCTGACGCTCCTGGCCTTCCGCCACTTGTGCTGCAGTTGATTCGCCCGCACCATTCCTCAGTATGGATCTTTCAATCATCGGTTCCGGTTATGTTGGCCTGGTGACGGGTGCCTGTTTCGCCGATGTCGGCCATAATGTGATTTGCGTCGACAACGACGCACAGAAAATCAAACAACTCCAAGCCGGCGAGATCCCGATTTATGAACCGGGCCTTGAAGAGATTATTCACCGCAACGTCTCGGCGCGTCGGTTGCGTTTCACCGGCAGCATTCAGGAGGGCGTAAACAATTCGCAGATTGTGTTCATCGCTGTTCCTACTCCGCAGCAGCCAGATGGCGATGTCGATCTGAGTTTTCTTGAAAAGGTTGCCCGAGAAATCGCCGGAGTCCTGACTGATTATCGCGTGATCGTTGACAAGAGCACAGTGCCCGTAAAAACGGGCGAGAAGGTAGCCGAATCGATCAAAAGATACAACCGCCACGGCGCGAGCTTCGATGTGGTCAGCAACCCTGAATTTTTGCGCGAAGGCTGCGCAGTAGCGGATCTGATGCGGCCTGATCGTATTGTCATCGGAGCGCAAAGCGAACACGCGATCGATCTCATGAAGAAGGTTTATGAGCCGTTTATGGCGCCAATCCTGGTGACTGATATTAACAGCGCCGAGCTCATCAAACATTGCGCGAACTCATTCCTGGCGCTGAAGATTTCGTATATCAACGCCGTGTCGAGCATTTGCGAAGCGAGCGGCGCGGATGTCGAAAAGGTCGCCGACGGAATTGGAATGGATCATCGCATTGGCCGTGATTTCCTGAACGCCGGAATTGGATACGGCGGTTCCTGCTTCCCCAAAGATATTGCTGCGTTCATTACGATCAGCGAGCGGCTTGGCACTCCGTTCAATCTGCTTAAGGAAGTGCAAAGTATAAACAACTGCCAAAAAGAGCGCTTTCTAAAGACGATCCGGGAGACGCTGTGGGTGCTGCGCGAGAAGCGGATCACGGTCTGGGGCCTCACCTTCAAGCCAGACACCGACGATGTGCGTTCGTCTGTCGCCATAGAGCTGGTGACACACCTGCTGCGCGAAGGAGCGCATGTGGTTGCTTACGACCCCAAGGGGATGCCAAAAGCCCGTGCGATAAAAGCGGTCGCCGACGCAGAATTTGCTTCATCGGCTCTGGAAGCAGTGACTAACGCCGAAGCCCTGGTCATCGCCACAGAATGGAACGAATTTGCCAATGTCGACCTCGCGATTGTGAAAGAAAAAATGACGACGCCGATCGTCTTCGACGGTCGAAACCTCCTCGATCGCGAAACGATGACGCGACTGGGATTTCATTATCATTCTATCGGACGCGCGAACGTGAAGCTGCAGTAGCCGCAAAAAATATGGCGCAGCTCTCTGCTCGCCAAATCGCGCTCGCGGCCTTGCGGCTGTGGCGAAAAGAAAAGCGTTTCGCCGACGCCATTATCTCAGGGCTTCTGGCTAAGACCGACCTTACACCTTCCGATCGCGCGTTTTCGCTGGAATTGTGCTATGGCGTGCTCCGGAATCTAGCGTTGCTGGATTTTTGGATCAGTTGTCTGCGCGCTTCGCAGGTTCACACTGATCTTCGCGATATTCTGCGCCTCGGCTTGTATCAACTTTTCGTCCTCAAAACCGCTCCACACGCCGCGGTCCACGAGACGGTGGAGCTTGCGCCGAAGAGGCAGCGGACGCTCATCAATGCCATGCTGCGAGCTGCGACGCGGCAAGAAAGCGAATTGATCACACGCGCGAATGCGCAGCCGCTGTTTGTTCGAATGTCGCATCCGCAATTTCTTGTCGAGCGCTGGCAGAAGCACTTCGGTGTAGAACATGCGGAAGCATTGTGCAAATGGAACAATCTTCCTGCGCCAGTTTACAGCCGGATTAACCGACTAAAAATCGATCGCGACGACTTCCTCCGGCTTTATCCTGGGGCCGAACCCCTGGGAAATTCTGAGTTTGTGGAGTTTGACGCAGTGCAGACAAGCGCTCTCAAGCGAGGCCACTGCTATATTCAAGATCCGAGTACCGTAATCGCGTGCGACCTTTTAAGTCCAAAGCCTGGAGAAAAGATTATCGATGCGTGCGCAGCGCCCGGTGGAAAGACGGGTTACATCGCGCAACTTATGCAAAACCTCGGAACTATCGTGACGGGTGATCGCGACCCGCAGCGGCTGGAAGTAATGAAAGAGAACCTGGCGCGGCTAGGTGTAAGAATCGTGCACATCCTGGGTCACGACTGGACAGACGGTCAAATACCTGGCGAGCTCGCAACGCTCGCGCCGTTTGATCGCATTCTGGTCGATGCTCCGTGCACTAACACGGGCGTTATGCGCCGTCGCGTGGACGTGCGGTGGAGATTAACTCCGGTGGACTTCGCGAGAATGCAGAAGCAGCAGATCACCATAGTGCATGCTTTGCTGCCGTTGTTGAAGCCGGGCGGTGTCCTTGTTTATAGCACGTGCAGCCTTGAGCCGGAAGAAAACGAAGATGTCGTTCGTCGCATTCTCGAGAGCTCATCTGTCCTGCGCCTGGCAGAAATGAAGCGGTCGCTTCCGTTTCGCGACGGGTTTGATGGTGTATTCGCAGCGAAAATCATTCGAATTGCGCGATAGCGGCAGCCATCGCTCTGTGAGCGACGCGCACTTCTCCAGGAAGCCTCGGGTGCACGCACCCCACAGGGAAAGCGGCCACAGTTGCATCCGCTCACGCTGGTGGAATGATAAGCGCCTATGCACGACGACCGATTCGATAAGCTCGCAAAGCTTCTGGTTGAATATTCCATTCGTCTCAAGCGCAATGAAACGGTTCTCATTGAAACATTCGATATTCCCGATGAAATGACCATCGCACTGGTGCGCGCAGTGCGGAAAGCCGGTGGAGTGCCCTTCGCGCAGACGTACCGCACACGAGTAAACCGGGCGCTCGCGCTCGAAGCGTCGGATCGACAGCTAAACCTCATGGCAAGTCATGAGCTAGCGCGAATGAAAAGAATGAATGCATACATCGCCGTGCGTGGCAGCAACAACATCACAGAAATGTCCGACGTGCCGCCGGACAAGATGAAATTGATCGGCCGAAAAATGCGTCCGGTGCAGGACCAACGGGTAAAAAAGACAAAATGGGTAGTGTTACGCTGGCCGACGCCCTCGATGGCGCAGCTTGCCGGCATGAGCACCGAAGCATTTGAAGACTTCTATTTCGATGTCTGCACCCTGGACTATCGCAAACTTCAGCCCGGGATGAAGGCGCTCCAGCGGTTGATGGAAAAGACGGACCGTGTCCAAATCAAAGGCCCGGGCACCGATCTGCGTTTCAGCATCAAGGGCATTCCAGCTGTGATCTGCGGTGGCGACCGCAATATTCCCGACGGCGAAGTTTTCAGCTGTCCGGTAAAAGATTCTGTCGGGGGTCACATCACGTTTAATGCGCCAAGCATTTATCAAGGCATCGCTTTCGATGGCATCCGTTTGGAATTCAAAGACGGCAAGATCGTAGATGCGATGAGCAACGAGCCGCAAAAGCTGAATAAGATTCTCAACTCAGATACTGGGGCCCGGTACGTAGGCGAATTCTCACTCGGCTTTAATCCACGGGTATTACAACCGATGCGCGATATACTATTCGATGAAAAGATCGCCGGTTCCTTTCATCTCACGCCCGGGCAAGCTTACGAAGAAGCGGACAATGGGAACCGCAGCCAGGTTCACTGGGACATGGTAAGTATCCAGCGCCCCGATAACGGCGGAGGAGAAATTTACTTTGACGGCAAACTGGTGAGAAAAGATGGAAAGTTTCTCCCGAACCAGCTGCGTTCTCTAAACTGGAAGTGATTGTGCATACGTTCCCATGCGTCCGCTAGATCGCATGAGACGTATTGAAAACAAGCGCGCAGAATCCCGCGCCTATCATGCTCGCTTTGGCCCGCCGAGAAGGTTCAGCTGCATCATGCCAATTTCGCCGCTCTCGTTAAGCTCGAGATTCGCGATTTCAAACATCGGCGCGCCTTCGGCTGGTCCCGGTCCGGCGCCAGGCAATTGAACGACGACCTGCTTGGAGTTCGAATTCAGGATAACAGATGCAATTTCGAGTGACGGCGAAAATTCGAGCGTGCTTATCTGGCATGGGACAGTGATGAACACAGACGCACGCCCCTGTTGTGACGGGGTGAGTTGGACCGGCGCGGTCTCCGAATTAGAAACGACTTGTAATCCGGCGACAGCGAAAGAAGGCATGCCACCCATGGTAGGCCTCTGTTGCTGGGAGGGAACCACGCGAATGGTGCCCAGGGAGCCAGCGACAGGCTGAATCTTTACGACTTCGAAGGCCACCTGCAAATTCAACGCAGACTGAGCGCGTTGAGGCGAAGGCAAACGCATCGTGACGAGCTTCGATATGGGACGCACTTTTAAGACACCCATTTTAAAGCTCGGTGTCAATTGCATGGCTGCAATTTCGAAAGAGAAAGTGATCTGCACGGACGTCTGCATCGCGGCAGGAGGTGGTTGGGGCTTCGCCACCGGCGGAGCCGGGGCTTTGGTTTGGGTTGTTTCTGGCATGGTTGCGGGTGTGGTTATTTGCGGAAATACAGACTCAGTGGAAGCAGCGCTTGTAAAATCAGATACGGGCTCGGTAGTTGCTTCTTCTGTTTCGGGCGGGCTCGCAGCAGAGGTGAGTTCCTGAGATTGCTCTTGGCTCATCGGTTCGACTGCGAAATCGGTTGGTGGTTCTATTGTCGGCCATGCGTGCTCGGCACCCTCGAGACGCTCAGTCGGCTCCTCCGCCGTCCAGCCGGTCTCGGTTTGTTGGATGCCCTCGGAAAAGTCAGTCGAATCTTCTGTGGAGACCGTCACTTCGTGTGCACGATCCAGAACCTCATTCTGCGTTGCGCTCGCAGAAAGTTCGGTAAACTCACTGGTTGCAGGAGCAGTCACTATCTCGGTTGGCTGCGAAACGGCACGTTGGGGGAGCTCGGATGTTTGTTCGACTACCTGTCCCACAGATGATTCGAACTCCGACTCGGCAACCGGCGCCAATTCGCGATGAGACTCGCTGTTGGCGGACGCCGCTGAGACCTTAGCTGGCCGTTCCTTCAGGCGATCAAACGCGCCGCTCAATTTGCGTGAAGAGACGGCAGTTTGTCGCAAAGCAGCCTTCCATGGTTTCAACTGCACCGAAATCTGGCGTGGTCCCCCCACAAAGCCGTTGCCTTGCACACTGCTCGTTTGCGCCGGCGCGACTCTCGGCTTGAATACAGCAAAATCAGCGGAGCCAGCACGGGAGGGAGCCTCCAACCTCAAGTGACGCGGGACGTTTAGAGCATGCCGGCGCAGAATAGGCACGATCACTGAACCCAGCAGAAGTAAAGCCGTGAAGAGTAGCCCACCGACAATCCACATTCTTCTTTCGCCAGAAAGCAGGGACCACACTTTGGCCGGCGCTAGTCCGACAGCGGATTTGTCTGACGAGGTTGTTTGGCCAGAAACTTGCTGGTTATTCTGTCCGTTTGAAGCAGGCGAAGTAGCCGGCGCTTCGGCTGCTCCGCCAGGTTGCGCCGAGGCAATCGATTCCTTGGCAACTACGGGCGATTCGGATAGGGGTTGTTGTGGCTGAGAACTCGTTTCCGCAGGCGGCTGGCTCGACGTGGAAATAGCCGGCTGTTTGGCTGTTTCCTCAGCATTCGCAAGCTCCGTCCCTGCATTTTGTCCCTGCACTGCCGGGGCCAAGGCAAGCGTTTGTCCCGTTGAGGATTGGCCTGGTTGATTTGCAGCAAACACTCTGTCCGGGATTGGACTCGGCTCTACTGCCGGGCCACCCTCTGCCTGGGACCCACCTACGTTGGTTGTGTCGAATGCGAGTGCTGGTGTGGTCGAACCTTCAGGCCTTTGTATCCATCCAGCATCGTAAAAAGCGTCAGCGAAAACGCTGTTGAGCGCTGGTGAGTAAATCTTATTAGCCGAACTGGTCCAATCGGCGGCTTTTTCCGGATTATTGTGCTTGTACTCCCACGCAGCCTGGGCGTAATAAAGCGCCGGCGTATCGCCGGTAAATTGGAACTCTTCCATCATCGCATGCGCGCGGCTCTCTTTTCCCTCGAGCAAAAGAGTCATGTAAATCTTGAATTTAATAAGCTCGGCCGCCTGATTCTTATCGCCGCCCGGAGTTCGCTTGTACAATGAATCGAAACGCTCACGCGCCTTTGCATAGTCCTTCTTTTTAAATGGAATTTGCGCGAGGTTGTATTGCGCTTCGCGGAACTTCGGGTCCAGTTTGGCTGCCTTTTTAAAGGCGGCTTCGGCCTGATCAAATTGCTGTTGCTGCATCAGAATCTCGCCACGCAAATTGAGGGTCGCTGGCTGATTCGGGTCGGCTTGGTCCGCTTCATCAACTAGTTTAAGTGCTGTCGCGAAATCCCGCTGCCGGAGAGCCTGTTGCGATTGCTCGAATTTCGAACGCGCGACCGCCTTTGTTTTTTCCGAACGCTCAGCAGCTGTCATTAGCGGCAGCGACGGACGGCCTTCGCCAGCCGGCTTTTCCAACCACCCGACTTCGTAAAGTGATTCTGCGAACAGTTTGTTCAGCTGCGGTGAAAAATTCTTCTCTGCTGCGTTAATCCAGTCCTGCGCTTCCTGTTGATTCTTCTGTTGGAGCGCGACAGCTGCTTTCACATAGTCAACCGCAGGGGTATCGGGCGAGAGCTCTAGCTTGGCCAAAATGGAATCCACCATGTTCCCTTTGCCCTCCTGCAGGTAAGTCAGAAGAATTTTATATTGGATCAGCTGGGAAGCTTCTTTTGCCAGATCGGATTCGCCGCTGGAGAGCAGTTGTTCGAAGCGTTTTCGTGCCTCCGCCCAATCTTTTTTGAGGAATGGAATCTCCGCCAGGTTGAAGCGCGCATTCCAAAACTTCGGATCGATACGGGCGGCTTCCTGTAATGCAGTTTCGGCTTTGTCGTAATTGCCTTGCCGCATCAGGATCACGCCGCGCAGATTTTTTGACGCGGCAAGATCAGGTTGCCGGGCATCAATGGCGTCGAGTTGTTTTAGCGCCTCCGAAAATTTCTTTGCGTCGAACGCCCGATAAGCAGCGTTGTACATCTCCTCCAACTCCGCTTTGGTCGGCGCGACATTGTCCGCCGCAAAAGAGTTTGTTGCGAACAAGCCAAGTACCAGCGCGGCCACCGCCGTCATCCCCCGTAATCTCATGGGTAGCGACTGAAGCCCTGTTCGAGGCGTCTGACAAGTGGAAAGTTCGTCGTGTCGGTCGATTCTTCAGTGCGCTTCGGAAAAAGCACGAAGCCGGGCGTAATCGCTTTCTGCTGGGTCAGTCATTGAGGTTGGCCACGACCCGCAAACCTTCCAAAGTGAGGTGCGGACGAATCACGCCGATCTCCGGCAAATCTCGAGCGATGAGCCACGCGTAGCCACCCGTCGCTATGACATAAACCTTCTTGCGCGGAAACTGTTCTGCTTTGATTCGTGCAAGGATTTCTTTGATCAATCCACGGTATCCGAATACCGCGCCGGATAACATCGCCTCGAGCGTCGACTTACCAACTGCGTTTCGCGGCTCTTTCAACGAGATCCTGGGCAAAAGCGCCGTTCGTTGATAAAGAAAGTTAGTCATCGCTTCCAGTCCTGGCGCAATCACGCCGCCGACGTAGGTACGGCGCTCGGAAACGATGTCGAAAGTCACCGCTGTGCCAAAATCCACCACGACAGCAGGGGAGCCATAAAGCTCGGCAACAGCGGCAGCGTTCGCGAGCCGGTCCGCGCCGATCGACTTCGGTTCGGGATAATCAATGCCTACACCCAGATTGAGCTTCCAATCCAACCACAGCACCTTGGCTTTTTTCTTTGCCGCTTTTGATATCGTAGAGTTTTTTGCCGGCACCACGGACGAGACAACCACTTTCCGCACCGTTCGTCGTGCAAGCAATGCACCGACCACACTGCTTGAAAGCTTCTTCGTAGCGATCCGCGCCGGAGCCGAGACGCGCGTTCTCGAAGCAAACGCAAACTTTGCGTACGAGTTACTGATATCGATCAGCAAATAGTCGGACTTGGGCACAACGAACAAGATGCAGACACTGAACCCCGCATGCCGTCAAGCATCTGTCCGATTTGTCTCAGGCCGCCGTTGTAGCGAGCCGCTGCTGCTTGCTTGCGAGCGGTTTTTGCAAGCGTACCGTCCGGCTGCATGAGAAGACTAATCCATCGCCCCCGGCGATTGCGGCGTTCTCCTGCGTTGCGAAATCTCGTCCGGGAGACGCATTTGAGCGTCGACGATTTTGTTTTGCCACTGTTCATAAGCGAAAAACTGGATGAACGCCGGCCCATCGCGAGCATGCCGGGAGTTTTTCAGCTGCCGGTAAAGCAGGTTGCCGATGAAGCGCGCCGTGCTGAAGATCTCGGGCTCCAGGCGGTCCTGCTTTTCGGAATTCCGCAGCACAAAGACGAACGCGCCTCCGGCGCTTACTCAGAAAATGGAATCATTCAAAAAGCGTTGCGAGCCATTAAATCAAAATGTCCGGATCTGCTCGCGATCACCGACGTCTGCCTCTGCGAATACATGAGCCATGGCCATTGCGGCGTCACACGGATTGACGGAGACCACTTCCATGTCCTCAACGACGAGACCGTCGAGCTTTTGGTCAAGACGGCGCTCTCTCACGCAGCAGCGGGCTCAGACATGGTGGCACCAAGTGATATGATGGACGGCCGGATTGGCGCAATTCGCGAGGCACTTGATCTCGGCGGCTTCGATCAAACTGGCATAATCAGCTACGCCGCCAAATTTGCGTCGACGTTTTACGGGCCATTCCGCGACGCAGCCGAAAGCCCGCCGCAGTTTGGCGATCGCCGTTCGTACCAGATGGATTTCGCCAATGCCAACGAAGCCCTGCGCGAGGTCGCCCTGGATGTCGATGAAGGAGCGGACATTCTGATGGTAAAACCTGCCTTGCCGTATCTCGACATCTTATGGCGCGTCCGTGAGCGCTTTGGAAAACCGACTGCCGTTTACCATGTCAGCGGGGAGTATGCGATGATCAAAAGCGCCGCCGAAAAAAGCCTCTTGGACGAACGTGCTGCTGTTATTGAAATCATGACCGCCCTCAAACGCGCCGGCGCGGACATCATCGTCACCTATTGGGCACGCGATCTCGCGAAATGGCTGCTGGAGTAAAAAGCACCAAAGGTGAAACGGCGGAACATGCCCGCCTGAAACGGCTCGCGTTCGTGTGGGCACAGACACAAGGGTTCTCCGCGTGTGCAATGGAAGTGAGTCTGCCGAAGTGTCGGTATCGTGCTGATCTGGCCGCGTATCGATCGCAACGAAAACGGATTGGATCAACCGCAGTTTTTGAATGTAAACAAGCACTTTGCGATCTCCGGCGGGATAATTGCCACAGCGAAGCCGCGCGCCGGCGGCTCGACGCGATCTGCAAACGCCGCGAAATTCTTGAAACACGCGTGCGTGAGCACTATCCGAACCTGCGGAATGGTGATTCACTTTTCCCCCAGTTCGATCCCCAAACCTTTACCGCAATCGGGCACCGCGGTTATGCGCGCCTCTTACATGACCTGCGTGCGCTGCAAAATCGCCTGTACGATTGCACCAAGTTCGACAAATTAGTTCGCTACCGCTGCGCGAACATGTTCTTTCTTGTCTTGCCCGAGCAATTGTTTCGCGAACCGGAGATCCCCGCGGGCTGGGGCGCGCTCGTGGAATCTGATGGCGTCCTCACACTCGTGCGCAAACCAATCTGGCTCGACACAACAGCCGAGGATCGCGTTCGCCTTCTGCAGCGAATCGCCATTGCCGGAACGCGGGTGCTGAATCAAGAGCTGGAAATCGGATGGGACGAGGTCGCGACCGAGCATTGCCGATAGATCCGTGGCAGCGATCGCTATCCTGCCGATTGAAGCGGTACGAGCAAATTGTGCCCCGTCATCTCCTTTGGTTGCGGCAACCCGAGCAAAAATAGAAGAGTCGGCGCCACATCGGCCAGAATTCCGCCTTTGCAGCGAAACTTTGCTGCATCGCGGGCCACGTAAATGAAATGCACAAGATTGCTGGTATGCGCAGTGTTAGGTGAGCCATCGGAATTGCGCATTTGCTCACAATTTCCGTGATCCGCGGTGACGAGGGCCTTGCCGCCAACCTCGAGAAGTTTCGAAATAATTCGTGCGGTACATTCGTCCACGGTCTCCACTGCTTTAATTCCAGCTTCGACGACACCGGTATGGCCGACCATGTCGGGATTGGCGAAGTTCAGGATGATGAGATCATAATTCGCCATTCGTGCCAGCACTTCATCGGTGACTTCAAACGCGCTCATCTCCGGTTCCAAATCGTAGGTGGCGACTTTTGGCGACGGAATCAGTTTGCGGTCTTCACCGGGAAACGGTTTCTCAATTCCGCCACTAAAAAAGTAAGTTACATGCGCATATTTCTCGGTCTCGGCGATGCGCAGTTGCGATTTGCCGGCGGTGCTCACGACCTCAGCCAGGATTTTGCGAAGCTCTTGCTTCGGAAAAACAAACGGCGAAGGAAATCGGACGTCGTATTGCGTGAGGCTGACAAAGTGGACCTTCGGCCACACCTCGCGGTCGAAGCCATCGAAGTCTTTAAATAGAAAGGCTTGCGACAATTGCCTGGCCCGATCGGCGCGAAAGTTGAAGAATAAGACTGAGTCGCCATCGCGCACCCGCTGCTCGTCGGCGTCGGCGAAAATCAGGGGCGGCATGAACTCATCCGTGTTACCAAGTGAGTATTGTCGCTCAACCGCCGCGGAAGGTGATGATTTGCAGAACTCGCCGCGGCCAAGAACGACTGCGTCCCACGCTTTCTTCGTGCGGTCCCACCGCCGATCACGATCCATCGCGAAATACCGGCCAACGACGGTAATTATCTTGGCGCCGCTCTTCTCCAGTTCCTTTTCGCATGTTCGCAAAAAACCGGCCCCGCCAGTGGGAGAAGTATCTCGCCCGTCGGTGAAAGCATGGACTAAGATTTCTTTTACGCCTGCTTTACGCGCGGCGTTAGCCAGCGCAATCATGTGCGAATAATGACTGTGCACGCCGCCGTCGGAAACCAGTCCTAGCAAGTGAAGCCGATGACCACGCGCAGCTGCGAATGTTTCTTGCAAGACTGTATTACGCGTTAATTCGGCGCCTTCGATTGCCTTGTTAATTCGCGTCAGGTCCTGGTAAACGATCCTACCTGCTCCCAGGTTTAGGTGGCCTACTTCTGAGTTGCCCATCTGTCCCTCCGGCAAGCCGACATCGGCGCCGCTGGCGCTCAATTTAGAACATGGATAATCCTGGTAGAGCTTGTCGTGAAAAGGAGTCGACGCGAGCAGCGTGGCGTCTGCATTCTCTGTGCGCTTGTCCGGGCCGCTTGGATTGATGCCCCACCCATCGCGAATGATGAGCATCACCGGGCCAGCCATAGGTCGCCCGCACTTTGGCGATGAATGAGAAAGCCGACAAGCAGTTCTTTCGTTGACAACCGAACAGACGCGCGCCTACATCGGCCTCGTGAAATGGCGCAATCAGTTGCTGGCGCTTTTTTGCCTGCTGGCATTTGCTGGAGTGGGTGTTCTTTATTTTCAACACTGGGTTATCCGCAAACCTTTCGGAATTATTTTGTTTGTCGGAGAAGGGCTTTCTCCTGCTCGGTTGGCGCCTACGCGTGCATATGCTGCCGGAGCCGGCACGCGCTTGAACGTGGATTCGATGGCTCATGCAGCTTTGGTGATGAATTACTCGAAGGATTTTGCCGCTCCCGACCAGCCGGCTGCCGCGACCGCGATCGCAACGGGCGAGAGAGTGACCAATCGTGCGCTTGCGGTGAATGGCGACGGAAAACCCATCAAGAGCATCGTTGAACTGGCGCGCGAGCGTGGACGAGCCACAGGGCTGGTGACGGACACAAAACTCACTGATCCGACCAGCGCGGCTTTTTACGCGCACCCGAGTGTGTCAACCGATGTCGAAAAGATCGCCGCCGATTTCGTGGATCGAGGAAATATAGACATCGCATTGGGTGGCGGCGCGGCCCAGTTTCTTCCCGCCACAAAAGGCGGCGACAGACAAGACAATCGCGATCTCTTGCTCGAACTCCGTGGCAACGGCTTCGATATTGTTCGAACACGAACGGAGCTGGAAACAATTCCCGCGTGGCGCCGGCCGAAACTTTTCGGTATTTTTAATGATGGCGACCTCGCGTTCACGAACCAGGTGGAAGAACGAAGTCAGCAGCCCAGTCTTTTGGATATGGTGCGGCGCGCAATCCAGTTACTTCAATACAACACTGGCGGCTATTTACTGGTTGTTGACGCGGGGCTGATGCGCAAAGCAGCAGAGGAAAACAATGGAGAAAGGACACTCAGCCAAACAGTTGAACTGGACCGCGCAGTTGGCATTGCACGAAGCTATGGAGGACCAAGATCAACAATCATAGTCTGCGGCGATGCCGCGATCGGTGGACTAAGCTTAAATGGATTTCCTTTTCGCAAAGATAGCGGCATCGCAGTGTTAGGCTTTAATTCAGCGGGCCAGCCTTGGATCACTTGGGCCACCGGTCCTCACGGCGCCAAATCGTATGGAGCGGCAAAAATACCCGGAAAACAAGACAGAAATGAGAGCAAAGAACCGGAAGGGGAACAGCCCGAGCCGGCGGCCTTCTACACGAAATCCGCGCTGATCACCGTCGAAGACGTTGTTGCGTTTGGCAGCGGCCCCGGAACACAGGCGCTGCAAGGCGTTATCGACAGCACAGCTGTTTTCGAAATTCTCCGCGATCAACTTTGACAAGTAATCTGGCCGCGGGGAACCGACGCAGTGCGCGGGCGGTGTGCTACTTACCTGTGGACCTCGCGATACGGCGCGCCGAGTCGATAAAAACCCAGCTGCTCCTCAAGGTCAGCGGCTAATGCGTTGTCGCCAGATAGGCGCGCCAACTGTATCGCAGTCCGCGCGCTTTCAATCGCTTTCGCGAATTCGCCATTCTCCGCATACGCGGCCGCCAGCGTGCGCAACACGAGAGTGTTCGTGCCTCCAGCCAGTCGCTCGGCTTGGGCGGCAAGGTCAAGGGCCTTTGGACCATTGCGCAATGAGGCGTCTGGAGAGGTGGCCAGCAGCCACGCGAGATTTGTAAGCGTGGCAATGGATCGCGGAGCAACCTCCAACGCTTTTTCGTAATGTTGGAGTGCTTCCGCGGGCTCGCCTTTTTCCTCGAGCGCGATGGCCAGCGCCGTTTGACAATCTGCATCCAAAGGCCAGAGCACCAGTGCACTCCGGCAAACCTGGATGGCGCTGTCGAGTTCGCCTTTCTCCAGTAACGCTTGGCAAAGTCCGTAACGGGAGAGAAAGTGATCGGGGCGCGCCATCATTGCCTTTTGGTAATGATCGATTGCGTCGTCGATTCGGCCTTTTCGAAGCAGCGCGTCGCCTAACGAGACCTGAGCATCCGGATCCGTTGGTCGCATGCCTACGGCCCGTTCGCAATGTCGGATAGCCTCGTCCACCTGACCTTTTCTCACAAGCGCCGTACCGAGATTGTACTCGGCGTCCCACGAGTCGGGCTGCATTTGCAGAGCCGACCGGTAATGAGCGATGCCGTCGTCGATCTTGCCTTTCCGAATTAGAACAAAACCGAGATTCGTCTGAGCCATCCAGCATTCGGGGTTTCTCGCAAGTGTGGTGCGCCAAAGTGTTTCAATATCGGTGTACGTCGCGGCTTGCCGCCACGTCAACATTCCCAAGCTTGCAACGACTAACAACGCGAAGCTTACAATAACGCCGCGGTACTGCGCAAATTTGTCCGACAAATTGACTATGCCCGCGCTCGCAAGGGCGATTGGTCCGATGCAGGCCAGATATTGATAATGATCTGCTACGAACGTGTAGCGAAACGTGAACAGCATGACGAATCCCAGCACCGGACTAAGCGTGGCAACGAAAAACGCGGCCGCGACTTCGACACTGCGTCCGAAATATCGCCTACTGAAGTAAATGGCCACGCACGCCGAAATGCCCGCGATCAACCAGATGTAGTCGATCAAATTCGCCGGTGAGATGTTCCACCTCGGATAAATAAAGGTTAGATTGGACGGCCAAAAGATTTTGCTCAGGTAAAACCAGACAGCGCGGCTCGCGACGAGTATTCGCTCCATCGGGCTAAGAAAGGTAAACAGGCCGCGGTTCGTACCCTGATGGTAGCGTTCCCACCAAACCGCGAGTAACCCCATGCCAATACCCAGCGCGACAAAAGGAAGAATTTGGATCAGACGGCGCATTGTGATCGGGGTTTTCTCCAACCAAAGGATCAAGAACAATGCAGCCGGGAGCGTGCAAGCGGTTGCTTTCGCCGAGAGCGCCAGCACATAGCAAACCAACGCCAGGCAATAGAAGATTGATGGACGTCGGGTTCGTTCGTCAACAAACACAGTCCAGGCAAGCAGCGTCAGCAAAAAGAAAAATCCCATCAGCACGTTCTTGCGTTCGGTGATCCATGCCACCGACTCGACCTGCACGGGATGAAGCGCAAAGATTGCGGCAGCTAACCATGAGCCGGGTACTTTTAACCGAGCCAGCACCGCCCAGACCAGAAGCGCATTGCCAACATGAAGCAGAAGGTTGACCCAGTGATAACCAGTCGTGTTCAAGCCCCACAAGGCGTGCTCGATCCGAAATGTGCTGTAAGTAAATGGGAAATACTGCGACGGGGAATCAAGAGAAAACCAAATCCGCTGCCAACCGTCCGGGGCAGTTAACAATTCGTTGTTGATGATATAGTCGTCGTCGTCCCACAAGAATCCCCCATGCCAGGCAGGCCGGTACGCAAAGATTGTCACGGCTGCCAGCATCACGCCAAAAACCAAGGCGCGACCGCGCGCGGAAAAGACGAATTCCGGAATCTTGCGCAGCTTTGCCGTATTAAGCGCCATTTGGAGAAACGGCAGTGCAATAAAAATCGCTCAGTTGCAAGCCGCCCCTTTGTATCGGAAAAACACCTTTCGTGACGGAAAAGAGCGACAGCAATCCGGAAATGTTGCGTTTTGGCTGGTGCGCACTGGCTGTAATCGTTTTCGGCCTGGTAATCGCGATCCGGATTCGATTGCTGGGGATTCCACTAGAGCGCGACGAAGGCGAGTACGCTTACGCCGGCCAACTGATGCTGCAAGGCATCCCTCCGTATAAGCTCGCCTACAACATGAAATTTCCGGGAACCTATGCCGCCTATGCCCTGATCATGTCATTCTTCGGACAGACAATTCTCGGCATTCACCTGGGTTTGCTCCTCGTCAACGCTGCCACGAGCGCACTGATTTTCTTACTGGGCCGGCGCCTGATGAATTCGACGGCCGGAATGGCAGCAGCAATGACGTATGCGATCCTATCCGTGAGTCCGTCCGTCCTCGGTTTGGCTGCTCACGCGACACATTTTGTTGTGCTGCCAGTCCTTGGAGGAATCCTGCTTTTGCTCAACGAACCGGGTCGCCAACAGTCGGGTCGATTATTCGCGAGCGGACTCCTCTTTGGGCTTTCAGTACTAATGAAGCAGCCCGCTGTTTTTTTTATTCTGTTTGCAGCGATTTATCTCGTCTTCAAAGATGTCCAGCGTGGATTCGGGCTAAAAAGCACTCTTCTGCGAACCTTGTTCTTTAGTACGGGTGTGATTCTTCCCTTTGGAATTGCATCCTTTTTTCTCTGGCGCGCAGGCGTATTCGACAAATTCTGGTTTTGGACAATCGACTATGCGCGCCAGTATGCCACCTTGATTCCTCTCAGCCAGGCGCCGCAAATTTTCTTGCGTAGCATAGAGGAAGTGATCGGAGCTGGCTGGGCACTTTGGATGCTGGCTGGAATGGGAGTAGTCATGGGGTTGTTGGATAAGCGGATGCGCGCCAGCACAATATTTTTGCTCGCGTTCCTCTTGTTCTCAGCATCAGCCATATGCCCTGGATCTTATTTTCGATATCATTATTTCATCCTGGTCCTACCGGCGGTCTCGCTTCTTGTGGGTGCTACGATCAGTAAACTTTCTGATCTTCTGACCGGTCACATGGTTGCGGTCAGATTCGTGCCGCTACTACTGCTTTGTGCGGCCCTGAGCTTGCCAATTTTGTCGGAGCGAAAATTGCTGTTCGCGCTTTCTCCGGTTGAAGCGTGTCGAAGGATGTATCCCGAGAGTGCGTTTCCGGAATCGGTCAGGATTGCGGAGTATGTGCGCGAACATACGAGTGCGGATGATACAATTGCGGTGCTGGGATCGGAACCGCAGATTTATTTTTACTCACACCGACATTCGGGAACGGGATATATCTACACTTACGGCTTGATGGAACCGCAAGCATACGCACGGCACATGCAGGAGGAGATGATTCGCGAGATTGAACGTGCTGCTCCCAAGTATCTGATATCAGTAGTAATGCGCGATTCGTGGTTACAACGGCCTGGAGCCGATCGTCTGATCTTTGACTGGGCAAATCAATACACGGCCCAAAACTATTCCGTCGCCGGTTTTGTGAACATTACAACTGGCAAAACTGATTACTTCTTTGGAGATGTTCCCAGGTCAGTTGAGAGTCTCAAAGACTATATATTGATTTACAACCGTAACCCTTAAGCCGGCTTTTGACGAAATTTTAGCGCCACGTGCACGGTATTAGTTCCCATCAACTCGCTCTCCCCAAAAGGGGCCGTCATTGGCTAACTATCTGCGTTTGCGTCTTTCTTGCAGTGCTGACATGGATTGTTTTTGGCCAGACACTACGGCATGACTTCGTTAACTACGATGATCCGCGTTATGTCTATCAAAATACTAGAATAACAAACGGCCTTAGCATCGCGGGCATTGCCTGGGCGTTCACCCATATCCATGCTGAGAACTGGCATCCGCTCACGACGATCACGCACATGCTTGATTGCCAGTTATACGGATTACGGGCTGGAGAGCATCACCTTACTAACGTGCTTCTTCATGCAGTTGCCGTGGTCTTGCTCTTTGTTGTCCTCCAACAAATGACTGGTGCGCTTTGGCGAAGCGCGTTTGTGGCAGCAGTGTTCGCGATACATCCGTTACATGTGGAGTCGGTCGCCTGGATAGCGGAGCGAAAGGATGTGCTTAGCGGAGTTTTTTTCATGCTAACTCTGATTGCATACACCCATTACGCTCGCGCACCTTCGATTTGGCGCTATTTAATAGTGGCATTTGCGTTCGCCTTGGCTCTTATGTCCAAGCCAATGGTGGTAACGCTGCCCTTCGTGCTGTTACTATTGGACTACTGGCCGCTCAATAGAATCCGGGATGAGAGATCAGGCCTCGGAGGTCAGCTGCCAAGGCTGGTCCTTGAAAAAGTCCCATTGATCACACTTTCTGCCGTTTCAAGCATGGTCACATTTTTAGCGCAGCGAGGTGCCCTCGGTTGGACTGAGCAATTGCCAATGTTGGCACGGATTTACAATGCGGTGGTGACCTACGTCATCTACATGCGGCAGATGTTTTGGCCAGCAAACCTGTCGGTGTTCTACCCTCACCCTGAAACCAGGCTGCCGTCGTGGGAAATTGGCCTGGCCCTGGTCCTTCTCGTTTGCATCACCACGGTAGCGTTTGTTATGCGAAAGAATGCGCCTTACTTAATCACTGGTTGGTTATGGTATCTCGGAATGCTTGTTCCAGTAATTGGGTTGGTGCAAGTCGGATGGCAGGGCCACGCTGACCGATATACGTATTTGCCACAGATCGGCCTTTACATCGCCGGGACCTGGGCTGTTGCGGATTTGACGACTTCATGGTTTCGCCAACGTGTAATTCTAGGCACTGCTGCGTTGGTGATAATCGGTGCTTTAAGCTGGAGCGCCTGGACCCAAACGTCTTATTGGCGCGATAGCGAAACGTTGTTTACCCACGCACTTGCCGTGACCGAAAAGAACGACGTCGCAGAGAACAATCTCGGTATAGTTTTTTTACAAAATGGTGAGCTGGACGAGGCTATTGCCAGGCTACAAGCAGCTATCGATCTGCGCCCGGAAAATGGTCCCGCCCATAACAATCTCGCAAAAGCCCTCCTACAAAAGGGCCGGCTGGCAGAGGCAATGGTTCACTATCGTAAATTCCTCGAGATAGAACCCCAGAACGTAGAAGCACGCAATATTCTTGGAACAGCACTCATCCAGCAAGGCCACGTTAGGGAAGCGGTTGAGCAGTGGCAGGATGCGCTGGCAATCGAGCCAGAAAACGGAAATGCTGCCAGCAATCTTGCATGGGTGTTCGCAACCTGCCCCGAAGACTCAATCCGAGATGGCGGGCGGGCAATTGAGCTGGCGGAAAGAGCTCTGCGCCTCTCGGGCGGAAAGATCCCAATGATTTTTCGAATATTGGGAGCCGCGTACGCAGAGAATGGGCGCTTTTCCCAGGCAATTGAAACTGCGCAGCGCGGCGCTGAATTAGCTAATAGCCAGGGTAATCCCGGATTGGCGGCCGAGCTTCAGAATAATATCGCTGTTTACCAGTCTGGCAGACCACTGCGCGACCCGAAACTAACAATTGGCAGTTCGTCGCCTTACAGTGAATAACAAGAGGCGGCAGGTTAAAGACCGGCCGGGTCTCCCAGCAACAGGCTTTCGAGGTCGTACGCGGACTATTGTTATATATCTGTTTCTTGCCGCAATCAGCCTGGTCGTATTCGGTCAGACAATCCGCTATGATTTTGTTAATTTCGACGACGATTTATATGTCTATAATGCTCCCGCTATTCAAGCTGGCTTAACAGCACAAGGCATAGCGCTGGCCTTTACTAGCCAACACGCGCGCAACTGGCATCCACTAGCGACTCTTTCGCACATGCTTGATTGCCAACTATATGGTTTGAAGCCTGGAGGCCACCACGCTACCAACGTCATCTTGCATATCATCGCCGTGCTCCTGTTGTTTCGTGTGCTGCGGCAAATGACCGGCGCGGTATGGAAGAGTGCGATTGTGGCAGCATTGTTCGCTGTTCACCCACTGCATGTCGAATCGGTGGCATGGGTAAGCGAGCGAAAAGACGTTTTGAGCGCGGTGTTTTTTTTCCTAATGCTGGGCGCATACGTTCGTTATGCACGCGCACCGTCTATGACACGCTACCTTTTGGTCGCTGTCCTGTTCGCAGCCGGCCTCATGTCCAAGCCAATGCTCGTAAGCGTCCCCGCCATCCTTCTCTTTCTCGATTACTGGCCGCTACGTCGATTTGAACAACCCTCCTCAACAACAAGAAAGACCAAGATCGTAAACTCCGGAAATCAACCGTGCACAAGACAGCGGCTCTTCCTGGAAAAGATTCCCTTGTTCGTTCTTGCGGGAGGCTCCTGTGTCGCCACATTCGTCCTGCAAAAACGCGCTACTGGCGCGATACCGCCATTGCCGTTCCTCTGGCGCGTGCAAAACGCGTTCGTAAGCTACATGATTTACGTTTGGAAGACGTTGTGGCCGACGCATCTCGCCGTCTTCTATCCTCACCCAAACAATACTCTGCCAATTTGGGTAGTTATTCTCGCCATGATGCTCCTGCTCGCCATCACTGTGTCAGCAATCGTTTTCCGAAATAAGAGACCGTACGTGTTCACCGGCTGGTTTTGGTATCTCGTAATGCTGATCCCGGTGATTGGCCTCGTTCAGGTTGGAGAACAAGGCCATGCGGACCGCTATACTTATCTGCCGCATATCGGGCTTTTTCTGCTCGCGGTTTGGTTCGCTGCTGACGTGGCAGCCGTCCGTGAGTCCAGATCACGGTTTGCCACAGCCACCGCCGTAGTAATCATCCTTGGTCTGGCATCGGCTGCATTCATTCAGGCGTCCTACTGGCGCAACAGCGAAACCCTTTGGACTCATGCACTCGACGTGACTTCTGACAACGACTTTGCCCACAATAATCTCGGGTACCTGTGCGTGGACCAGGGTGAATTGGACAAAGCGATCGCACACTTTGAGGCGGCGTTAGAGATTAGATCTCGTAAGCTGGATCCGCACTACGCTGTAGGTTCAGCCTTTGTGCAAATGAACCTCGCCGACGCTCTGGCCCGAAAAGGACAGCCCGATGAAGCACTAGTTCACTACGAGGAGGCAATAAGATTGCAACCGAATTATGCAGATGCCTATTACAACCGCGGAAACGTTCTTTTTACAAAGGGACGTATCGACGAAGCAATGGCTGATTGGGAGAAAACACTCCAAATCCAACCTAATGATGCGGACGCCCATACATGCATTGGCAATGCTTTTCTGCGGCAGAGCTCGCCCAAAGAGGCGATCGCCCATTACGAAAAAGCAATGGCACTAGCTCCCGGAGATCCTCATTCTCGCAATAACATTGCCTGGGTCTTGGCCACATCTTCTGATGCCTCAATCCGCGATGGCGTCAAGGCAGTCGAGCTCGCGCAAGAAGCAGTGCAGCTTTCGCGTGGCAGAGATTCAAAGTTCATACGGACGCTTGCAGCTGCGTACGCGGAGAGCAGCCGATTCCCTGAAGCGATCGCCGCCGCACAACAAGCAATCACGATAGCTGCCATGCAGGGTAACACCGGACTGGCGAATACGCTGAGAAAAGAAATCGCGCTCTACCGCGGGCACATATCGCTCCGGGAAATGGAACCCAGGAATTAAGAGCGAGCCTTTCTCTTTCAAGGTTCAAGCCGTCCGCATGTCGCGAGCCGCTCGAGGCGTTCCTTCCGAACGACACGGCAACACAGTGCCATCGCTACAACATTCGTATTTAACTGGACGATCGCGATTGAAAACGAGCTAATTCATCTACGCTCCTTGTGATAAGGGCGACCCGCCTCGTAAAGCGCAATTTCTTTTCGCAGAACATCGCTCAAGGCAACGTTACCTTGGTTATCGGCTGCTTGCAGTGCCTGGTGAGCTGTGTTCCTAGCCTCATCAAAGCGGCCAGCCTCGGCGTAAGCAGCGGCCAGTATTCGCAGGATAAGTGGTCTGTTACCATCCGATAAACGACTGGCCTGTTCAGCAAGCAAAACCGATTCCTGCCCGTTTCTAAGCGATGGGTCCGACGAAGTCGCCAACAGCCAGGCGAGGTTAGTTTGAGCGGCCACATTTTCCGGCGCGACGCGGAGTGCGTCCCTGTATTGTGTGATTGCGTCTTCAATGCGGCCTTTTGCAAGCAACGCGCTCCCCAGATTTGCATGCGCGTCCGCGTTCTGGGGAATCAGCTCGAGAGTTTTTTGGTAATGAGCAATCGCTTCATCTGTTCGCCCCCTTCGAAAAAGGGCGCTTGCAAGGTTGTATTGAGCATTGGCATTCTCGGGCAATACGGCCACACACGTGAGATAATGAGCGATCGCGCTGTCGATGTCGCCCTTGGAAAGAAGCGCATCCGCCAAATTGCAGGACGCTTCGGCGTAATCGGCTCGGATCGAGAGAGCTTTTTCGTAATGCGCGATTGCGTCATCGACTCGCCCATCTTGGAACAACGTAGCGCCAAGATTGTTGTGCGCTTCCGAATCAGTGGGATTGATCGTTAACGCTGCTTCATAATGATCGATGGCATCGGAAAGGTCGCGCTTCTCAGCCAGCAACCGGGCAAGGTTATAGTGTGCTTCCGCATAACCCGGCCGTAGGTCGATCGCCTCGCGATAATGCATCATGGCGCGATCAGTTTCGCCGCGATCGCGAAGAGCGATTCCCAGGTTGTAATGCGCCATCCAGCAACCGGGATTCTTCGCGAGAATCCTCGTGTACAAAGTTATGACATCGTGGTAAACCGCACCTTGCCGCCACGTTAAGGCCCCGAGCAACAGCAATAGAACACTGCAGAGTCCCACCCGCAAAAATACAAGTCCTCGACCAAGCGACGCAGCTACAGCCAGCCGGCTGAAGCTTTCGGTCACGGCAGCGCCGGCCAACGCAAGCGGTCCCATGCTCGCGAGGTATTGGAAGTGATCGCTCACAAACGAATAGCGAAAAAAATAGACATCAAAAAACCCTAGGACCGGAAAAAGTGAGATCACATAGTATGCGGCGGCAAAGAATACAGCGCGACCCGCTTTTCCCGGTACAAACCACAAGAGGACCAAACCAACTGTTGCTCCCAGCAATGGCAGATAGGCGAGCCATTGCGACGAATGAATCTCCCATCGCGGATAGATGAAAATGAGCGGATCAGGCCAGGCTAGCTTCTCCAGGTAAAACCACGTCGCTCGTCCTGCGATGATCAGACGCTCTGACCAGCTCTGCGCCCACTCTGGACCAACAGCGGATGCGTGAAATTTCTGTTCCCAAATTGTCCACGCACTCGCGATGGCTGAGATCGACAGAAATGGAGCGAGGGGTACTGCATCTCTCCATCCGATCCGCCCTCGCCGCCACCAGAGGCACAGCGCAAGCACGACGGGCAACATGACCACGGAAGGTTTGCTTAACGTCGCCAACCCGAAGCAGAAAAGGGAAAGAGCCAATAACACCAAGGAGCGGCGGTCTCCAGCCGGCCGCTGGAGCGGTATCGAAACCGTCGCTCGCTGGTCTCGCGGTTCCTCTTCCCACTTCAAAAAGAAGAAAATGGATAACAGATAAAACAGGCAGGACTGGGTGTTCTTTAGCTCAGTCACCCAAGCGACTGATTGCGCCATTACGGGGTGCAAGGCCCATAGTGCCGCGCCCAACCATGCGCCCCGGACCCCGAGTTTTTTAAGAACGCGCCAAAGCAATATCGCCGATCCCGCGTGGAGCAACGTGTTTAGCATGTGATACGGAAAGGGATGCAAGCCGACGAACTTGTGCAGCGCCCAGAAGGTCGTCAGCACGAGCGGATAATAGACTGCTCGCGTGCTGGTCCATATTTCCTTCAGCCCAAGCGGGCCGACTACGCACGGATTCTGAGTCAGATGCGATTCATCGTCCCAAACAAATCCGGCATGGAACACTGGGATGTACGCGATAAAAACAAACGCGATAAGAAGTAGCCCCAAAAACCAATCTGCCTCCCAGAATGGTGATCGGCCCGGCCGCGACACAAAGCTTCGTCCGCCAAACACGCTAGATACGATTTAAATTTGATACGAATTTCACGATTCCCACGAATTGATCGGAACGAAGCTCGTGATGGTTCGTGTAGTTCGTGTCACCGAAGCTCGGCGCCGCTCTCTTTGGCGATGCGCAAGTTCTCCTCGGCCTCCGGAAAGTCCGGATGGAGACGTAACGCTTCTTTGAATTGCGAGACCGCCTGCGCGACGTCGCCTTCGCGCATGAAAACCTTACCCAGATAGTTATGTGGTTGAGCAAGTTTTGGGTTGAGGTTGGAAGCTTTCTGAAAATGCTCCTTTGCTTCAGCCAGGTCGCCCTTTTCAAAAAGCAAACTTCCGAGATCAATATGAGCATCGACCAAACGGGGATCGATTTGCAGCGCCTGTCGGTACTGCGCAACTGCTTCGTCGCGTCTGCCGTGTTTCTCCAGGAAGGCGCCGTAGCTGTAATGCGCTTGCGCGGATTTGGGGGCCAGGCGAATGGAGGCTTCGGATTCGGCAGCCGCTTGCTCGTCGCGGCCAAGTTGCTCCAAGACATAAGCATAACCCGAATGATACTCGGCATTGTTGGGATCGATTCGCAACGCGTGTTCAAAATGCGTTTGCGCCTCGTCGAGATTTCCTTTCTCCATTAGCAGCGCCGCCAGATTAACATGCGTTTTTGCTGACCCCGGATTCAAACGCAGTGCTGCAGAAAATTGCCCGGCTGCTTCATCGGTCCGTCCAGCCTCTTGCAAAGCCGTCGCGTAATTGGAATGAGCCCGCACACTGGACGGAAGATCAGCAACGATCGCGGCGAGACGCTCAACCTTACCCTGGGCGGAGTGCACCTCGGTAAACCAAAGCGCTGCAAGAGGGATGATAAAGACCGCTACCCATTTCGCGCCGTGCAGCGCCCAACTCGGCAGAAGAGAATTTGTTGAAACATCAACCCTGCCCCCACTGATGCCGAGAGATTGTCGCGTGGATTTCTCGCGGACTTTCCATATGAAACCGTCGTAATAAAAATGGAGCAGTGCCGACGCCGTCACCACCCCGGTGAGAATACGTTTAACGGCGTCGATGCCGACATATGACTTGGACAAGCTCAGCCCACCATACGCGAGCACCAAGCCAACATAGACGCCAACGAGTGCGCCACTGCGCCGAAACACGAAACGCATAAACCCGCCGATCGAGCTGTCGCTCTCGACGCGTTTACGATTATAGATCCAGACAAGCGAGAGGTACTGCACATCGTGGAACACTTCGAATAATGCGATGCCAACGAGAACGCTGGCTACAATGTTGTTGCAATACCACCAAAAGGAAATGCTCGTGGCAAGAAGCACGAGCTTTACCGGACTTGGTCGCTTCCCCTGCATCCACATCCAGACGAAATTCACCAGGAACACGCCTGAAACGGCGCAGGCGAATGCCAGCAATCCTTGCTGCGCTGCTCGAAGAAGAGCAGGCTGAATAAAAGGTCCGCCCGCCGCATAATAGCTCTCCAAAGTGTCGGTCATCCGCTGGGGCGAAAGAAGGACTGCCGTTGCAAACCAGATCCCGCACAATGCAAAATCAAGACGACGAGTGAACTCAGCGAAGGAGCCGACCTTCGCATCGTAGATGCGGCAAAACCCGTATGTTTGCATCATTCCATGCCAAACGCCCCACACAAACGCAACCAGCACAATGCCCTTCAGGTCCCACAGAGAAAACGCCGCGCAAACCACCACGAGGAAAATCGGCGCGCAAATGAATCGCCATCGGAAACGCTGAAATAAGACGCGGTCGCCGTAGGCGCGAATCATCCCCGGCAAGTGGTGCCCCATTGCGCCGAACGCCGCGACAAACAGATAAATGTCTTCGGCAGCCCAGAGGCCCTGTGCGGCTATGAAGATCGGTACCAGCAGCAGCGGCGTACAGACGTAGAGAATCAAGTCGCGCCAACTGTCCAGAATCCACAAATTAGACTTTCGTCCGACGGTAGGCACAGCCGGAACAGTTTGAGGACGTGAGAATGCAGAAACGTGCTGCATGCCTTTTAGCGGAACCAAGTCTTCCTCAAAGCGCGACGAAAATCAATCCTGAATCATTCTTCACCAACAAAAATGATGACACGAAGTTCTTTCTTTTGCTGCGATTCACGAGCGAATCGCGTCTTAGAGGTCCCCGGGAGACTCGACCGGTAGACTGAGACCAATCGCCGATTGATTACGATATTAGAGATGTCTCGACTTCGCTCGACATGACAGACCCTACTACGAAAAGCAAAACGGCCGGGCCCGTTAAGGACCCGGCCGCTGTGAATTTTTCCGGCTTACGCTTTAGAAGCGCTTCTTTAAGCCAACGTACCAGTAGCGGCCTTTGATGGTTGCGATCGATTCATCGTAGCCGTTCTCGAAACTGCCAGCCACAAACGATGGATCTTCGTCCAACACGTTCTGCATACCGAGCGTGATCGTGGTGTTGTTGAGCCACCATCTCCAGTTGTTGCAGCCGTACTCGGCTGTAGAGACTGGCACTACGTTTTTCTCCTTGCCGTCTTTCATCCGCACGTTCTTCCCACCATCCTTTGCAAAGCCAGGCACTTCAGCCGGCGCAGGAGGCGGCAAGTTGAACGTGTAGTTTAGGATCAGGTCGAGCGTGGTCCACGCGGCCACTTTGCGCGCGCGTATTTCGTTACCGTTCGGCGGCACGAGACTCGTGCCGCCAAGCGGGCCGCTTCTCGGCTCATTTAGCTTCGTCGATCCTGTCAGACTGGCATTGTCGTCCTCGTACTGGCCGATCCAGTGAACTACCGCACCGACATCAAGACCACCAGCCCACGTGTCCGCCGGGCCATCGTAGAAGATACTGAAGTTAGCTCGATGCCATGGCAGCGAACTGGTTAGAGCAAATCCTGGCGGCAGGAATTCGCCAGCGATGCCGACCCGCTTCACATTAGATGCAGCTTGAAACTCAGCTCGCGAGAGCCAAGTGCCGTTGACCGTTGTTGTGAACCTACCAAAATCTCCGCCGCCGAAGATCGTCGAATCCAGGATATAGATTGCCTCATAATCGAGGCCTTCGAAGATTGCACCGGAGAGGTTGTTGCTGGGATCGTTTATCAGCAGGACTGGCCCCGGCTCAGCCGGGTTGTCACCAGCACCACGGACTACTATCGCCCCGGTGCCTCCAACAACGGTTGACGCGCCGTTGTTGGGCGGGGGATTTTCCAGGATAATGGTTTGCGCGCCGATTGCTGTTACGATGTCGCGCATATCAATATGCCACCAATCGGCGCTTAACGTCAGGCCCTTAACCCACTTCGGGCTGTAAACAATTCCGTAGGTCCATTCGTAGGCGACTTCCGGATGCAGATTAGGGTTTCCTATAACCCGTTCTTCAATCTGCGGCTCGGTCTGAGTGGAAAACGGATCCGCTACGATTGGGAAGTTTTGCGAGGAAGCAGGGGTAAGCTCACCCAGTGTTGGGGCGTGAAACGCTTCGCTATAACTGCCACGCAACGTCACCGCACCGATATACTTGGGATCGAGCGGTTGCCAGCGCACGGAAACCTTCGGCTTTTGCGCGTTGTAACTGCTGTGCGAGGCGGGCACCTTTGGGAAAAGGCCAGAGGGTAGTATAGCAGAAGTGTTGTTGCTGTACCACTCCTCGCGCTCGGCAAAGTCCACCTCAAAGCTGTAGAAACCAGGGAAGTTCCACGTGGGGCTGGTGAATGGCACACGCACTTCCTCGTAGATTCCCCACACATCCCGGTTCACACGGAAGCTTTGCCCATCCACTGAACCAATGCTTTGAAACGTGGTGTTAAGCACGTCACGGTCGCGAGTGAATCTCGGCGCGTCGTACTCGCCGCCGATGGCAAATGAAACAGGCCCGGCGGGAAGGTTGAACAGGTCGCCGTTAAACGTTGCGTAATAGATAGGCAACTCGTACTCGCCGGAGTTATGCAGGGTAACATAAACTTGTTGCCTGGCCCGTGCCGTGTTGTGGGCGTGGAAATTCAGGAATGGATCGAACGCTGTGGCTGGGTTTGTATCCAGAAGCGCATCGCGTAATCCAGGCTGGCTGACTTCGCCTATGGACAAATCCTGCCCCTCGTTCCGGGAGTAACGGAAACCCATTTCCCAGTTCCACGTCTTGAAGTAATCGGCAATTTCTCCCATCTCACCCCTCAATCCGACATCGAACAGCTGGTCCCAGTAAGTGAACTTTTCACTTCGTGGACCGGTATCGTTAATACCGCGGAACCGAACGCCGGTAGTTACAGGGAGACCAGAGCCATCAGGAAAGAAATTCGGAATAGTCGCATCTGCAACGGTGAACGGATTAAACGGATTCGTGATTGGCACACTGATGCCGGTGGGACTAAAGAATGCATTGGTGCCTGGATTCTTAAATGGATCAGGCGTAAACGGCACAGCCGCCAGCGACGCATCGAAAAACGAGCGCGCATATTTGAAGTCGGCAAACACCGTCAGGTACTTGTCGCATATGTCGCGGGTGAACGAGCCGTAGTACACCTGGCGGTCTCCCGGAGGCAGCGCCGGCGTGAAAGCCGCGAAGTTAAAGAAGAAGTAGTCGCCACCGCCTTTATAGTCAGTGCCAAACTGGGGCACGACACCATTAAAGCCATTTGGATTCAAAATGCCAGGCGCACCGGGATAGGCATTTGGGTTAACCGCAAACGGGCTCCTATAGAATGGAGAAGTTCTCCGGTTCGGGGCTGAATGCGGCAGCGGGGTGTTCACACCGAACACCGGATTACCGCCGGGGCCGAAAAATAAACTTGGCAGCAAGCGGCTGCCAGCGACGCGGCCAGGAAAATTCCCGCTACGTGCATCAAATCCGCCAAAGGGAATAAAGAACCCGTTGGCGGAGATATCGCGGTCACGACTGAAAACTCCGCCGAGGCGTTGCCAGAAATCGGCAATAACAACAATGTCAGTCTTGTCATCACCGGTGCCGGCTTTCAGCCAAGCCTCCCATTCGCCCATTTCGTTGGAAGCTCCCAAATTTGTGTTCCCATAAGTCCCTCCGATTTCCAGCCCGCGGAATTTGTGGACCAGGAAGAAATTGACCACACCAGAGATGGCGTCGGAACCGTACACGGCCGAGGCGCCATCCTTGAGGATGTCGACGTGATCAACCATCGAAAAGGGTATCAGGTTAAT
>Ga0137403_10000197_pt1 | contig 67819 bp, 72 predicted proteins | sample CZOMad2_1_16fung_FD_122057 | JGI IMG/M metagenome (GOLD analysis project Ga0137403, IMG submission 122057) | Vadose zone soil fungal communities from Angelo Coast Range Reserve, California, USA - CZOMad2_1_16fungal (Hybrid Assembly) | ecosystem: Environmental > Terrestrial > Soil > Vadose zone...
CCGCGTGTGTGGACAGAAATCACCCGTCCGAAAAGGCCAGTACGTTTCAGAGATAGGGAAACGGCTAACGGCTACTTTTGCCTGATCGTCACAGGCTGCAGCAGTTTGAAGTCGAGCGGCGTCTCCGCGTTCAAGGTGATGTCGCGATTGCCGGTCAATCCGGCACCGCCGGTTCCAGCTGCGGCGCCGATCAACGCGCCGATGGCCGCGCCCTTGCCGCCTCCAGCAACCGCTCCGATGGCCGCGCCGCCAGCAGCGCCACCGCCCACCATGGCTGCGGTGCGCTTGCCTTTGCCTTTGCTGGACATGGTTGCACCGGAGGTCTGAATTTCATGATTCTTCCCGTTGACCTCGACGTTGGTGAGTGGCACGTCTGGGGCCGCCGTGGAACTCAGGGTGGCGAAGGACCGGCACGACACGAAACGGTGAGAATTGCGCAGGGCCAGGTACCGGAGCTGGTCGAAGTCCGCCTTGAAGAGCGGGGAATTTTTCGCGGCCGCCTTCTCGACGCAGAAACGGGCGGACCAATTCCCGGTGGCCAACTATACCTCGATGCTGGCCTCATCCTGACCGCAGATGCGGATGGTCGGTTCGAGGTTGGCGGCCTATTCCGCGGAAATCATGAATCATTCGTGGTTGCTCCGGGGCGGATGCGGATCCGAGTACTGTTCGATACGACTGCTCGCGAGGATACCGAGCTCGACGTTTCTGTCCCCCGAGGCGTCAAGATCGTCGGCCGTGTGACCGACATGGACGGCAATCCGAATCCGAAGGACGACACGGCGCCGTTCTGGTCGGCTTACGGCTACACGAACGACGGCTTCCGGAAGCCGGAGGTCGCGGCCGACGGGCGCTACATGGTCGGTCCGATTCCGATGACCTCGACGCTCGCGTCGCAGAAGGCGAGCAACATCGTCTCGCCGGGCTACATCCAGCTCTCGGGCACGTCGTTCGCGGCACCGATCGTGGCTGGAATCGCGGCGCAGATCATCGCCCGCAACCCGGCTTGGGGCCCGGACCAGATCAAGGGCGCGCTGATGGCGACGGCTCGGCCGACTCCGTCGGCGATCCCGGGCTCGCTCGGCCTCGGCGAGGTGAACGCGGTCAGATCCGTGACGGCGACCAACGCTCCGAACCCGAACAAGGCGCTGGACCAGTTCCTGACCGCAGATCCTGCGGGCGGCAGCGTCCCGGTTTTCAACGCGGTCAGCTGGTCGGACACCGCCAAGGCGAGCGTTTCGTGGGACGCAGTCTCTTGGAGCGACGTCTCCTGGGGCGACTCCGCGCTCGCGGCCGTTTCCTGGGCCGACATCTCCTGGAGCGACGTCAGCTGGGCCGACAGCCTCAGCTCGGCGGACGTTTCGTGGGCTGACATTTCGTGGAGCGACTCCTCCTACGAAGACGCAGCCGAAGGAGACGGGGCGGGCAACACCGCCGACTCCTTCGCCGACCCGAGCGACCTCGCGGCCGCGGCGGACGATCCTGATCTGCAGCTGCCCGCCGTTCTCGTCTCGCCCGATTCGATGGCGACGACGACCACGTCGCTCCCCTAGCGGAGCACTTCCTCGCTTGCCATCAAGAGCCCGGGGCCTCACCGCCCCGGGCTCTCCTCTCTACGCCGCTTCCCAGTACTGGCGCACGAAGCCGCGCCGGGCGACGATGTCCCGCAGCGCGAGCATCGCCGTGTACGTCGGGAGCGCAATCAGCTCGTCCCCCGCGGGCGTCAGCTCGAGCGCGCGATCGAGCGCGGCTTCGAGCTCCGGCACGACCTCGATCGCCTGCTCGTCGAAGCCGCCGTACTTAAAGCGAAGCGCGAGCTCGGCGGCCCGGTCGCCGGTGGCCACGAGCCGCTCGAGCGCGGGGAGGAGGGGCTCGAAGTCGACGTCCCAGATCCAGGACACGTCCTTCCCGTCAGCCGTCGCGTCGTTGAGCGCGACGAGGACCAGTGTCGGCGGCTCGCCCGCGAGCAGCGTCCGGATCGCCTCGTTCGCGCCGGCCGGGTTCTTGATCAGCAGCACGAGCAGCGACTTGCCGTCCAGCTCGATCCGCTCGAAGCGGCCGAAGGCGGCGTGGAATGCCTCCAGCCCGCGATGGATCTCGTCGAGCGAGGCACCCAGCGCCCGCGCGAGCGAGGCCGCACCGAGCGCGTTGTAGACGTTGTAGAGCCCGGGGACGCGGAGCTGGACGCGCCGCGATCCGTCGGGGGTGACCAGGTCGAACGAGACGCGCTCGATCCCGCCGAGCTCGATCTCGCGGGCGACGACGTCGAGCGGAGGGCGGGCATGGCCGCAGGCCGGGCAGCGGTAGTCGCCGAGGTGGCCGATGTACGCCGCCGCGTACTCGTAGGCCGTGCCGCAGCGGATGCACCACTTTGAATCCGCGGCATGCTGGAGGGCGGGGTGAGCCTGACGCGGATCGTCGACCCCGAACACGGTCCGTGTCCCCGGCCCGCGCTCCCGGCCCAGGTCTCCGACCTGGGGATCGTCGCCGTTGACGACGAGCGCCGAATCGGTAGGCAGCTCCTGCACAGCCGCCCGCCAGCGGCCGGCCACGAGCTCGAGCTCGCCGTAGCGATCGAGCTGGTCGCGGAACAGGTTGCCAAGGCAGACCGCCCGCGGCCGGAGCCGCCGAGCCACCTCGGGCAGCGCCGCCTCGTCGACCTCGAAGAGGCCGAGCTCCGCGTCTCGGGCGGCGAGGAGGGTCGACGCAACCCCGGAGACGAGGTTCGCACCGGAGCTGTTGTGTGCGAGCCTCAACTTCCCTCTCAGAATTCCCGCGGCCATCGCCGCTGTCGTCGTCTTGCCGTTCGTCGCCGAGACGAGCGCGGAGCCGAGCGGAAGCCGGCGGGCGAGCTCATCGACCGCCGACGGATCGAGCTTCCAGAGCAGCTTCCCGGGCACGGTCGTGCCGCCACCGGTGCCGGCAAGCCGCGAGAGGCCCCCTGTGGCGCGGGCCAAGAGGATCTCCAACCGCAGAGGAAAGCGGGTTCGCAAGGCCCGGAGACGCTATCTGAGCGCGGTGCCCGTTGACCGAAGACCACGAATTCGCGCCCCTCCCTCAATCGGGGGATCTTCCTGCTGTCCCGAAAAAGGGGGATGTCCCCCAGTTGGGCGCCCCGTAGCTTGCCTTGTAGTGGACGAACTGCGGCGTAGTCGTGCGAGGCACGCCGGCCTCTGTAATCGCGGCACCGCCCGAGGGCGGAAAGGAGACGGCAAGGCATGAGCGCTGAGCGGCATTCGCTTGGTGGGTCTTCTCAGGACGACCCGCGCAGCGTGCGGTCGATCGACCCGACCGAGGAATCGCGCAGGCCGTCGAAGAGCTCGTGCGCTTCGCCGGCGCGACCCTTCATCCTGGCTCGTCTCATCCCGGCCGGTCCTGAGGCGTCGCTTGCGACGCCGGCTGAGAGGGCGCGCGATTCACTCGCGCGACCGTTTATCCCGGCTGGTCCCTCGACAGCGTTGGGGATGCCGCCGACGTTTCCTCGGAGAGCGGTCTAGTGAGCGCCGTTCCCGGAAGCATTGTCCTCCCCGAGGTGCCGGGCACGATCGACGAGCACGGCGCCGACAAGAAGCCTCCGATCCGGGCGACGATCTACTTCTTCGTCATCGGCGTCGTCGCGGCCGCCGCCACGGTTCCGCTGCTGCCACACCTGAAAGCCGGCACGCACAGCTGGGCGACGTTCATCATCCTCGGCTCGGCTGCCGCGGTGGCGCAGCTCTTCGTCGTGCGGACGCCGCGGAATCAGTCGTACCACACGACTGTCGTCTTCCTGATCCCAGCGGTGATGCTGCTCCCGCCGGAGCTGGTCGCACTGATCGGGGTGATCCAGCACGTTCCGGAATGGCTGAAGAACCGGAACGCTTGGTACAGCCAGACCTTCAACATCTGTAACTGGACGATTTCACTGCTTGCCGCCTGGGCGGCCTTCCACGCAACGGCCGGCGCCGACCACCTGCTCCCGAACCACGACCTTCGCCTCGCGCTCGCCGGGATGGCAGCGGCGGCGGTCTGTGTGGCCGTCAATCACATCCTGCTTGCGCCGATGCTGCACTTCTTCTACAGCCACTCGTTCAGGGAGCTCGGCATCTTCTCGTTCGAGAGCCTCTCAACCGACCTCGTGCTCGCTGCCCTCGGCGTCGGGATCGGCACCTTCTGGGATCTCAACCCATGGCTGCTGCCCTTCGCGGTCGCGCCGCTGCTGCTGATCCACCGCTCGCTGAGCGTCCCACAGCTGCAGGAGGAGGCGCGCGTCGACCCCAAGACCGGCCTCTTCAACGCCCGTTACTTCGCGGCGACGCTGGCGGAGGAGCTTGCGCGCTCGCAGCGGTTCGAGCGGCCGATGACGCTGATCATGGCTGACCTCGACCTCCTCCGCGACATCAACAACACCTACGGCCACCTCGCCGGCGACGCCGTGCTCAAGGGAATCGCCGAGACCTTCCGGACACAGTTGCGCCACTACGACGTGCCTGCCCGCTTCGGCGGTGAGGAGTTCGCGATCCTCCTGCCCGAGACGCCGCCGGAACAGGCCTTCGAGATCGCGGAACGGATCCGGCGCGCAGTCGCCGCCTCGTCGATCGACGTTGAGACCTCGAGCGAGCCGATTCGCGCGACCGTCTCGATCGGTGTCGCCGCCTTCCCACGCGACGGCGCCGACGCGAACGAGTTGATCCATCAGGCCGACCTCGCCGTCTACAGGGCCAAGCTGCAGGGCCGGAACCGCGTCCTGGACGCAAGCTCGGAGCCGCTCGTGGTGCCAGAGACACGCTCGACCCCACTCGTCGCCGTTCCCGACGATGGCGAGCACCGCACGCCGCTGCCGGGTTCGATCGAGGCGCACCCCGCGGAGGAGCGTCGCCATCCCCGGCCACATGCCGTCCACGGCCCGACCTTCTTCTCGCTCTCGAAGCGCCTCGCCACGGTCGTCGGTCTGGTCGGCCTGGTCGGCAGTGCGGCCGGCGTCGCCGGCCTCGTCTTCGGCACCAGTCACGACGTGAGCGGACTGATCGCGATCATCGCCCTCGTCGGAGCGGGTCAAGCCCTCGCGCTCGAGCTCGATCTCGGATCGATCTCCGTCAGCGCGGTGGGGGCGATCGCCGGTGCGGCCCTCTTTGGCCCTCGGGCGGCGCTCGCGCTGGCGCTCACGACGGCGGCGGTCGAGTGGAGCGCTCGGCGGCAGTCGCTGCACCATGTCCTCTTCAACATCGGCGCCCTGTCGCTCGCTTCGCTGGCGGCCGTGGGGGCGTTCTCACTGCACCACCTCGACGTCCAGGGAGACCCCGGCCGCATCCTGACGATCGTCGCCGGCGTAGCCGCGGGTTTCGCCTACTTCGGGGTCAACATGGGTCTCGTCAGCCTCGCCACGGCCGTCGAGGGCCACGAGCGCTGGTCGCGTGCGTTTCAGGAGCGCTTCGCCTGGCTCGTCCCTCACTACCTCGTCTACGGCTTCATAGCCGGCGTCATCTTCCTCGGCTACGAGTCAGCGCATCTCTGGGCGTTCGCCGTCTTCGCGGTGCCGCTGTTCCTGATGCGGAAGACCCAGGAGGCCTACCTCAGGCACACCCAGAAGAGCGCGCAGAAGCTACGTGAGGCCGCCGAGACGATTCAGACCCAGAACGTTTCCCTGGAGCAGGCAAACCGGCTGCTCAAGGAGCGCTCGACCGCCGCGATGGAGTCGCTGTCGGCGACCGTCGATGCCCGCGACGCCTACACGGCCGGTCACTCGCGCCGCGTCCAGCAGCTCGCGCTGGCGATCGGCCGCGAGCTCGGTCTCTCGCAGGCGGAGCTCGACCTGCTCGGGCATGCCGCGCTCTTCCACGACATTGGCAAGCTGGCAATTCCAGACGCGATCTTGCTGAAGCCGGCCAGCCTGACCGACTCCGAGTGGACGCTGATGCAGAAGCACGCGGACGAGGGCGCACGCATCATCGACCGGCTCGGCTTCCTGAACGACGCCGTCCCGGCAATCCGCCACCACCACGAGCGCTTCGACGGCGCGGGGTATCCCGATCGGCTCAGGGGCGAGGAGATCCCGCTCGGTGCCCGGATCATCCATGTGGCCGACGCGCTCGACTCGATGCTGACGACGCGCAACTACAGAGCAGCCAGGCCGGTGAGGGAAGCCCTCGAAGAACTCCGGCAGGCGGCAGGCAGCCAGTTCTGCCCGCGGTGTGTCGCGGCGCTCGAGCGGATCCTGCCGGTCGAGGCGAGCCAGACCGCACCGGAACGCGAAGCCGCCGTCGCGCTGTAACCGCCTCTCGCTGGGAAAGTTCAGCGAAAGAGGCGCGTACTTGCAGATGCGCGCAAATGCTCTATTCTGACTTGCAGCAATGCCCCGCAAGTCCGTCTACAGGGCGGTCGCGGACATCGACCGCGAGGCGCTGGCCGAGTTCCAGGCCGGGATCCGCAAGCGCTACACCGACGAGCAGATCCTCGCCGAGCTGAAGCAATCCGCAGAGCGGCTGGGGCGCTCGCCGACGATGCGGGAGTTCGCGGCCGACTCGAAGACGACCGTGCATCCACAGACGGTGATCGAGCACTTCGGCAGCTGGAACCGTGCCAAGCGCAAGGCCGGGCTCGTGCCGCGCCGCTTCGCCACGCGCGAGGAGCTGCTCGCCCTGCTCCAGGAGCTGGGGAAGGAGCTCGGGCGTGTGCCGACGGCGCGAGACATCGACGAGCATCGCGGCAAGCTGCCTTCGAAGTCGCTCTATTGGCATACCTTCGGCTCGCTCACGAACGCGCTGCGCGAGGCGGGCTTCGATGTGCCGGTGGGAGAGGAGCGGCTGGAGCGGGCGCTCGACCAGGCAGTCAGCCTCTCGAAGAAGCTCGGCCGTCTGCCGAAGTTCGCGGACTGGACCGCGGCGCGCAAGGCCGACGACGCCATGCTCACCGAGTGGCAGATCTATCGGATGTTCGACGCCAGGCGCGGGGCCTGGTCGACGTTCCAGTTCCTTGTGCGGGAGCGGCTACGCGAGGCCGACGTCGACGTGGCCGCCGACGGGACGATCAGCTAGCGCCTTAGTGTGCCGCCGCGGCCAGTACCGCGAGCCGCTTCAGACAGAGCGCAGCTTCCCTCGGAGCACGCACGGCCGGGAGTGGTGCATCCTCGAAGCGCCGGTCGGGGTTGAATCGCGTTCGACTCGTCTCACGACCGAGCTCGAGCTGGACGAGGGTGCCTTCCTCGAGCTCGTCCATCTCCAGCTTCACGCCGAGGAAGCGCTCCACGACCTCGAGCCCGAGCTTCGTCGAGGCGAAGAACACGCCGTCGTCGCCGGCGCCAAGCCAGACCGGGCGGCCGACGCCGCGCGCGACAGAGATCGAGTTCTCGCGCCGCTCGTCGATCCAGGCGGTCGCCATCGAGCCGCGGAGAGCCCCGAGCGCCTCGGCGGCGCCCTCGGAGTGGGCGGCGACGGCGAAGATCGCCTCGGAGTCGACCGTCATTCCGGGCTCTCGCCGCGCACAGTCGTGATCGGCGAGCAACTCGTCGTCGTTGAGAATGACCCCGTTGTGGATGCCAATGACCGCGCCGTGGCGGATCGGGTGATTGTTTGCCGCGACGGTCGGATGGCCCTTCGTGTAGTCCCGGACATGGACCAGGAGTTCGGTCGCACTCTGCGGAACGGTGATCTCGTCGAGCAGCGCGCTCGCGCCCGAACGCTGCTTGTGCACCGACACGCCCTCGCCGGGTGTGCGGTGGGCGTAACCGACGGCGTCGGCGCCGCGCTCGGCGATTCCCGCCAGGAGAGCCTGAGCCGCGAGCGTCCGCTCGAGCGGGCTCGAGGCAGTGAGGCTATATCCGGCGATTCCGCACATATCAATGAGTGTAGGACCCCAAACGGACGATCTTCCTAGCCAGACGGACGGTCTTCCCTAAGCCTTTGACGCGGGCTTGATGCACGAGTTAGTCATGACTTTGCGCGTCGGTTACAAACGCAAAACCTCGCTCCCTCGGTCGGGGGGTTGACAAGATCAAGACGCTTCTCCGCGAGGCCGATAGCTCAAACACGATGGAGCAGCGGCCGCTTCCAGATTCGCTCCCCGAGCCGGTCCTCGAGCCAAAGCTGGAGCTCGTACAGGACGCCGCCGACGTCGACGAAGACGACGTCAAAGAGGCCGCGGCTCCAACTCAGGATCCACTCAAGCTGTACGTCCGCCAGATCGGCGACGGCCGGCTGCTGACACCGCCGGAGGAGCGCGAGCTCGCGCGGCGCAAGGACGAGGGCGACGAAGATGCGAAGCGCAAGCTGATCGAGCACAACCTCCGCCTAGTGATGTCGATCACGCGGAACTACACCAAGGCCGGCGTCCCGCTCCTCGACCTGATTCAGGAGGGCAATCTCGGCCTGATCCGGGCCGTCGAGAAGTTCGACTGGACGATGGGCTACAAGCTTTCGACGTACGCGACCTGGTGGATCAGGCAGGCGATCACTCGCGCGCTTGCCGACCAGGGCCGCACGATCCGGCTGCCCGTCCACGTGGCCGAGCAGGTTCGCAAGGTGATGCGCGCACGCCGTGTGCTCGCGCAGAAGCTGAACCGCGAGCCGGTGGTCGACGAGATCGCCACGGAGGCCGGGCTGACGCCGGAGCGCGTCAGCGAGCTGCTCGACCTCGTCGAGGACCCGGTCAGCCTCGAGACGCCCGTCGGCGACGGCGAGAGTTTGTACGGCGACCTGATCGAGGACACGAAGCTCGATCGACCCGATGTGACGACGGCGGACAATCTCCGCGCGGTCGAGCTCGGCGACGCGCTCGATGTCTTGAATCCGCGGATGCGGCTCGTCCTGGCCCGGCGCTTCGGGCTCGACGGCGAGGTTCCGCAGACGCTGGAAGAGGTCGGCGCCTCGCTCGGCATCACGCGCGAGCGCGTCCGCCAGCTCGAGTCACGGGCTCTGCGCGAGCTGCGCACCGTCGCTCCGGCACTCCAGCTGTATCTACGGGCCGAGTAGCTACGGTGGCGGGGTGGAGCCCCGCTTCGTCGATATCCACTCTCACGTCGTCCCTTCGGGTGATGACGGCGTCCAGAACGTGTCCGAGGGACTGGCACTCGCACGCGACGCGTTCGAGCACGGGACCGGGCTGCTCTACGCAACGCCGCACGTCTCGCCGGCGTTGCCGCTGACCGAGGAACGCGAGCGCCGGATCCGCAAGGCTTTCGCCGAGCTCCGCGAGCGGGCGCCGCTCGAGCTTCGCCTCGGCTTTGAGCTGACACCGATGCGTGCCTTCCTGGACGAGGACCCGCGGCGATACGTCCTGGAGCAGGTCGAGTACGTGCTGGTCGAGATCCCGTTCGTCGGCGCGGCCGACGTCTTCATCGATGTCGGCGAGTGGATCGAGCGTGCCGGGCTGACGCCGGTCGTCGCCCACCCCGAGCGGACAGAGGCGGTCCTCCGGAACCCCGGCCTGGCCGACGAGCTGGCGGGGCGGGGCTGGCCGCTGCAGGTCAACGCGAGCAGCCTCCTGGGCCGCCACAGCCCGGAGATGGAGCGCGAGGGCTGGCGCCTGGTCGACGACGGGCTAGCGGCGCTCGTCGCCTCCGACGGCCACCGGGCGACGCGCCCGATGCTGCTGGACGGTGCCTACGAGCTCACACGCGGGCGCGTGGGGGAGGAGCGGGCCTCCCGCCTGTTCGACGGCTCTGCGCTGGGCCTCGCCGTAGGGACTGTCCCCGAACGGGGACTGTCCCTGTGACGGCTCAGAGTGAGTCCAAGCGTTCTTAAGGGACTGTCCCCGAACGGGGACTGTCCCTGTGACCGCTCTAAGTGACTCCAGGCGTTTTAAGGGACAGTCCCCCTGCGGGGGACAGCCCCTGCGCGCTACCGAAGCGCTAGGGCTGAGCGTAGGGACTGTCCCCCGAACGGGGACTGTCCCTGTGACGGCCCAGGGTGAGTCCAAGCGTTTTAAGGGACAGTCCCCCTGCGGGGGACAGTCCCTCCCTACAGCGTTACTGACTCCATCTCCCGTAGCTTCGCCAGGCGCTTGAGCGCCTCGGTCTCGATCTGACGGACGCGTTCGCGCGTCAGGCCGAGCCGGCGGCCGATGTCCTCGAGCGTCTTCGGCTCTGAATCGGCGAGCCCGTAGCGGAGGATGATCACGTGGCGCTCGCGCTCGGAGAGCGCCGCCAGCGCCTGTGCAAGCGCCTCGCTGCGTAGCGAGTCTTCGACCGTCTCCTCGGGCAGCGGGTCGTCGTTGGCGACGAAGTCGCCGAAGACGGCGTCCTCCTGCTCGCCGACCGGCTGGTCGAGGCTGGTCGAGGCGCGAGCGGCCGCCTTCACCTCGTGCGCCTGGGCGACCGGCAGGTTGGCCTCCTCGGCGATCTCCTCGAGGGTCGGCTCCCGGCCGAGCTGCGTCCAGAGCGTCCGCTCGGCGCGATTCAGCTTCTGCATCCGCTCGACGATGTGCACGGGCATCCGGATCGTCCGCGCCTTGTCGGCCAGCGCACGGGCGACGGCCTGCCGGATCCACCAGGTCGCGTAGGTCGAGAACTTGTACCCCCGGCGCCAGTCGAACTTCTCGACGGCACGGATCAGTCCGAGGGTGCCTTCCTGGATCAGGTCGAGGAACGGAAGCCCCTGGTTGCGGTAGTTCTTCGCGATCGAGACGACGAGGCGCAGGTTCGACTGGATCATCGTCTGCTTCGCGTCCATGTCGCCGCGCTCGATGCGCTTGGCGAGCTCGACCTCCTGCGCGGCGTTCAGCAGCGGATGGCGTCCAGCCTCGCGCAAGAAGAGCTGCAGCGCGTCGGTCGTCGTCTCCTGCGCGACGGCCGGCGGCGGAGGCGGTGGCGGGGGCGCTGCCTCTTTCGTCTCGTCGATCACCTCGATCCCGCGCTGGTCGAGCTCGCGGTAGACCGCATCGGTCTCGAGCAGTCCGAGCTCGTGCGGCTCGAGAACCTCCGCGAGCTCCGCGTGCCGAACCGAACCGGATTGCTCAGCAGCCTCGAGCAACTGCTGAAACTCCTGGTTTGCCCAGAGCGAGTCCAGCTCGACTGTCGTCATACCCGACCCTCGATGGTTCCACGAGAAGCGGTTGTCCAAACCAAAAGCCGGCGCACGGTAATCAGTGTTATGTCAAGTCGGAATCTGGACATTCCACACAGGCCTCCCCTGGGCTAGACGAGAAAGTAAAGGGTGCAGGCGAGGCCTGCAGCCAGACAGTAAGCAGCGAAGGGTGTCAACCTATTCGTTTCGAAGAAGCGCATCAAGAAGCGGACGGATAAATATGCGGTGACGGCGGCGCAGAGTGCGCCCACCAGTGCGGGCCCGCGCACTCCGTTTCCTTGCGAACCGAAGAGCTCCGGGAGCTTGAGAGCGGCGGCGGCGCCGATGATCGGGGTTGCGAGCAGAAAGGCGTATCGGGCCGCATCCTCGTTGGAGAGCCCGACGAGGAGGCCTGCGCCCATCGTCACCCCCGAGCGCGAAATGCCGGGCACGAGCGCCGCGGCCTGGATCGTCCCCACCCCGCCCGCGTCGCGCCAGCTGATGCGCCTGGCGATCCGGTCGTCCGGGTCGCCTTCCTCGGCCTGAGGAGCGCGCCGGCGAAGCGCCTCGGCCGCGAACAGGAGCAGGCCGTTGATCATCAGGAAGAAAGCAGCCGACTGCGCCGAGGCGAAGACCGATCGCAGCTTGTGCTCGAGCAGCAGCCCCAGGAGCCCGGCCGGGATGGTGCCGACGACGAGCAGCCAGCCGAGCTTGGCATCGGTGTCGTCCGGGGCGATCTCTCGGTCGCGAAGGCTCCGCCCCAGGCCGCGCAAGATCCGAAGCCAGTCGCGCCAGAAGAATCCGAGCAGGACGAGCGCCGTCGCCAGGTGCGTCGCGACGAGGAAGGTGATGAAGTAGGAGTCGTTCTGGTGGATGTTCCAGCCGAGCAGCTGCGGCAGGATGACGCTGTGGCCGAGGCTCGAGATCGGGAACAGCTCGCTGAAGCCCTGGAGCAAGCCGAGTACGATCGCCTGCCAGTAGGAGATCGGCAACGGTCAGCGCTACTAGGCGGCGGCGCTTCGGGGTCGCGGGCCCGCGGAACGGAACCAGGCAAACACGAGGCACGCCAGCCCGAGCAGGAACGAGGCGATTCCGTGCTTGACGTGGTGGTGGTTCGACCCCGCTTCGTGGCCCGGAAGCCACGAAGGCAACGACTTGGCCGGCTCCGCCCAGTAGACGACCGCGAGCGCGATCAGCGCGAGGCCGACGAGGACGGCGAGCCAGACAAGAAGACGGCCACGCTCCACGACCGCGCAGCTTACGGACTCTGTCCGGCGGTCGCAGAGACATCTGAATGCAATGCGGCCCGGCTGAGGCATCGCTTGCGATGCCGACTTGGAGGTCGTGGCGGCTTTGCCGCCGCGACCGTTTCGACCCGGCACCGCAGCGCCGCCGCCGGTCCAATACGAAACGGCGACCCTAGGGTCGCCGTTTCGTTCGCCGAGTCGATTTCGCTTTCGTCCACCGGCTCCGCTGACCTTCGGCTTCCGCCTACTGCCTTCGCTTCCGGCTTCGACCTACTTGCGCTCCGTGCTCGGCGCAAACGGGAATCTAGGAGAGGTCAGGTCCTTCCGCAAGAGGTCCGAAAGACGAAAAGGGCGCAATTTGCAGAAATTCAATTTTCCACATTTCCACAGCACACCTTGCAGCTTGTGGAAATCGCTCCCCGCGTCCCGAACCCGCCTATCAAGACTGCACGATCGAAGCGACTGATCGAGCCCGGAACTTGTCTAGAGTCTCGCATATGCCGCACATGCCTCGCCCCCCTTCCGTCGACCACGGCGTGATCTCCCTCCTCTGGGCGATCGGCCTCGGTGCCTACATCTATTACGGCTCGCTGGCGGTCGGCGTCTCGGGCGGGACCGCGTTCATCTTCGCGGCCCTCGGCGCGTTCGCGATCTTCGTCTTCGTCCGCGTCTTCGGCGAGCAAACGCCGCCAAGACGCTACGCAGCTAGGCGCAGATCGCAACCGCGGACAAATCAGGATTAGCGGCCGCGCGAGTGAATCACGCGGCATCGCAAGCGACGCCGCGACAGGATTACCAGAGACTAGGCCGCTACGCGGCGAGAACCCATGCGGTGATCGCCCGCCAGGGCGATCAGCAAGAGGCGCGTCAGGTCAGGGCCGATCAGCCGATGGAGGCGATCCGTGGCCGGCAGATGCTCCTCGTCGTCGAGTGCCGAACAGTGGGCAATCAGGAGTCCCGGGCCTCGGGAGACGACGCGGTGATGAGCTGCGGCGCTCATGCCACGAATATCGCCCGCACACGGCCGCGCCTTCATCCCTAACCGGAGTGAACCGCCTGGTTACTCGGGTGGCGGTGCGTCAGCAGGCGGCGCCTCCCGTGTGGGCGCTGGGGCTGTCCTCTCCGCAACCGCTGGTCCGGGAGGAGCTTCGTCGGGCCGGCGTTGGACGATCGGCCCGGTGGTGTCGAACGTGTACCCGAAGACGAGGCCCAAGCCGAATACGAGCACACCGACGTAGTCCTTGAAGTCCCTGACGAATCCATCGATGCCGATGTCGTTCGACCAATTGCGAATGTGATTACGGCCGAGGCCGTGGTGGGGCTGGTGGAAGACCACGATCCAGAGGACGACGATCGCCACCGGAATGAACGCCCAGAGGAAGACGCTGATCGAGATCCGTGGCCACCCCCACTTTGTCCAGCCGCCGAGCAGCTGCGACAGCGCCATCACCAGGCCGGCGGCGGCAATCACTCCATTGGCCGCCCAGTAGTCGCCGTTCGAGCTCTGGCCGATCTGCGTGGCGAGCCAGATCAGGAATCCCGCGATCGCCGAGGCGATCAGCGTGACGGTTGCACGGGTCAGTCCGTACATCGAGGCACCACCTCCGCGGAGGCGGTTACCCGGTACCGACCGAAACTATTCGAGCATTAGGCGCCGGGCGTCGAACTGCGCCGAATAGAGCTCTGCAGCGAACTCCTCGGCGGCGTGAGCCGCATCCGTCGCGAAGACGTGCTCGACGACGCCGATCTCCGCGTCGTTGTGGAACGGCAAGTCGACGTGCGCCTCCGAGACGAGGTTGATCGACATCCGGCTACAGACAGGGCAGCGCACGGCGAGCCCGACCGCCCCGCCCTGCCCCGAGGGCGCGAGCAGGAAGAACGAGGACGGAAACACCGGCCGGGGTTGGTTCTCCGGGTAGCAGAAGAAGCTCCAGGGCCACTCCCCCGCTCGGATTCTCGTCGCAGCCAGGTCGGCGAGCTCCGCCTCGAGCTCCTCCAGGCGGGCGGTCATCAGGTTCAGAAACGAGTCGCCCGTCCCGAGCCCGAGCGGCGCCCAGTCGAGCTCCGCGTGGGTAACGAGTCCCGGATGCTCCTCCCCACACCCGCACTCGAAGTCGACCCGGAAGACCGCGGGATGCGCGGCACCAGGCAGGCGCTCCAGCCGGCGGAAGCGCGACAGGGCAACCCGCGTGTCGCCGTGCTCGGGACACGCGAACGTGTACCGGGTCGTCAGGCGGTCGTAGATCACTCCTTTGTAATCGGCCGGCCGGACGGGCCTTGTGAGTCTTAATACGTGATCAGCGAGTGAAAGTCGTATTTTTGCAGGCGTTCTCGCCCGTCGAGAAACGTCAGCTCGATGATGAACGCCACCCCGACGACCTCGGCGCCGAGGCTCTCCACGAGGCCTGCGATCGCCTCGACGGTGCCTCCGGTCGCGAGCACGTCGTCGTGGATCAGGACGCGGTCGCCCGACCGGATCGTCTCCGGGTGCAGCTCGAGCGTGTTCTCGCCGTACTCGAGCGCGTAGGTCGCGCCGATCGTCTCGGGCGGGAGCTTGCCGGGGCGTCGCGCCGGAACGAAGCCGCACCCGAGCTCCCGCGCGATCGCCGCGCCGAGGATGAAGCCGCGGGCCTCCGCGCCGAGGACGACGTCCGGTCGCCGCTCCTTCCCCCACTCCGCCAGCGCGTGGATGGTCTGGTCGAGTGCCTCGGGGTCGCGGAGTAGCGGCGTGATGTCGCGGAAGACGATGCCCTGCTCCGGCCAGTCCGGGACATCGCGTACCCGTTCCCTGAGGTCGATCGCCATCAGCGGTCCGCGAGCTGCTTCAGGTCACGCCAGAAAAGGAGTTGAGAGAGCTCCTGGGCGAGCTCGGCGAGGCTCTGGAGCTCGTCCAGCCCGGCCTGACGGCGGTCGGGGTTCCGCGAGCGAAGCGCAGGCGAGACGATCTGCTCCAGCAGCCCCGCTTCACGATCGGCGGCGGTCCGAAACGTCCGCAGGTGGCGCGCCGAAATGCCGTACCGCGCGAGCTTCGCGCACGTCGTCGCAACGTCGACGTCGCCCTCGCCGTAGAGCTTGGTGCCGTTGTCGTTCCTGGGCGCCAGGAGACCGAACTCCTCGAGCTCGCGGGCCAGCGAGGCCGTGATCCCGGCACGCTCGCACAGTTCCCCGATGTCGAGCTCGTCCTCGGCCGCGGACAGCCCGCTTCGTCGTCGCTTGGTGCCCTTCGCCACTCCCGGCGAGGACAGCTCCTCACGGATCACACGCAGCGGGAGAAACTCGTCGCGCTGGAGGCGCAGGATCGTCTCGAGCCGCTCGACGTCCTCCTCGCTGAAGAGCCGGTAGCCACCCTGAGTCCGTCGCGGCGCGAGCAGGCCCTGATCCTCCAGATAGCGGATCTTCGAGATCGAGATCTCGGGGAACTCCTCCTGGAGACGGCGCGTGACAGTGCCGATCGTCAGCAGGCGCTGGTCCGCCGACATTTTGGCGGGCGTGCTCATTTGCTGATGAAGCTCAGTCGGTATTTGCCGATCTGCACTTCGTCGCCGCTCTCGAGCCGGGTGGCCGCATCGATCCGCCGCCGGTTGACAAAGGTGCCGTTGAGGCTGCCGAGATCCTCGATCCGAAGCTCCCCGCCCGACTGCAAGACAACCGCATGCTTGCGCGAGACGGTGACGTCGTCGAGGAAGATGTCGTTGTCGGGAGACCGGCCGATCGTCGTTCGGTCACCTTGTGGGATGAAATGCTCGCCGGCTCGTCCGCCGCCTGAGCGGACGACGAGCGCCGGGCCTTCGGCAGCGATGTCATCGAGCGGACCCTCCTCGTCGGTGATCTCCTCAGGCGTGTAGGTCTGCGTCGTCTCGGCGCCGCCCTCGTCCTTGACGAGCAGCGCTCCGCACTTCGAGCAGTAGTTCGCGGACTCCGGGTTCTGGAAGCCGCACTCCGGGCAGTAGACGAAGCTCAAGAATCACCTTGGTCCGGCGGGGTCGCCTTGCCCGCCAGGATCGCCGTCAGCGACTCGACGTCGACGCTGTCGAGGACGCTCTGGCCACCTGTCTTCTGCAGCCGCGCGACGAGCTCGGCGCGCAGGATGTCGATCTTGCCGTGTAGGATCCGGCGCTGGTAGGAGATCTCCCGCTCCTGTTCCTTGAGCTGGTCGATCTCCTTCTTGAGGTCGTCGTCGGATAGCGATCCGAGATCAGGTAGAGGTTCCAAAAAGACGCCTTTCGGTCGAGGTGGACGGGATCAACGAAGTAAACCAACAGGCCGACGAAGGGTCAACCTGAACTTGAGGTTATCGGTAAACCGTACCGACGGTTCCCGACGACAGCCGACCAACAGCCTGGATTAGCGGCCGCCCGAGTGAATCGGGCGGCCTCTTCGGCGGCATCGCGAGCGCCCTTTCGGGGTTGGGGTTGGGTTGCGATTTAGGTTGTCGCCCGCTCCGTCTGCATGATCTCCTCAACCATGGTGTGCAACTCGGCCTCGAGGGCCTCCGAGTCCTCCTTGGTGTTCCCCTCGGCGTAGATGTGCACGAACGGTTCGTCGGGATCGGGCAGAACCTGGGCCCAGCCGCGTTTCTCGAAGACCTTGATCCCGTCGGTCAGATCGAGCTTCCGGTCGCGCAACCGCTCACTGAGGACGCGCATCACGAGCCCCTTCATCGCCCACGGGCACGGCAGCTGGCGGTGGACGAGCGTCGAGACCGGCAGCTCGCCGACGAGCTCCGAGAGCGGGCGGCTCGTCGGCGCGAGCAGCTCCAGCAGCTTGCACAGGCTCGCGACGGCGTCGTAGGCGGGCAGGAACTCCGGAAAGACGTAGCCGCCGCCGAGCGCGCCGGCGAAGACGACGCCGTCCTGGGCGGCGAACTGGGTCAGCTCGGCGACGCTCGCCGGGGTTCGGACGATCTCGAGCCCGGTTCCTTTCGCCATTTTGTCGACCTCGCTCGTGACAGTGACCGGGAAGGCGAGCTTGCCGCGCCGGCCGTTGGAGCCGAGCAGCCGGACCAGGAGCAGCAGCGTCTGCTCGACGGGGATCTCCCGGCCTCGCTCGTCGATCAGGAAGAGCCGCTCGGCGGCCCGGTCGAAGACGGCGCCGAGATCCGCACCGACCGCGGGAACGAGCCGCTTCGCCTGACCGATGGATTCCCTCAACGTCGACGAGCCGGCGGCGGCAGAGTCGGCAACAAAGGCGTGCGCGGCGATCGCCTCGGTACCGAGGGGTCCGAGCACGAGCGGCAGCACGTAGGAGGCGGCCGAGTAACCGTAGTCGACGACGATCCGGAAACCGCGCTCCCGAATCGCGGTACGGTCGAGCGTCGCCAGCAGGTCCTGCGCGTATGTCTCGCGCACGCGGGCCGGATAGCTGACGCTGCCGACGGCATTGTGGGCGGCGCGCCGAAACTCGAGGCGCGTGAAATCCTTCTCGATCTCTTTCTGCATCGACGAGGTCAGCTGGATGCCCGGATACTCGAAGAAGCTGATCTCGACGACCTCCGGATCCGTGTAGCTGATCCCGACGTGGAAGCCCGCGTCGAAGCTCTCCGTCTTCAGCAGGTGCCGGTTGACGGCGGCGGGCAGCACGCGCAGGTCGGCGACGTCGACGCCGGTCGAGTTGAGCCCGGCAATCATCGCCCGCTTGATCATCCGGCACCCGGGCGGTGCGTCGCGGCTGCAGACGACCCGGTCGCCGCGCTTCAGCGCGGTTCCCAGCGCAGCGGCGAGGCGAACCGCAACCTCGGGCGTGATGTCGACGTTGATCAGTCCGGAGACGCCCTCGCGGGTCCACAGGCGCGAGGCCGCGCGCGACTCGAAGATCAGGCTCTCCGTCACCTCGGAGCCGGTTTCGACGTGCTTGTACGGGTAGATCCGGACACCCGGATGGACGATGCTCTGGGCGCCCAGGGCCACTTCGTCGCCGATCGCGGCCCCCTCCTTGACGAGGACGTGCGTTCCGATGTCGCAGCTCCGGCCGATGATCGCGCCCTCGACCACCGCGCTGCGGCCGATGTAGGTCGAGGAGTCGATCACGCTCCGGCTCGTCCGCGCCTGCTCGCGGAGCGTCACGCTCGCGCCGAGGACCGAGTATGCCGCCACGGTCGCGCCGGGAGCGATCCGCGCGTAGTTGCCGACGAACGCGGGCGCCTCGATCTGCTCCAGGTCGTCGAGCTCGACCCCCTCCCCCAGCCAGACGTTCCCGCGCAGGCGGATGCCCGGGACGTTCAGGCTCACCGCCTCGTCGAGGGCGTCGAAGTTCGCCTGACGGAACTGGTCGAGGTTGCCGATGTCCTGCCAGTACTCGTCGAAGACGTAGCCGTAGAGCGGACGGCCCATCTCGAGCAGCAGAGGGAAGAGCTCCTTCGAGAAGTCGTAGGGCCGGTCGGTGGGCACGTGGCGCAACACCTCCGGCTCGAGCACGTAGATGCCGGTGTTGATCGTGTCGGAGAAGACCTGGCCCCAGGACGGCTTCTCCAGGAAGCGCTCGATCCGGCCCTCGTCGTCGGTGACGACGATCCCGAACTCGAGCGGGTTCTCGACCGACTTGAGCCCGATCGTGACCGCGGCTTCCTTCTCGCGGTGGAAGTCGACGATCTTCTGCAGGTTCACATCCGTGAGCGCATCGCCGGAGATGACGACGAAGGTGTCGTCGAGCTTCCCGCTCGCCAGCCGGACGGAGCCGGCGGTGCCGAGCGGCGACTCCTCGACGGAGTACTCGATGTTGACGCCGAGCGACTCCCCGTCGCCGAAGTAGCTGCGGATGGCCTGCGGCAGGAAGGCGACTGTGACGATCACGTCCTCCATTCCGTGGCCGCGCAGAAGCTCGACGATGTGCTCCATGCAGGGCTTGCCGACGACCGGAACCATCGGCTTCGGCTGGTTCGACGTCAGTGGGCGAAGGCGCGTGCCCTCGCCGCCGGCCATGACGACCGCTTTCACGCTTCCACGACCTCTCGCTTTGCCTTCGCAAGGTAGCCGACGAGGGAGAGCGCGGCCAGCGCGAAGCCGGCCCAGAAGAGCCAGCGCGGCCAGTCGGTTCCCTGGCTCGTGACCATGATGAACGCGAGCGAGGCGTAGAGCAGCCAGGTCGCCGCCTTGCCGGCAAAGTTGACCGCAAGCTCGTACCCCCGTCCCACGACCAGCTTGTACCCGGCGATCAGCGCCAAATCACGCGCGGGGATCGCGAGCGCCACCCAGGGAAGGCGGCCCGCGTGCCAGAGCAAGATGACGGCGGCGTCGATCATCAGGCGGTCGGCGAGCGGATCGGCGATCTTGCCGAACTCGGACTCGACGTGCCAGCGGCGCGCGAGCCACCCGTCGATCTGGTCGGTGACGCCGGCGACGCCGAAGACGATCGCGGCAGGCCAGCTGTGGCCGCCGTCGGAGACGAGGACCAACACGACGAAGATCGGGATCAGGATCAGGCGGCCGATCGTGAGGAGGTTCGGAATCGCTGCCAGCGGGGCTGGCACAGCGCGAGCGGCCATGGTGAAAGGATACGGAGGTGGCCGAGCGGCTCACGCTCCCGGGGTTCGTGAACGCCCATAGCCACGGGTTCCAACGGGCCTTGCGCGGCAGGACCGAGGGCGGCGATTTCTGGGCCTGGCGCGAGTCCATGCTGGACGTGGCTGGGGGTCTGACCCCGGGCCAGGTCCGCGAGGACTACGTCGACGTCTATCGCGAGCAGCTCGGTGCCGGCTACACGGCGGTCGGGGAATTCCACTACCTCGGGCTCGACGAGGGTTTTGCTGCGTTCGAGGCAGCCGAGGAAGCCGGCATCGGTTTTGTCCTGCTCTACGCCGCGTACGGGCGCGGGGGGATCGAGCGCTTCCGGCAGACGAGTGTGGCCGAGTACTTGATGCAGCTCGAATCGCTGCGCGAACGCGGGGTTCGCGTCGGGGTCGCCCCCCACTCCGTTCGGGCATGTCCGCCGTCCTGGCTCGAGGAGCTGGCCAATTACGCCGTGCGGGAGGGTCTACCGCTGCACGTGCACGCCGACGAGCAGCCGCGCGAGATTGACGAGTGCCTGGCTGAAGAGGGCCTGCGGCCGATCGAGCTGCTGGCCGACTGTGGCTGCCTCGGGCCCCGAACGACCATCGTGCACGCCACTCACGCGGACGCTCACGAGCTGGATCTGATCGCCGATGCCGGCGCGCGAGTCTGTCTCTGCCCGACGACCGAGGCCAACCTTGGCGACGGCTTCGCGCCGGTGGAGCAGCTGTGCGAGCGCAGGATCGGGATCTGCATCGGCTCCGACTCGAACGTCCGCATCGACCCGCTCGAGGAGCTGCGCGAGTTGGAGGGCATCGCGCGGCGCCGCACCGGCCGGCGCAACATCGTCTCGCCGGACTCGCTGCTCAGCTTCGGCGCCGACGAGGGCGCTGCAGCGCTCGGGCTGGAATCGTGGAGTGAGATCGCGATCGACCTCGAGCATCCCTCGCTGCGCGGTATCCCGGAGCAAGACGTCTTCGCGGCCCTCGTCTCAGGCTGCTCTGCCGAAGTCCTTGCGCCGGCCGTTGCTTGAGCGCAAACCGGCCGAGTCCTCGCCCCGTAGGAAGGACTGTTCGTACCTCTACAAAGGAGAAGAATGGCTCGCGTAATTCTGATCGCGATCGCGGCAGCGGTCGCGACACTCGTCCTCGCAGGCAGCGCTCTCAGCCACTCGAATGCCGCACCGACGCTGGTGGGCACCGTCGGCCAAGGCGGCTACCACATCACCCTCACGAAGAGCGGCACCGCAGTGAAGACGCTCAAGCGCGGGACCTACAAGTTCGTGATCCGCGACAAGTCGTCGATCCATGCGTTCTCGCTCGACGGCCCCAACGGCTTCGCGCACGACTTCACCAAGATCCCGTTCGTCGGCACGAAGACCGCGACGATCACGCTGAAGGCCGGAAAGTACAAGTACTACTGCCCGAACCACGAATCGTTCATGTTCGGTCGCTTCAGGGTCACGTAAAGAAAACACGATCACGCCGTCGGGCGAGAGGCGGATCGGGGAGCCTCTCGCCCGACGCCCCAACTCCACTTGCGCGCCCACATGGCGCAGCCTGCAGCGGCATCGCTCGCGATGCCGCCTAAGAGGCCGCCCGATTCACTCGGGCGGCCGCTAACCCCCGGTCGCGATACCATCAACGGTCGACGGGGCGTGGCGCAGCCTGGTTAGCGCGCTTGTCTGGGGGACAAGAGGTCCCCGGTTCAAATCCGGGCGCCCCGACTGCCTGAGAAGTGTGGGCTGACCTTGATTCTGTCTTGTGACCCTGCCAACAATGAGTGTAAAGCCGGGGCGACGGCAGCCTCTCCCCAACGCCGAGGGCGCCATGCGGCAGACGCTCACGCCCGGCCCCGGCTTTAACAAATAATCGTGAACGCTGAGTTCGGCCGCGCCCCCCCGTAGGTCTGGACGACCCGAACGTTTGGGTGGTTGGCGCACCGGGCGCGACCGCGTAGAGTCGCGACGCGACCTCGTCGCCCAGCCCGAAGCGTGGAGCGCCCGCGGTTCACACACACGAGTTACCCACAGTTTCCACAGCGAGTGGGGAGTGATTTCTGGACCCAGAACAACAGCCTGAAGGCGCGCCCGCCCGTGGGTCCGAGCTTCCGGGCGAGTTTGTCTCTGAGGACCTGCGCGCCGACTGCGCCCGCTTCCTCGAGGAGCTACGAGCGCAGATCGAGGGGCGCGCCGACGTGCCGCCGGGGAGTACCGGGTGGGTGCCCGGCCCGTCGAGTGACCCCAGACCGAGACGCCGGAAGCAATAGCATCGTCCCTAACGTCTATGTATCGTCTCCCGCGGTAGGCGAGGACATTCAGGGCCCTGCGGCGTATGGAGCCGGAGCACCTCCTGCCTCTCCCCGGAGGGGCGCTCCTTCTAAGCCGCAGCGGAACGGGCGCCACGCTCCGGCTCCACCTACGCCCACTTTTACTTTGAACGCACCGCTGCTCCGAGTTATCCTCGTGTTGGGAGCCGAGCGGAGAGTGAATGGGGAGAGGGCTCGCCTGTGGTCGCTCGGCTCTCTTGAAAAAGCGCGCCCTGGAACTACTTCCGCAGGCGCTTGTACAGCCGGTCGATCAAATCCGGCATCGCCTCGAGGCGCTCGGTGATCACGCGTAGGCGGTACTCACGGAAGTGCTCGGGCTCGACGCCGAGCGCCTTCGCCAGAGTTCGCATCACGTCGTCGGAGGGCACCGGCCGGTTGCCGTGGACGAGATGATTGAGATAGCCGGCGGAAAGCTTCGTCTTGTCGGCGAGCGCCCGGTACGTCACGCCGGTCTCGTCCATCAGCTTCTCGACCGTCGGGCCGAATGGCTCATCGCTGAACCTGCGCTTTCGGCGAGCCACTAGAACGCCTCCCCAAGAGATGCGATCGCCACCCGGCGCTCCTCGCCCGTCGCCCGATCGCGTACGTCCACGGCACCGTCCTCGACCGTCTTCCTGCCGACCGTGATTCTCGTCGGCAGACCGATCAGGTCGGCGTCGGCGAACTTCTCGCCCGCGCGCGCGTCGCGGTCGTCCAGGAGGACGCTGAGGCCCGCGGCGTCGAGAACTGTCGCCGCCTCGTGGGCCTGCTCTTCGACGCCTGGGAGCGCGACCACGTGCACATCGTACGGTGCCACAGATCGGGGCCACACGATTCCCTGCTCGTCGTGACTCTGCTCGACGATCGTCGCGAGCACGCGCCCAGGGCCGATCCCGTAGCTCCCCATGACCAGGGGCTTCTCGGTCCCGTCCTCGTCGAGGAAGGTCGCCTCGAGTGGGATCGTGTACTTCGTCTCGAGCTTGAAGATGTGACCGACCTCGATCGCCGTCTGGAAGCGGAGCCGTCCGCCGCAGACGGGGCAGGTGTCGTCCTCCTTCGAGGCGCGGAGGTCGGCGAAGCGGGGCTGATAGTCGCGGCCGGCCTCGACGCCGCGGAGGTGGACGCCCGTCCGGTTCGCGCCCGCGACGTACTGGCCCACGCCGAGCGTCTCGTCGGCGACCACCTCGCCGTCGAAGCCGATCGGCCCGATCGAGCCAGGGTCGGAGCCGAACGCCTGGCGAATCTCCTCCTCGGTCGCGGGCCGAAAGTCCGACCCGAGCGCCGACAGCATCTTCATGTCGTCGAGTCGGTCGTCGCCGCGGATCAGCGCGAGCACGAGCGTCCCGTCAGCCTTCACGACCGGCATCGCCTTCGAGGTCGCCGCTCGGTCGACCGATAGGAGCGCCGCGAGCGCCTCGATCGTCGTCGTCCCGGGGGTCTCGACCTCCTCGGGCCGGTCGAGCCGCTCAGGGAAGTCCGGCGGCCGCGGCATTGTCCGCGCGACCTCGATGTCCGCCGCGAAGTCGCCGTTCTCGCAGGTGACGAGCGTGTTCTCGCCCGAGCCGGACGGCGCCAGGAAGTCCCTCGAGCCGCTGCCGCCCATGATCCCGGACTCGGCCGCCACCTCGTAGACCTCGATCCCGCAGCGCTCGAAGATCTTCCAGTACGCCTCGCCGTGCTTGCGGAAGCTCTCGTCGAGACCGGCCCCGTCCCGGTCGAACGAGTACGAATCCTTCATGATGAACTCGCGGACGCGGATGAGGCCGCTGCGGGGACGCGGCTCGTCGCGATCCTTGGTCTGGAAGTGGTACCAGGACTGCGGCAGCTCCTTGTAGCTCTGGATCTCGCGCGCGTGGAACGCGAACGTCTCCTCGTGCGTCAACGGCAGGACGTAGTGGCGCCCGGCGCGGTCGTCGAGCTTGAAGAGCTCCGTGATCGCATACCGCCCGGTCGCCTCCCAGAGCTCCGCCGGGGTGAGCACCGGCGCGAGCCACTCCTGCGCGCCGATCGCGTCCATCTCCTCGCGGATGATGTGCTCGATCTTGCGGTGGACGCGCCAGCCGAGCGGCGTGAACGACCAGAGCCCCGCGGCGATCTGTCGGATGAACCCGGCACGCACGAGCAGCTTGTGGCTGACTGCCTCGGCCTCGGCCGGCGCGTCGCGCAGGGTCGGCAGGAAGAGCTGTGAAGCGAGGGCGATCACCGTTGTCGAGCCAGGCTACTCGATCGGGATCAGGGAAGCCTCTGCCATGGCCAACGCGGCGGGTTTGGCCATTTTCAGGCGCTTCGGCCGGTGCATGCCGTCCGCGATCCACTCGTCGATCGCGTGAAAGAGCTCATCGACGAGGATGTCCGACGAGACCTTCTTCAGGACGCGGCCGTGGGCGTAGACGAAGCCGACGTCGCGGCCGCCGGCGATGCCGAAGTCCGCGTCGCCCGCCTCCCCCGGTCCGTTGACGGCGCAGCCGAGCACCGCGACCTCGAAGTGCTGCGGGTAGGCGTGCAGGCGCTCCTCGACCTTCTCGGCGAGGTTCTGGACGCCGACGTTGTCGCGCCCGCAGCTCGGGCAGGCGATCATGATCGGCCCCCGCTCGCGCAGGCCCAGCGCCTTCAGGATCTCGAAGGCGGTCTTGACCTCCTCGACCGGGTCGGCGGTCAGCGAGACCCGCACCGTGTCGCCGATACCGTCCACCAGCAGCGCGCCCATGCCGACGGCGCTCTTGACCGACCCGGAGAACGGCGTTCCGGCCTCGGTGACACCTAGGTGGAGCGGATACGGAACCTTCGAGGCGAGCAGCCGGTACGCGCGGATCATCGTCGGCACGTGGCTCGACTTGACCGAGATCTTGAAGTCGTAGTAGTCGAGGCTCTCGAGCAGGCGAACCTCCTCGAGCGCCGCCTCGACGAGCGCCTCGGCCTGGTCGCTCTGCGCAAGGTCCGAGAGGTGCTTTGGAAGTGAGCCGGAGTTGGCACCGATGCGCATCGGCATGCCGGCGGCCTTCGCCGCGCGGACGACCTCCGCCACCTTGTCCGGCCCGCCGATGTTGCCGGGGTTGATCCGGACGGCGGCGACGCCGGCCTCGATCGCGCGGAGGGCCAGGCTCGCGTTGAAGTGGATGTCCGCGATTACCGGAATCGGCGAAAGGCGCACGAGCTTGGGCAGAGCGTCGGCGTCCTCGCTCTTCGGCACGGCGACGCGCACGATCTCGCAGCCGGCCGAGGCGAGCGCGGCGATCTGGGCGGTGGTCGCCTCGACGTCGTGGGTCTTCGTCAGCGTCATCGACTGGACGACAACCGGCGCGCCACCGCCGATTTGAACGCCGCCTACATTGATGGAGCGTTCGCTGGCCACGACGCGAGTCTAACCCCCGCCAATACGCCCGACGTCGTTCGAAAGGCCGACGAAGAACAACAGCAGCACCAGCGCGATTCCGACGGCCGAGACCCGCTCGTAGACGGCGCGGCCGACCGAACGGCCGCGAATTCCCTCGATCAGCGAGAACGCGATGTGGCCCCCGTCGAGCGGGAGCAGCGGCAGCAGGTTGAGCAACGCGAGCGAGAGGCTGATCAGCGCCAGGATCTCCAGATAGTCGCGGTAGTCCGTCTTCACCGCCTGGCTGGAGACGTCGACGATGCCGACGGGAGACGAGACCTGTTTGCGTCCCGGGCCCTCGACGATCGAGACCAATGACGTGGCGATGCCTTTGCTCACGTCCCAGGTGTCTCTGGCCGCGAACCCGACCGCGGTGGCAGGGTCGTACCGCTTGTAGACGACCCCGGCCGGCTGGAAGCCGTAGATGTAGTAGCCGTTCTGCTTGATCGTCTTCTCCGGAGGTAGCTCGATGTACCTCCCCGGCGGCCGGCGCACCGAGACGATCACAGGCTTCCCCTTGGTCGCTCTGATTGCCTTCGAGACCTGCTTGAAGGTTTTCGTCGGCTGCAGGTTCACAGCCACGATCTCGTCCCCCGGGCGCAGGCCGGCCTGCGCCGCCGGTGAGTTCGGCGAGACCTTCTCGACACGGCGAGACGCGCCGTCAGGGATCCCCAGCATGTAGACGACCGCCAGCACGACAATCGCGAAGAGGATGTTCGTCAGCGGGCCCGCCGCGATCACGAGGACGCGCTTCCAGGTTGGCTGCCGCCAGTACGCCTCGGGGCCGAGGGCGTCGGCGAGCTCCTCGCGGCCGCGGCGAGCCGCTCGCGCCGGCACTGGAGGCAGCTGCGCTCGCGCCAGCTCCTCGTCGAGGCTTGCAAGGGCGGTGCGGGCCTCGGCGAAGTCCCCCTCAGAGACCAGGCGCTTCAGCCGTTCGACCGGCCCGACGAGCGACGGGTCGTGGAGCAGCGCGGGCCCGAAACTCGTGTCCAGGTCGGACGGCGCCGGCCTATGCATGCCGGGGATCTTGACGTAGCCCCCGAGCGGGATCGCGCCGATTCCGTACTCGATTCCCTTCCGCGTGGTCTTGAGGATCGCCGGCGGAAAGCCCACGTAGAAGCGTCTCGGCTTCATGCCCACCGCGCGCGCGCTGAAAAAGTGGCCGGCCTCGTGAATCAGCACGAGGAAGGCGAGCCCGGCGATCGCGATCAGGATGCTCACGCCCAGGCCTCGCTTGCGAGGCCGTCCAAGAGGTCGGCCGATTCACTCGGCCGACCGCTAATCCCGGTCCGTAGGGCGTCGCGAGTCGAGGTGGAGCGAGCCGTCATGCCGTCGCAGCAGTCCTCTCGGCCAGTCGACGCGCCTCGGCGTTAGCCTCGACGAGCTCGTTCAGATTGCGGGCGGGGGCACCTTCTACCGAAGCCAGCGTCTCCTCGACCGTCTCCGCGATGCCGAGGAACGGGAGCCGTCCTTCGAGGAACGCGGCTACCGCGACCTCGTTCGCGGCGTTGAACGCACAGGGATACGTACCGCCCTGCTCACCGGCGCGGCGGGCCAGCGCCAGCAGCGGAAACGTCTCCAGGTCGGGGGCCGCGAACTCGAGCGTCAGGCCGGACGCGAGATCGAGCGACGGCACCGGCGTCGCCGCGCGGTCGGGATACGTCAGCGCGAAGGAGATCGGCACGCGCATGTCGGGGTAGCCGAAGTGCGCAAGCGCGGCGCCGTCGCGGAAGCGCACGAGTGCGTGAACGGTGGAGGTCGGGTGGATCACGACCTCGATTTGCTCGTAGTCGAGGCCGAAGAGGAAGTGCGCCTCGATCAGCTCGAGACCTTTGTTGGCGAGCGTTGCCGAGTCGACCGTGATCTTCGGGCCCATGTTCCAGGTCGGGTGCGCGAGCGCCTCCGCCGGCGTCACGTCGCCGAGCTCTTCGCGGCTCCGTCCACGGAACGGGCCGCCTGAGGCGGTCAGCACCAGCGAACGCACGGTCTCGGGCGCCCGGCCCTCGAGGCACTGCTGCGCGGCCGAGTGCTCGCTGTCGACCGGCAGCAACCGCCCTCCCCCACGTCGCCAAGCGCTCGTCGCCAGCTCGCCGGCGGCCACGAGGCTCTCCTTGTTCGCCAGCGCCAGATCGACACCCCGCTCGAGCGACCAGAGCGTCGCCGGTAGGCCAGCGAAGCCGACAACGGCGTTGAGGACGACGTCGGGCTGGGCGCGCTCGAGCAGCTCGGTCAGGTCGCCGCCGACTTGAGTCAACGGCGCGAGTCCATCGATCGGCTGCGAGCCGGAGGCGGCGGCGGCCAGTTCGAGGTCCGGGTGCGCAGCGATGATTTCCAGCGCCTGTCGCCCGATCGACCCGGTGGCCCCGAGGAGGGCGATTCGCTTCATTGCATCAGAGTGTACGAGTCCGAGGTGGCGTCGGTTCGCCTGGGAGAACCTTGGGAGAACCTCCCGATCGCTACGCGTTAGTTTCTCCCCTGGTCCGCTGCGCGGACAGGCCGCTTCGCGGCCGGATTCAGGCCCAGCCAAAGGCGCGAACGAGGTAGTACGAGGCAACCGACGCGAACAGCAACGCGTCGATCCGGTCGAGCATCCCGCCGTGGCCGCCGAGCAGGCGGCCCGAGTCCTTGACGTTCATGTCGCGCTTCAGCGCGGACTCGAACAGATCGCCCAGCGGGGCCGAAATCGCGATCACGACGCCCAGCGCGAGGGATTCCCCGATCGTCAGGAAGTGCTGGTGGTAGAGCGCGAAGAACGGAACCAGAATCGCCACGATCGTCCCTGCGAGCAGGCCCTCCCACGTCTTGCCCGGTGAGAGGACCGGGGCCATCTTGTGCCGGCCGATCAGCAGGCCGACGAAATAGGCGAACGCGTCCGCCGCGAAGACGGTCAGCAGCACTGTGAAGACGGCCAGGCGCCCATGCTCGGGGATCGAACGCAGGAGCAACGCGTGCCCGAGCCCGAGGCCGATCCAGGCGACGCCGAAGACCGTGATCGCGATCGCCACCGCCAGCGACTGCCGGGTATCGGAAATGCCTTTGAGGACGAACGCCACCGCGATCGTGCTCAGGAAGCCGGCCGTCATCCACGGAATCCCGCCGAGCTGAGCGCCGAGCAGAGCGAGCACCGTGCCGGCGTAGCCCGCCAGCACGAGCGGTCGCAGCGGCCGTGCGATCCGATAGAGCTCGTGGAGCGCGATCAGCGCCGCCACGAGTGCGAGCACCCAAAGCCACCAGCCGCCGAGATAGACCAGCCCGAACACCGCCGGCAGGAGCACGGCGCCGACGACGATCCGCGACCAAAAGGAGCTCAACTAGGCGCCTTCCAGTAATGCCGCCGAGTTTCTGGGTCGCGAGAACCAAGCCAGAGGCGCCGTGTGATCGCGGGCCAGAAGCCGGCATGTATTGCTGGAAGGGGCACTAACGGCCGCCGAATCTCCGCTCGCGGCTCGCGTACTCGGCCAGAGCCGCGCGCAGGTCTTCCTCCCCGAAGTCCGGCCAGGGCTTCTCGACGAAGACGAGCTCGGCGTACGCGAGCTGCCAGAGGAGGAAGTTCGAGATCCGCTGGTCTCCAGCCGTGCGGATCAGCAGATCCGGATCGGGGAGCTCCGGCTCGTACAGCGCCCGGGCAAACGTGTCCTCGTCGATCTCGTCCGGCTGAATACCCGCCTGGACGAGCCGCCTCGCGGCATCGGCCAGCTCGGCGCGGCCGCCGTAGTCGAACGCGATCCAGAGGTCAAGCCGGTCGTTCGTGCCGGTTCGCGCCTCGAGGTCGGCCATCTTCTCGTGCAGCTCGTCGGGCGCGCGGTCCCGGCGGCCGAGAAATCGCACGCGGACTCCTTGCTTCGCGAGATCCGGCAGCTCGCGATCGATCGTCTCGCTGAAGATCTCCATCAGGGAGTCGACCTCGTCCGGCGGCCGAGTCCAGTTCTCGGTCGAGAAGCCGTAGACGACGAGCGAGCCGATCTCGAGCTCGATCGCCGCCTCGACCGTCCGCCGCAGCGCCCGCGTCCCCTCCCGGTGGCCCTCCGCGACAGGGAGCCCTCGCGACATCGCCCAGCGCCCGTTGCCGTCGAGGATGATCGCCACGCAGCCGACCGGCTCCGGCGGCAGCTCCGGTGCCCGAGGTTTGCGGAATCGGTCGAGCAGGCCCACGGAGGCCTCAGACTTCGAGGATCTCCTCCTCTTTGCGTTTGAGGAGGTCGTCGATCTTGTGGGTGTGGTCGTCTGTCAGCTTCTGGACGCGCTCTTCGGCCCGGTGTTCCTCGTCGCTGCCGACCTCGCCTTTGTCCACGAGTTCCTTCAGGTGGTGCATGACGTCTCGGCGGACGTTCCGGACAGCAACGCGTCCGTCCTCCGCCATCTGCCGCGCGACCTTGACGAGCTCCTTGCGGCGCTCCTCGGTCAGCTGCGGGATGGGCAGGCGGATGATCTTGCCGTCGTTCGACGGAGTCAGGCCGAGGTCGGACTCCTGGATCGTCCGCTCGATCGACGGCAGCGAGCTCGGGTCGAACGGCTGCACAGTTAGCAGCCGGGGCTCAGGCGCGTTGATCGAGGCCAGCTGGTTGAGCGGCGTCTTCGTGCCGTAGTAATCGATCTGGATCCGGTCGAGCAGTGCCGCCGAGGCGCGGCCCGTTCGCAGCGTGTTGAACTCGTGCTGGGCGGACTCGACGGATTTGTCCATCCGCCGGGTCGCGTCGTCAATGAACTCGTCGATCGTCATCTGTCTGCTCCGGAGGTCGGGGTGGAAACGATGGTGCCGACACGCTCCCCGTCGACGACGCGGCGGATGTTGCCGTCCGCGAGCGCGAAGACGTGGATCGGCAGATGATTGTCCATGCAGAGCGAGAGCGCCGTCGTGTCCATCACCTTGAGACCTCGCTCGATCGCTTCGAGGTGTGTGATCTCGGGCAGGAACTCCGCGTTCGGATCGAGTCGCGGATCGCCGTTGTACACCCCCTCGACCCCGTGCTTCGCCATCAGGATGGCCTCCGCATTGATCTCGAGCGCGCGCAGGGCTGCGGCCGTGTCCGTGGTGAAGAACGGATTGCCCGTGCCCGCAGCGAAGATCACGATCCGCTGCTTCTCGAGGTGGCGGATTGCCCGCCGGCGGATGTACGGCTCCGCGACCTCGGAGACCTCGATCGCCGACTGGACGCGTGTGTGGGCACCTTGCCGCTCGAGCGCGTCCTGGAGGGCGAGCGCGTTGAGAAGCGTCGCGAGCATCCCCGCGTAGTCCGCTGTCGCCCGGTCCATTCCTTCGGCGGCAGCAGCCATGCCGCGGTAGATGTTCCCGGCGCCGAGGACGATCGCGAGCTCAACGCCCTGTTGCTGTACCTCGATGATCTCCCCGGCGACCGAGTCGATCCGCTCCCCGTCGAGCCCGTACTCCTTGTCGCCCATCAGCGACTCCCCTGAGAGCTTCAGGAGAACGCGGCTGAAGACCGCGCGTGCGGGCTCGGAGACGACCTCTTCCGAGCTGACCTCTTCCGAGCTGACCTCTTCCGAGCTCGGGGGCACTATCCGAGCTGGAGACGCTCGAACTCGAGCACCTCTGCTCCCTGTTCGGCGAGCACGTCCCCGACGGATTTCGAAGCCTCGTGGATCCAAGGCTGGTCGACGAGCACCTGCTCGGCGAAGAAGCGCTTGTTCAGCATCCCCTCGACGATCTTCTCACGCGCCTGCTCGGGCTTCGACTGCACCTCGTCCGAGTTCGCGTAGATCTCGCGCTCCGCTGTGACGAGCTCCTCCGGCACGTCCTCGCGGCCGATCCAGCGCGTCGCCGGCGATGCTGCGATGTGCAACGCGAGCTTGTGGGCGAGCTCGTTCGAGCCGCCGCGGACCTGGAGGAGCACGCCGAGCTTATTCGCGGGCGGGTGGGAGTAGCCATCGATCACGGCGCCGTCGACGGCTTCGAACCGCGCCGCTCCGGTGACGACGATGTTCTCGCCGAGCTTGGCTGCGAGCTCCTGGCGTTCCTCGTCGAGCTGCTCGACTGCAGCGGGGCCCTCCCGCTCCACCGCCTCGAGCACCTTGACGGCGAAGCCGAGGAACTCCTCGTTGTTCGAGACCGGCTCGGTCTCGGAGCCGACCGCGACGATGACGCCGAGCTTGCCATCGTCGGCGACCCGGTAGCCCACCTTGCCCTCGGTCGTCTCGCGGCCGGCGCGCTTGGCGGCGCTGGCGAGCCCGCGCTCCCGTAGCAGCGTCTTGGCCGCCTCCAGATCGCCGTTCGTGTCCTGCAGGGCGCGCTTGCAGTCCATCATTCCGGCGCCCGTTTGGTCGCGGAGCTCCTTGACGAGCGCCGCCGAGATCTCGGTCACGCGCCCTCGCCCGCGGGCGGTGAAGTTGCCGCTGTGGCTACCTCGGGCGCCGCCTCAGGTTCCGGCTCGCCCTCGGGCGCAGGCTCGGCCTCGGGTTCGGGCGGTGCCTCGGCCTGCGGCTGGGGCTCCTCCGCAGGAGGCTCGGGCTGCTCCTCTGCGGCGGGCTCCTCGGGTTCCGCGGCAGGAGCGGCCATCTCGGCCGGCGTCACCTTGGCCTTGCCGGCCTCGAGCGCATCTGCGATCGCGCGGATCACGAGCGAGCACGAGCGGATCGCGTCGTCGTTGCCGGGAATCACGTAGTCCGCCTCGTCCGGATCGCAGTTCGTGTCCACGAGGGCGATGATCGGCAGGCCGAGCCGCCGGGCTTCGCGCACCGCCAGCTGCTCCTTGCGCAGGTCGACGACGAAGACCGCGTCGGGCTGCTTGCGCATGTCCGCGACGCCGCCGAGGTTCGTGTCGAGCTTCTCGAGCTCGGCCAGCATCGCGATTCGCTCCTTCGAGGGGAGCAGGTCGAGCTGTCCGTCGTCGCGGAGCCGGCGAAGCTCGTGCAGCCGCTCGATCCGCTTCGAGATCGTTCGCCAGTTCGTGAGCAGGCCGCCGAGCCAGCGGTGGTGGACGTAAGGCATCCCCACGCGCTGGGCCTGCTCGGCGATCGCGTCCATGGACTGCTTCTTGGTGCCGACGAACAGCACCGAGCCGCCGCGCTCGGCGAGATTCCTCGCGAACGCGGCCGCCTCCTCGAGCCGTTCGAGCGTTTGCTGGAGGTCGATGATGTAGATGCCGCCGCGCTCGCCAAAGATGAAGCGCTTCATCTTCGGGTTCCAGCGGCGCGTCTGGTGGCCGAAATGCACTCCGGCTTCCAGAAGTTCTCGCATGCTGACGACTGCCACGGGCTAAGCCCCTTTCTGTTGGTTTTGGCTGCTGTGCTGCCGGTGGAACCGGATGGAACCGGGCGTCGTCTACGCCGGCACCGCCACCCAGCCGACCCACCGGGTCGGGTACGTAACCGCTGCATCTTACCAACCACCGAATCCTCCCAGAACTCGCTTTTTAGGGACGCCTGGGGTCGAGTTTCCCAACCGGGATTAGACGGACGCCCGGGCGAAGCCCGGCCGTCCTTTGGGTCGGTGTCGCAAGCGAGCACCTTGTTTAGAACTCAGGTTTGTTGCAACGGATGCCGATGGTTGCTGTGTGGAGGCGCCGCTGCCCGAGACGTCAGAATCCCTCGCCCACCTCGCCAACGAAATCCGCGCCGAAGCATGGGAACTCGCGCTCGCCGTGGTCGCAGAAGGACTTCGGGACGACATGATTCCGCCCCTCGCCCGGCTCGGCCGCATCGGCCAGCTCGGGGACATGCCGACCTTCATCGCCGAGCTCGCAGAGCACCTGCACCATCCCAGGCCGGAACGTCTCCGCCGCGGCAGTCAGCTCGCCGCGCTCGTCCGCGATCACGCCCGCGAACGCGAGGCGCTCGGCTTCGCGCCGCGTGACATCGTCACCGAGTTCCTCGTCCTCCGGCGAGTTCTTTGGCGGCTCGTGCGCGAGCGCAGCGCCCTCGAGGCCTCTGACGTCTTCGTCCTCGAGGAGCGCCTGCACGACGTGATCGACAGCCTGGTCACCGAGTGCGTCGTCGCGTACTTCGACCGTGCGACCTCGGAGCTCGCTTACCAGGCTCGCCACGATGCGCTCACCGATCTGCTCAACCAGACGTCCTTCACACGGGAGCTCGAGCTCGAGCTCGAGCGCGCCAAGCGCTACGGCTCCGGTGTCACGCTCGTCTTCTTCGACCTCGACGACTTCAAGGAGCTCAACGACACGCACGGCCACCAGGCCGGCGATCGGGCGCTGAAGCAGGTCGCCAGGCTCTTGCGTGAGGAGATCCGCCAGTCCGATCTCGCCGGTCGGATGGGCGGCGACGAGTTCGCGGCTCTGCTCGTGGAATCGGATCTGAGCACCGGCGAGACCTTCCTTGGCCGGCTCAACGCCCGCATCGACGAAGTCGTCGACTCTGGCGAGCTGGCGGTCCCGGTCGGCCTGAGCGCCGGCGTGACGCGCTACCCGGACGACGGCGACGACGCGCAGGCGCTGTTCGCGCTCGCCGACCTGCGTCTCTACGAGGCCAAGCGCGCCAGCGCTGCCTGAAGCTCGTCGGGCAGCGGCGACTCGGCCTCGACGGTCCCGCCGCCGAACGGATGAGGGAAGCTCAGCCTGTTCGCGTGCAGGAACTGCCGGCCGAGGTCGGGGTCGGGGACGCCGTAGACCGGGTCACCAACGACGGGAAGGTCGATCGCGGCGAGGTGAACGCGGATCTGGTGAGTCCGTCCCGTCTCCAGCCTGATCGAGAGCAATGCGTGCTTCGAAAGCAGGCGCTCGACCTCGAAGTGCGTAATCGCCTCGCGAGGCGTGTCCGTGTCGAGCGACCGCCGCAGCGGATCGTGACGGTCGCGGCCAATCGGCGCCTCGATCCGGCCCGTCCGTGACCGCGGCCTGCCGCGGACGAGCGCCAGATAGCGGCGGTCGAGCGCCCGCTGCCGAACGAGGTTCTGCAGCCGTGCATAGGCCTCCTGGGAACGAGCGACTACGAGTAGGCCCGAGGTGTCACGGTCGAGACGATGGACGATGCCGGGGCGTTCCGGCACGTCACCGCCCGCGATCCCGCGCTCGAGCAGCGCCTGCACGAGGGTCCCACCCGAGTGGCCCGCCGAGGGATGGACGACCATCCCCGCCGGCTTGTCGACAACGAGCAGCTGCTCGTCCTCATAGGCGATCCGCAGATCGCGCGTCTCCGGCTCCAGGGCGACGTCCCGCCGCTCGGCGGCATCTACCTCCAACAACTCGCCGCCGGCGAGGCGGTGGCTCTTCGGGCGCGGCTCGCCGTCCACCCGCACTGCACCGCCCGCGAGCAGGCGCTCGGCTTCGGCGCGCGAGGCGACCTCCGGCAATGTGGCAACGAACCGGTCGAGCCGGTCGCCGGCAGCGTCGGGGGGAACCCGGAGGCTGACGGAAAAACTCAGCGGCGGGTGTCGCCGAGCAGGATCGCGGCGAAGAGGATGCTGACGCCGACCACGATGAACGTGTCGGCGAGGTTGAAGGCCGGCCAGTAGCGGAAGTCGAGGAAATCGGTCACGTGGCCGAGCCGGATCCTGTCGACGAGGTTGGAGGAGCTGCCCCCGATCAGGAGACCGAGCGCGACCGGCAGCACCGGGTGGCGGGCGCCGGAGCGGGCGAAAAAGACCAGCATCCAGCCGACCGCGAGCGCTGTCAGCGCGGTTACGAGCGCGGTCGCGTTCGCGAACAAGCCGAAGGCGATCCCGGAGTTCTGGACGTGATGGATCGAGAACGGGCCGAGAACGTGAACCGAGTCGTCCAGCGCCAACTGGCTGGCAACGATGTGCTTGGTCACCTGGTCCGCGAGCACGGCCGCCCCGACCACGAAGCCCAGGGCGATCCACTGCGGCCAGCTCGCCGCGAGCGAGCGCGTCGCCACCGAGATCGGCGTCAAGGCGTCGGTCGACGAGCCAACGCGCACGTCAACCGCGCGCGACTCGCTCAAGGCATCGCTTGCGACGCCGTCTAAGAGGTCGCGCGATTCACTCGCGCGACCGCTAAACCCGGGTGTTGGCATGGCTTCCGTCTGACGTGTGATCAGGGCTAAACCTCATCCGCGGCCTCCCCGGGCGTCGTCGGCGCATGCCGTCGCCCACGGCAGGTATTCGAGCCGCTCCGGCTCGATCGGCTTGCCGCAGGCTGTGCAGAAGCCGTACGTCCCCTCGTCGATGCGCTTCAGCGCCCCCTCGATCTCGCGCAGCACGTTGCCGGAGTTCTCTTCGAGCGTGTAGTCGATCTCGCGGTCGATGGTCTCCGTTGCGAGATCGGCGAGGTGATTGTCCCCGGGGCCCATCGCCAGGTCGCCCGTGATCTCTTCCGGCACGGCCGGGTTCTCCTTCTGGAGATACTCGATCGCGTTTCGCACTTTCCGCTGCTCGTCTTCGAGGCGTGCGCGGAAGTGCTCCGTGTCGATTTGCGTGCTCATCGCGGCTATCAGGTCTGCCCGAGCCGGCGCTCCGCCTCCGCTGCGTCAATGCCGTGCAGCTCGACGATCTTGTTGCGGCTCGACTGCCCCGAAACGAGAGTCAGGCTCTTACCCGGCAGGTCGAGGCGTTCGGCCAGAAGTCCGAGTACGGCGACGTTTGCCTTGCCGCCCTCGGGCGCGGCGGTCACGCGAACCCTCCACCCCTCGCCGTGCCTGCCGACGATGGCGTTCGAACGCGCTCCAGGAGAAACGCGCAGGCGAAGACGGGTCGAGGGGGCGGCCATGCGCCCAGTATAGGTTTCGGCTTTACGCCGCCTCGGCCCGAGTCTCCGCATCGGCGTCGTCGACGGCGTCGAGCGCCGCTCCGAGCAAGGCCTTGATCCGGTGGGTCTCGGCTCCCAGCCTTTCCCGCTCGGCCAGCGCATCGCGGGTGATCCTCCGCGCCTCTGCGTGCGCTTCCTCGAGCACCAGCGCCGCTTCGCGGCGGGCCTGGTCCTTCAGCTCGTGGGCGGTCTGCTCGGCGCCCGTCAGCGTCGTGCGCAGCAGCGTCTCGAGCTCGCGATGGCGCTTCAGGTCGGCCTGTAGCTGTTCGATCCGGTCCGCGTAGTCAGCTCGCTCGCGCCAGACGGTCTCGAACGAGTCGGCGACCTCGTCGATCGTGCGATCGACGGGTGCGCGTTGGTAGCCGAATAGGCCGCGCTTGAAGCGGACATGTCTCAGTTCGACGGGCGTGTAGGCCATGGAGAGGCCCCTCCTTTCTCGGGTCAGATGCTGTTGAAGATCGCGTCGACCACTTGTCTCAGGATGACCAGGACGATGACCGCGACGACCGGGGACAGGTCAAGCGGCCCGAACGAAGGCAGCAGGCGACGAAACACCCGCAGGTATGGCTCGCAAACGTCGCGGAGGAAGTCCTGGATTCGGCGAAGCCAGGGCGAGTACGGGAGCCTGACCCAGGAGCTGAGGACATAGATGAAGATCAAGAGGATGTAGACGAAGATCAGAATGTCGATGAACCGCTTCGCCGACGAGGCGGCATCGAAGAGCACGACGGACTGCGGGCTTAGGCCCATACGGCTAGGTTCGGCTCCGGAGTCGCTCTTCCTACGCTCTACGCCTGGTTAAAGAAGCCGCCAGTCTCGAGCAGGCGGGCGCGCTCTTCGGCGGAAACCTCGACGTTGCGAGGCGTCAGCAGGAAGACCTTGTCGGCGACACGCTGCATCCCGCCGTCCAGGGCATACGTGAGGCCGCTGGTGAAGTCGATCAGGCGCTTGGACAACTCCTGGTCGGCGCCCTGCAGGTTGAGGATCACGGGAATCCCGTCCTTGAACCGATCGGCGATCTGCTGGGCGTCCTGAAACGTGTGCGGGACGACGAGATGCACGCGGACCGAGGGCACCGGCGTCGGGCCAGGCATCGGGGCGACCTCGCCGCGCCGCTCGCGACGCCGCGGCCTGACCACGGCGGTGCGCTGCTCGTCGGCGTCGGGATCGGTCCAGTCGTCGAATTCCTGGCGCCTGCTGCGTGGCGTCAGCCGGCGGACGTTCGGACGCTCGCTGTAGGTGCGCTCGAGTTCCTCCTCGGTGACGTAGCCGTCCTCATCCCACTCGTCGTCCTCCTCGGCGATCCCGAAGTAGACGAGGGTGCGGTTCCAAACGTCTCCGAAGGCCATTTCCAGCGGGATTCTAACCGCGGTAGAGCACGGAGCCTATTCGGATCAGCGTCGCGCCCTCCTCCACCGCTATCCGGTAGTCCTGGCTCGTTCCCATCGACAATTCCTTCAGCCCTCGGTCGACGGCGAGCTCGCGCAGGCGCCGGAAGTACGGGCGCGAGCTCTCCTGGTCCTCGGTCTCGGGCGGCATGGTCATCAGGCCCCGCACGTCGGGATAGGCCGCGATCAGCGCGTCGAGATCGCCTTCCGAGACGCCTGATTTCGTCTCCTCGCCCGAGAGGTTGACCTCGACGAGCGCCGGGATCTCGAGGCGCTTGGCGGCAGACTCCGACGAGAGCGAATGGAGGAGCTCGCAGATCGCGTTCACGGTCTTCGCCTTGCGGCTCTGGAGATGCCCGATGAAGTGCCAGCGGAAGGCGTCGCCGTAGACCGCGTGCTTCGCCTCGAGATCCTGCGCGCGGTTCTCGCCCACGACCTCGATTCCGGCCTCGGCGAGGACCGCCAGCTCCTCGACCGAGACGTACTTCGTCGCGGCGACGATCGTGACGGCGCCTCCGACCTCAGCCCGGATGCGCTCGTAGCGCTCGCGGACCTCGTCAGGCGATAACGCTACGCGTCCAGTTTGGTTAGCCAAGCGTTCCGTACCCGGGGCGGGGATTTCCAGCCGCTATCGAACGTCTCCTGCGATCGAGGCCAGCACTCCCTGCACGCCTCTCGGCTTCCCGTCTCGCCGATGCGAGAAGAAAAGGTCGGGATTGCACGCGGTGCAGAGGTCGAGCCGCTCGATCTGCGCGACGCCGGCCTCCCGCAGCTCTCGTTCGGCCGCGTGCCAGAGGTCAAGCTTCCCGCCGCGCATGATTCCGGCGCCAAAACGCTCGCGGTACGGGGCGGCGACCTCCTCGCCGACCTCGTAGCAGCAGGGGCCGATCGACGGCCCGATCGCCGCGGCGACGCCCCCATCGAGCGCGGTCACGCCCGCCTCGACGATGCCGGCGAGCAGCCCGATTCGGCCGGCATGCAAGACGCAGACCGCCGGCGCGGCTCCGTTCTCGCGGACGAGCACGATCGGCAGGCAGTCGGCGGCAAGCGCCAGGAGGGGCAGCCCCGGCTCATCGGTCCAGAGCCCGTCGCCCTGGACGCCGCCTCGCTCGCCCTCTTGGGCGCGGTGGACGAGCGTGGAGTGAACCTGGTAGTTGAGCGCGAGCCTCGCGGCGTCGGCGCCGATCTCGGCGCATGCGCGCCGGCGGTTCTCGTCGACGCGCTCGACATCGTCGCCCGTCTTCCGGCCGAGGTTGAGCGACGCGTACGGCCCTTCGCTGACGCCGCCGGTGCGCGTCGTGAAGACGATCTCGTAAGGCCCTGTGGGCTCCCAGCGGATCATCGGCTGATGAGCTCCCGCGCGGCTTCGAGTTCCGACTCGCGCCCGTCGAGCTCCCCGTTCAGCTTGCGGCGGCGCAGTTCCGCGAGGATCTCCCCCACTCGCGGCGACTCGCCGAGCCCGAGCTCGGCCAGGTCGCTGCCCGTTACCTCGAGGCGGATGTCGCGCAGGCCGCGGAAGTACCGGTGCAGCGGCTCGAGATCCGCGAGCGCAAGGGCGAAGAGCGGCGCGTCCGGGGCGTAGCGGTCGGCGAGCGAGACGATCTCGGCAGGTTCGACGTCCTGCTCGCGCAGCCGTTCGGCGATGCGCGGCCCGACCGTGACCGCGGCGGCGATCTGCTCGGCGTCGCGGCTACGTACCTTCAGCCGCTGCAACCAGTCGTAGACCTCGTCGGGCGGCAGCTGCCGCGCCAGGGCGATCAAGCCGAGGCGCCAGGCGGGCACGTCCACTTCGTACTGCCGTGCCAGCGCACGCAGCCGCGCGAGCAGCGTCACGGCCTCGTCGTCGGCCGCGAGGTGCGGGTGAATCGCCTTGTCGGCGCCGAGCTCGGCGAGCCTGAGGATCGAGTGCTCGACCTCTCCCTCCTCAAGCAGCGCAACCAGCTCGTCGCGCAGGCGCGCTGAGGAGAGATCGCCGACGAGTCCCATCTCGATGGTGCCGCGCGCAAGTCGCAGGGTGTGCTCGTCCATCCGGAACCCGTAGCGGTTCTCGTAACGGATCGCGCGGAAGATCCGGGTCGGGTCGTCGATGAACGACAGGTTGTGCAGCACGCGGATCCGCTTCTCCTCGAGATCAGAACGGCCCCCGAAGGGATCGACGAGCCGTCCGTAGTCGCTGCCCTTGAGCGAGACCGCCATCGCGTTGATCGTGAAGTCGCGGCGGAAGAGGTCCTCACGGATCGAGGCGTGCTCGACAGCGGGCAGCGCCGCCGGGGCGTCGTAGAACTCCGTCCGTGCCGTGACGACGTCGACACGCTCGCCGTCGCCGTAGACGACCACGGCCGTGCCGAACTTCTCGTGCGCGCGCACCCGCCCGTCCAAAGCGTCGGCGAGCGCCTGCGCAAGCGCGATCGCGTCGCCCTCGACGGCGATGTCGACGTCGAAGCTGGGTTCGCCGAGCAGAATGTCCCGCACGGTGCCGCCGACGAGGTAGACGCCGTCGTAGGTCTCGCTCAGCGCGGCGACGGCTTCGAAGACCGGAGCGAGCCGCCCGAGCCCGGCGAGCTCGTCCGCCAGCGAGACGGCCGGGCGCCTGATCGCCGCGGCCCGTTCACCAAGCGCCTCGAGCACGTCGCCGCGGGTGACGACGCCGGCGAGCTTCCCGTTCCGCACGACGGCGATCCGGTCGTTGCCCGCGGCTAGCAGTCGCTGCAGTTCCAGGAGCGGAGTCTCTTCGTCGCAGGTCGCAACCCGTGAGCTCATGATTCCCTTCACGGGCGCGTGCGAGAGGCCGTGCGAGATCGCCTTGTCGAGGTCCTCGCGGCTGACCGCACCCACGACCTCGTCGGCCGCGGTGACGAGGATGCCGCTCTGGCCGAAGCGTTGGCAGGCGATCATCGCGCGGGAGACGGTCTCGTCTGGCCCGATTGTCCGGGGCGGCTTCGACATCACGTCGCGTGCGTGCGCCGGCTCGCGGACCGCCTCGCCCAGTTGCTCGACCACGAGGCGGCGCGCCTCGTCGAGCGGGCCTCGATAGATCGCCGAAGCCGCCTGGGCATGGCCGCCACCGCCGAGCACGGCCGCGAGCGCTGCGGCGTCGAGCTCCGGGGCCCGGCTGCGCGTCACCGCGAAGACCCGGCCGTCCATCTCGACGAGCAAGGCGAGGCCGGCCGAGTCGGTCACGTCGATGAGCTTGTGGGCCAGGTTCGAGATCCCCTCGACGTACTCCGGCGCAGTTGCGGCGGCGACGAGCACCTCGATGCCCGCCACCTCGTGCGGCTCGACCGAGTCGAGCAGGGTCGAGAGCAGCTCGCGCTCGGTCTCCCCCAGCGGCGTGTGCAGGAAGCGCGAGAGCACCTCCTGCTCCGCGCCGTGGCGCAGGCACCAGCCGAGCGCCTCGGCATCGCGCTGCGTCGTCGTCGTGTGCGTGAGCGAGCCCGTGTCCTCGTGGATCCCGAGCGCGAAGACCGTCGCCTCGAGAGGGCTGACCGACACCTCGCGCTCGGCGAGCACACCGACGAGCGTCGTCGTCAGGGCGCCGTCCTCGGAGATGACCACGTTCTCGGCCGGGGCCCAGCCGGGCAGCTCCTCCTCGCCGTGGTGGTCGAACACGACCTTGTCGACCGCCGGATCGACGGCGAGGAGCTCGAGCTCGCCGAGCCGGCCCGCATGCACCGTCTCGACGACGATCAGACGCCGGACCGCGTCCAGCTCGAGTCGCGAGGCGTCGACGACGAAGTCGAGCTCGTCAGCGTGCAGGCGGTAGAACTCGCGGACGTTCCGGTTGAGCGACCCCGCCAGGCAGACGACCGCGCCCGGATAGAGGCGTCGCGCGGCCAGCATCGCCGCAAACGCGTCGAAATCGGTGTTGGTATGGGTTGCGACGAGAATCTCGGCCCGCATGCCCACATTGTGGTCTAGAGAGCTGCGATCGCCTCGATCTCGACTCTTGCTCCGGAAGGGAGCGCCGCCACCTCAACGGTCGCGCGTGCAGGCGGCGCCTCTCCGACGTGCCGCGCGTACACCTCGTTCATCGCTCCGAACTCGCTCAGGTCGACGAGGTAGACGGTCGTCTTCACGAGCCGATCGAGGCCGCTCCCAGCCGTCTCGAGGATCGCGCGCAGGTTCAAAAAGATCTGCTCCGTCTGCTCCGCGATCGAGCCGCTGATCTCTTCGTCGCCGAGCTTCAGTCCGAGCTGGCCGGAGACGAAGACGAATCCGCCGGCGCGGATCGCCTGCGAATAGGGCGCGCCCTGAAACGGCCCGGGTGCGTCCTCGGTGCGGACGACGGACTTCGTCTCAGCCATTGCTCTCCTCTCTCCTCCGGGGACGGCAGCTCTGGGCCAGCGCGACCCCGAGGCCCTTGAAGATCGCCTCCAGGACGTGTTGCGTGTCCCGCCCCTCGATCAGGCGGACGTGCAGCGTCAACCCGGCGCCCTCGGCGAACTGGGTCAGGAACCGGGCGACGAGGTCTGTCGCGAGCCCCCCGACGCCCATGTCGGAGAGATCGACGTTGGAGACGAGCAGCGGCCGGCCCGAGGCCTCGAGGGCGACGTGCGCTAGGGCCTCGTCGGCCGGCACGGCCGCCGACCCGTAACCGCGCATGCTCTCGCCGTGCAGCGCGTCCGAAAGCGCTTGGCCAAGCGCTCGGCCAGCGGCCGCCACTTCCGCGTCGGGCTCTTCCGGGGCCACCTCGAGGGCGATGTCGAACGACGCGTGCTCGGCGAGGAGGGTCAGGAGGTGGTCGAGCACCGGAATTCCGGTCTCGACCGTCGCTCTGCCGGTGCCGCTGACGTCGACCCGCGCCTGTAGCCGGCCTTCCTCGCCCGCGTAACCGGTCAGCGTCATTCCCTCGAAGCAGGGTATCGCAGCCCTCAGCGTGCACCGATACGGCTTGTGGCGGCCCCTGCGGACTGCCTGCGGCCAATGACACGTGCGTTTTTTCACTTTTCGCGTCTCGCGGTGCTCGCCGCGCTTGCGTGCACCGTGACGCTTGCGCTCGGAGGCACGGCGGCTGCCTCCTCACGGTCACGGCAGGCAGGCGCCGGCCCGGTCATGGTGGTCGGCTACAGCTCGGAGAGCGCGCTTCGCCGGGCGGTCGCGCAATCGGGCTCCCGCGTCGTTCGCCGTATCCGCGCGCTCCACGTGGCGGTCCTCCGAACGCCCCCAGCGGCAGCTCGCGTTCTCGACGGGCTCCCGGGCATCCGCTACAGCGAGCAGCCCGTCCTCCGCCGCCAGCTCGTCGACCCGGCTCTCGCGCCGGCGCCCGTGATCGGCGGCGCCTACGAGTGGCAGTACGGCGCAGCCCGCGAGTACCTCGTGCCGGCCAGCGTCCTACACGCAGCCTCTGCGATCACGATCGCCGTCATCGACACCGGCGCAGACGTCTCGGCGCCTGACCTGGCCGCGAAGGCTCCCACAACCTGGAGCGTTCGCAATAACTCCTCGGACGTCACCGACTACTACGGGCACGGCACCTTCGTCTCGTCCCTGGCAGCCGGGTCGACGACGAACGGCGAAGGCGTGGCGGGCTTCGGCGGCGACGCGAAACTGCTCGCGGTCCAGGCCTCGGCGCCAGACGGCACGTTCACGGACGTCGACGAGTCGGCGGCGATCGTCTACGCGGTCGACGACGGCGCGAAGATCATCAACATGAGCTTCGGCGGGCCTATGAGCTCGCCGGCCGAGCAGAGCGCGATCGCCTATGCGGCCGCCCACGGCGTCCTGCTGGTGGCCGCCGCGGGCAACAGCGGCCAGAGCGGAAACCAGCCGAGCTATCCGGCTGCCCTGCTCCAGCCCCTGGGCTCCAACGGCGTTGGCGGGATTGGCCTTGCGGTCGCGGCCTCGAACCTCAGCGGGGCGCGCGCGTCCTTCTCGAACTACGGGTCGTACATCTCCCTGGCCGCCCCAGGCGAGAACGTCTTCGGCGCGCTCTCTTCGAGCGCCGACCCGAACTACTGGCCTCGCCAGAGCCTTCCCGGGTCTGTCAGCGGCAGCTACGGCTACGGCAGCGGCACGTCCTACTCATCGCCCGAGGTCGCGGGCGCGGCGGCGCTGGTCTGGGCCGCCAACCCAGGGCTCAGGGCCACGGATGTCGCGGGGATCCTGAAGCAGTCGGCCTCGGGCGACGGCGGCTGGAACGAGAACACCGGCTACGGGATCCTCGACGCCGCCGCGGCAGTCGCGAGTGCGCAGGGAACGTCCGTCGCAGTGCCGACGGTCAGCCTGGGCGGCACTCGCTCCGGACTGCGCGTCAGCCTTACCTGGAGCTCACCCGGGGCCATCAGCTACCGCCTCTTGGTGACCCGCGATGGCGGTTCACCTCAGATCGTGGTCGGCTCGACGACGGCGACGACGACGAGCTACAAGCTCGACGGGGGCCACTCCTATTCGTTCACGGTGACCGCCACCGACACGTCGGGCCTGACGGTCGCCTCGACGCCGTACACGATCACGCTCCCCTATTCGGCCGTGAAGCTGGATCTACGCACCTCGCCGGCGAAAAGCAGGCAGATACGTCTCTCGAGTCTCTTCGCCCCGGAGAGCAAGGGCGTCGCCCGCGCGGGGCGCAGGCTCGTCCTCGAGTCGTTCGACGGGCACGCCTGGCACCGCTTCGCTGCTGCGAGCACGGGCAAGACCGGCGTCGCGACGTGGACGCTGCGGCTCAGGCGCGGCAGCTACCGGATCCGATCGAGCTACGCAGGCGCCGACGACCTCGCGCCCGCAACGAGCCGCGCGGTCACGCTCCGGGTGCGCTAGCCCTCGACGCGCTCGATGCGCGCTCCGAGTGACCTGAGTCTTTCGTCGATCCGCTCGTAGCCGCGGTCGATCTCGCCGACGTTGCCGATCGTCGAAGTGCCTTCGGCACAGAGGCTCGCGATCAGCATCGCCATCCCGGCCCTGATGTCGGGGCTCGCCATCCGCTGGCCGAACAGCCTCGCCGGCCCGGTGACGACCGCGCGGTGCGGGTCACAGAGAATGATCCGCGCGCCCATCGAGACGAGCTTGTCGACGAAGAACAGCCGGTTCTCGAACATTTTCTCGAAGATCAGCACGGTTCCCTGCGCCTGCGTCGCGACGGCGAGAGCGATCGACGTCAGGTCGGCTGGGAACGCCGGCCACGGCCCGTCCTCGATCTTGGGGATCTGACCGCCGAGATCGTCCTTGACGACGAGTTCCTGGCCCGGAGGCACGCGCAAAGTCGTCCCGTCGAGCTCGACCCGAACGCCCAGCCGCTCGAACGACGGCAGGATCGGCGCAAGATCCTCGGGGACGACGTCGTCGATCGTCACGTCGCCGGCGGTCACCGCCGCGAGGCCGATGAAGCTCGCGACCTCGACGTGCTCGCAGGCGATCCGCCACTCGCCGCCCCGTAGCCTCTGGACGCCCCGGACGGTGAGGACGTTCGAGCCGATCCCGTCGATCTCCGCGCCGAGAGAACGGAGGAAGCGGCAGAGATCCTGGACGTGCGGCTCGCAGGCGGCATTACCGATCACCGTCTCGCCCTGCGCGAGCGAGGCCGCCATGACCGCGTTCTCGGTCGCCATCACGCTGGCCTCGTCGAGGAAGATCCGCCTGCCGCGAAGCCCTTCGGTCTGCATCTCGTAGCCGCCGTTGATGTCGATGCTTGCTCCGAGCTCGGCGAGCGCGTGGATATGCGGGTCGAGCCTGCGGCGCCCGATCACGTCGCCGCCGGGAGGCGGCACCGACGCGCGGCCGGCCCGAGCGAGCAGCGGGCCGGCGAGCAGGAAAGACGCGCGAATCCGGCTGGCGAGCTCTTCGTCGACGTCCGTGGTGGCGAGATCCGCAGCCTGTACTCGCACCTCGTTCGCGCCCGTCCAGTCGGCGTCGGCCCCGAGCCGCACGAGCAGCTCGACCATCGTCTCGACGTCGCGGATCCGCGGGACGTTGCTCAGGGTCACCGGCTCGTCGGTGAGCAGGCACCCGGCGAGGATCGGTAGCGCTCCGTTCTTGTTCCCGGACGCGGTGATGCGACCGTTCAAGGGCTGGGAGCCCTCGATCACGAACGTCTCCATGAGCGCGTCGGCGACTGCGGTCGACGGCATCTGCCCGGCTATCGTACTGACCCGTGGAGACGACGCGCGAGCAAGCCTGGGAGACGCTGACGAAGTACACGCAAAGCGAGGCTTTGCGGCGGCACGCGCTTGCCGTCGAGGCGGCCGTCGGCGCCTACGCGCGCAAGTTCGGCGAAGACGAAGAGCTTTGGCGCGTGACCGCGCTCCTGCACGACTTCGACTACGAGATACACCCGACACTCGACAAGCATCCGCAGGACGGCGCGCCGATTTTGCGCGAGGAGGGTTACCCCGAGGAAGTCGTCGAGGGTGTCCTCTCCCACGCCGAGCACCTTGGCCTCCCCCGCGACACGCCGCTCAAGAAGACGCTCTTCGCCTGCGACGAGCTCTCGGGGTTCATCCACGCGTGCGGACTCGTGCGGCCGGACGGGATCGACACGCTCGAGCCGAAGTCGGTGCGCAAGAAGCTGAAGCAGCCCTCGTTCGCCTCGGGCGTCAATCGCGACGACGTCTACAAGGGGGCGGAGCTGCTCGACGTCGAGCTGAACGAGCACATCGCGTTCGTCACCGAGGCCATGCGCCCGATCGCGCGCGAGCTCGGTCTGCGGACCGCGGCCGACGTCCCGGCCTAGAGGCCCTTCAACAAGCGCTCGACGTCCTCCTCGCTTGTCCACCAGCCGCACGAGACGCGCAGCCAGCCCGTGCCGGGGACGTCGCGGACGACGACCCCGGCCTCGTAGAGCCGCGCCGCAGTTTCCGCCGCGTCACTTTTCGCGGCGAACGAGATCAGGCCCGCCTGCTTGGGCGCGGTAACCACTTCGTAGCCGGCCTCGACCAGCCGCGCCCGGCAATACGCGGCGATCTCGGCCACGCGTTCGTAGCGCCACTCCGGCGCCGCTTCGAGCGCCGCGAGCAGCCCGGCCAGCGTGCCGGGCGCGTACCAAACGGAGTCGAAGCGGGGCGCGCCGGGCTTCGGCGTGAACGACTCCTCGACGTCGTAGGCGGCCTGCGACATATAGGTCGGCAGCGCGACCCGCAGGCGCTCGGGATCGCGAACGTAAAGCGCTCCGGTCGAGTCCGGGCCGCACAGCCACTTCTGCCCGGAGACGGTGTAGAAGTCAAACTCGTCGGCCTGGGTTCGGCAGGTGCCTGCGGATTGCGCCCCGTCGACGAGGATCGACAGCCCCGGCTGGCGGGGAAGCTCGGCGGGAAAGAGCGAGTTGCCCGTCACCCAGGACACGTGCGAGAGGGCGATCAGCTTCGTCCGGCTCGTCAGCTGCTCGGAGACGAGGCGCGGGGCTTCCTCCGGCCGGGAATCGCGGAGGCATGCGACGCGCACCTTTGCCGGCGATGCGAGCAGCGGCCCGAGCAGTCCGAAATGCTCGATGTCGGTGGTCACGATCTCGTCCTCGCCCATGAGGCCGAGACCGGCGAGAACGATGTTGCACGCGTTCGTGGTCGAGCTGACGAGCGCAACGTTCTCCGGATCGACCTCGAGCACGCCGGCCAGCGCCAATCGGGCGCGCTCGCGCAGGGCGAGTATCTCTTCGAAGTAGGCCTTTCCACCGCGACCCCGTTCGAGGTCGCGACGGTCGAACTCCGCCATAGCGTCGACGGTCGCGCGAGCGAGCGGACCGTTCGTGCCCGCGTTCAAGTACGCATAGCGCTCGAGGACGGGGAACTGGGCTCGGGCTTCCTCGAACGTCAAGCCACCGTCGCCTCCACGGGCGTGTGATCGGACAAGAGGCGGCCGTCGACGCGCCGACGCTCGCCCGGCCAACGCGTCAGACCGTCGACGGAGGCCCCGCGGACGAGGATCTGGTCGATCCCCTCGGCAACCGGCTCGGAGAAGCCCCACTGCTCGCTCGTCAGCTCATCCTGCGTCGCCGACCGCGCGGCCGGGACGTTGAAATCGCCGGCGAGCACGACGACGTCGCCCGGCTGAGCCAGACCGTCGACGAAGACGGCCGCGCGAAGCAGCTCGGCGTCGGCGAGCCGCTGGTCTGCCGGGTAGCTCGTCGCGTGCAGGTTTGCGACGAGCACGGTCGACCCGTCGCGCATTCGCGCCCTGACGGTCTGGATGACACGGCGCTCCTTTGCCCAGGCCAGCCGTGCCACGAGCGGAAGCGAGAGCCAACGTGCCTGCGCCTCTCGGAAGTCGCGGCTGTTCAGCACGAGGACGTCCCGGCTGAGAATCTCCGCTTCGCGGTCGAGCAGGATCGCGATCGCCTGGCCGCTAACCGCTGAACGAAAGAGGCCGTGGTTCAGTGATGTGATCTCGCGCCCGAGCTCGGCCGTGATCGGCAGCGGCCCCAGTCTCGGCGGATGCGCCACGTCGGCGCACGCTTGCAGTCCGCTCCACGAGGCGAGGTGGAGGCCGGCCCAGACCGGCAGCTCCTGCAGGCAGAGGACGTCTGGGCCATCGGCGACTGCAAACCGAACCATCTGCTCGAGGTAGGCGCGGCGCTCGGGCGGCTTCGCGTTGCCGTGAAAGACGTTCCAGGTGCGGATGAGCAGGGCCAGAGCGCGGCTAGTGTAGGCGCGTGTTTCGGCGCCGCCGCTTCACCGACGTCATCTCGCGGCAGCTCGATCTTTTCATCCGCGACGAAGCCGATCTGATCCGCGAGTGCGAGGAGGCGGAGCGCGCCTACAACATCGCGCCGCGCGACGAGGCGGAGGAAAAGTACGGCGACTACGTCGACGTCGTCGAGACCGGCACCGAGCTACTCGCCGACCTGCGCGACCATTTCGCCGCGACTCTCGACGAGGAGACGTCGGAGGCCTACGAGGAGGAGTTCAACCGCGCGGTGCTGAAGCGCCTGCCGCGCTTCGCGCTCGAGATCGAGAATCGCTAGCGGCTCATCGGTGTCCGAAGTGGTGTGCAGCCGGCAACGAGCCGAACACGTCGGCGCCGTTTGCGACCTCCTTCGCAAGCGGAACCAGCGATGCGAACTCGTCCACGAGCACGTTCTGGTTCCGGCCGACCCGCTCGAACCTGCCGCGGGCGAGCACCAGCGGCTCGCTGCGGACGAGCGGGCGAAAGCGCTGATAGACCGGCGGCGGGACGATCAGGTTCACCTGCCCGAACTCGTCCTCGAGCAGCATGAAGACGACGCCGTTCGCGGTCGAGGGCCGCTGGCGCGCGACCGCGAGGCCGGCGACGGCGATGCGCAGGCCGTGGGGTTGGTCGCCGAGGTCTCGGCTCGAGACCACCTCCTCCGCCAGCCGCGGACGGAGAAGCGCCAGCGGGTGTGTGCCGACGGAAAGGCTCGTCAGCCGGTAGTCGGCGAGCATCCGCTCCCAGGGCGTCTGCTCGGGCAGCTCCGGCGTTGCGGCGGTCGGGTCGAGCGAGAGCGTCAGCTGGCGCGCCTCCCCGCCTGAGCCGGGAACGGTTGCGGGGCGAAAGGCGAGACCGAGCTCCCAGAGCAGCTGCCGCCGCTCCCCGAGCTCGTCGCAGGCGCCCGCGGCAACGAGCGCCTCGAGCCGGTCGCGGTCGAGCTCGACCCGCTGCGCCAGCTCGCGGACGCCCTCGAACGGCCCACGCCGCTGGCGTTCCTCGACCACGGCCTTCGCTCCGGGCTCGCCGAGCGATTGCACGTACTCGAGCCCGATCCGCACCGCATTGTCCTCGAGCGCGCACTTCGCCCCGCTGCGATTGACGTCGACCGGCCGCACCTCCACCCCACGCCGCTGCGCGTCACGCACCAGCGAAGCCGGCGGATAGAAGCCCATCGGCTGTGCGTTCAGGAGCGCCGCGAGGAACTCGCGCGGGTGGTGATGGCGCAGCCACGTCGATTGGTAGGCGAGCAGGCCGAAAGCCGCGGCATGGGACTTGGGGAAGCCGAAGCCCGAGAAGCCGGCCAGCTTGTCGTAGACCTGGTCCGCAAGCTCCGGGTCGACGCCTTTCTCTCTCGCGCCTGCAATGAAGCGGGTGCGATAGGCCTCGATCGCCTCCTCGCTCCGCTTGCGGCTCATCGCGCGCCGCAGGCCCTCGGCTTCGCCGACCGAGAAGCCGGCCAGCGCCATCGCGACCTCCAGCACCTGGTCCTGGAAGACGACGACGCCGAGTGTGTCCGCGAGCGGCTCCGCGAGCAGCGGGTGGTCGACCGGCGGCACGAAGCTCGGGTCCTCCCGGAGTCGCTGGCGATGCTCGATGTACGGGTGGACGGCCTTGCCCTGGATCGGCCCGGGCCGGACAAGCGCGACCTGTACGGTCAGGTCGTCGAGGTTCTCGGGCCGCGTACGTAGGAGCGACTGCATCTGCGCGCGGCTCTCGATCTGGAAGACGCCGATGGTGTCGGCACGCTGGATGTCGTCGTAGACGTCCGGATCGTCGAGCGGGATGCGAGAGAGGTCGAGGGACTGTCCCTCGCCAGAGGGACTGTCCCTGAAACCGGTCCGGACTGAGGACTCCGCGATCAGCTCGACGGATTCCTCGACCGCCGAGAGCATCCCGAGCCCGAGCAGGTCGATCTTCAGGAAGCCGGCATCCGCGCAGGAGTCCTTGTCCCACTGGACGAGCTGCCGCCCGGCCATCGCGGCCGGCATCACCGGCACGAGCTCGACCAGCGGGCGGCTGGAGATGACCATCCCGCCCGGGTGCTGCGATGCGTAGCGCGGCAGGCCGCCGATCTCGCGGCAGAGCTCGCAGAACGCGCGCCAGCGCGCCGAGCGGAGCTTGGCCCCGGCGTCCGGCAGCGACGCCACCTCGTCGGCGACCCGCCGCGGATTGCCCTCCGTGAGTCGCGCCAGCCGCTCCAGCTCTGCGTGCGGGAGGCCGAGCGCCATGCCGACGTCGCGGATCGCGCCGCGCGCGTGGTAGGTCGGGAACGCGGCGACGAGCGCGGCGTGCTCGCGCCCGTACTTGTCGCTGACCGCGGGGAGCAGCTTCTCGCGGATGTCGCGCGGGAAGTCGAGGTCGATGTCGGGCACCGCCGCCATGTCGCGGTTGAGGAAGCGGCCGAGCGAGAGCCCCGCTGCGACCGGATCGACGTGCGAGAGCCCGGTCAGGTAGCAGACGATCGAGCCGACCGAGCTGCCCCGGCCGCGGCCCGGCGGCAGCGTCGAGCGCGGCGAGTCGCGGCCGCGCACCTCGACGGCCAGCTCCCGCGCCAGCTCGAGCACCTCCCAGTGCAGGAGAAAGAAGCCGGGCAGTCCGAGCTCGTCGATCAGCTTCAGCTCTTCGTCAAGGCGGGCGCGAGCCTTCTTCTTGTGTCCGGCGCGTAGCGCCTGTCCGCGAAGCGGACCAGTGGAAGGGGTCTGGGGAAACCGGGAGGTTTCCCCAGCATGTCGGCAGTAGCGTTCTTGGAACGCCCGCTCGCACACGCGAACCAGCTGCGCGATTGCAGGCTCGCCGTTCTCCGAGAAGTCCGGATAGCGGTAGCCGAGGTCCTCGTTCAGGTCGAACTCCAGGCGCTCGGCGAGCTCACCGGTGCGTTCGACCGCGTCGCGGTCATGTGGGAAGAGCGCCGCGAGCTCGGCCGGCGGCCGCAGGAAGCTCTCGCGGTTGCCCCGCCGCTCGGCCTCACAGCCGTCGAGCGAAGTGCGGTTCTTGACGGCGACGAGGGCGTCCTGCAACGCCGTCCGGCGCGGATTGTGGGCATGGACATCGCCGGTCGCGAGGGTCTCGACGCCGAGCGCCTCGGCCAGCTCGCGCAGAACCGCGTTGCGGCGAGCGTCGCCGCGCTCGAACGGCCGCTGGAGCTCGACGAAGAAGCGGTCGCGCCCGAACGCCTGCGCCAGCCGCGCCGCCGCGTTCGGGTTCCGGACCGCGAGCCCGTGCCGGGCGCACCCCGACAGGCAGACGAGGCCCTCGTTGCGCTCCTGCAGCAGTTCCTGCCGGAGCGCCGGCTCCAGCAGCTCGCGCTCTTTTCCGGGCACACGCGTCCCCGAATGCGCCGCGGTCACCAGCCGGCAGAGGTTCGCGTAGCCCACCGCCGACTCGACGAGGAGCGTCACGTGCGACCCGTCGGCGAGCGTCACTTCGGCGCCCGTGATCGGACGCACCCCGAATGCCTTCGCCGCCTGGGCAAACTCGAGCGAGCCGTAGACCCCGTCGTGGTCGGTCAGCGCGAGCGCGCCGTAGCCGAGCTCGGCCGCGCGGATCGCGAGCTCCTCCGGCAGCGAAGCGCCGTCGAGGAACGAATAGGCTGAATGGGCATGGAGCTCGACGTAGCCCAACCGCTGCTCCTAGCCCCCGGCGAGGGCGAGACGACCACCGACCGTCCCGAACGGACGCTGCGGATCCTCTGCGAGCTCGAGCAGCTGATCGTGACGTGGTTTCGCTACGAGCCCGGTGAGCAGGGCCCAGACCCGCACGTCCACCGGCAGCACGCGGACGCGTTCTACGTCCTCGAGGGAGAGGTCAACTTCGGCCTCGGCCCGGACGTCACGCGGATCACCGCCGGACCGGAGACATTCGCGGGCGCGCCGCCGAATGTCGTTCATACCTTCAAGAACTCGAGCGACGCGACCGCGATCTTCCTCAACATCCACGCGCCGAGCATGGGCTTCGGCGACGTCCTCCGCGGCGGCGGCTACGAGCATTTCGACCAGTTCGACCCACCCGCGGACGGAGGTAGACCGCTCGAAGACGCGATCGTCCGGCCCGCCGGCGCGGGTGAGCCGGTCGAGCACGAGCACACCTCCCACCGCATTCAGGCCGAGCTGCCAGAGATCTCGGTCATCGAAATGACCTTTCGTCCCGAGTTCGAGGGCGTCGATCCCCATACGCACGACGATCACGTCGACGCCTTCTACGTCCTCGCCGGTGAAGCCGACTTCGTGGTCGGGAACGAGGTGCGGCGAGCCGGCCCGGGCTCCTTCCTGGCCGCGCCGCCGGGCGCTCGCCACGGATTCTCCAACCCGGGACCGGCGGACCTGCGCGTCCTCAACTTCCATGCGCCCGACGCCGGGTTCGTGGGCAGGCTGCGGAGCTAGCCGGGCGTGGACGCCGCGAGCCACTCGGCCGAGTGGCCCAGGCTCGCCCTGGACACGCTCTCGCTCTAGCAGCTCTCCAGGCGAGCGCCGTCCGCGCCGATAGCGGAAGCGATGCGCGCCAAGCTCATGTTTCCACTCAGCGTCGCGTTCGCCGCCGCCTTCGCAGCTCAGATCGAAGGGATGGTGGTGACTCGCTGGGCCTCCGATCGGAGCAGCGCCTGCGCCGCCTCGAGCCCCGCAGGGGCGTGCTCGCTCAACGGCACTGTCTCCTTCCTCGCCGGCACCTTGTTCGCCGTCGAGACGCTCGCCGCGACGCTCACCGCGCTCGTTCTCTACCGGAACGGGAAGCGCTTCAGCGCAGCCGTCACAGCCACAGGCCTCGTGGCCGCGCTCGTGGTCCAGCATGCGTGGTTGATCACCTACTAGCCGCATCGTCGCCACAGGACTACCGTTCACCGATCCATGCGGCCGGGTTTAGACGGACGCCCGGGCAAAGCCCGGACGTCCTCCAAACGGCATCGCAAGCGATGCCTTAGGCGCGCTGACTGAACCAAATCTGCGCCTCCCCGTCGAGGAACACGACCGCGTTCTCGCCGGTTGCCAGGACGACATCGAAGTAGCGCCGGTCGACCGGCTGCTCCGTCCACCAGCGGTCGACGACGCGCCACTCCTCACGCACGAGCGCGACCTGCTGCCGGTTCACGCTCCGCGGCGACCCGTCGACATGCGTCTCGACGAGCACTAACTGCGGCGCATTCAGTCGTCGCGCGGAACCAGCAGTGCTCTCTGCTCGGGGATTCGCGACCAGGGAGCGACCTCCACGACCGAGCACACCGCGCCGGAACCGGCACCGGCGCGAACCTGCTTCAAGCCTTCGCTGAGATGAGCGCGCAGCTCCAGCCCCTCCGGCTGGACGAGCTCCAGTTGCCGCCCGACCGTCTGCGCGAGTTCCACGAGCTCGAGCCCGAGCCGCGTCACCGGCGCGGGCAGCTCCGCAAGCTTCGAGCCGAGCGCGACGCGAAGCCGGTCGCGGTCCGCCGTCGCGTCGCGCAGCGTGACCGTTCGCCGCCACGATCCCCCACCGACGAGCTTTGCAGACAGCGCGAGCTTCCGCACAGCTCTGTCGCCGCGCTCCGGCCGGGCGAGGAGCCGGTCGAGGAGGGCACCCAGCGCCCGCCGGAGCGTCAGCTCGTTCGCAACCGCCTCGGGAAACTCGAGCGTCTCCGCGAGCTCGTTGGCGACCTTCCGCGCGCGGACCTTGCCGCGCTGTTCGCCTCTCGCCAGGCTCCAGGCCCGCCGACCGTCCGGCCCCAATCGTTCGGCAACGGCGGCGCCCGGTAGCCCAGCAAGCTGTCCAAGCCTTCGCACCCCGAGCTCCTCCAGCTCCTCCCGGCGCTCGGAATCGACCGGGAGCAGGGTCAGCGGCAGCGGTGCGAGGAAATCGCGCGTCTTGCGGTCGGAGACGATCAGGGTCTGTCCTGAGCGCGCGACGTGCGCCGCAGCCAGCGCCGCGAACCTCCGCTCCGCAGCGCCGATGCGCGCGTCCCACGCCGCTCCGACAGCGGCGAGCGCCCGCTTCAGCGCCGGCTCGAGGCCGCCGTAGAGGCGCTCGATTCCGCGCGTCTCGAAGTAGACGCAACCGACAGCGGCGGCTTCGACCGCGAAACCGGAGTCCTCGAGCCGCTTCAAGAGCTGCTCCCATTCGTGCTCCGCGGTCGCCGGATCCTGCTCGACCAGCGCAAGGTCGGGGCAGAGCGAGAGCGCCTCCCCCAGCCGCATCCCGGGCTGCACGCCCGCAGCCTCGGCGGCCGCCGTCACAGGCCCGAGCAGAGGCTCCTCCCCCGCCGCCGGCCCAAGCGCAGCAGGCCGAAGCGCGAGCGCAGGCCGCTCCCGCAGCGCCGCCCGCAGCTCGAATCCGGGGATGAGAAGACATGCGATCACTTACGAACGTATGTTCTACACGAACACATGTTCGCTGTCAAATCACCTGTCAGCTAAGCAGTCGATCCCAGTCCAGAAAACACGAAGGCGGCCCCTGCGGCGAGACCGCCTTGCGTCGTCAGCCGGGATAGCTTGGCGAGCCCCCATGCGGAAGGATCCCCTTCCTTCGCTGACTGAAGTAAATATCGGTTGAAGGTCAGAAACCTTTAGACGCCCGTGATCTCCGCCGCGGTGCCCACCATTCGCGTGAAGCGCGGGACAACGGAAAGCGTGTTCTCCTGCGTGCACCAGCGCAGGTCGTCCTCGAGCCCTGGCGGGCCGTACGTACGCGCGTTCACACCATCCCACGCGGTCGGATATGCCCGTGCGATCGCGGCCGAGGCGACCGCTGCGTCGGTCGGCTCGCCTTCCAGGAGGGCGACGATTCGGCCGGCGCAATAGGCGTCGTCGATCGCGAACGCGCCCTGATAGCCGGCGCAGACGACCGTGATGTCCTCGCCTGGCTCACGCGCCGCAGCCGCAACAGCGTCCAGGTTGAGCAGGCTGCCGAGCAGGACGTGCTCCGCGTTTGCCGCTGCGGCGAGAGTCGACCGCGTTCCATTCGTCGTCGTCAGGATCGCCGTCTCGGCACGCGGCTCGAGGTATTCCCGCGGCGAGGCGCCAAGATCGAAGCCTTCGATCTGAACCGCATCGCGTTCGCCCCCGACGACGGCCTCGTCCCCCAGTTGCCGCCTCAACGCTCTGGCATCGTCGATCTCGCGACAGCAGAGCACCCGGCGATAACCGGACGCGAGCGCCTGTGCGATCGTCGAGGTGGCGCGCATCACGTCGACGACGACGGCCACGTGGGCAGGGCCGGCTTCGGCCGGAGTAAAGGCGACGTCTATCCGCATCGCGCGACTACGCTAACGAGACATGGCTGCTGCAATGAGGTGCTACCGGCACCCCGACCGAGAGACGTACATCTCCTGCTCCGACTGTGGCCGGCCGATCTGCACCGAATGCATGACGGCGGCGCCTGTCGGGCAGCGCTGCCCCGAGCATTCGGGCAAGCCGCGGGGCGTCGCGCGAATGTCGCTCGGGGTTGGCGGGCTCTCCTCCGCCGGCGGCGCCGGGCTCGTGACGCGAACGCTGATCGGAATCAACGTCGCCGTCTACCTGCTCGAGCTCGCCACGGGAGGAAACATCGATGGTGTCGGCAGCCAGATCTTCGAGAAGGGGGCACTGTTCGGGCCGCTGGTCGGAAACGGTGACTGGTGGCGGCTGATCACGGCCGCGTTCCTGCACTACGGGCCGATTCACCTCGGTTTCAACATGTTCTTCCTCTACTGGATCGGCACGCCGGTGGAGCAGTACCTGGGGCGCGGCCGCTTCCTAGCCGTCTATCTGGTCTCGGGCCTCGCCGGCTCGGCCGGCGCGCTTGTTCTCTCGCCCACGTCGGTGACCGTCGGCGCCTCGGGCGCGATCTTCGGGATTCTCGGCGCCGCCCTGGTTCTCGAGCGCCAAGGCTCGTACGTGCTCGGCGGCAGTGCGATGGGACTGATCGTGATCAACCTCGCCCTGAGCTTCGTGCTCGCGGGTATCTCGATCGGGGGCCACATCGGCGGCCTGATCGGGGGCGCGGCGTGCATGCTCGTGCTCTCCCGCTTCGGCCGCGGGCATGGTGCCTACGGACGGATTGGCGCTAGTGGAATCGCGGGTCTGGTCGCAGTTGCGTTGCTCAGTGTCGTAGTCGCGTACTGGAAGGTTCGCGGCTACGCGAGCTAGCCGAGCCGCTCGACCTGAGCGACCTGGTCAAGCTTGTCCTTCCAGGCGTGGTCCATCCCCAGCCCGCCGTTGAGGCGGTCGGCGAAGCCATCCCAGGCCCAGATCATGTCTCGCCCCGCGCCGCCGTAGACGGTATCTCTGCCTGCGTCGCCCTGGAGCCTGTCGTTCCCGGGCCCACCGTAGAGGACGTCGTTGCCGTCGCCTCCGCCCAGAACGTCGGCCCCGGGCCCGCCGATCAAGACATCGTTGCCGCCGCTGCCGCCCAACTTGTCGTCGCCGCCGAGTCCACAGATCACGTCTCGTCCGGACGTGCCGATCAGGACATCCGGACCGCTCGTGCCCGTGATTGTGCAGGCCTGCGCTTGGTGGGTTGCAGCGTGCACCTTCGTCGCGCCAAACAGAGCAAGCGAGACGAACATTGCGGCTAGTGTCCTGATTCGATTCGCGTCGCGTGGGGCCACGTTCGAGACCTCCTGAGACTTCCGGCGTGGCCGCGGCGCCGAGCTCCTCTTACGAGGATGTGATCGGCGTTCACAGCTTTTGCGCGATCCCTCGGCGTAGTGAAATCTCTAAGCGGCGGCGCGAATCGCAGCGAGCGCCCGCTCGGCCGCCGCGGTGCGCGTCGATGCGAACGCCGGCGGCATCGGAGGCGCCGCCACGGCGGTCGTCGGGCGCCACGCCGCCTCCCAGCCACCGGCCCGCTCCCTGAAGGCGAGCAGGTAGCCGCGCTCGAGCGCCGCGTCGACGATCTCCGTCACCCGGTCGTCGTAGCGATCACCGTCACACACTCGATCGAAGTTACGCCGCGGACCGGACAGCATCAGTCTTGCCGGACGAGGGCCGATCTTGGCTTGGGTTGAAGCGAGCGCGATACTGGTTTCATGCGCCGGCTTCTCGTCGTGGCAATCGTGGCCGCGGTCGCCTGCCCGGCCGCTTCTGCGCGTCCGTTCCTGGGCGTCCTCGGCGCGAAGTCGCACTTCCAGACCCTGACCGGGCAGCGCTCGACTGTCGGCCACATCATCATCGGCTGGAACCAGGGCTATCGCTGGGGTAGGCCCCTCGCGGCATTGATACCTCAGTACGGCCCGATGCCGATGCTCGGGATCGGGACATCCTCGTATCCGAGCAAGCGCGAAGTAATAACTCCACAGGGAATCGCGCTCGGGCACGGAGACGCGTATCTCTACGCGTTGAACCAGGCGATCGCGCGCTGGGCGCGGCCGATCTACCTGCGGCCCTTCGGCGAGATGAATGGTCACTGGAACGCCTACTGCGCTTACACCGCCAGCGGGCGCCCAAAGGGCGGGTCCCATGCGACGGCGTGGTTCCGCAAGGCGTTCGCGCGCGTCTATCTGCTAACGCACGGCGGGCCGGCTCTCGAGGTCAACGCACAACTCAGGCGGCTCGGGCTGCCGCCGGTCCGGACCGACCTCGCTCCGAACCCGTACCCGATCCTGCGGGTGATCTGGAATCCACAGGCCGAGGGAAGCCCGAACGTCGCGGGTAACAGCCCGCAGGCCTACTACCCGGGCGACCGCTACGTCGACGTGGTCGGGAATGACATCTACGACATCGGCTTCCGCCCTCAATGGGCGGCGAACGAGCGCCTCTATCGAGCCCATCCGTCCAAGCCGTATGCCTTCCCCGAATGGGGGCTCTGGGGAATCGACGATCCCGCGTTCATCCGCTCGATGGCGAAGTTCGTCAGGACGCACCGCCGGGTGGAGCTGCTCTCGTGGTTCAACGGCCAGGCATCCGGCGGGACGTTCGACATCGCGACGAAGCCGCGCAGCCGAGCCGCCTATCGAGCGGTAATCACGCCCCTCGGGCGCTAGCCGCCCGCGGTGACATACGCCGCGCCCTGCTCCGCGAGCGCGGCCTGCGCCGCCGCAAGGCGCGCGAGCGGGACGCGATAGGGCGAGCAGCTGACGTAGTCGAGGCCGAGCTCGTGGCAGAAGGCGACGCTGGCGGGTTCGCCGCCGTGCTCGCCGCAGATGCCCATCTTGATGTCGTCCTTCGTCGAGCGGCCGCGCTCGACCGCGATCCGCATCAGGTCCCCCACCCCGCTCTGGTCAAGCGTCTCGAACGGGTTCCGTTCGAGCACGCCGTCCTCGAGATAGCGGGTCAGGAACTTGCCTTCCGCATCGTCGCGCGAGAATCCGAGGGTTGTCTGGGTGAGATCGTTCGTGCCGAAGGAGAAGAAGTCGGCGTACTCGGCGATCTCGTCCGCGCGGATGCAGGCGCGCGGAAGCTCGATCATCGTCCCGACGAGATATTCGACCTCCTCGCTCTCCTCGTTGGCCGTCGAGATCGTGATCGCGCGAAGCCGGTGGAGCTCCTCCGCGAAACCGACGAGTGGATGCATGATCTCGACGAGCGGCGGCTCGCCGGTCCGTTCCTCGACCGCGACGGCGGCGCGAATGATTGCCCGCACCTGCGTCTCGTAGATCTCGGGCCAGAGCAGGCCGAGCCGGCACCCGCGCGTGCCGAGCATCGGGTTCGACTCCTGGAGCGACTTGATCCGCTCGCGCATGCGTTCGTCCGTCGCCTCCTCGAGGGGAGGCAGGAACTCATGCAGGGGCGGGTCGAGGAGGCGGATCGTCACCGGGAGGCCGGCCATGGCCTCGAAGATCCCCTCGAAGTCGGACTGCTGCATCGGCAGCAGCTTGTCCAGGGCGTCCCGCCGCTCGTCCTCGCCGGAGGCCATGATCATCTCGCGGACGATCGGCAGCCGTTCTTCGGCCATGAACATGTGCTCGGTCCGGCACAGGCCGATCCCCTGGGCTCCGAACTCGCGTGCCTTCGCGGCATCGTCGGGGGTGTCCGCATTCGCCCGTACCTGCAGGCGGCGGTGCTCGTCCGCCCAGCCGAGAATGGTCTCGAAGTCCTCGTTGATCTGGGGCGCCACGAGCTCGACCGGGCCGACGATGACGAGCCCGCTCCCGCCGTCGATCGTGATCACGTCTCCCTCGGCCAGGTCGTGCCTGCCGATCCGGACACGGTGATTCTCGGCGTCGATGCTCAACTCCTCGCAGCCGGCGACGCACGGCTTGCCCATGCCGCGGGCCACCACCGCCGCGTGCGAGGTCATGCCGCCGTGCGCGGTGAGGATTCCCTGCGCAGCGATCATGCCGTGGATGTCGTCGGGCGAGGTCTCCCAGCCGACGAGGATCACAGCCTCGGTCTCGCCCCGCTGCGCAGCCGTGTCGGCGTCGAGCACGATCTTGCCGGACGCCGCTCCCGGTGACGCGTTCAGCCCCTTGGCGGCGACTTCGTAGTCGGCGTTCGGATCGAGCATCGGGTGCAGGAGCTGGTCGAGCTGCGCCGGGTCGATCCGGGCGACGGCGTCCTCCTTCGAGATCAGGCCTTCGTCGACCATCTCGACGGCCGCCTTCAACGCCGCCGCGGCGGTGCGCTTCGCGGCTCGGGTCTGCAGCAGGTAGAGGCGGTCTTCCTCGACCGTGAACTCGATGTCCTGCATGTCCCGGTAGTGCTCCTCGAGGCGGCGCATCGTCTCGAGCAGCTGCTCGAACGCCTCCGGGAGCTGTTCCTTCATCTCCTGGAGCGGCTGAGGCGTCCTGATCCCGGCGACGACGTCCTCCCCCTGCGCATTCGCGAGGAACTCGCCGTAGAGACCCGCTTCGCCGGTGGACGGGTCGCGCGTGAAGGCAACACCGGTGCCGGACCGGCCGCCCTTGTTGCCGAAGACCATCTGAACGACGTTCACGGCCGTGCCGAGGTCGTCCGGGATGCGATGTGCACGCCGGTAGACCTGCGCGCGCGGGGTGTCCCACGAGTCGAAGACGGCGCGCACGGCCCGGCCGAGCTGCTCGCGGGCGGCCTGTGGGAACGAACTGCCGGTCTCCTGCTCGTAGAGCTCCTTGAAGATCGCGACGAGCTGTTTCAGGTCAGCCGGCGAGAGATCGACATCCTGCTTCACCCCGCGGCTCTGCTTGAGGTCGGCAAGCGCCTTCTCGAAACGGTCGGCGTCGATGCCGTCGACGACCTCCCCGTACATCTGGATCAGCCGCCGGTAGGAGTCTTGAGCGAACCGCTCGTTGCCGGTTTTCGCGCCGAGGCCTTCGACGGCGTCGTCGTTGAGGCCGAGGTTGAGGATCGTGTCCATCATCCCTGGCATCGAGACCGCCGCTCCCGACCGGACCGAGACGAGCAGGGGATCCCCAGCTTCGCCGAAGCGCTTGCCCGTCGTCTCCTCGAGCGAGGCGAGGTGCTCGTCGATCTCCGCCTCGAGTCCCTCCGGCAGCTCCTTCGTCCGCAGGTAGTCCCGGCAGGCGTCGGTCGTGATCGTGAAGCCCGCCGGAACCGGGATCCCGAGCGCGGTCATCTCGGCAAGGCCGACGCCCTTTCCACCCAGGCGTTCCTTGCCCCCTTCGGCCGATTCGTCGAGGTCGAAGACGTAGCGTCCGCTCACCGTGCGATGGATCTTCCCATGAGCAGCGGGATTACGCTGTGCGCGCCGTCTCGCGTGATCTAGATCACAAGCTTTCGGACCCGCTGACCGGCGGCCGGTAGCCCGGGCGGCGGCGGGCGCCGAAGTCGGCAAGCCAGGCGAGCGCTCTTGTCGTCATCCAGAACGGCGTGAAGAGGACGTAGAAGACGAACAGGGCGGCGGCGAGGATCCCGCACCACGTCACCCAGCGCCAGAGCGGCACGGGGGGCTTCGGCGTCATGCGGTCGTGAGCGTGGCGCCGGCCTCGGCGCGCCGCTGCTCGATCAGCCGGATCACACGCGCGGCTGTCTCTTCGATCGAGAGGTCCGAGATCTCGATCACCGGACAGCCGAGCCGGCGGTGGATGGCCTCGGCGGCCTCGAGCTCGTCGTAGATCTCGACCAACTTCGCGTACTGCCGGTTGTTCCCGCCGAGGCGCCGCACCCGCTGCTGCCGGATCTCGGCGAGGCGTCCGGCCTCGATCGTGAGGCCGACGATCTTGAGCGGGTCGATCTCGTACAGCGCGGGCGGCGGCTCGATCCCCTTCACGATTGGGACGTTCGCGGTTTTGTAGCCCAGATAGCCGAGGTACATCGACAGCGGCGTCTTCGACGTTCGCGAGACGCCGACCAGGACGATGTCCGCCTCGTGGAGCCCGCCTCCCATGCCGTCGTCGTACTTGACCGCGAACTCGATCGCGGCCATCCGCTTGAAATAGCCCGAGTCGAGCGGCGGCCGCGCGCCGGGCGTCATCTGTGCCGCCTGGCCGGAGACCCGTGCCACGGCGTCGATCGGGTGCCCGAGCAAGTCGCAGTAATGGAGCCGCGCGCGGCGACAGAGGACGCGCATCTGCTCGCGCAGCTCCGGTTCGACAAGGGTGTAGACGACGACCGCCGGACGTCCCTTGGCCCGCTCGACGGCGAGCCTCAGGTGATCGACCGTCTCGACCCGCGGGTGGCGGATCTCCTCGAACTCTTGGTCAGGAAACTGAGCCTCGAGTGCGTGCACCAAGCGCGTCGCCGTCTCGCCGGTGGAGTCGGAGACAACGTGCAGCTCGACGGGGGTCTTCGCCATCGACCCGGAGGCTAGCGCGGGATCTGCGAAAAGTCGCCGAGCGCGCCGAGGGTGTCGCGCACGTCGAGCAGGAGACGAAGCCGGTTCGCCCTGACGGCCTCGTCCTCGGCCATCACGAGCACCTCGTCGAAGAAGCGTTCCATTACCGGCGCCAACTCCGCGCCGGACTCGAGCGCTGCCTTGATGTCGCCGTTGCCGTCGATCGCGACTTTCGCGAGCGTTTCCGCGAGCTCTCTCTCGGCGTCTTCGACAAGCAGGCCTCGGTCGAGCTGCGCTGCGGCCTCCTCCTGCGCCTTGCCTGCGAGGCGGTGAGCGCGGTCGTAGGCGGTGTAGACGCCCTCGAACTCGGGCGACTCGCGCTCGCGATAGAGCTCTTCCGCCCGCCGGGCAACCCCACCCAGATCGGGGACATTCGACGCGCGCGCCGCGCGCACGTACTCGACCGGGACGTCGAGCAGCGACTCCAGGCGCTCCTCCACGAACTCCCGCAGCTCTTCGGGCAGGAGCTCGCGGTCGATCGTGAGCCCGCCCTCGAGCGCGAGCCGGACGAGCCCGATTGCGGCGCGCCGCAGCCCGTACGGGTCGCGCGAGCCTGACGGCTTGTGGCCGAGCTCGAAGGCGACGCGCAGGGTGTCCAGCTTGTCTGCGGCTGCGAGCACTTTCCCGGGCTCGGTCTGAGGGAGCAGGCCCCCGGAGGCGTCGGGGAGATACTGCTCCTCGATCGCCTTCGTGACCGCGTCCGGATAGCCCGCGAGCCGGGCGTACTCGGCGCCGATATAACCCTCGAGCTCGGGGAACTCGCGCACAAGCTCGGAGGCCTGGTCAGCCTTGGCCAGCCTCGCCGCTTCGAGCGAGGCGTCGCCCCCGCCGAGGCGCTCCACAAGCTTCGCGACCCGCTCGGCCTTTTCGGCGAACGAGCCGGCGCCGGCGAAGAAGGTGATCGCGGCGAGCCGCTCGGCCAGAGCGTCGATCCCCGCCGCAACGTCGCGCTCGAACGTGAACGAGGCGTCTTCCAGCCGAGCCTCGAGGACCTGTGTGTGCCCAGGGCCGACGACATCGGGGTCGCCGCCGTTCGCGACGAGGGCGAACCGGTTGCCCTCGATCGGGAAGTAGCGCTGGTGCGACTGCATCGTCGTCACGATCACACGCTCCGGCAGCTGGAGAAAGCGCTCGTCGAAGTGGCCCTCGAGCACCATCGGCTTCTCCACCAGATGGACGACCTCGGCGAGCTTGCCGCCGGGGTCGCTCCAGCCGCCGATTGCTTCCAGCCCTTCGACGATCAGGCGCCGGCGCTCGTCGGCTACCGGCTCTACGTCGGCGGCGCGCAGCGCATCGGCGTACGCCGCCGCGGTGGGAATCTCGACCGTGCCGTGAGTGAAGCGGTGGCCGTACGACGTCTCCCCCACGATCGTCTCCGCGTCGAGTTTTGCCAGCACCCAGCGCACCGGGCGCGCGAAGCGGATCCCGCTTTCGTCCCAGCGCATCGACTTCGTAAACGAGAAGCCGCGAACGATCCGGTCGATCTGCTCGGGCAGGACCTCGCGGAGCTCGCGGCCCGGAACGGTGACGCCGAGGAAGCCGTCGCGCAACTCGAGCTCGTCGACCGCGACCCCGTGTTTCTTCGCGAAGCCGGCCGCGGCTCGGTCACGCAGGTTCTCCGGCGGGCCTTTGACCCACAAGTCGGCAGTCTGCTCCGGCAGGTCGTCGATCAGGAACGCAAGCCGCCGCGGCCCGACGAAGAGCTGGGACGGCGCCGTCCCGATGTGCGCACGCGCGAGCTCGGGCAGCTGCGCCTCAGCCTCGCGGCAAGCGCCGGCCGGGAGCTCCTCGCAGCCGATCTCAAGCAGCAGCGACGGCATCTTCTTCTTGCATTCCGAGGTAAGCCTCGGCAACGCCGCGCGCGAGCTTACGGACGCGGCCGATGTAGGCCGCCCGCTCTGTGACCGAGAGCGCGCCGCGCGCGTCGAGCAGGTTGAACGTGTGCGAGCACTTGAGCACCTGGTCGTAGGCCGGAATCGGCAGCCCACTCTCCAGCAGGTGCCGGCACTCCGCCTCGTACTCGCCGAAGCGGCGCGTGAGCACGTCGACCGGGGCCTCCTCGAAGTTGTACCGCGACCACTCACGCTCGGCTTCGAGGTAGACGTCACCCCAGGTCACTCCGGGAGCCCATTCGAGCTCGAACGCGGTCCGCTTGCCCTGGAGGAACATCGCCAGCCGCTCGAGCCCGTAGGTCATCTCGGCGGGAACGAGCTCGACGTCGAAGCCTCCGAGCTGCTGGAAGTAGGTCCACTGCGTGATCTCCATCCCGTCGCACCAGACTTCCCAGCCGAGGCCCCAGGCGCCGAGCGTCGGCTGCTCCCAGTCGTCCTCGACCAGGCGCATGTCGTGCCGGCGGAGGTCGATGCCGAGCGCCTCCAGTGAGGACCAGTAGAGGTCGAGGACGTTCTCCGGAGCCGGTTTCAGCACGACCTGGTACTGGAAGTAGTGCTGGAACCGGAAGGGGTTCTCCCCGTAACGGCCGTCCAGTGGCCGGATCACCGGCTCGACGTAGGCGACGTTCCACGGCTTGGGCCCGAGGCAGCGGAGAAACGTATTCGGATTCATCGTGCCGGCGGCGAGCTCCGTGTGGTACGGCTGCATCAGCACGCAGCCGTAATCGGCCCAGTAGCGCTCGAGCGCGATGATCATCTCCTGGTAGTTCACGGTCTCCGGAGTGTCGCATTTGGCGCGACGGGTTTGGCGCCCGTAAAAACGTCACGGTTTCGGCACAGATGCGTTCCCCATCCGCGCGCTTTTTCTCAGTAGGCTCGACGCGGGGAGGAGGTCGGCTGTGCCGTTATCAGAGCCGCGGAAAAGCGCCGAGCCCCGTTCGTCAGCCCGCGAGCGTCCGCAGCCGGAAGCCGCCGTGAAACTCGTGTGACGAGTTGACAACCGCCAGCGCGTCCCGCGTTGCCCGCGCGCTGAGACCCGCCTCCCCCGCCTCGGCGAGCGGCCGGCGCAGCAGCGCCTCGATCCCGGTCAGCCCCTCGGGCGCGAGCGTGAGCGTCGTCTCGTCGCGGCAGGTCGCACAGACCGCGCCGCCCGCTCGCGGCGAGTAGCCGACCAGACCCTGCTCCACCCCACACTCAGCGCAGCTCGTCACGTGCGGCAAGTAGCCAGAGAGCCACAGGAGCTTCAGCTGGAACGAGAGCGCGAGCGGGTCGAGCGCGGCCCGAGCGGACCGCTTCGTTGCCGGCGCCCACTCGTCGAGAAGCTCGAGGAATCGCGTCAGAGCGCGGAAGGCGCGCGCATTCGCTTCTTGCTCGGTGAAGAGGCGGAGCATCGCTTCGAGCCCGACGAGCCCAACGTTCAGCAGATACGGATTCTCGCGTGCCGCGTGGTGTGACTCGATCAGATCGACGCCCGTGACCGTCTGCAGCTCGCCGGAGCCCTGATGCAGGAGCAACTCGACGTGGCTCAACGGTTCCAGCCTCGCGCCGAAGCGGGACTTCGTCCGACGGATGCCCTTCGCAACCGCCCCGACGCGACCTCGGTCGAGTGTGTAGAGATGGAGCACGCGGTCCGCTTCGCCGAGCCGGAAGGAGCGCAGAACGACAGCCTCCGTCTTGTAAGTCCGCCCGGCCACCGTGCAGTCAAGTGTAGGGACAGGATGGGTCGGGAATCCCCAGCCGGTTTTCACCGTTTTGGAAGCGGGATGGCACGCGTTCAGATGTATACGACAGCCTGGTGCGGCTATTGCGTCCGCGCAAAAGCGCTGCTCGATGGCAAGGGAATCGAATACGAGGAGATCAACCTCGACGACGACCCCCATTTCCGGCAGAAGCTCCTCGAGCTGACCGGCGGCTGGACGGTGCCTCAGATCCTCATCGACGGCAAGCCGATCGGCGGCTATACCGAGCTCTGGCGGCTGGACAAGAGCGGCTGGCTCGACGAACAGCTGGCCGCGTAGTTGTCGTTCAGCGTTGGCAGCCCGGGCAGAACCAGGTCCCGCGCCCGCCGACTCTCGTCTTCTCGATCGGCGCCCTGCAGCGCGGGCACGGCTCGCCGCCGCGTCCGTACACCTTGAACTCGTGCTGCATTCCCCCCGCCGCCCCGTCGGGCGTCCGATAGTCGCGGAGAGTCGCTCCCTGGCGCGCGATCCCGGCCTCGAGCGAGCGACGGATGCCGCGGTGGAGCGCGCGGATCTCGGGCACATCGAGCTCGCCGGCGCTCCGCCTCGGATCGATTCGTGCTCGCCAAAGCGCCTCGTCGGCGTAGATGTTCCCGACGCCGGCGAGGTTTCGCTGATCGAGGAGAGCGGCCTTGATCGGGGCCCGCCGCCCCTCGAGCCGTTCCGCCAGCTTGGACGGGGAAAATCTGCGCTCGAGCGGCTCGAGCCCGAGGCGCGCCGCCAGGTACGAGTCGAGCTCGTCCGCGCGCAGGACAAGCCACGTTCCGAACCGGCGAACATCCCGGTATGCAACGTCCGAGCCGTCGTCTAGTCTGACAACGGCTCGTACATGGGAGTTCGCCGGAGCCCCATTTCGCGAGTGCGCAAGAGATCCAGTCATCCGGAGGTGAATTAGGAGAACCAGACCGCTCTCGAACCGGACAATCAAATACTTGCCGCGCCGGTCGACCGCCGCGACGCGCTCGCCCGTGAGTTCCGCGGCCACCTCTGCGGGATCGATGGGGCGCGTCAGCCGGGAGTCGAGGATCTCGACATCGTCGAACCTGCGACCGACCAGCCTCGGTTCGAGGCTCGTCCGTACCGTCTCGACTTCGGGCAGCTCGGGCATCGCGTCGGCAGCGTAGCGCCGGACATCGAGGCCGCCTAAGCGCCGGCGGCGGCCCCGGTCCAGACCCGGCCGCTTAGGCCGTGATCACGTCGAGGATCACGTTGCGTTCCCGCGGAGGCTCGTCTGCGACCTCGTAGGCTGCGAGGACCTCGTCGGCCGCGGCCGAGGCGCTCGACTCGTCGCGAGCATGGATCTCGGCAAGCGTGTCTCCGGACGCGATCGTGTCGCCGTGCTTCTTGAGACAGAGGACGCCGACGGCGTGATCGATCGCGTCGTCCTTGTCGCGGCGCCCCGCACCGAGGTGCAATGCGGCGTTGCCGACCTGAACGGCCCCGAGTGACCGGACGTGGCCCGCCCGCGGAGCGACCACCTCCCGGACGACCGGCGCGCTCGGCAGCGCTGCCTCGTCCGGATTGCCTCCTTGGGCCGTGATCCAGCGCTCGTAGGCCGCCAGCGCCGACCCGTCGGCGATCGCCTGATCGACCCGACCCCGTGCCTCGTCCCGAGACACTCCGAGGTCCGAGAGCGTCAGCAGCTGCGTGGAAGCCTCGACGACGAGCTGCACGAAGTCCGGCGGGCCATCGCCGCGCAACGTCGCCATCGCCTCGCGGATCTCGAGCGCGTTTCCGACGGCGTGTCCGAGCGGTTCGTCCATGTCGCTGATCACCGCAACCACCTCGCGGCCGGCGCGTCGGCCGAGATCGATCATGACGTCCGCAAGGCGTTCCGCATCGGCGCGCGCCTTCATGAACGCGCCGTCTCCGACCTTGACGTCGAGAACGATAGCGTCCGCGCCGCCGGCGATCTTCTTGGACATGATGCTCGCCGCGATCAGGGAGTAGTTGTCGACGGTGGCAGTCACATCCCGAAGCGCGTAGAGCTTCTTGTCGGCCGGGACGAGGTTGGCGGTCGCTCCGACGATCGCGAGCCCAACCGAGCGCACCTGGTCGATGAACTCCTGGGTCGTCAGCTCGACCCGGAAACCGGGGATCGACTCGAGCTTGTCGAGCGTCCCGCCCGTATGCCCCAGCCCGCGGCCGCTCATCTTCCCGAAGGGCACCCCGCAGGCGGCCACAATCGGACCGACGGCGATCGAGGTTTTGTCTCCGACGCCCCCGGTCGAGTGCTTGTCGACGACCTTGCGGCCGAGGGCGCCGTGCAGGTCGACGGTCTCGCCGGTGCGAATGAGCGCGTCGGTCATCGCGTAGGTCTCGGCACTCGTCAGGCCGCGGAAGAACACAGCCATGCAGAAGGCTGCCAGCTGGTAGTCCGGGATCAAGCCCTCGGCGTAGCCAAGCATGAGCTCGGCCAACTCTTCGGCGGAGAGCTCCCCGCCGTCGCGCTTGCGCTCGATCAGCTCGGGAACCCGAATCATGCTGCGGTCTT
>Ga0137403_10000255_pt1 | contig 67819 bp, 48 predicted proteins | sample CZOMad2_1_16fung_FD_122057 | JGI IMG/M metagenome (GOLD analysis project Ga0137403, IMG submission 122057) | Vadose zone soil fungal communities from Angelo Coast Range Reserve, California, USA - CZOMad2_1_16fungal (Hybrid Assembly) | ecosystem: Environmental > Terrestrial > Soil > Vadose zone...
GGTTGGATTGACAGCTACCTGCATGGCGGAGTTACGAGCATGATTTCCGCGGGCGAAGTACACACCCCCGGCCGTCCGAAAGACGTAGTCGGGCTGAAGGCGATGGCGATTTTCGCCCAGCGCGCGTTCTCGGCATTTCGGCCCGGTGGCGTAAGGATCCACGCCGGGGCTCCCGTGATCGAGCACGGGATGGTGGAGCAGGATTTCAAAGATCTGGCCGCGGCCGGCGTCACCATGCTCGGGGAAGTCGGACTGGGCAGCGTGAAGGACGGCGCCACGGCCCGGCAGATGGTGGCGTGGGCGCGCCAGTTCGGGATCCAGAGCACCATCCACACCGGCGGACCTTCGATTCCTGGCTCCAGTCTGATTGACAAAGATATTGTGCTGGCAGCGGACGCCGACGTCATCGGTCATATCAACGGCGGCCATACGGCGTTGCCCGACGATCAGATCGTAGCTCTATGCGAGAAATCCTCACGGGCGTTAGAGGTTGTCCACAATGGCAATGAGCGGGCCGCGCTGCTGACGCTGCGGACGGCGAGAGAGCTGAACCAGTTGGATCGCATGATTCTGGGTACGGACTCGCCCGCAGGTTCAGGGGTGCAACCGCTGGGCATTCTGCGCATGATTTCGATGCTGGCGTCGCTCGGAGAGATATCCGCCGAAAATGCTTTCTGTTTTGCCACCGGCAACACGGCCAAGATCCGAAAGCTCGCTTGCGGACGGATTGCTCCGGGTTGTGACGCTACCTTTGTGATGATCGACAAAGCCCAGCACTCAGCCGGGAAGACCGTGCTGGAGAGCATTCAGCGGGGAGACTTGCCGGGGATCGGTATGGTGATTGTCGACGGCGTGGTGAGCGTTCAGCGCAGCCGCAACACGCCTCCAGCGAGCAAATCACCGGAGATCGCTCGATAGCGTCGCGAAGGGGTCACCCCCACCGTGGTTACCTAAGTGTTCCAAGGTGACCCTCAGATAAATTTAATCTCCGAAAAGTCTCATAAACTGGGAGGTCATGGGGAAGCATTTGCGCAAGTAGAGATCTCCACCAGCCGGTGATGCCGCCGAGCATCGACGGCTCTGGCGAGGACTATCGGGCACAGGGATTTGATTCATGCATAAGGGCCGCCTGATCATTCGCCACGTAATTCTTTCCATCGCCTTCGTAGTGCTGTATCTCGCTCTGAACCAGCCCCCAGTTATTCTCATCTCGCAGCTCGGCTCTGTGGCGTGGTATCCGGCCACGGGCCTGGTTCTGGCCGTCCTGTTGGGTATCAGCCCCTGGTACGCCATCCTGGTCTGTTTTGTTGATGCTCTTGCGGGCGCGCTGATCTATCACCAGCCTCTTTTATCTTTTGGTGAGCTGGTCGGGTCTGTCGGCGTTGCCTTCTGTTACTGCACGGCGGCCTATATTCTGCGGGGCCCGCTGCAAATTGATTTGGGGCTGCGACGCCGTCAGGATGTGGTGCGGTACGTCTTTGTGACCATGTCAGCCGCAATAGTGGCGACCCTGATCGGCGTATCCTGCCTGGCCGCCGACGGGTCAATCGCCTGGAGCGAATTTTGGAATGCCTCCTGGATCTGGTTCGCCGGTGATGGGATTGGGCTGCTGGGGGTCGCTCCATTTCTGCTGGTTTACGTATGCCCGTGGGTCAGGAAGCAGCTCTCGCCAACGACGGTTGAAGTGAGCCATGGCAGTGAGCCTGCCCCGAACCAGGCGCTCCGTACAGATCTCGCCGTTTTGGCCGAGGGAGTGGGCCAGGCGGCCGCGCTGCTGGTGACTCTCTGGGTCATGTTCGGGCCTCGCCTGGGTCCTCGCCAGCAGTTTTTCTTGAGCTTTGTTCCCATCATATGGATTGCCATGCGACAGGGAATTCGCCGGGTGGTCGCGGGAGTGTTGGCCCTCAATTTCGGCATCGTGGTTGCCCTGCACATTTTCCCGCCGCAGGCCGGTGTTCCTGCCAAAATCGGCCTTCTTATGCTGGTGGTTTCCGCAGTCGGATTGATCGTCGGATCTGCGGTAAGCGAGCGGCACCGCATCGCGCTTGACTTGCAGGAACAGACCATTCATTTGAATTCGTTGATCGAAAACAGTCCGTTCGGAATCGTCGTCCTGGACCCACAGGGCCACGTCGAGTTGACGAATCCAGCCTTCGATAAGTTGTTTCGCTTTTCTCAGGGAGAGCTTGTCGGCGGCGATCTCGGATGCATATTCGTGGCCGCTGATGCCGGGACCGGGTCCACGCTTTCAATTGAGAAAGTGATTGCCGGAGAAACTCTGCATACGACAGCCCGGCGACGGCGCAAGGATGGAGAGATCGTCGATGTGGAAGTGCATGCCGTCCCGCTGGTGGTGGCGGGCCGGGTGCACGGCTCCTACATGATCTACAAGGACATTTCAGAGGAGATCCGGGCGTCCGAGGCCGAACGCAAGCACGCGGAAGTCTTGAATCAGCTTGTCGCCGAGCTGCAACTGCGTACCAAACAGATGACGCTATTGAGCGAAATGGGCGATCTGCTCGAGTGCTGTGGGACCACTCAGGAGGCCTGCGCGGTGGTGGCCCAGTCGGTCCAGAAACTTCTGCCGGAGGCGCTTTCCGGGACGTTGTATCTGTTCCGGTCGTCGCGGAACCTGGTGGAGGCGGCCGTGCGTTGGGGCGATGACGGCGGCTCCGAGCCGCTGTTCGCTCCTGAGGCGTGCTGGGGTCTGCGCCGAGGCCAGCCGCAGTGGAGCGAGCGCGCGGGAGGCATCAACTGCTCGCATCTTGCCGAGGGTTCAACCAACAAATGTTTATGTGTGCCGATGGTTGGGCAGGGAGATACGCTGGGCGTGCTGCATCTCGAGTTCGCCGCTGATGCAGAAACGGAAATCAAGACAGGGATAAAAACCGATCCCGGTTCCGGGAGTCTGCAGGATTCTCAACAGCGTTTAGCGTCCACTATGTCGGGACAAATCGCTCTGTCACTAGCCAGCCTGAGGCTTCGCGAAACCCTGCGTGACCAATCCATCCGCGATCCGCTGACTGGGCTCTTCAATCGCCGCTTCATGGAGGAATCGCTCGAGCGGGAAATGCAGCGCGCCATCCGCAAGAACCATCCGGTATCGGTCCTGTTCATCGACCTCGATCATTTCAAGCGTTTCAATGATACTTTCGGCCATGACGCTGGCGATCTGGTCTTGCGATCTATTGCAGATCTGTTTCGCAGGCTCTTCCGGGTGGATGATGTCGTCTGCCGCTATGGTGGCGAAGAGTTCGGCATTATCCTGCCCGAATCGTCAGCCGAGAATGCCGCCATACGCGCCAACGCACTGCGCGAAGAGACAAAGAAACTGCAAGTACAGTACAAGAACCACGCTCTGGGGAGGATCACTCTGTCGATTGGTGTGGCTGCGTTTCCTGATCATGGACAAACGTCTGACGAATTGCTGAAAGCGGCAGACCAGTGTCTTTATGAGTCCAAGGCGGCGGGACGGGACAAGGTGACCGTAGCGACTCGTCGGAGCGGCGATCGCGACATGGCTGACAAGGCAGTGGATTGATCGGGACCGCTACTTCATCCCGAGCGACGCGGCGATGGACTTTTTGTACTGGCGTGCCCTGGCCATCGCTTCCTCTTCATTCACGGTGAGCAGCTTGCGATCGCGCAGCACGATACGCCCTCCGATCACCACCGTCTCCACATCGCTGCCCTTAAGCGCGTAGGCAATCTGGGCGTAGATGTCGTACATGGGCACGGCGTTGGGTTCGTCCAGGCTGATCACAATAAGGTCGGCTTTCTTGCCTGCCTCAAGTGAACCGATCTCTTTCTCCATGTGCAGCGCCCGCGCGCCGTCGATGGTGGCCATTTCCACCACTGCCTTCGCATTGAGGGCCAGGGGATCCATCTTCGTGATCTTCGCCAGCTTCGCTGCCAGATCGATTTCTTCCATCAGATCAAGATCGTTGTTGCTGCCGGCCGGACCGTCGGTCCCCAGCCCGACCGGAATGCCTGCGGCGCGCATCTCGGCAACGGGAGAAACGCCGCTGGCGATCATCATGTTGCTCGACGGGTTGTGCACGCAGCCCACCTGCTTTTGTGCCAGCGTCTTCCGGTCGGCCTCATCTACGAAGATGCAGTGCGCAGATACGACGTCCGGGCCGAGCACGCCAATCTTGTCCAGATACTGCACCGGTGACATTCCGTTTTGTTCCTGGCTGTCTTGCCACTCTTTCTTCATCTCTGCGGTGTGAATCAGGATGGGCGCGTGATATTTCCGCGCCAGGGCTGAGGCGTCTTGAAGGGTCTTCCGGGAGCAAGTGTAAATCGAATGCGGAGCTACTGCGGCCTGGATCAGAGGATCACCCTGCCACTTCTTCAGGAACCTCTCGGTGTAGGCGAGCATTTCGGCTTCGTTCTTATTGTCGGGCACAGGAAAATCGATAAAGGTTTCGCCCAACACACCGCGCATGCCAGCCGCCTTGGTCTCTTCGGCCACTGCATCCTCGAAGTAATACATGTCGGCGAAAGTCGTGACCCCGCCGCGAATCTGCTCTGCCGCCGCGAGCCGTGTCCCCCAGCGGACGAACTCCTCGTTCACGTTCTTCGCTTCCGCCGGGAAAATGTATTTATAGAGCCAGTCATTGAGGGTCACGTCATCGTGCAGGCCGCGAAACAGGGTCATGGGGACGTGGGTGTGGCCGTTGATGAATCCGGGCAGGACCAATTTGCCGGTGGCGTCGATTGTCTGTGAGGTGGCGTACTTGGCTTCGAGTTCACTGCGTGGGCCGACAGCGATGATCGTGTCTCCGGTTACGGCCACGGCACCGTCTTCGAGGATGGTGCGGGAGGCGTTCATGGAAACGACGGTGCCGCCAGTGATGAGCAGGTCCGCCTTTTCTTTGTGAGTTTGAGACTCCAGGAATAATGGACAGAAACATTGGAATGTAAAAAGGAAAATGGCGCAGTGGCGAAAAGTCATTCATGACCCCGGCGGCGAAAGCCGCAACTATTGTACGCGGAGCGTCAGCCTGTGTTGCTGAGGTGGTCGCGCAGAACTAGAATGGCCCGAAGCAATAAAACCCTGTACGTGCTCGGGAAACAGGAGGCAACATGAAAACAAGAACTATCTTACTGACTCTGGCGCTGTGCCTTGTCGGAATCTCGGTGGCTGTCGCGGAAGACGCGAATATGGGTACTTGGAAACTCAACGAGGCCAAATCCAAGTTCCCCGCGGGAGCCACGAAGAACTCAACGGTTGTTTATGAGGCTGCGGGTGATGACGTTAAAGTCACCGTGGATGGAACCGACAAAGACGGCAAAGCCGTTCACAACGAGTGGACGGGCAAGTTTGACGGGAAGGATTATCCAGTGACGGGCGATTCGAACATGAACGCGCGGTCATACGAGAGAGTTGACGCCCGCACGTTGAAGTTGACCGGCAAGAAGGATGGCAAAGTCATCTCCGAAGGTCGAATTGCCGTATCGGCTGATGGTAAAACCCGCACGGTCAAGCTGACCGCAAGCGATTCGACAGGCAAGAAGGTCAAAAGCACTGCGGTGTACGACAAGCAGTAAAGCGAAGTCTCCGCAGACCATACTCACGAAGGTGCCCTTCCGCTCGGTTCTGAGCGGGAGGGTTTTTTTGTAGGTAGCCGAACACGCGAACCGACATAAAACGAGCGGGAGTTGGCGCCCAACACAGTTCGCGACTACCGCAAGCCGTCTTCACCCTTGATCTCGGCCTTGGTCAAACCTCCGACGCGCGGCAGCGGGCGGCCGCTGTCTGTCACTGCGACTGCAACCATGATTTCATTCGCGCGGGGCGCGTCGTTGATCCTTACTTCCATGCCGTCGAAATGACTACGGACGAAAGCAGCATCCTTGTGGCCGAGGGGAATGTCGAGAACCACTCCCAATCCGCCTCGCTTCTTCGATGACGGTATGAGCGCAGCGCCTTTACCAAGGATTTTCCGCACCGGAGCCCCTAGCTTGGGGTGAAGAATCGCCGCGGCGTGCTCGATCTCGCCGTTTTCCCCCACCGCGGCAGCCTTGCCGTAGCTCTCGACCGTGGTGGCTGGAATACCCAGGGCCGCGACCGCACGCAGCGTGAGCAATTCTCCCAGCTCCTCGCCGATCATCATCAGTTCGGATAAGTCCTCAACGTACTCTCCCGCATAGGGATTCTCAACAACGGCGACGGCGGCGGCGCGGCGGGTGGGTGGATTGACGGCGTGTCCCATCTCAGTGCGCGTTTCTTCGACGAATGTCGCAATTTTGCGGATGCTGGCTTTCATTTTCTCGGCCATCAGCGCAGTCCATCCTCTCCCTTGATCTCCGAGGCCTTGAGGCCGCCGACGCGGGCGTGGACGCGCGGGCCAGTGGTCATCACCAGGGCCAGCAAAATCTCGTCGGCGCGCGGGGAATCGGCCAAGCCGACTTCCATGGCGTCGAAATGACTTCTTACATAAGCAGCATTGATGTGCGTGATGGGCACATCAAGCCGTGTGCCAGGGCCGCCAACCTTCTTAGTGGACGCCACGATGGCTTTCGCGTCGCCCAGAATTTCGCGCATAGCGTAGCCGCCGGGTACGTGCCATAAGGCGCCGTGCTCGAGTTCGCCGGCGGAGCCGATGATAGCGCCCTTGCCATAGCCTTCCACAACCTTGGGATCTCCGCCCAGCGCGCCCACCAGGGAGCGGGCCATCTCGAGGCCCAGCGGTTTGAGGTCATCCATGAAGCCGGAAATCTCTTTCACGTATGCGCCTGCAAATGGATTGCGGATGACTGCCAGAACTGCCGCACGGCGCAGCGGCGTGGAGGTGACCGGGCCGCCTTCGTGAAAGATCTCTTCCACCGCCGTGTATCTCTTGCGAACCTGAACCTCAGGCATGAATCGGACTCCTGAACTTCGCATTTTACAAGCTGGTGAAAGACTCTGGTTTGGGTGGAGCAGAGCCTTGGCCCTGCAGTACATACACCAACAGTTTCGGCGCTTCAGCCCCTGCGGTACCTGGACTGAACGGCCTACCGAAACTTGCAGTGTAAAGTACCGCAGCGGCTGAAGCCGCCGTCAACAGCGATCTCTAATGCAGCACCGAAGCGCTGCTCCACCCTAATTCCAAGTTCTCCGGCTTAATAACCGCCGAGAACCGTTCCAGACCAACGATCTTGGCCTCACCCCGCAAATGCAACGCTGCGGCGTGGATCAGTCCTTTGGCAATGAGGGAGCGAGCCAGGGCATCGCCAGCATTGAGCGCAGTCGCAATCTCGAAGTCGGAGATCTCGCCAACGGCCTGGGTCACAAGCCGGTCGCCGAGGTCGCTATCGGGAGACAGACCGCGGGCGGGTACGCGGACGATACTGGGGTGTCCTGGCAAGTCCACGGCGTTCGCGATGATAGTCGCCGCGGCGTCAGCCACCGCTGCCCGGTCCGCCAGAACCGTAACTGCGTCGGCGATCCCGAGTGAGAAACTGCGACCGCGACAGCCGCTGGTCGCGATGCCCCGCACGGACTGGGCTGAGTCCACCGTGGCGGTTCCGAAAAGCGATGGACGATCCGGCCTATCTACCATGCCTACGACAAAATGCTCTCCGGGTGCCAGATGCAACGCAATGTCTCCGCCATTATTCACGTAAGCCCGCGAGAGCCTGGCCGCCGCAGTCATGGTGGTGAGAATCTCCTCGGCGACTGCCCCGGCCACAGCCGCCATCGGCGTAATGAAAGTCCGCTCGCAGTACGGCGCAACTGCCGCTACCATGCGTCTTGCGACAACACCGGACGGGAGCAGCCCGTCTACTCGCGTAGCTTGTCGTAGAAACGTTAGCTCGCCGCAGAGTTCATCGAGCACGTTGCGGAAGCGCTCGACCGCAGCCCTGAAAGCGGTGTTGACCTCATTTGGTTCCCCGAAGGCTTCGACGATCAGATCGATGGGTCCATCGTTGAGGTGAATCCGTTTGCCATCTTCGAGCAATCGGACTTGAGCGCGCGGGTTCATTGATTCGACCTCGGCCTCGGCGATTTTCCCGGTGCCAACGGCCAGGGGTTATCCGGATTGGCAGAGAGCCGGCGCCGCGCCTTTCCCTCCATGACGGAATCAAGCGAGCGAACGTGGTCCATGTAGCCACCCAGGGCAGCGTAGTCCTTAACCTTCAGGGTGAACTCTATCGGCGCAACCAGTGCAGGCGTTGGCACATAGCCAAAGGCGTGCTCGGGCATCCGGCTGACGTCCACCATGAACGTGATACCGCCCCCGGGCCAGACATAAACCGGCGCGCCGCCACAGGTGACTCGGGTCAACGCGTCCCGAACCGAGTGGGTAAGCCTTACGGGATTTTCGGTGACACCCGCCCGCAGCGACCCTCCGGCACCTCCCATAAAGAGGACCGTACAGAGCGCAGGTTCGCAATTTTCCTTGATGCGAGCAACGGATTCGCTGAGCACGGCTGGTAATTCTTTTTCCACCGGCCGCAGAGCTTCATCCAGTTCGAAATAGGCGTGGTGCTCGCCCGTAGTGCTGACCATGAGCAACCGTAGCTTCGGCCAGGCAAACTTGGGATTGAAATCCTGAAGAATAGCAAGCGGATCTGCAATATTGGTGCCGCCCCAAGCCGTGCCTGGTTCCGCCACTCGGAAATAGCGGCCCGGAGTGGAGCGGTGCCCCTTCATCTTGATGCCGGTTTCGCGCACGCCCAACAACTTTCCCGCCTGATGCTCAGACAGAACGCCAGTGATGTGGTCATCGACCACCACCACTTCATCAACCTTGCCAAACCATTGCTTGGCAAACATCCCGATGGTGGCCGATCCGCAGCCGACGCGCATACGCTCTTCCTGAGTGCCGTCTACGACCGGTGGCTTGCCGGCCTGGACAATCACCCTGGCCCCTTCGTCGATCGTCAGTTCTACAGGCTTTCGGTCGCACAGGTTCAAAAGCGTCTCGCAGGTTACGGTGCCTTCCTTACGGCTGCCGCCGGTGAGGTGGCGGACACCTCCGAGCGAAAGCATCTGCGAACCATATTCACCGGTGGTGACGTGTCCGACGGGCTCTCCCTGAGCCCGGACGAGATTCGTCTCCGGGCCGAGATGGCGGTCGGTATCGATCTTCACCTTGACCCCGCAGTAGCTGAAGATCCCTTCGGTGACCACTGTGACCATGTCCACGCCCTGCACGGTAGAGGAGATGATGAATGGTGCGGGCTTGTAGTCGGGATACGTAGTGCCGGCGCCGATGGCAGTGACGAAATTCTCCGGGCCGGTAACGAGGCTGCCATCCCATTCGCGATCGCGATCCAGAAAAGGAACCACGGAATCGCCGCGTGATACGGCGCGATCAAGAACGACGTGAGGATCGATACGGATCAGTTGCCCGCTGTCGTTGGCGTAGCGATCGCAGGCACCTGTTCTTCCCGGCTTGATGTAGCAGAGCACCGGGCAGGCATCGCAGCGGATGGCGTCGTCTTCAGGCATGTTTCTCTTCTGGTCGGATAGGAGCGCGCGCTACAAGTGCGGCGCGGATGCGGTCGGGCGTCGCAGGCACGCGACGGATGCGTACACCAATCGCATCGTGAATTGCGTTGAGAATTGCAGGAGCGGTTGGGATTACCGCCTGCTCGCCGATCCCTTTGGCGCCGAATGGGCCGATGGGCGAAGGGTCTTCGATGAGTATCGACTCGACCGGCGGCATGTCGCCTGCGGACGGAATCAGATAGTCGTGAAGGTTCTCGCCTTTGCCGGGAAAGAACTCCTCCATCAGCGCCATCCCCAGGCCTTGGGCGGCGCCGCCTTCGATCTGTCCTTCAATGAGTGTTGGATTGATGGCCCGGCCGACGTCGTGCGCGGCAGTGATCTTCAGCACGCGCACGGTGCCCAGTTCGGTGTCTACCGCAATCTCGGCCAGGTGAGCGCCGAACCCATAAACCGCATAGGGCTTGCCTTGGCCGTTTTCGTCCAGGACGCTGGTGGGCGGATCGAAAGTCGCTTCTCCAGTGAATACGTAACCGTTTTTGTCCAGGGGCAGCTCGCGCAGGCTGATGGTTCGCTGCTTGCTGTCTTCTTTAATCGTGACCGCACCATTCTTGAAGTCGTCATTCTGGAAATCAATGACCGCGCATTCACACGCATCCACGAGACGTAGGATGGCGCGGCGCAGTTCGACGCCTGCCATATATGCGGCTTTGCCCGTCACAAAGGTCTGGCGGGACGCCGAAGTCTTGCCACAATCGGGCGTGAGCGAGGTGTCGCCCGAGACCAGATCAAAGCGATCAATCGGCGCGCCGAGTGCGTCGGCACAAATCTGGGTGACGATGGTGTTGGAGCCCTGTCCGATGTCCACCGCGCCCTGGTGCAGCGCGATGCGGCCGTCGGCTTTCAATCCCACGCGAATGGTGGAAGGGTTGGGCAAGGAGGTGTTGCCGCATCCGTACCACATTCCCGCAACGCCAACGCCTCGCCGGACCGGGCCGCTGGCTTGTGTGTTGAAGGCCGCAGCTTCAGCGCGTGCAGCTGTCCACCGCGGCCGTAGCACTTCGAAGCAGGCGCGGATTCCCACGCCTTCGCCGAGAACCTGGCCAGTGACCGTGGGAGTCTGATCGTCCAAAGCGTTCATAATTCGAAATTCCAGACGGTCGATTCCCAGCCGGTCGGCCAGATCGTCGTAAAGCTGTTCCTGCGCGATGGCTGTTTGCGGCACACCAAAACCGCGAAAGGCCCCGGCCGGCACCAGATGAGTGTGCACCGCCTTGGTGAGCGCGCGATAGTGCGGGATGTAGTAGGGCCCCGAGGCGTGGACAGGAACCCGCGCCGCGACCGTGGGTCCCCAGGAAGAGTAGGCTCCGGTGTTGAAGTCGGCGGTGAAGTCCATTGCTGCCAGTTTGCCGTCGCGAGTCGCGCCCACTCGAACCCGAATATGCGAAGGGTGGCGCTTGGTAGTCGAGACGATCGATTCCGACCGCGAATAAACCATCCGCACCGGTTGGCGCAGATGCCAGGCAGCCAACGCAACGAAGGGCTGGACAGAAAGGTCAAGCTTGGCGCCGAAGCCGCCGCCGACGGCGGTTGGAACAATGCGCACTGCCTCGGCAGGGATCCCGAGAATCTGCGCGATATCGGCGCGATCCATATATGGGGCCTGGGTGCAGGCCTGAATCTCAATCTGGTCGTTGACCCGCCGGGCAAAGCCCGCTTCCGGCTCGATGTAGGCGTGCTCGATGAAGCCGCTTTCGTATTCGTCTTCGACAACCACGTCAGCTTCCGCCAGGGCTTTTTCCACGTCGCCGCAGACCACTCGGCCTCGGACCAGCACATTATTCTCGCGGCTGGGATGAATGCGTTCGGCGTCAGGTGCGAGCGCGGCGGCAATCGTGGTCAGCGCCGGCAGTTCATGCCACGCGACCGGAAAACTTGCATAGTCCAGAGCGTCGATCGCCTCGGCCTCACCCACCACAGCGGCAACGGCCTCGCCTCGGAACCGGGCTTCAACCTCGGCAAACACTGGCTGATCCGCGAAACGAGGTATCACCCCATAACGATTCTCTCCGGGGATGTCCTTCACGGTCAGAACGCGGTGGATTCCAGGGTGCGCGGCAACGAAAGCGTCGAGATCGCCAAAACTGAACCGCGCCCGCTGGTACGGGCTGCGGATGGCGCGGACTACTAACGTTGCGTCAGGAATTTCGTCAGCTCCGAAAATCTCGGTGCCATCGACCTTGCTCTGGCCGTCGAGACGGACCAGCCTCGAGCCCACCGCCTTGCCGGCGAGGGGCGATGGCTCGCCAACTGTCCCCGAACATGCGTCCTGAATGGCTGTAATGATCTTGCGATAACCAGTGCAGCGGCAGAGCACGCCGCCGATCGCATCCATGACGGCGTCTTCCGTCGGCGCGACGCAACGCTCAAGGAGAGCGGTGGCCGAGACGAGCATGCCCGGAGTGCAAGCGCCACACTGCGCAGCCCCGTGGCGCAGGAAGGATTTCTGCAACTGGTCGTAGATCGGTGCGCGCGAGGCGAGCCCTTCCACGGTCGTGATTTCATGTCCTTCGATCTGACCGGCTGCGACCAGGCACGAGCAGACCACCTCACCGTCAAGCAGGACAGTGCAGGCGCCACAGTCTCCAGCGTCACAGCCCACCTTCGTTCCTGTGAGCCCTAGGCGATCGCGAAGCACTTTCGAGAGGCGTTCTACCGGCGAGACCGCAGCGGTTACGCTCTTTCCGTTTACGGAGAATGCGATGGAAGTCTGGGAGCTGGAGAGAGGGTGAGTCGTCGCGACCATCAGCAACTCCCCACGCAGGCTTCGAGCACGCGGCCTACCAGCGTGAGAGCGGCATCGTTCCGGTAAGTCGCGGTCGCTCGCACGTCATTGATGGGCGAGAGCTGCGCCAGATGTTCCGCCAAAGTAGTTGCGCCAAATCCGTGGCGCGCCGGGACTCCGACCAGAGCGCGTTCGAGCAATGTGAGCCTGCGCGCCACAGCCGAGCACGACCCGACCGCGATACGGGCGTCGGTGACGCGGCCTGCGTTGTCCGTTTTTACCACCGCCGCTACCATGACAATCGAAATCACCAGGTAACGCCGGGCTCCGAGCTTCAGAAACGCCGATGCGGCGTCGTCGACTGTGCGCGGAACAATCACGTTGGCCAGGATCTCATCGGGGCGGCGTACCGTTTTCCGATTTCCCACGATGAAGTCGGCCAGGGACACGCGGCGTGTTCCCACTGCGGAGACAAGTTCTACTCCCGCATCGAGCGCCAGCAAGGGAGGCACACTGTCAGCCGCGGGGGAGGCGTTACAGAGATTACCGCCTACCGTACCCCGATTCTGTATCTGAATTCCGCCAATTTCGCGGGCTGCGCTCTTGAGACCGTCGAAGCATCGGGGCAGCGGAGTGGCGACCAGCTGACTCCAGGTCGTAAGGCCGCCGATGCGGATGTGGTCTGCTTCGATGGCGATGCCTTTGATTTCGGTGAGGCCGGATATGTCAATAACCCGATCATGAGCGGGTCGATCACCCAGCGCGGGAAAGAAGTCCGTGCCGCCCGACAGAATTTGGCCCTCATTCCGGGCCAGTGCATGAAGCGCTGCGTCGAGCGTCTTGGGCCTGGAATACACGTTGGCTCCCCACCGCAATTCGCATTTCTATACGAATGGTCGGGCTTTGTACAGCGCCACGGACAAACTGTAGCGCCGGTGTCTCGCCGGCTGTCCCGAGGGCATCTTGCCCTCGGCAGTGCGGGCGGGACGCCCGCACGACAGCCCGGGGACGGCGGCGCTACAAAAGCTGTCGGTTACGGAGGGGCACGAACTGCACGCACGCGGGAGAACTAATGTGAAGCACCTGCCCGGTGGGAGTGAGACGTCCAGTTTTGTGGTTGATGCGGAAAACTACCACGTTGTCCGATTCCTGGTTCGCCGCCAACAACCAGGAACCCGTCGGATCGATGGCAAAGTTGCGCGGCGTTTTTCCATTTACCGAGACGACTTCAACGTGGGTCAACGTTCCTTCTCGAGGAGCGATCGAAAAGACGGCGATACTGTCCTGTCCACGATTGGAAGCGTAAAGAAATTTGCCGGAAGGGTGCAGCGCGATTTCAGAGGCCTCACTGTGGCCAGAAAATCCATCTGGAAGTGTCGAAATCGTACTTAGTTCGCGTAACCCGCCATTCGTCGGATCATAGGCATAAGTCGTGACCGAAGACTGCAATTCGTTGATCACGTACAGCAACGTTCCGTTCGAATTAAACACCAGATGGCGTGGACCCGCGCCGGGATTGGTCTTGACAGTGCGAGGGTCTTGTCCCAGGGTACCTTTAGCGGAGTCAAGAGAATAAGTGAATACCTGGTCAATCCCAAAATCAGCGACCAGAGCAAAACGATTGTCGGCCGACATGGCAACCGCGTGAACGTGAGGCTGCTCCTGGCGTTCCTTGTCCAATCCCGCGCCGTGGTGTTGCACGAATGCCGACGCCTCACCCAGGCGGCCATCTTTTAGCACCGGAAAAACCGCCACGCTGCCCAGATCGTAGTTCGACACCAAGGCGTACTTGCCTGACTGGTCGAGCGCGATGTGGGCCGGGCCGGCACCGCGCGAGGACACCTGCTTCAGCAAAGACAGCTTGCCGCTCACTGAATCGATGGCGAAGGCGCTGACCGCGCCGGTCGGCTGGCCTTGGTAGTCACCAGTTTCATTGACCGCATACAGAAAATGTCCGCCCGCATCGACGGTGAGGAAGGACGGTTGCACGGATTCGGCGGCCAGCCCAAGCGCGGTGGACTGGCCGGTCTTGGCATCAAAGCGGTAAGCGTAGATGCCTTTGCTGCCGTGGTCGGTGTAAGTGCCGATATAGACCAGGTACTTGTCCTTTGTCGCTGCATCGGCGGAGATTGGCCGGAGCAGACCGAAAACGGTTACAACCAGAACCGACGCACCAAGAAAATAACGGGGCCGTCCCAGGCTCTGAATGGTCAGGACCATGAAGTTCTCGCAACAGAGTACGAACCAAAACCGCCTGAAGCTATTGCGCGTCAACGACACAGCGGAAGCCGATGGTTCCGGCACGGTCGCGCCCCGGCGACATCAACAGATATTTCTCGTGCTCGTCCAGTCGGTAGCTCTGAGGAAAATACCAGATCGAACCCGTGGGCTGGTAGGACGCGCCACCCCGGACGATTGCGGCACGCGTATGGGGGTCACGATATTCGTCCGTCCATTGGGAGATGTTGCCCTCCAGGTCGAGGACACCGAATGAACTCGCTCCTTGCGGGAATGCGTCTACACTCGCCGGAGGACGCATGGCGCGGCTTCGATCCTGTGCTGGAATGACCTGCGGATTCCATTCGTTTCCCCAGGGATAGATCCGGCCATCGGTTGACTGCGCCGCCAGCTGCCACTCCCATTCGTGGGGCAGGCGCTTTCCCGCCCACTTGGCATAGGCGCGGGCGTCCTCAATCGAAACCCAGGTCACGGGCTTTTTCTCCCAGCCATCGGGGTAGCTGCCATTTTTCCAGTCCCGGAGAAAATTGTGGTCGTCCTTCGGGCGGTAACTAGTGGCGTCCAGGAATTTCTTGAACTCCGCATTGGTGGCCGGAGTGCGATCGATAAAGAAACTCCCGATATGAACCCGGTGGCGATGGAAACGCTGCGGAATATCTTCCCACGGGTATTGCACGTCGACGCCGGGATCGTTGCCGCCTTCAATCTCGATGCCGCGTACATGGAAGTCGTACTCGGCTTCGGGAATGCGAATCATATTTGCGGGCGCGGTCTGCGCCCGCATTGTGGCCGGGATTTCGACAATGGTCTGCGGGACGGCCTTCCACTCGCGTGAGTAGGTTGAGAGCGGACGCTTGGAGCGTTCGGCCATAAAGGTCAAAAGATCCTTGACCGGACCGGTGGACGGAACTTGATCGATGGCCAGGACGGCGCCGAAGCCTAGACCTTCGATCGTGAAACTAAGCGTTGCTTCGCTTCCATTCAACACGGGTGTCAGCTCTGCGCCGTGCCACAAATCGTAATAGTGCATCCCACTCCGGTGGAGGATGCGGAGCTGCTCGCCCGCGGTGTCGTACTCATTGCGATTGATGATGGTCCACAGCGCGTTCGTCGCTGTGGGGAACTTGCCAGCGAAAACTCCGGCTTGCAGAGTCTGGGAATGGGGTTCCCAGTCCGGGCTGCGCAAGTTCTCGGTCAGGGCACGCTCAATTCTGGTGAAGCGGAGGATAGCTTCCGCGTCATGCGGAATCGTGCCGTACCAGAAGCCCCAAAGGTTATCGAGTGTGGCGTAACCCTGTCCGTTGAAGAAGGCATGCTGCAAACTATCTGTCTTGTCGCGGGTAAAGCGATCACTGACGCTCACCATGTGCCGCGGCTCGAACCACTTGGTCTTGCTCACCATCGGCACGAAGGGGTATTCCTTGCCTTCCCATGTCACCCAGTCGTTCCAGCCGATGTTCGACCAAGCCACGGTTTCGTCGCGAATATCAAACTGCGGTTCGAGTGCGAGCGGATGGCCAGCGGCGTCGGAAGCCTGTCTGAAGGGCGCGGGGATGCTTTCGAGCGTGTCAAAATTGATGCCGTCAGCGTTGATATCTTTGAGCAACTTGGAGATTGCGACCCAGGGGAATGTTCCTTCGTCGCGCGTTCCGGTGTCCCAGGCGAGGATGGGGAAAAATACTTTTACGCCGCGACTGTGAAACTTATCTACCATCTGCCGAACCGCTGGGATGCCACCGGGCAGATCGCGCAAGAGGTCGAACTGGTTGCGGTCGTCCACCCCCAGGTTGGGATAAACGGGCCAGATCAAGACGGCATCGATAGGGCCGATGCGGCTTTGAGTGTCAGCGAGAAACCGGTCAACCGTATATTCGTCGGTTTCCGGATCGTAAAAATTCCGGTCCCAGACGAGAAGCTGTATCTGGGACACGACCTTCTGGGTCCATGCCAGTTCGGGACGCTCGTATTGCGAGCCATCGTAGCGCAGACGGATGAGGCGTTCAGTTCGCCACACCTTCAGGCCGCTGCGCCATGCTTGGGCGTCACCCGGGTCTGGCGGTCCGGCGAAAAAGATTTCATCCGCCAGCGGAAGCTCGGAGAGATTCATGACGCCGGTTGGAGAAATCAGAGGGTGACGGGCCTTCCATTCATCGGAAAAAGCAAAACAAGCGGCAAATACCAAGCACATGATTGTGGTTGATCGTAAGCAACGAAAGGAAAAGAAATAGTCCATGCTGCTCCCGGGGGAATTGCGATCAGTACATGATCGTTTTGGTCAAATGATGCGGCCACCAGGTGGTGTGATAGTGGGTCCACAGGCGGGCGTCGATCTGCGGGATGATGATCTGCTGGTCCTGCGGACGGATCTTGTTGACCTCTTCGCAGAGCAGGGCGGTAGCATAGATGCAATGCGCCCGGATTTCAACCTCCTGCCGGCTGTCGCGCGGGACCATCTGGTAGGTGTTGATGGCATGCTCAAGTTGGGTCGAATAGCTCACGATGCCCAGAAGGCGCAACGCGACGGGAACGATGTAGTCAGCGAAGGCAGTCATCTTGCCGGTGTCTTCGAGAGCGAACTGATTGTTCTTCCTTAACGCCGAGTAAGCCAGCCAGATTCCGAGCTGCGGCAGCTTGTAGAACTTGATGGTGGCGCCGTCGTACGCGCTGACATCGTTGAAGCGGGGAAACTCTACCACCATGCGATCAATGATCCCGGCGCCGTTGTCATACAGGCGGGGCGGGCAGGACTTCACAAAATTGTGGAAGCGGCCATTGTATTTTTCGGCCAGTACTGAACCCACCTGATGCCAGACCTGCATTTTCTCGTCGAGCATCGGCAGTTCGATGTTGCCAGCGAAAATGCGTTCGAGCTCCGGCCGGGTCACCTGGGCGAGAAACTTGCCGTCGAGAATCGGTATGCCGTTGTCCATCGCCCGTTTCATACAGGCGAAGAGCGCATCGGAGTCCGACCAATGCCGTCCCGCATAGTCAACCTGGAACTTCACGTGGCTGGAAAAATCGGTGAAAGCGGTGTCCACGCAATCAGCCGTGAGAATGAAGTCGATCAGGTCATCAGCGCTGTCTTTCTCCCCTCCGAAAGGGAGTTGGTAGTCTGGCATGGCCAGCTCTTCGTAGGCCATCCACTGGGCGACTTCGACAACTTTCTCAATGTGGGTGCGTACGTCGCGAGAGTGCTCAATAACAGGATGAAGGCTGTCGAGCACCGGGCTGCCGGTGAGTTTGGGCCAGCGCGCGCCGGATGACCTCGAGGTTGCACTGATTGATCCCGATAAAGTGGTCATGGCTCCGACAGTCGCGATTGCTTCCAGAAATTGACGTCGATCCGTGCTTCCCAAAGGCATCCTCGTGGTCGAGCTAAGTCAGGACTGAAGCCTATCCGTTGGCATTGGCCACCAGCAGAATCGCCAGGGCATAGAAAACGAACATGAAAACCAGAAATATTTTAGCCCGGCTGCCCGAACCGTTGAACTCTTTCCAGGCCAGCACGCCCCACAACGCTGCAACCATCGGAGCCGATTGGCCGATGGCATATGAAATCGCCACGCCGGTAAAGCTGGCGGCGACCAAGTTGAAAACCATGCCCAGGCCCCAGATGAATCCGCCAAGCAGACCGAGAACGTGTCCAGAAGGCGACCCGCTGAAGTAGCCGCTGAAGCTGACAGGCTCGCCGACCAGCGGCTTCTTCATGAAGTAGACATTCCAGATCAAGCAGGAGAGCAGCGCCCCCAGGGTGAGGAACACGGCGACGCTATAAGGTCCGAGCGGATTTCCGTGCGTCATAGCGCGGGTCACGAAGGGCGCCCAGAGTCCCATAAGAACTCCGGAGACGATGCAGGTAACGATGCTTTTCTTCGATACTGTACGCCCCGCGCTGACGAGGCTGCCGTAAGCCTTGCCGTCGAGGATCACAGCGACAACGGCGCAGGCGACGCCCGCCGCCAGCAGACCGAGGTTGCCCTTGGGCTGCAGCGCGTAGCTGGAGACCACACCCACCACCAACGCAATCCCGATGGAGACGGGAAAGGCCACCGCGAGCCCAGCCATGTCAATGCCCGCAACCAGCAATAGGTTGGCCAGGTTGAAAATGGCGCCCGCGATCAGCATATAAACAATGTTTGAGCCGTCGGCGGAGTGAACATTGTTCAGAAAGCTCGCCGGATCGCTCGCCGATGTGCTTCCCATGGTGAATGCGAGGATGAGCGAGACCAGGAATATTCCCAGCGCGTAGTCCCAGTAGAAAAGCTCAAAGCGATAGTTCTTTACGCCTTTGAAGGTGTTGGCCCAGGAGCCCCAGCAGATGGCGCTCGTGATCATCATCAACAGCGCAATTTCCAGACTGTGTGGGGTGTACATGGGTTCTCCTTGGCACTGGCCCTGCTACCTGCTTTTGATTCTGGAAACAAAAAGCTGCAGGAAACGGTCGGCGTCGACCTCGACACAAACCTTTGCATTGGGTGTGACTCTGTCTACTGCCTCAATCACATAGTGATCGCCGTGGAGCACATTTCGCTCCACCGCGCCGCGACGATTGGCGACAGTTTCGCCCCGGGTAAAATCGCCGCGCGTTTCGACGTCCACATGCATTTCCGGCGATTTGACCAGCGTGGCATCAATCGCTACCCCGACCGCCAGAGGATCATACATCGGAGTTCCGCCCGATCCGAACCGGGCGGAAAGATCCAGCAGATATTTTCCAATCGTACAAATGAAATCATTGACCGGGCCGTGGGTCTGGCTCAATTGGTCGAGATACTTTTTGGAGAGCAGGGTCTTGTCGCCCACGTCCAGTCCAACCATGGTCAAGGGCCAGCCGGCCTGGAAGACGATTTGGGCGGCTTCGGGATCGTTAAAAATATTGGCTTCGGCCGCGGCGTTCACGTTGCCGCCGGAGATCGACCCTCCCATGATGATCACTTCTTTGACCAGGGGAACAATGGAGGGATCCTTCGAGACGGCCAGCGCGATGTTGGTCAGCGGCCCCACCGGGACCAAAGTGATCTCGTGGGGCGCGGCGTGCACCATCTGGATGATGAGGTCCGGTCCAAAGTGCGAATCCACTTTGCATTTACTAGGAGGCAGTTCGACATTCGCCAAACCATTCTTACCATGCCAGAACTCAGCCGTGACCAGTTTCTGAAACAGCGGATGCTGCGCTCCGGCCGCGACTGGGATGTCGCACCGGTTGGCCAGCGAGACCATCCGCAATGCATTCTCCAGGCCCTGACTTGCAGTCACATTTCCCGGAACTACGGTGATGGCGCGCACGTCCAGTTCCGGCGAATTCAGCGCCAGCATCAGGGCGAGTGCATCGTCGGTCCCTGGATCGGTATCGAAGATGATCTTCTTCGCCGCGGCCGAGGCAGGAGTTGCTGTTGCTAACCAAATTAGAAGTAAGCTTGTAACAACGGCGGGCCGGGAAATAGGGTGTATCAAACGTTTCAGAATTTGTTTTCTCCACACACGAAGCAGCCAGGTAGCCTAGCTTTCAGACCGAAATGAAGTCAAGGCCAAACAGCAGTCTAATGTAGGCGCGAGCGCCCCGCTCGTGCGCTTTTGGGAGCGCCACAGACTGCGTGGGGACTGCCGCCCTCGACGGTCCGGTCGAGCGAAGCTCGAGGGTTTTGCCGCGGACCGATAGTGGAGCTTTTCTCCGCGGGACAGCCGAGCGCGCCTGTTGCCCGCAGTCCGTGACAGCTTCCGCACGAGCGAGGCGCTCGCGCCTACATGGGGCAGTGCCGTACAATGACAATCGCCAGAATGTCAGTCGAGAACAAAACGCGTCATGGAGTGGCAAGCGACGTGAGCGGTCGTGTTGACACCATCGCCACGCTTGCCGGCCGGCCGCTGATCTCGAACCGCGGCATCCCTCTGAATCTCGATTGGCTGCAGCAGGTTCGCGTCAACACTAGTGCGGTCGAACGCCGGGCGCAAAGCCACGTTGCGCGCCGCACGGTAAAGAAAGACTGGCAGGCGGCATGGCTGCTCCGCGCCGTCTCCTGTATGGACTTGACCACCCTCTCGGGCGATGACACCGAGGAGCGCGTGCGCCGTCTGTGTGCCAAGGCCCGGCATCCCATCCAGAACGATCTGGTCAAGCGCCTGGGAATTGAAGAGCTGGACATCAAGGTCGCCGCGGTTTGCGTGTATCACACGTTTGTGGAAACGGCGGTGCGAGCGCTTGAGGGCAGCCGCGTACGCGTGGCCACTGTCTCCACTGGATTTCCGGCTGGGCTCTCTCCACTGATTGAGCGCGTAGCGGAGATTCGCCGTTCGGTCGAGGCGGGAGCCAACGATATTGACGTGGTGATCACGCGCGCTCATGTGTTCGGTGGCAAGTGGCAGGCGCTCTATGACGAGATCGCCGCTTTTAAACAGGTGAGTGGCTCAGCGCATATGAAAGTAATTCTCGGCACCGGCGATCTGCTGACCATGCGAAACGTGGCCCGGGCCAGCTTCGTTGCCATGATGGCGGGGGCTGATTTCATCAAGACCTCGACCGGAAAAGAGCCAACCAATGCGACATTGCCAGTCGGGTTCGTGATGACACGATGTATCCGCGAATACGCCCGGGAAACCGGAATGGCCGTAGGCTTCAAACCGGCGGGAGGAATCCGCACTGCCAAGCAATCCATCGAATGGCTGGCGCTGATGAAGGAGGAACTCGGGCCGTCCTGGATGAGATCAGAACTATTCCGCTTCGGAGCGAGTGGGTTGCTGAACGACATTGAACGGCAGCTGGAACACTATGCGACCGGGCGTTATTCGGCGGACTATCGCCATCCCCTGGCATAGCGGACCGTGTGGGGCGGACACTCTTGTCCGCCGTTTTTGATCTTGATTCGTGTTCCACGTAGCACACTCATATGAGCATCGCCGAAAAGTTCGTCGCCATGGAATACGGTCCTGCGCCCGAGGATCCCAAAGAAGTCCTTGCCTGGCTCGATCTTCACAACCGCCGCTTCGGACATTTTATTGACGGCGCGTGGCGACAGCCGGCAGAAGCCGGATACTTCGAAACAGCAGATCCCTCCACGGGCGAGAAGCTGGCGACAGTTGCACAGGGATCGGCAGCAGACGTCGACGCAGCCGTTCGAGCCGCGAGCGCCGCCTTGCCAAAATGGCAGGCGTTCACTCCGCACGCGCGAGCGCGCTATCTCTATGCACTGGCGCGGACCGTGCAGAAGCACTCCCGCCGCCTCGCCGTGCTGGAGACGATGGACAATGGCAAACCGATTCGGGAGAGTCGGGACATTGACATCCCGCTGGTCGTGCGCCATTTCTATCACCACGCCGGCTGGGCGCAACTGCTCCATCAGGAATTTCCCGGCTACACGGCGTGCGGCGTTGTTGGTCAGATTATCCCTTGGAATTTCCCGCTGCTCATGCTGGCCTGGAAGATTGCGCCGGCTTTGGCCACAGGCAACACCGTGGTTCTCAAGCCTGCGGAGTTTACCCCTCTCACCGCCCTTGCCTTCGCTGAGATCTGCTCGGAAATTGGACTGCCGCCAGGAGTCGTCAACATTGTTACCGGCGACGGTTCGACCGGCGAAGCGCTGGTCAAGCATTCCGACGTTTCCAAGATAGCCTTCACCGGTTCGACCGAAGTGGGACGCGCCATCCGCAGCGCCACTGCGTCCAGCCACAAGCGGCTCTCGCTCGAACTGGGAGGCAAATCGCCTTTCATCATCTTCGAGGATGCCGACCTCGACAGCGCGGTTGAAGGGTTGGTTGACGGCATCTGGTTCAATCAGGGACAAGTCTGCTGCGCTGGTTCACGCCTACTGATGCAGGAGAGCATCGCGGAGCCGCTCATCGCCAAGGTGCGTGATCGCATGAGCACGCTGCGTGCCGGGCCGCCGCTCGACAAGTCCATCGACATCGGCGCCATCGTGGCGCGAGTGCAGCTGGACCGGATCAAGCGACTTGTGGACCAGGGAGTCGCCGAGGGCGCAACCTGCTGGCAGCCCCAAATCGAATTGCCATCGCACGGACTCTACTATCCGCCGACGTTGCTCAGCAATGTGCATCCCACGTCGATCGTGGCCCAGCAGGAAATCTTTGGTCCGGTGTTGGCGACCATGACGTTCCGCACACCCAGCGAAGCCGTCGAACTGGCGAACAACACCGTGTATGGTCTGGCCGCATGCGTCTGGAGCGAGAGTATCAATGTCGCGCTGCACGTAGCTTCTCAACTCAAAGCCGGAGTGGTCTGGGTCAACTGCACAAACCTGTTCGACGCCTCTTGTGGATTTGGTGGATATCGCGAGAGCGGCTACGGGCGAGAAGGCGGCAGGGAAGGCTTGCTCGAGTATCTCGAGCCGGACTGGTTCAGGAATGCACCGGCGCTGCCTGCCGCGAAAGCGCCCGCCGATCAGAAATCGGCTCAAGATTCCGATCCGGCAACGCCGGCGATTGACCGGACGGTAAAGCTCTACATCGGAGGCAAGCAGGCGCGGCCCGACTCAGGCTACAGCATGGAAGTGCGCGCTGTCGATGGCCGCTTTCTGGGTGAGGCCCCACTCGGCAATCGCAAAGATATCCGCAACGCGGTCGAGGCAGCACACAAGGCTTCGGCCTGGGCGAAAACTACGGCGCACAACCGGGCGCAGGTCCTGTATTACATTGCAGAAAATCTTTCGCAGCGCGGCGAAGAAATCGCCCGGCGCCTGTCGGCTATAGTCGGGGAAACCCAGGCCGTTGCCGAGGTAAGCCTCGGCATCGAGCGCATTTTTTCTTACGCGGCCTGGGCGGACAAGTTTGACGGGGCGGTGCACAATCCTCCGTTCCGCAATGTCGCGCTGGCCATGAATGAACCGCTGGGCACGGTGGGCATCGCTTGTCCGAATCAGGCGCCATTGCTCGGATTCCTGTCGCTAGTCATGCCGGTGCTTGCGGCCGGCAATGTGGCCGTCGTAGTTCCGTCCGAGACTTATCCTTTGATCACTGCCGACTTGTACCAACTTTTTGACACCAGCGACCTGCCGGGCGGAGCGGTCAATATCGTCACCGGCTATACATCGCAGCTGTTGAAGACTTTGGCCGAGCACGACGACGTGGATGCCGTCTGGTGTTTTACGGATGAAGCCAGCGCGGTCGCAGCCAAGACCTACTCGATTGGGAATCTCAAACAAGTGTTCACCAATGAAGGCCGCTCCATTGACTGGTTTGATGTGAAGCAGGGCGAAGGCCGCTGGTTCCTGCAGCACGCTACCCAGGTGAAGAATATTTGGGTTCCGTATGGGGAATGAGCTACCAGAGTCGACTATACTGCTCAGCCGTCGCAGAAGGTAGGCTCCTCACTGAGCGATAGAGGTCGTTCCACCACGTGACGGCCTGCGCGTGTTCTTCGTGGTTCACCCAAATAACATTTATCCCTATAATTTGGGTCGCCACCGAACACGATAGGTTGCACATACCACTTTATCTTCCCCGGAAATCGCTCATCTGGAACCATGCTCGACTCCGCCTCGGGAAGAACGTATCGGGAGAGAAATCCCGAATCCATGGCAACGCTAGGCACCGTATATACGAGACCAACGGAGTCTCTTACAATGAGATCATCCCATCCGCGCAAGCCAATCACCTGATGGCCAGGAATAAACCGCGAGCTCGAATAGCGATCCAACGCCGACGCGACCTCGGCCTCATTGAGGGAAATGAGATAGTCGTCGCCAAACCAGCCCTCGGTCATAGAAAATCCAAGATCCAATCAGTTGTCGATCGTCTCTTCGAAATCCACGTTGACACAATCCGAGCCGCTAAATAGACTCGGCCTTCTTCATCTTTCGAATTTCTGACGGACCAAATCTATCTGCAGGGTCTCCTAAATCATGGCAAAAATTCCTCGAATTGCGGTGGTGGGCAGCGCGAACATTGACTTGACAACTTTCACCGACCGCTTCCCCAAACCCGGCGAAACCATCTTCGGCCAGAAATTCGACCTCGGATTCGGGGGCAAGGGCGCGAATCAGGCGGTGGCGGCCAAGCTTTGCGGAGCGAATGTTTTCATGGTGGCGCGGGTGGGCAGCGACCTCTTTGGTCCGGCCACAATTGAGAATTTCAAAAAGCTGGGCATCGATACGACCCATGTGAAGCAGGTGGAAGGCGTGTCTAGCGGCGTGGCGCCTATCTTTGTCGAACCCAACGGGCAAAACCGAATTTTCGTGGTAAAGGGCGCTAACGACGAGTTGAAACCGGCCGCCGTCGATGCCGCCGCAGATCTGCTGAAGGCAGTCGATTGCATCGTTCTCCAGTTCGAGATTCCTGTCGAGACCGTCTACCACACCATCGCTTTCGCGCGGAAGAACAGCATTCGGTGCATTCTCAATCCTGCGCCGGCCCAGCCGATTGATTTCAAATTCGTGGAAGGCCTGGACTACTTCGTTCCCAACGAAAGCGAGGCCGAGACAATCACCGGGATGCCGGTCAAAGATCTCGATGACGCGAAAAAGTGCGCCGAAAAACTGCTGGGCTACGGCATCCGCCGCGTCATTATTACGCTCGGCGCGAACGGTTCGCTCCTGGCTGGAAAAGAAGGCATGGAGCATCTGCCAGCGTTTCCCGTGAAGAGTGTCGACAGCACGGGAGCGGGAGATGCTTTCATCGGCAGCTTTGCCGTTTTCCTAGGAGAAGGGCTTCCCGAGCGGGAGGCGGTGCGCCGTGCCAACCTGTATGCCGGACTTTCAACCACCGGTATCGGGACACAGAAGTCGTTCTATGATCGGGCACGTTTTGATGCGGAGTGGGCCGCACGATCCAAGTCCTAGAGTTATGCGCGGGCCCGCAGCCTATTTTGTTTCGAAATGCGACATGAAAACACTAACCAGCACGATCTTTGTTCTCTGCCTTTCCTCTGCATCGATCGCGCTTGGCCAGGCGCACCACGACCCCAGCGCCGAGACGCAAACGATTCTGTTGTGGGAGAACGGTGCTCCAGGAGCGTTAGGACAAGGTGACGACGACAAGCCCACTCTCACGGTGTATCGCCCGTGGCAGCCTAACGTCTCGGGTACGTCGGTCATTGTTGCCCCCGGCGGCTCATATGGAGGTCTCGCCTCCAACCACGAAGGCCGGCAGGTGGCGAACTGGTTCAACGCCATGGGTCTTACTGCTTTCGTCCTCAAGTACCGCCTCGGCCCGCGCTACCATCACCCCATCGAACTGGGAGATGCGCAACGGGCGATCCGGTTGGTGCGTAGCCGGGCCAAAGAATTCGATGTCTCGCCGGATCGGATCGGAATGATGGGCTTCTCGGCCGGTGGGCATCTTACTTCGACCGCCGCAACCCACTTCGACAGCGGAAATCCCGGGGCAGCAGACCCGATCGATCACACCGGCAGCCGCCTCAATTTTGTCATCCTGGGATACCCGGTCATAACTTTCGACCCGACCTATGCCCATGGAGGCTCGGTCAAGAACCTGCTGGGAGACAATCCGGATCCCAAGCTGGTTCAGGAACTTTCGAACGAGCTTCACGTCACCCCTCAGACCCCGCCGACATTCTTGTTCGCCACCAGCGAAGACACCGTTGTGCCCGTGGAGAACAGCGTGACCTTCTACCTGGCTTTGCACAAAGCCGGTGTCCCGGCAGAAATGCATGTGTTCGAGAAGGGCCCGCACGGAGTTGGACTTGCCTTGGGGGATCCGATCCTGGCAGAGTGGCCAGTCCTGCTGGCGAATTGGCTGCGCGCGAGAGGGCTGTTGACCAAGCCGAGCGATGGGACGTCAAGGTAGCTGCCATCGTCCCGACGTCTAGCGTCTTTTCTTACACGGTGTGCGCCTGCTGACACAAGTTCGATCTTTCTTGGTTCTTGTAAATCTAGTTTCATCAATCAGAATGAGTTTGGCCGCTTCGCTGCAATGGGATTACGCTGTTGTCCCTCGGGTTTTATAGTTCATCTTCCTGGCAGTTCGGGAACTTATGAGCTGGAGCTTTAGAAGGTCGTGGCGAGCGGTTGCGGCTGTGGGGTTGTGCCTTCTTATTTTGCTCGCCGGTGTTGTGGGATGGAGAGCATCCCGAGCCTTGCGCGCAGCCACCCAGCAAGTACGGTCGGAGGGTCAGATACGGTTTACCGCGCGGCCGCTTCCCGAGCCGCAGGAACAAGATTTCGAATCAATCAGCACGCCGGCGGTTTTCTTCGAAGCCGCCAGATTCCTCGGCGACCTCTACATCGCCGGTCCGGCCGGACTCTCGCAATACAACGCCAGCGGCACATTGCTCAAGCATTACGCGGTCGGACGCGAGTTGCCCTCGTCTCCGCTGGTCGCCATGGCCCCGGCCATGTTGGCCGACTCGCAGGCACCCGAACTAGTCATCGCCACCGCACAGGATGGCTTACTGGTTTTCGACGGCCGCGCCTTTCGCCAGATCATTCCCCAGGATGCAGATGCGCGCACCGTCACCGCGGTTTTGCCCGCAGCTTCTGGACATCTTTTGATTGGAACCCGGAAGCGTGGCGTGCTCCTCTATGACGGTAAGAAAATAACGGCCCTTCACCCGGCGTTGAGCAATCTTTATGTCACAACTCTCGCGGGCACGGAGTCGGATCTCTGGGTTGGCACTCTCTATCAGGGCGTGCTCCACTGGCACGCCGGCGAGACCGACTCCTTCGGAGAGGAGCAGGGACTGCCCGACCGCCAGGTACAATCGATCGCAATTTCAGGGGATTCGACATTCGTTGGTACCGTGCTCGGCGTGGCTGTGTTCGAAGGTGGACGTTTCTCGCGCACTCTGGCTGACGGGGTTCTTACGACTGCGCTACTCCCCACGGCCGGCCAGCTCTTTGTCGGCTCTGAAGATCAGGGTGTGATCGCCATCCCCCTGGAGGGAAAACATCGTCCTAAGGCTGCTCTGTCGCAAGCGTCAGAATTGGCCGAAGTCCATCAGTTGCTGGCCGTCGATGATGCTGTTCTTGCGCTGACCCGCAGCGGTCTTTATCGCATGGGAGCTCATGGCCTGGGTTGGCAACCCGTCTTGCGGCCCGGCGCCGCGGTGTTAAGCGATCGCAACGTGTCGGCTTTGGCCGCTGACAGCAAGGGCCGTCTCTGGGTAGGGTATTTTGACCGCGGCCTCGACCGCATGGAGTCGGAGCACGGGCCTACGACTCATGTCGAAAACGAGCACGTGTTCTGCGTAAATCGGGTCCTGCCCAACTCGAAAGATGGAACCATCGACGTCGCCACCGCCAACGGACTGGTTCGCTTCGATGCCGCCGGTAGTCAGGAGCAGGTACTCACTCGCGCCGACGGTCTCATCGCTGACCACGTGACCGACGTCGTTTCCTATCAGGATGGCCTGGCCGTGGCGACGCCGGCAGGGTTGACGTTTCTCGACGCCACGGGCGCGCGCAGCATGTACGCGTTTCAGGGATTGGTCAACAACCACGTGTACGCGCTCGGCGTGTCGGGAAATCAATTAATGGCGGGCACGCTGGGCGGCCTTTCTCAACTCGACAGAGGCGATGTGCAAGTCAGCTACACGACCGCAACGCCCGGCCTCAAACATAACTGGATCACGGCAGTCGTTTCGGTTGGCGGCGAATGGATGGTTGGAACCTACGGCGCGGGTGTGCTCGGACTCGACCGCGCCGGTCATTTCCACTCGTTCGAAAATGCCACCGGACCCGTCGAAATCAATCCCAACGCTATGCTGGTTACACCCAATCATGTGTTTGCGGGAACACTGGGCAACGGCCTGTACGTGTATGAGCGCGGGTCCGACCGCTGGTTCGCGGTCGAGCGTGGACTGCCCTCCGCCAACGTGACCGCGCTCGCCCTCGCCAATGGATATCTCTATGTCGGCACGGACAATGGTCTGGTGCGCGTGCAGGAGCAGAAGCTGCATCCATGAAGAAAACGATGCTCATGCTCCTCGCGTTGCTGTTCGCTTCCAAGCTTCTGCTGGCAGACGCGGGCATCCTGATTCCGCGCGACAAGGCGCAGCCTGATCCGGCGATCCTTTCTCTCGAAGAGATGGAAATCACCGTTCGCATCGATAATGGTGATGCGCGCGTCTTTGTGCGACAGATTTTCGCCAACCACACCGGCAAGATCGAAGAAGGGAATTACATTTTCGCGCTACCCAGCCAGGCCACGGTCTCCGATTTTGCAGTGTGGGATGGGCCTACACGCATTCCGGCGGTTGTGCTCGAGCGCAAGCGGGCAGAAGATATTTACACTCAGCTCAAACAGCAGGCGGTTGATCCTGGATTGTTGCAGATGGGGGAACGGGGTTCGGAAGAAGCCAAACGTAGCTCGGTGTTCAGCGCGCGCATCGTCCCCATTCAACCGCATGGAACCAAGCGGCTGGAGATCGAATATCACCAATCCATACCGATCGAGAACCTGAAATCGTATTTCGCGATTCCCCTTCGCCCGGACGCGTACTCGTCCCAGGTTGCGCGGCAGCTCCGCATTAACTTCGAGCTCCGTTCGCAGCACGCCATCTCAAACTTTCAGGCCACCGCAAAGGTGTTTCCGCTAAGACTCGGCGAGAATACGCCGCACTCGGTAAAAGGAAGCTTCGAAGGCGACAACGTCAATCTTTCGGAAGATTTTGTGGCGACCTATGACCTCGATGCCTCCGGGGCTGACACTCTGAACGTGCTGACTTACAGAAATCCGGTAAGCCCGCAGCCGGCGCCAACGGAGACTGCGCCAGTCCGCACCACGAACGAGCCCGGGTTCTTCGAGGCCGAAGCACTGCTTGGGTATGCCAACAGCTCAGCCCCGAGTGCAGGTGCGAGTTCAAGTGGAAATGTGGCGTCTGGTGCTCCGAGAACTCTGGTCATCCTTTTCGATACGTCGCTCTCGATGCAATGGGAGAAGCTGGAGCGCAGCTATCAGGCCTTGGAGAGCCTGCTGCGCACCTTGCGACCTTCTGACCGTTTCAATCTGCTCTTGTTCAATAACCAGGTCCAGACCTTTCAGCCTGCTCCAGTGGCGGCGGAACCCGCTACCGTGCAGCTCGCTCTGGACTTCGTCCGCTCGAGCAAGCTCCGGGGCGGCACCGATTTGCAGCGCGCGCTTCAGACTGGACTGCAGCAGTGTTCGGCGTCCGCAGCCGCTAGTCCGTATCTGATTTTGCTGAGCGACGGTGGCGCGACGCGCGGACCCATCCAGAATGGCAAGCTCGCCAGCTGGTATGCGGAAAGCTGGAAGCACTTGCCGGAGAACCAGCGTCCGCGCACTTACATTTTCGGTGTGGGCGACGATGCCAACCTGCCGCTGCTTAGTGTGCTGGCCCGGCAGGGCGGGTTGCTGGAGCACGTTCTCTCTACTGAGCCAGCGGAGTTCAAGCTGAATTCATTCCTGTCCAAGATTGGACGCAGCCCCATCCGAGAATTGAATCTGGCCGTAGCTCCGGAGTCGGCAGTGGACACGGTTTATCCACTGCAAGATTCCATCTTCGCGGGGTCGCTTGCGTCTTGGGTGGGAAGATATCAGGCGTCCGAAAAGAACGTAACGTTTGCGGTCCGCGGCGTGCGCGGCGGCGCCGCGCTCGAGATGTCAGCGAAGGCCAACTTGCCGCGCGAAGCTCTCGACCATGCACAGCTTCCCCGTCTGTGGGCCAGGGCCCGGGTGGGCGCCCTGCTGGAGAAGATCCAGCGCGAAGGCGAAGACCAGGCCACGATCGACGAAATCATCCGCCTGGCCCGGCAGTACAAATTTGTCACTCCCTACACGTCGTTTCTTGCCGTACCGCGAGCGCTGTTGCGGCCCCGCGTTATTCGTCCCGGAGATCCCGTGCTGCGGGTCAAGACCGACGAATCCATTTCCTCGGTCACTGCGCTCTTTCCGTTCGGCTTAGTGCAGAGGCTTCGCTATCTTTCCGGGGAAGATGTCTGGCAGACGCGCTTTCTTGCTCCCGATGATATGCAGGACGGAACCTACACTGTTCGCCTGGTTTTACGAGACCGTGCGGGCCACACCTATCGCGAATTCAAGACTTTTGTCATCGCCAGCAAGCCGCCCGCGGTTCAGATCAAACTCGACACCAGACGCTTTCATCGCGGCCAGACGGTGTATCTGAAAGCAAGCGCTTCGCAGAGTACGCGTACCCTGGTCGCCAGGCTGGAAGGCGCCGCGCCGGTGGTGCTGAATTGGGATGCACGCGCAGGCATCAACGCGGGACAGTTAGCCATTCCCGAACAAACCGTGCCCGGGACGTACAAGCTGACGGTGACCGCTGAAGATATCGCCCACAACATCGGGACGCAGGAGGTGCAGATTGAAGTTCTTCCGTGACTTGCCCCGACCGCACTTCCTGCGCACCTGCATACTGGCGGCGTTCCTTACTCTATCGGGATGGCTGGTTTCCGCACGGGGCGAGTTGCCCGCGTGGGTGAGGAACGTCGAAGCTGGAACGGCAATTGAGGCGGCTCTCTTTCGAGCCATGTCTTTGCCGGGCGGCGCGGTTCTGTTTCGCCGGCCTCCCGCCGAGACGCGCCCTGCGCTGGGCGAGTTGATCAACGCTCAGCCCAGGAATGCTGACCTTTATTCTCTGCGTGCTCTCGAAGATGAACAGCAACTCGACTTCAGCGCGGCGGAGTCGGATTGGAAGGAGTATGTGGAGAATGCCTCCGGCAAAACCGACGCCCAAATTGCCCTGGCTGATTTCTATCATCGCCGGGTGCGGCCGCTGAATGAGATCAAGACGCTGTCCGTCGTGGCCAACGCTCCCGCCGATTCTTCCGAGGCCCTGACCGTGCCGCCCGAGCAACGTGCGTGGCAGGCATTTGAACGCATCTTCACCGTCATTCAGAATCAGGCCTTGCCTCCGGATTTCTCAGCGGCACAGTATCGTGCCTGGCTGGCGCGCTATCCGAAAGAGCAGTCGCTCTACGCGCGCTTTCTTGATTTTCTGGTCGCGCAAAAGGAGTACGCCGCCGCGCAGCAGTTGGTCGCCGACTATCACAAGCAATTTCCAGCGGACGAGATCTTTCCCATCAAAGCTAAAGCCATGGTCGAGTACCGGCGAGGTTCAGTGCAGCAGGGGCTGGCAGTGTACGAGCAGAGTTTCCAGCCCTTGTGGGCGCCGGAACTGGTCAAGAGCTATTTCGATCTGCTTACGCAGACCCAGAGCCTGCGCACGTTTCTTGATCAGGCGCGGGCGACCCTGAATGCCAACCCGGAAGACCTGAACGCGATGGCGCGCCTCTTCTATTACTACCAGCAGCAAGGCAAGCTCGATATCGCCCAGCAAACGGTTACAGCGTTTCGGTTACACAAGGAGGCCAGCAAGTCTGAGTGGACGGGACAGGAACTCTACGTCTGCGCTCGTTTGCTGGAAGGTATTCACGCCTATCCCGAGTCGGCCCGATACTACTTTGCTCTGTACAACAGCAAGGGCATGAATGACGCCCAGGAGCGGTCGCTCGCCGCGCTGACCAACCTGCTGCTCACGGCCCCTGAAACTTCGATCCGGGTCGGGAGCGGAGAACTTTCCATGTATCGCGACATCGCGACCATGGACCAAGGCCCGGGCTACCTGAACGGTATTCTTTCTCTGATTCTGAATACGACTGCACCGGCTGCGAAATTCTCGGAAGAAGAGCAGCGTGCCATCCCGTACTTCCACCGGTCGCGGGCGGCGGAATTGCTGGCTCTGCTCGACGCCAAATTTCCCAACTCAGCCAAACACCCGGAACTGCACGCCAAGCTCCTGGAGTTTTACGCTGGTTCCGGCGAGAGCGAAGCTGTAATTCGTGCCGGAAGCAATTTCCTGGCGAATTTCCCGCATGCTCCGCAACGCACATCCGTAGCATTGCTGATGGCGGATGCCTACGCGCGCACCGGTAAAACACAGGAGGAATTCGGTATCTATGATTCCGTCCTGCAGGAACTCGCGGTCAAGGCCGAGAACATACCCTTAGGTAAAAGTGAGGATGGTGCGAACTACTCGCAGCCGGGTGATCAGGAAACGACGTATCGCGAATCCGAGTACACGCCTTCAGACGCCAGCGGCAACTTTCCGCCGCGAATGGGAAACCAGGCATTTCAGGTGCACACAGCTTCAGCTCCCAACCAGTTTGGAGCACGCTCGCAGGAATATTCGCGAGTGTTGGAGCGCTATCTGGCCCGCCTGGTTCAGTTGAAACAGATTCCTGAAGGGCTCACTGTGCTTCGGCGTGAGATCGATCGCAACCCGAACGATCCGGGTCTTTATGAACGCCTGGCCGTATTTCTGGACCAGAACAGGCTAGGCGTCGAGCAGGAGGAGATCTACCGGCGAGCACTGGCACGCTTCCCCGATCGTACATGGTATGACAGGCTGGCGCGTTTCTACTTGCGCTACAAGAGAGACGCAGATTTCGAAAAGCTGACCCAGGAAGCGGTCAAGACTTTCAGCGGCACAGACCTTGAGCAATATTTCGGCAACGTGGGCTACGGCGGAACGCCGGCACTCTACCTGCGGCTTAACCAGTACGCCAACCAGCGCTTCCCGCATAACCCGGTTTTCGTGCGCAATCTGCTGAGCGCGTATCACGACTCCCACACCTATGACGACGCCGCCTGGCAACACCTCTTGCGTCAACACTGGTTCGAAGAGTCCGACCTCCGCAGCTGGTTCTTCGAGTACCTGTCGACGAAGGGAGAGCTGGAGTCCGAATTGAACTCCCTGCGGCCTGTCCCAACCCAAAGCCCGAGCCAGAACCAATGGGACGAAGTTGTCCGAACGAATCCGGCGGCCGGAGAATTCATGGCCCAGGCCGAGCTGTGGCGATCGCATTTCGAGGACAGCGCTCCTGTGCTCCGAGCGTTAGCCGCGCAATATCCGGCTGATCCGGAGACCGCTCAGACGGCCTCCGCCGTGTATCGCTCGCTGGCTTATTTCGAACCTGCCGACACGGAAGTTGCGGCGAAGATCGAAGACAATCTATTGCAGGCGAATCCGGGCAACAGCGAAATCATGTCGCGAGTCGGCGACATCTACGCCGACCGTGACCTGTTCGCGAAGGCCGCACCCTATTGGAACCGAATTCCCATGATTACTCCCGGACAATCCGCTGGTTATCTGGAATTGGCCAGCATCTACTGGGACTATTTCGACTTCGACAATGCTCTTCGTTTGCTGAATGAAGGCAGGAAGAAGCTCGGCGACGAAAATCTTTACAGCTATGAAGCCGGAGCAATCTACGAAAATCAACGAAACTACCCCCCCGCCATCGCTGAATACGTAAAGGGCGCTGTGGCCGGAGGAGCAAATTCACCCGCCGACTTAAGACTGATGGAGTTGGCCCGGAGGCCAAAGCTGCGCGACCAGGTCGACCAGCAAACTGCAAAACTCGTTACCTTGCCCAATCCGCCCATGCCTGTGGTCTACCTGCGCGTCCGTGTGCTGGAAGCGCAGAACCGCAAGTCTGAGGTAGAGACCCTCCTCGACTCAGTCGCCAATAGCACTACCTCCATCGAGCAAGCCGAAGAGGTTGAAGTCCTGGCCCAGCAAAAATTGCTGGAGGCGGTTCGCCAGCATGCGCTGGAAAAGCAGGCGGCGCTGACGACCGACCCGGTCAACCGGCTGCAGCTGCGCTACCGGTTGGTCCAGTTGTATGAGAGCCGAAATGACTTCACGTCAGCACAAAGCGTGGTTGAAGCCCTGTACCGCGAGAACCCCAAAATCCTGGGCGTGGTGCGCTCGACCGTGGATTTTTACTGGCGCATCAAGAACTACCCGCAGGCCATCACGGTCCTGCTGCAGGCTTCGAAAGATTCTTATCCAGACCTGAGCAAGCAGTTCACTTTTGAAGCGGCGCGCAAGTCGACCGACTCAGGCCGGTACGCGCAAGCGAGAGAGCTGTTGACCACGCTTCTGAACGCTTCTCCTTACGACGGCCAGTACCTGGCGGCGATGGCCGATACCTACGCGCAGGCGAGCGATGATCGAGGGTTGCGGCAATTCTATCTGGACAAGATCGCGCTCTTCCGCAACGCGCAGTTCTCAGGCGACGAGCGCAAGACGAGGATCGCAACGCTGCGCCGCGGATTGGTTCCCGCGCTGACTCGGATGAAGGACTATGCCGGCGCGGTTGATCAGTACATCGAGCTCATCAACAATTTTCCCGAAGACGCAAGTCTGGTGACTGAAGCCGCCCTGTATGCTCAGCGTTACCAGCGTCAGCAGCAACTCCTGGATTTCTACAGCAAGACGGTTACGCAGTCGCCGCGTGACTATCGCTGGCCGATGGTGTTGGGCCAGATCCAAACCAGCCTCGAACAATATCCAGCGGCAATCGAAAGTTACAGCAAGGCGGTTACGGTCCGGCCCGATCGCATTGACTTGCGAGTGGCGCGCGCTGGCCTCGAAGAACGCCTGATGCGCTTCGACGAGGCGGCCACCGACTATGAGCGCGTATATCAACTGGCCTTCAAAGACCCGAAGTGGATGGAAAAAGTCGCCGAAATCCGAGCGCGTCAGGGACGCGCCGACGACGTAGTCGCTGCTTTGAAGATCGCGCTCATCGATGTGGGCCCGGATAATGCCGGAAAGTATTTCGAAGTCGCGCGTCGTTTGGAAGCGTGGGGTATGTTGACTGAAGCGCGCATCTTTGCGGAACAGGGCGTCAGCACCGCCGGAGCTGATGTGCTGGTCGCGCCCGAGCAGCAATCCGGGGCCAGAGTTTATGCGCGCATCATGACCCGCCTTCGCCAGCAGGAGAAAGCTTATTCCACGCTGCAAAGCGCCTTGTCTGATGCGTCGGCAGTATTGCCGGTGCTTAAGGAACAGCTGGCCCGGCAAGGTATCGCCGCGATCACGGACAGGGAATGGCGCGATCGCACTCAGGAAAACCGGGTCCGGAGTGCCCGCGACGGCATGCGCTCGGCTTTGAGCGAAATGGGAGCCGCGGTCTCCACCTACTTTACCCCTGGGGAAAAAGTTGCCTTCGCTAAGTTCGCCGGCACCAGGCGAGCCGGTATGAGTTTGGCGGACGTGGACGCTTTCGCCGTCCCACTGGCGCAGAGCGCGGGATTGGCCGAGATGGAAGCTCGGTGGCGATACGAGTTGATGATGGACAAGAGCAAGGGCGGAAATTCTTCTTTTCTACTCTCTCGCATGCAGCCCTTCGTCGAATTGCAGCGCCGACGCTTGAAATTCGCGGAGTTAGGTACTCAGCTGGAGCAATTCGCACCCCGAACTGAGCCGCAGCAGCGGTATGCAGTTTGGGTCGCGGCGCAGCAAGCTTACCAGTCTGCCGGCGATCCCGAGGGCGAGCTCCGCGCCTTCGCCGAAATGCCATTCGGTACTGGCGGGCGCGAACAGCAGATGCGTCTGTTCCAGCTGTTATTGACTCGCAAGCCGAATGAGCTGGTGCAGCGGGCTTCTTACTGGACTTCTCCTGGACAAGATGCCGCTGACTATCTCGTGGCCAACGGGGACGCGGCCCAGGCGCATGCGTTGGTTTCATCGCGTGGCCGCACCCGCACGCCGGTCTGGGCGAAATCGTACAATGCGCTCGTCGGCCTCTATTTTGCGGAAAGAACCCCTGAGGTGAACGACGCGTTCCTCTCGGCTTTGGCAGATAACACCATCGCTGAGCGTTTAGCCAAGCCCGTTGACCGGGCTCAGCAGCTTGCAGGCAACGTCTGGTTCTACTATGGCTCGCGCTACGGCGAGTACGCCAGCATGAGCAAACAAGGGAACCCGGAGGACTTTCTTCCCGCGACACTGGAGCAAAGCCCTGCTAGCGCTTCTGGATACCTGACTGTTGCGGACGATTACTTCGACAGCGGCGACACCGCCCGCGCCATCGCCGACTACCTGCACACGCTCGAGCTGACGCCGGGGAGAGCCGAGGTACACGACAGCCTGGCTGTCGCTTATTACAAGCAGGGCGCGCGCGGAGAGGCCATCGCTCAGTGGAAGCAGGTCTTCTCCACGCTCGGCCAACAGGTCAACAGCGCGCGCGGGCCGGAGAGTTTCTGGGCAGATTTCTCTCGGACCTGTGAGCATCTACGTAGCAGAAAACTGTTTGACGATCTGAAACCAGATGTGGATTCGCTCCTACGGGCCTACCTCCGCCACAATGGCAACTACCGCTCCAACGCGCTGCTGCACAGCGCTTATGTTGCGATGGCGGACCCACCAGCAGCCACCAACTGGCTCCTTGACCTGACTTCGGTCGCGGACGATCCCACTACGGTACTGGCCGATGTCGTGGAGGCTTCGTGGATCCCGCTGGCACAACGCGCACCCATCTATGAACGAATCCTGCAAGCGAAAGAAGATGCAGCTTCGAAGGCGGAAGGGCTGCAGAAAGAAGGCGCGCAGCAAGCCTTGCGCTCGTGGCAGGTGAGATGGATAAGGTACCTGGTTGCAACCAAACAGTACGCGATGGCCGGCGACGCGATTGCCTCGCTGTCCATTGAGAGTCGCACTTTGGAAGCGGCGGCCATTGTTCCCCTGGAACTGCAGGTGGCGGCGCAGACGGGAACGCTGGATTCCAAAATAGAGAGCTACCGTACGGATCCGCAGACAACCCCTACGTCCGAAGTCTTGCGCGCAGCGGCGCGGCAGCTGTTTGATTCCGGAGATAAGCAGTCTGCGCGTAAGGTGCTGGAGTTCGTTTTTGCGCGCGAGATCGGCGAGCACAAGCTCGAGGCCGCGAATTTCCTCGGCCTAGCCGAGATTCGCATGGCTGCAGGCGACAAGGCGGGTGCCGTCGAGCTGCTGCGACGGCTCGTGGTAGTTGTGGGTAATCCGTTCGAGAACCTGGATCCCGCGGCCGCCCTGCTTGAGAAGACGGGACACAATGCAGAGGCAATCGAATTTCTAGATCAACTGGTAAAGGCATCGCCTTGGGAGTCGGGGTATCGGTTGCGGTTGGCGAGAGCAAGGGTCGCTGCGGGCCGGGACACGGTTTCGGCACAGAAGGCGCTTACAGCCATCGCGTCCGGACCGGACGTCGCCTATAGCGTGCGAACCCAGTCAGCGCTGGCCTTGGCCGGCATCGGTGGCCAGGTCGAACTCGGAAGCGCGGAATTGAATCTTCTGGCCAGTGGTACCGGTGCGATTTCTGCTCCCGTGGCGGACCAATCCTTCTTCTACGATGCCCGGCTGAAAGCGGCCCAGTCTTCTGCTGACGCGCATGCAAAAGTCCAATTGCTTGTGAACGCCCTGGGGGACACTCCCGCTCGTGACGACGCTCGCGTCCCATTATTCCTGGCAACGGCCGGCCTGCACTCCGATGAATTCGCCCGCGGCGTGATCGAGCCGCTGCTTCGCCAACAGTTCTTCAGACAGCCGGTTACGCCGCTGGCTACTCGTGAAGGAGAAATCATCCGTGAAACTAACGATACCGATGACGAGAACGTGTCTGCCCAGGCGGACAGTCCCTTCAGGCTGCCAGTCGCAGAGCAGGCGCAGCTGGCAAGGACTTTGGGCGATCTAATGATCAGACTCAATCGCCTGGACGACGCTTTGCGTTACCTGCGAGTCGCGCAGAAACTGGAAACGGTGCCTGCCCTCCGCAAGAAAATCAGCAGCACCATCACGGGCGCAAGCACCCGGCTTCGCCGTCAGCAGCTCAACGCAGCGCGACAACCAATCCTGCATGAAGCGCTGGAGCAAGACCGCCTGGTTCGTCCCCGACTGCTGGCTCGGGCCGCGCCTCCGGCAAAAGCGTCGAGTAAAGGAGGAACGAAATGATAAAAATAACCACAGCGGTTGTCCTCCTGATCGGCGCCCTCAGCATGCGTGTGGGCTGGGCTGGGTATCAGGCGGCCGCAACACCCGAGGCGCCGTTATCCAGGGATGTTCCGTCCGGAGCGCTGTTATACCTTCAGGTGAAAGATCTCTCCGCGCTGCTTGCGGACTGGAACGGATCGCCGCAGAAGCAAGCCTGGCTGGGCAGCAGCAACTACGAAGTCTTTTCCCGTTCCCGGCTGCTCCTACGCTTGAACGATGCAGGAAAGCAATTCGCGACGGCAGCCGGTCTGCCCCCCGATATGAACTTCATGTCGCAGGTGGCTGGGAGCGAGAGTGCGCTAGCGCTTTACGACATCGGAAAGCTTCAGTTTATTTACGTCACACGCCTACCCACCGCCAGTGCAATGCAAAACCAGTTGTGGCAGACACGTGCGAAATTCGAAACCCGCAGCGCTGCGGGCACGACGTTCTATTTGCGACGCGATCCGGAGTCGCAGAGGGAGGTCGAGTTTGCCGTCCACGAGAATTACCTGTTGCTTGCAACCCGTGAAGATCTGATGGCGAGTGCATTGCAACTGATGGCGGGAGGTAAGGACCGCGCAATCGACGCTGAGCCCTGGTTTTCTCAGTCGGTGGCTGCTGCCGGGCCCATTGGGGACCTCCGCATGGTCCTGAACCTCGAGAAAATCGTGCCCAGCCCGTATTTCCGCTCGTATTGGGTGCAGCAGAATGTTACTGACATGAAATCTTATGTCGCCGCGGTTTCCGATCTGTATCGCTCCGGAAAGGAATACCGCGAAGAGCGCGTCCTGCTGAAGAAGACGAGCGACGCCGCCTCAACCAAGGAGCAGGGCGAAGAAGTGTCAGATCTCGTCCGACTGGTGCCGGCGGGGGTGGGCATCTACGAAGCCCAACTCTGCCCGTCGATCGATCCTTGTCTCGATGCGCTTGAAACCAAGATCCTGGCCCCGCACTCGGGACCGATTCCTCCGCAGCAACTCGCGCCGGCGGCTCAACTAACGTCAGGCGAAACAGGCTCGAATTCCAACCTGGAGACGCGAATCGACCAGGCTCCCGCGCAGCCTAGGTCGGACGATGATGGGACAGTTGCGCTCAAGAATCTGCTGCAAAAAAGCCAAGTCAATGCAGTGCTTCATCTACAGTCCACGGAGCTCGACACGGGGGGCGTGTTCGTGAAAATTCACTCAGCGGTCGCGCTTTCCGGAAGCGCCGATTGGGATGAAGCCGCCGCCCGCAGTGCGCTGGCCACTTTTATTCGGCCGAGTCTGACCGCCAGCCAGCTGGGCGTGGCCTGGAAGCAGGCCAGGGGCTACTACGAACTCGACGGCCTGCACCCGCTCCTGGCCGCAGTGCGAGGCAAATATCTGATCGTCTCCGACGATCCTGCGCTGATCAGTGGCGTCCTGGCGAACGTGAATCGGAAATCCGACTTGAAGCCTGCTACGTTTGTGGCGGAGTTCGACCACAGACGCGAGCGCAACAACTTCGCCCGCCTGGTCACTCTGATCGATCGCCCGGATATGAATCCGTCGGGCGGAGAGCGACAGCCCCAATTCCTTTCGGAGAACATCGCCAGCCTCAGCGCGGCCCTCGCGGCCGTTTCATCGGAGAAGATTGTGGTTCGCGACTCTGGCGACAAGGTGTTGCAGACAGTTACATATCAATGGGCGCAGTAGAAAAAGCCGAGCTATTGCTATTGGTGGGAGTCTTAGCCGTGGTTCCCGCAGCCACCCTACCATCCGTGTCGGCGTCTGCAGAAAATACGGCCACCCGAAATTCGCTGTTTACACAATCTGCCGCCCAAATTCTGCAGCGCGAGTTTACCGACAGGGACGTTTCTTTTCTCCTTGTCGATGTCCACACCGGAGCTGTGCTCGCATCTCGTTGGGACAATGCCGACCAGCCGATTCCGCTGGGCTCCCTGGTGAAGCCCTTCATCGCTCTGGCCTACGGTGAAGAACATCAGTTTCACTACCCGATTCACATGTGTCGCGGAGACGCAAGCGGCTGTTGGCTCCCCCGCGGGCACGGAGAGATCAACATCACCGCAGCCATCGCCGACTCCTGCAATTCGTATTTTCGAATGCTCACCGCGGGCATGAGCAGCGCGGACGTCATCCCGATCGCAAAAAGGCTTGGATTAAACACACCGGCGGCCGAGCTATCTGGCGCGGACTTGGTCGGGGTGGGAAATCGTTGGCTGATCTCGCCTCTGCACATGGCACGCGCTTACCTCGAGCTCAACCGGCGTCGCGACCAGTCCGGAGGGCGCGAAGTGATAGCCGGAATGGTACAGTCCGCCCAGCAGGGCACGGGCGCGGAAGTTGATCGCGCACTGAAGCACTCCCGCGCGCTGGTGAAAACCGGAACTGCCGCCTGCACCCATCGTGACCGCGCTCCGGGTGATGGTTTTGTGGTCGCATTGGTACCAGCCGAACAACCGGAATTGTTGCTAATGGTTCGCGTGCACGGAGTTCCGGGCGCCAAAGCAGCGCTTACCGCGGGGCGCATGCTAAGCCGGATCGTGGAGTAACCCCGAGTGCCGCAAAGAATGTTGCTAAGAATAAGGTTCCTCGCGTACGTGCTGCTTGCGACTCAAGAGGCCTGCGCCCAAGATGTCCGCATCGGCGTGCTCGGGCTATTCCGGCCTCACGAAATCACCGTGAAGACCGCGCCAGGACAGGCCTTAATCATCCAGACGAAAACTCTCCAGGGAGGAGAAAAGAGCTTCACACTGGAACGAAGTTCTGGAAGGGGCACTGCAGAAATAACCGCTTCTGGCGACGGTCTCATCGTTCAGAGTGGCAATCAGTCGCTTCGAATATCGGAGCTCCGCGCGTCCAGCCGCGGCAATGGCACGGCTGAATTCGCACTCGCGATTCCGGGAAAAATGAGCCGCCGATACCGCGGTATGCTTGAGGTAAAAGCCCTTGCCGGCATTCTGGTTCCTGTTGTTCAGATGAACCTGGAGACGGCGGTGGCATCGGTGGTCCAAGCCGAGAGTGCGCCCGATGCGCCTCTCGAAGCAATGCAGGCGCAGGCAGTCGCTACCCGTTCGTACCTAGTCGCGTCCCGAGGACGTCATCGTGATTTCGATTTCTGCGACACTACCCATTGTCAGTTTCTCCGCGAGCCGCCGTCGCCCGAGAGCAACGCGTCCCGCGCCACGGTCGCAACCCGCGGTCTGGTGCTGGCCTATCGGGACCATGCCGTGGCGGCAATGTTCACTCGCAGCTGTGGCGGACGCACTCGCACTCCGCAGGAAGTGGGGTTGTCGAGTCGCGGCTATCCGTATTTCTCCGCAGTCTGCGATTACTGCCTTCGCCATCCATCGCACTGGGTCCGTCATCTCGCACAGGCCGAGGCTACTGGTATTGATCTTCCCGAACCCAGAGAGACTTTCCGGCTGGATATCGATCGGCGCCTCGGCTGGGACGCTATACCCAGCAACAACTACATAGCTCACCGGGACGCGAAGGGCGTCGTTCTCGACGGAACGGGCGAGGGGCACGGCATCGGACTTTGCCAGGCAGGAGCGAAAGCCATGGCGAAGTCCGGGGCTACGTTCCGCGAGATTCTTGACCACTACTACCCGAACACCACGCTGGTGAATGGCCAGGTCGCCGCTGAACGATCCAACGCTATGGTAAGGTGATCGAGATCAGGCCTGCGGCCCGACGCGGTTTGTTTTTGTTGCACTCGACAACGACTTCCTTAGGCTGATTCTTGGATCCCGTCAAACCTCGGCAACTGCTCGGAGTATTCGACGCCACCATGATCGTCATGGGCGGCATTGTCGGCTCCGGCATTTTCATCAATCCCTACGTGGTCGCGCTGCGTGTGCACACTCCATTCCTGATTCTGGGAGTGTGGCTGCTCGGTGGATGCCTTGCCCTGCTCGGCGCATTCATCTGGGCGGAACTTGCATCCCGCTTGCCGGGCGCGGGTGGGCAATATCTTTACCTGCGCGAGGCCTACCATCCATCTGTCGCATTCATTTACGGATGGGTCCTTCTTCTTGTGACGCAGACCGGCGGGATGGCCGCGGTGGCGGTCACTTTCAGCCACTACTACCGGGAAATTACCGGCCTCTCCGCCAGCGACGGGCTGATCGCGGCCGTGACTTTGCTGGGTTTGACGGCGATCAATTGCTTCGGAGTACGTGCCGGCAGCAATGTGCAGAGCGTGCTCATGCTGCTCAAGGCTGCCGCCATCGCCGCTATGGTGGCGGCAGGAATCCTGTGGGGCGGCGGCACGGTGCGGGCCTTGCCCTGGCTTGACCGTCCGGTCTCCTTGGGACTTGGGGGCGCGATCGGCGCCGCCATGATTCCGGTTGCCTTCGCGTACGGCGGATGGCAGACCGCAAGTTTCGTGGCCGGCGAGATGCGCGATCCCCGGCGCGATCTCTCTCGCGGACTGGTGATCGGCGTGATCGGGGTCGTGACGCTTTATCTCGCGGTTAATTTTGTCTGCCTGCGCGTGCTTGGTCCCGACGGATTAGCCGCCACTCGCATTCCCGCGTCGGCTGTGATGCGCGCCGCACTAGGTGAGCGAGGCGCGAAGTGGATTGCATTCGGCATCGCCATTTCCACGCTGGGCTTTCTCAGCCAGGGGATTCTGACCGCTCCGCGGGTCTACTACGCCATGGCGCGGGACGGCCTCTTCTTCAAAAGTGTGGGCTGGCTTTCTCCCCGCACCGGAGTTCCGGTCGTGGCTATCGTCCTGCAAGGTGTGACCGCGACCGTGATTGCCCTGTCTGGACGCTACGAGCAGATATTGAACTACGTGATCTCCGTCGATTTCATTTCCTTCGGCCTGACGGCGGCATCCCTGTTTGTTTTCCGGCGGAGAAAAGGGGATGCACTCCAGGCGCTGTATCTCACGCCGGGCCATCCCTACACTACGGCTCTCTTCGTGTTGTCCTGCGCCGCCATCGCGATCACCACCACCGCGACCTTCACCGCGAACTCCGCCATCGGACTGATTATTCTGCTGGCCGGCATCCCGGTATATTTGTATTGGAGCCGCGCCTGGCGGAGAAGCGCGCTGCCACCGAACCCGAATCTATGAGGCACAGACATTCCGATTACATGCTGTGGGCAAAGACCGAGGGCCGCGCGCGCTTCAATCTCGCGACCAGCGGCGTGGGATCGTTTCCTCTGCATGAACTCCCGGTCACCATCGATCAGTTGGAGATCAACGGCGACAGCACCTACGGCTACGCTCCTTTGCAGCACGCCCTCGCGAAGAAATGCGGAGTGGATCCCGACTGCGTGGTCGCGGCCGCTGGCACCTCGATGGCCAACCATCTGGCCATGGCCACGCTGATCGATCCCGGCGATGAGGTTCTCGTCGAACAGCCAACCTACGAGTTGCTTACTTCGACGCTCTTATATTTGGGGGCGGAGGTAAAGCATTTTGCCCGCACCGAAGAGAGTGGGTATGCGCTCGATCCCGCCCAGGTTCGACGCGTCATCACGCGCAAGACAAAACTGATCGTTCTTACCAACCTGCACAATCCGAGTAGCGCCCTGGCTTCAGAAACGGCGCTGCGAGAAGTCGGCGGCCTGGCGCGCAGCGTCGGCGCGCGCACGCTGGTGGACGAAGTCTATCTCGACGCGGTTTATGTCAAAACGCCGAAGCCGTCCTACCATCTGGGCCCGGAGTTCGTCGTCACCAGCAGCTTGACCAAAGTCTACGGTCTGAGCGGCCTGCGTTGTGGATGGATTCTGGCCGAGCCTGAGTTGGCGCGCGCCATGTGGCGGCTGAATGACTTATTTGCGTCCATCCCGGCGCACCCGGCGGAGCTGCTAAGCGTTGTAGCCTTGGAAAACCTTGACTACATCCGCGAACGCACCAGAAAGATAGTTGAAGCGGATAGAGCGCTGCTGCGAGAGTTTCTGGCCAGTCACGAAGCCGTCACGACTCCCCGCACCGAATCTGGTACGACGGCGATCCTGCGACTACCGAGCGGCAGCGTCGACGATTTCCTGACCCGACTGCGCGTTGAATACGAGACCTCAGCCGTGCCCGGCAGGTTTTTCGGCCTGCCCAACCATTTCCGCATCGGCATGGGAGTGGACACCGAAATGTTCCGCGAAGGCCTGCAGAGAATTGGCCAGGCGTTGCAGACTGGTTGAGATCCGGGTTGGTGTGGGCGCGAGGGTCCCGCTCGTGCTGCGGGCGTCTGTGGTGCTGCCGCACAAGCGGGACGCTCGCGCCCGCATGTGGAGACCTTTCGAAAAAGTCTCCACCGCGGCGCGTAGGTGGACATCCCCAATACCGCTTTGTACACTTCTGGGGTCGTATTCCCTGGTACCCAGTATGCGACTCATTACTTTTGACGATCCGGTGCGGCGATCCCGCATCGGTGCTCTTGCCGCCGACGGGCGGATCGTTGATCTGAACACAGCATGCGCAGTGTACGTGCGCGACGTTGAAAACGAAGGCGCCTACGACCGCCTCTCCGGTGCGCTGGTGCCACCCAACATGCGCAAACTTTTCGCCGGCGGAGATACGAGCCTGGAGGCCGCGCGCAAGGCTTTTGACTACGTGCTGGGGAACGACAGCCTTCCGGGGCCGCGCGGACAGCCTATCTTCTACTCGGCGGAAGAAGTCTTACTCAAGGCGCCGATTTTACCCAAAAAGTTTTTTCATACGGCCGGCAACTTCCGCGAACACCATGAGGAGGCCACGAAGGCCGGGTTTTCGCACCCGGTCATGCCGTGGATTGTGTTCTTCCAGAACGTTGACGCCATCATCGGCCATGACGAGCCGGTGATCTATCCCGAGCACCTCACGCAAGAACTGGACTACGAACTTGAACTCGCGGTGGTCTTGAAAAAGGGTGGTAAAAACTTCGCCCCGGAAGATGCTGCCGACTATGTTGGGGGCTACGTCATCTTCAATGACATTACGGCCCGCGACATTCAGCGCCGCGAGATGAAGTCCGGAGTGTTCAGCTTCTGTAAGGGGATCGACACGTTCTGTCCGCTGGGGCCGTGGATCGTGACGCCAGACGAGATACCCAACCCGCACAACCTGGCCATGGAGCTACGGGTGAACGGCGAGTCCCGGCAAAATTCGCATTCCAGCAAAATGTCCGTGAAGATTCCCGAAATTCTTTCGCATTACTCACCCATGGGCTACAGCGCAGGCGACGTGGTCTCCACCGGCACAGTCTCGGGAGTTGCTGCGTTCAGTGGCGATCCCAAAGCCTGGTATCTCAAGGTCGGAGATGTGATGGAATGCGAAATTGAAAATATTGGAGTCCTGCGCAATCGCGTAATTTCGTGGGAGGAGGCCTACGGCCGCAAGCCCGCTGCCCTCGCGACTCAGGAAACCTCGTCCTAGAGAGCATCTATGAATTCCCATCAAGACAACGGCAAAGTTTGGGTGAGCGATCTAAATGCCCGTCCTGAAATTCGCTCAGCTTTCCCCCGCTCCCAGGTCCGCTTTTACGACACCACGCTGCGCGACGGCGAGCAAACTGTCGGCGTGGTTCTGTCACCACAGCAGAAACTAGAAATCGCGCGCAAGTTGGACGAACTGGGAATCAGCCGGATTGAAGCCGGTTTCCCGAAAGTTTCTCCCGAAGATGGGGAAGCAATCACTTTGATGCGCAAGGCAGACCTGCAAGCGGAGCTCTGGGGCTTTTCCCGAGCCGTCCGGGGAGACGTTGAAGAACTGGTTCGCCTCGGCCTGAGCGCGACTGTGATTGAGTCGCCGACCAGCGATATCAAATTGAAAGCTTATGGCCTATCCCGCGAGGAAGTGCTCAAGCGCGTGACGGACGCGGTCAGCTTTGCCAGGCAGAATGGGATTACAGTCGCGTATTTCGCCGTGGATGGGACTCGCACCGAACTCGATTTCTTGAAGAGAGTCTATCTTGCGGCGCTGGATGCGGGCGCCAGCGAAATTGTCGTGGTCGATACCATTGGCGCCTGCGGACCCGAAGCGGTCGAAATCCTCGTGCGCGAAGTATGCCAGTGGGTGGGGCCGAATGTTCCGGTTCACTATCACGGGCACAATGACTTCGGGATGGCCACGGCCTGCGCTGTGGCAGCCGTACGCGGCGGGGCGTCCTGGATCCAGGGCACGATCAACGGCATGGGCGAACGCGCCGGAAACGCCGATATCGGTGAGATTGCGCTGGCGTTGCGCTGTCTCTACGAGGTGCCCGTCGCTCTCGATTTGGCCAAGGTGCGTGAGGTTTCAGACGTCGTAAGCAAAGCTTCCGGCTACACTCTTGACGCCTGGAAACCTCTGGTGGGAGAAAATCTTTTCATGCGCGAAAGCGGCGCAGTCGCCAGCCAGTTTCACATTCCTGAAGCCATCGAACCGTATTCCTCGGAGTTGGTCAACGCCCGCAGGAGAATCGTGCTGGGGAAAAAGAGCGGGCTAGACAGTATTGATCTGAAGGCAAGAGAATTGGGCCTGGCGCTCGCGACTGAGCAGCGCGGGACCATTCTCGGTGCCGGCAAAAAGAGGGCCATCACCAAACGCGGCCTGCTCACGGATGACGAGTTCAGTGAAATCGTCCGGCAGGTATCATCGCAGACCTCGGCAAGCAAGGCTTGAGCGGTACGCTTCTATTTCCTGAAATGCGGCAGCACTGCCTCACCAAACAACTTGGCCTGTCCCGCACGGTCGTCTCCCCAAATCTCGAGCATGATGTGGGTGCAGCCCGCGTCCCGATATTCTTCGATGCGCTGGATGCACTCCTTCGGCCTTCCGGCGATGGCGCAGACTTTGCTGAGGACTTCGTCCGTCACCGCTTTCGCGGCCGCCTTTCGTCCACCTGCCTCCATGGCGTCGGCTATTGGGCGCAACTCCTCGAAGGTCAAGCCGGCGCATTCCAGCAGAATGTCGGCCGAGCCCTTGATGTTCTGAACTTTGTTGGCAAGATACATCGCGGCCTGCTCTCGGGCACCCTCTTTCCCCATGGCAGAGTCGTGCCCTATGCTGCCCACGATGACCGAACCTAGAACCAGGCCTGCCGGGTCTTTCCCTACTTTGCGGGCGCCTTCTTCCATGTTCTTGCGCGAGTAACGCACAAATGCCGGAGTCGTGATACTGGCAGTCAGCAACCCGTCGCCAACCACACCTGACATTTTCTGCAATACCGGTCCCGTCGCGGCAACGTAAATCGGAGGAACGCCGCGGGGAGTGTGTGCGTCCAGGCTCAGGGGCGGTACGCCGGCCTGGAATACTTTGCCTTGATACTGAAACGTTCCACCGCTCAAGACACCTTTGATGACTTCAATGCTCTCGCGCATCACAGTCGCCGGACCAACTTTCTCACCCTCCCCCTCGCCAATCTCCTTCATGAAAATCTTGGAGGCGCCCAGACCCAATAAGAACCGGTCGCCGGCGAGATCCTGCATCACCCGCGCCTCCATCGCAATCTGCACCGGGTGCCGCGTGTACGGCGAGATGATGCCCCAGCCCAGTTGAATGCGTGTGGTGTGGGCCGCGATCACCGCCAATACGGCGGTGGATGAACGCGCCTCGAAGGAATGTTTACGCCACCAGGGATACGCTTCCGCAATCCAGAATGCGTCGAACCCCGCCTGCTCACTGGCCTTGGCCATGGCGACGGTCTCTTGTACCGGCTCCATGCTGAGTTGCAGGACACCAATATTGAATGGAATGGTCATGATAATCGCGTCTGACTCCTGGCGGCTGGCTACCTGTGTCGTCAATATCTTAAGAGCCAGTTCTCTGACTCTGGCTCCCAGTTCCAGGCACTCAATCTGGGTCTTTCCACGAATGCTCGAGGCCTTTGATCAGTTCCCACATGGTTTTGTTTAGCGGGGTGGGAACTCCGAGCTTTTCGCCCCACTTCACAATAGCGCCATTCATGAAATCCACTTCAGTCTGCCGCCTGGCGAGGACGTCCTGCAGCATGCTGGCGCGGTGCTTGCCGGGAGCGCCGGCGCCTTTCTGTACTAGTTGGCGCGGGTCGCCATGGAGCGCAATGCCCAGGCTTTGGGCTACGGCTTCACCTTCGGCTATCAGGTCGTTGAAGAGTTGACCGGTGGCCACAAACCGCGTCGCAGCGCCGTGATGCAGCAACGTCAGTGCGCCGACCGGGTTGGTGGAGGCATTGAAAATCAGTTTGGTCCACTGCGCCCCGCGCGCGTCTTTCAAGGCAATGGTATTCATGCCCGAACGCGTCATCAGCCCGGCCAGTTCCTCCACCTTGCTCATGGAAGTGTGGGTAGGTTCGAAAGGGCCAACCCAGGTATCGCCCTTAATGTCGTAGCCAATGTGTCCCGGTGCGATGGTGTGCCCAGCGGGAAAAGTCGTGCCCCGGACTACATACTTCACGTGCTCGGCGATGATCTCTTCGTTGCCGACACCGTTCTGCACTGAGCACACAACACTGTCGTCATCAAAGATATGTGCCACCTGCGCGACTGCATTCCGGGTGTGGATTGCCTTGGTGGCGACGATGCCGTAGTCGCAGCGAGGTAGTTCTTTGGCATCGCTGGTCGCATTCAGTCGGGCAGTGAACTCGGCTGCGCCGGACAGCCGCAGTCCGTTCTTCTGGATTGCGTCGGTGTGCTCCTTCCACACGTCGTAGGCCCACACTTCAACCTCGTCGGCCTTCGCCAGGTGCGCGGCGAAAAGGCTCCCCACCGCGCCGCAGCCGACCACACAGATCTTCATCGTGTGACCGTCCTTAGTTGGTCGGTTCGGTTGCGGGTCTCCTGTCCGCTGTAAAACTTCCAGGGAACATCGGCCAAACACTCGCCCTGAGTCTTGCCGATACGATAAGTGTCCTGGGTGTAGAGGCAGACCTTGCCATCCTTGTCCACGACCTGGGGATGAAGCGAGAAGATCATGTTCTCCTCGAGTAGCGCGTCACTCTTCGCCCCAATTGCCGGGTACTCAAGCATGGTCGCTCCAATGCTGTGTCCGGAGAGGTGTCCCAAAGCAAAGCCGTGTTTCGCGAACGCCTGTGCAACTGCACGGTGAACGTTGCTTGCCAGCTCACCCGCGCGCATGAGCTTCCGGGCTTCCTCCAGCGCGTGGGGATAGACATCGGCCATGGCTTGAGTGCGCGCGCTGACTTGGCCGCTAATCAATGGCCGGGAAAACTCCACCCAGTAACCGCCTGCGCCAGTGACTTCGAGGGAGTAGAGCAGAAGGTCATCGGGGGCAACCACGCGATGGCCGGGCACTTTGAAGGACGCTTCCGCCTCGCCGTGAGTACCTGAAAGCATAATGTTCATCATGCGCGGTCCCGCCCCACGCGCGAAAAAACGCTGCACCGCGGGCGCCATGATTTCGGCTTCAGTCCTGCCCGGCTTGTAGGCCGCGACTAGTGCCCAGAATCCGTCAACGATGATATCCATGGCATCGCGCACTTCGGCGAGCTCTTCGTCGCTTTTGACCGCGCGCGCCATATCAAACTGGCGATCAAAGGGAACCAGCGCAAATGAACTCGTTGCCAGCTCAACATAGTCGCGTACGGCCATGATGAAATCGATGCCGTACACCCCGACTCGTTTCCATCCCCGTTCCTGCCCTCGCTCGCGAAGCCAGCTTCCTGGAACGTCCGGCCAGACATGGTCTTTGATCCAGGGTTTGGTCTTGTCGCCGATCCAACGCGCCTCCCGCGGAAATACAAGCGTCGGCTCGCCCGCCAGCGGCAGCACTACGTAAACATAGCGGTGTACGATCTCGAACCCGGATAAGTAAAACGTAGCGCCTTCAAAGCCGGCATACTGATTGCCGCACACAATCAGCGCGTCCAAGCCTTCGTGCTCCATACGGGAGCGGATGTTTTCATATCGGCGGTCGATTTCCTGTTGAGTTGGCAACTGGTCTCCTCACTCTGCGGTTCTGCTGCGACGCCTTCTTTGCTCCAGTTTACGACTCCACCCCGCACAGCTCCGCAGCCGTGAGCGCGTAAATCTTCGTAACGTCCACCAAGGTCTTGATTCTGACCTTTTCGCCTTCGGCATCGCGAGGCCCACTGGACGGTCCGTAATTCACGGTCTCGATGCCGTAGCGGCTGAGCACGCTGGCGTCCGAGCACCAGGCAACAACTTCCCGCTCCGGTGGCTTGCCCATGATGCGCTCATGATTTCCCTCGATGGCTTTGATCATTTCGTGGTCTTCGCGGATTCGCGCGCCGGGCACGGAAACATAGGTCTCAAATTCCAGCCCCCAGTCGGGACGCTGCTTCTCCAGACTAAGGAACACCTGCTGAATCTCGCGGCGCGCGTCGTTCATCGGAATGCTGGGCGGAACGCGTATGTCGAGAAACAGGTCGGTCTTTTCCGGAGTACGGCTGGCGCGCCAGGCGTGTCCGCCGCGAATGCCGCCCAGATTCACGATTGCTTTTCTGCCACCGTAGGAAGCTTTTTTCTCCCAGACGCCGATCCATTTCAGAATCTCATCCAGCAACTCGTGCATGCGCCGAATAGAGTTCATCTCTTCGCGCCCTTCGCAGAACGCAGTGTGAACGTAAATACCGGTACAGGAAATGCGCACCCAGAGAGAACCAAAATGTTCGAGCACCACGCGCATGTCCGTGGGCTCGCCCAGGATGCACATGTCAGGCAGCACGCCGTGATTTACCAGGTGGTGCGTGCCCACGCCATAGCCGCGGTATTCCTTGCCTTTGAAGTCGCCCCACTGCGCTTTTTCAATCTCCCCGGCGACAGCGGCAATGATGACGTCGCCCTGCAATCTGATCGCAGCGCGCTGCAGCGCTTTGATCGCATGGGTGTAACACACCAGCGCGCCCTTCATGTTGTAAATACCGAGACCGTAAACAAATCCGTTCTTGACGACGGCCTGCGGCTTGTATCCGATGCCGGTCAGGAAATCTTCGCGACCGGTGTTCGAAGTATCCATGTGGCCGTTGAACATCAGGTTCTTGCCGCCGCCACTGCCGGTCCAACGGCCAATAACGTTGGCGCGTCCGTCCTCCACCTCCTGCCACGTGACCGCCAGTCCGAGTTGCCGCAGCACCGCCTGCATGTACTCCGCCATGTGGAGCTCTTCGCCGGTGGGACTTGGAATGTTGATGACATCGCAGCACATGGCCACGATTTCTTCTTCCTTTACCTCGGCGAGGATCTTCTCCACGAGCTTGGAATTCAGTGCGGGCTTCGAATCTTTGGTTGATTTAGCCACAGTTCTCGGTTCTCGGCACTGAGTTCTCCGCGTTAAGCCAGCCGGAAATCATCGGGATACGTGCACAACTTTTCGTTACCGGTTTCGGTGATGAGAAAATTGTCTTCCAGGCGCAACCCACCTCCGCCGGGCCAGTAAATACCCGGCTCGATTGCCAGCACCATGTTCTTTCTCATGGCGCCACTCCCGGCCTGGTGCGCGTAGGGAAACTCATGAGCACGCGCTCCCACACCGTGACATATGGCGTGTGAAGGCTGGCCCGGATATCCGCCTTCTGTTATGCGAGCCCGAATCAAACGATCTAGATCGGGAAAGCTGGCCCCATCTCGCGCAGTTTTCACGGCTTCGTTGAAGACCTTTAACAAAAGGTCCAACAGGTTGTGATATTCCGGCGTCAGTTCGCCCGGACAGGCGTTCTTGGTAAGGTCTGTCCAGTAGCCGTCCGCGCAGACCCAAATTTCGAACAAGGTAGGCTCGTTCTTTTGAATCGGACGGTCGCCGGTGGCGGTAAAGGTCGCGATTCCTTTTCCCGACCAGACCAGGGTGAAAGCACGCGCCATCTCGACCCTGCCTTTGTAGCCCACGCCCAGGCCATGAACGAAGCCTTCGTACATGCCGCCCACTTCGCTTTCTTTCATCCCGGGACGCATGTGTTCGCGGGTGTAGTCCATGGCCAGGGCAGCCAGTTCGTTGGCCAGGCGCATGCGCTCAATCTCCTGCGAAGTTTTTATGGAACGAGCTTCATTGAGCAGGGGAGTGCTGTCGCTAACCTTGCCTGCGATTTTACGGAAGGCATCAAAATAAAACTGGGTCGGAGTGGTAGGCTCGCCCACCATGCGATCGGCTGATTGTGTCCCCATATTCAGTTCAATGGCGACGTGGTCGGTCAGGCCGCGCTGCTTGAGGATCTCAAGCGTCAGGTCGAGCGCGCGGAATTGAGGAGGGCGCGGATCGCGCTGGTCATAACTCTTGAAGAGCTGGATATCCTTCGTCCAGGAGTTGCGCGTCGCGTCGGCCAGCTGCGGCTCCAGTGCAATCAGGATGGGCTCGCCCTCGCGCGGAAAGATGGCGGCATCATATCCCTTCATGCACCAGTAATTCGTGAGATATAGCATGTTGTCAGGGGCGCGCACCACCAGGGCGCTAACATCCTGATCTTTTATCAGGGCGCGCACGCGGTCGAGTTTCACGTGGTCAACTGGCCAGGCCATGTCTAGTGGACCTTTCCCTGGGCGACCACCGCCCGATTTTCGCCGGCAAAGGTCCACGCCGCTTCCCGTCCCTTAATCAGGCGGTAAACCGCAGTATGCATCGGGGCGGCGATCCCAACCCTCTCCGCTTCGCGAGCGATCGCCCCGCTCAGAAAATCCACCTCCGTCTGCAACTGACGACGAATGTCGAAGAGCATCGAAGGCGGATGGTTGGTCATGGCGCCGATCTTGTTCATCTCCCACGGATCCTCGTGCAATTGCACTCCCACGGCCTCAGCTACACGCTTGCCTTCGTTGATCAGATCGTGCAACAAGTGGCCGAGACTGGAAAATTGCGATTCGTCCGCAAAGTGCGGCGAATGTGGCAATCCCGTCAAGGCCGATACTCCATTTACCGAGGCATTGAAAATGAGCTTTGACCATTGCGCCGGGCGCGCATCATGCAACGCCTCGGCTTTCAGACCACTCGCGACGATCAACTCTGCCGCCTCCTTGACCAATGCATACGGCGTATTGCCCGGTTCGAAAGGGCCGATCCAGGTGGCGGTATCCAACTCGTATTGCACATGCGTGTCGCTGTGCCGAGTACCGCTCATGAAGGTTGTACCTCGAATTACATATCCGGCGGTGTGTGCAGCAATGATCTCTTCACAACCGAGTCCGTTCTGCGCCGAAATGATTGCACCCTTATTGAAGCGGTGCCCCACCGGAGCGATTGAATCTTCTACTTGCGTCGCCTTGGTCGCGATGATGCCGAGGTCGCAGTCCGGCAACTCATCAGGCCTTGCCGTTGCCTTGAGCGAGACCTGAAAATCATGCGCGCCCGAGACCAGCAATCCTTCCCGATTGAGCGCCCGTGCATGTTCTTCACGGCGGACAAAAGCCCATACTTCCGCGACCCGCGCCACATGCGCCGCGTACAAGCTTCCGATGGCCCCGCAGCCAATTACACATACACGCTTCATAAGTAGCGCCGGCGTCTCGCCGGGTGTCCGGCGGACGTTTCGTCCGCCGTCAAAATCAGCGTGCGGGGGCCCCGCTCCACACGGTCATGCTCGTTTCTCCACTTTCACCAGCTGCCTGCTCTCTTTCGCTGCCATGGCCCGAAACAAGCTATCTGCGTTGTTGAATGAATCTTCGATGATGATGTCGTTCGCAAACAGGGCATCCTGCAACGCTGCCGAGATGGTGTGGATCGGTGCTGCCCCCCCTTCGCCCATTCCCTTGGCGCCGCTGTAGCTGTGCGGCGACGGAGTTTCGATGTGGCCGTATTTCACCTTCGGCATGTTCATCGCGGTGATCGGAATGTAGTCGCTGAAGGTGCTGGTGAGCATGTTTCCCACCTCGTCGTACACGCAGTTCTCCAACAGCGCCGCACCGATGCCGTGTGCCGTAGCTCCATAGACCTGACCTTCCACGATGGGCGGATTAATCACCGTGCCGCAATCATCGACTGCAACATAATCAAGAATGCGCGGGATGAAGGTGTCGCGCTCGACTTCAACCACGGCCACGTGAAGCTGGGATGCATAGGTGAGGGTCAGGCTGCCGTATTTCTTTTTCGTGTCTGGCACCTTGAAGGGCGCCCGCCAGACGTAGCGGCAGTTCAGCGTGATTTCATAAAGCTCAGCCGGCAAGCAGGCGCTGTTGGCATTGACCAGGTTGGCCAGGCCCCAGTAGTTCATCGACTTGCCGGTGCTTGTCGCACGAATTTCCGGGCCTTGCGCGCCAGTCCCGAACTCGAGGTCGTCTTCTTTCGTGTTGAGCGCGAACGCAGCCAGCCGCTGCATTTCAGCTTTTAACTTCTGCGCCGCCCCGTGGACCGCCGAAAGCCCGGAAACCGCAAACTGGCTGGCGTAGGTTCCGGAAAATCCGGTGTGCACGTTGCGCTCGGTGTCGAAACCAGTGCGCACCGTGATCAAGTCCGGGTGAATCTTCAGCACATCGCCTACGACCTGCGCCGCCGTGGTTTCATGCCCCTGCCCCTGGGGACAGGAGCCGACTGCAACTACGACCTCTCCATAGATATCGAGTTTGCAGTTAGCACCTTGCGAGTTGCCGGAGTAAGGCAGAAAAGGATTCACAATCTGCGACTGCCCAAAGTTGTTGGTGCCGGAATCCAGCGTTGTTCCAATCCCGATTCCGATCAGACGTCCTTCTTTGCGCGCGGCGGTCTGCTTCTTCTTCCAGTCATCCCATCCAATCAGGCCCTTCGCAACTTGCAGCATCTTCGGATAGTTCCCCGAGTCGTAAACGCAGCCGTTGGGAGTGGTGTAAGGGAACTCCTCCGGAAGGATGTAGTTGCGCAGACGCATCTCGTCAGCGGCAATGCTGATTTTGTGGGCGCAAATATCCACAATGCGCTCTAGAAACCACAAGTGCTGCATGCGCGAATATCCGCGATTGGGGCCTACCGGGCACTTGTTGGTGACCGCCTGCGAAAAGTCGATGCGGGCGTTCTTGAAGCGATAGACACCGGGAAAGACCTGCGACCAGATCACGCATCCCAACGGTTCATAGCGCGGATATGCGCCGCAATCGTCGATATGGCGTGAGTCAATCGCGATGATGACGCCATTCTTGTCCAGCGCCACTCGCGTGTCGCGAAAAGTCCGTTCATTGCCGTGCGCGCTGGAAGTAATGTGCTCGGAACGCGTCTCAACCCACTTGACTGGGCGCCCAGTAGCCTTCTTCGAGGCCAGCGCGCAGACCGCCATTTGCGGATAGCTTGTAATCTTGATACCGAAGCTACCACCAATATCGGATGTCTCTACCCGAATGCGATCAATGTGAACGCCGAGGTGCGCCGCAAGAAACTGGATGGCAAACGAAGGGAACGAATTGTTGCACTGGTAGTAGATGCGCTCATCTTTCGGATTCCACTGGGCAATAACAACATTGTTCTCGAGCGGCGTGCTGGAAAAACGATGGAAGTGTAAACGATCAATGTTGACGACGTAGGCAGCATCCCTAAATGCGCGCTCCACATCGCCGTATTCAAATACTCCGTTCCAGACCCGGTTAGTTCCAGCTTCTTCGTGTAATAAGCTCTTGTCTTTCAACGCTTGTTCGGCATCGACAACCGGATCGAGTGCGTCGTACTCAATCTGCAGAAGCTCGGCCGCATCGTCCGCCACGGCCGGAGATTCCGCCACCACTGCCGCTACCGGCTCGCCCTGGTAACGAACCTTGGACACCGCCAGCGGGTAATCTTTGATCTTGGCAAAGGGGTCGGGACCGATCTCAATGAAGGGCTGGGTCTGCTGCGCTATCTCTGGCCCGGTCAGCGTGCAGACTACCCCGGCGACAGCTTCAGCTGACGAAGTGTCAATACTGATGATCCTTGCGTGGGCGTATGGCGACCGGACAAATCGCAGATAGAGCATTTCCCGCAGCTTGATGTCGTCGGCAAACTTGCCCCGTCCGCGCAGCAGGCGATCGTCTTCCTTGCGGGTAAGTGACTTGCCTACCCAGTTTTTCTTGTCAGCTTCGGAACTCAGCTTGGTGCTCCTTGCTGAGGTTTGCAACTTAGCCTAATGCTGTCTGCAAACCGTCTATTAACTTCTGGACATTCTTTTTTCCGAGCGGCTCCAGCAGCCCGCCGGCCACCGACGCCAGAGCGCCGAAGACCTGGGCCTCGCCCTGCCAAACCACTTTGGTTCCAGCATCCGCAGGAGTGAGGTCGAAGCCGGCGGTCATCGCAACCTTTCCGCCGGCCGCACTGCCTTGCCCCTTATACTGCGCGCGCTTAGGACGCTCGGCCGCAGTCAGTTCCATCTTCATGTCGGCGGCGCCCTTGATATAGGAAATGCCGACGTTCACTCTCACCGTAAAATGAGTCGCGTCCTGCTGAGTCATGCTCTGAAAGTCAGGCAGCAGCGGCGCGAACTTCTGCGGATCGGTGAGAAAGTCATACGCTTCTTCCGGCGTTCGCTTGATTTCGAACTCACCGCCAAACTTGATTGCCATCTCTCATGCGCCTTTCATCCTCTGCGAGGCCATTTGGATTGCCTTCAAGATATTCTGATAGCCGGTGCAGCGGCAGGTGTTGCCCGCGATCGCCTTACGCATTTCTTTTTCGCTCGGCTGTTGGTTTTGCGAAAGCAACTGGGCCGTAGAAAGCATCAGTCCGGGGGTGCAGTAGCCGCACTGCAAACCATAGGCATCGCCGAACGCTTTTTGAATGGGGTGAAGCTGGCCATCCTTTTCCAGCCCTTCAACGGTCATAATTTGTGAGCCGTCAGCCTGCACCGCAAACACTGTGCAGGACTTTACCGCCGCGCCATTCAGCAGCACCGTGCATGCACCGCAGTAGGTGGTGTCGCAGCCCACGTGCGTCCCGGTAAGATCGAGCGCCTCGCGAATCAACTCCACCAGGAGCATGCGAGGTTCTACAGTCAACGAGTGTGGCTTCCCGTTCACCGTCAACTTGATCGCGACTTTCTCCATGACATCAGGCATAGATGTGGCCTGCTTCGATCCGCTCGCCCCGGGCGCGTCGCACGGCGATATCGATCGCCCGTTTCACCAGCGATCCGACCAGAGTTCGCTTGTAGTCTGCGGAACCTCGCATATCAGACTGCGGCTCGGCAACCGCCCGAGCGGCTTCGACCGCCGTTGTCATCGTCTTTTGCGTCACTCGCTGCCCGCGCAGAGCTTTTTCGGCGTCTTTTGCCTTGATAGCGGTCAGCCCCACACAACCCATGGCGATTGCCACGTCGTTACAGACTTCGCCATCCATCGTGAGCTGCACTGCCGCACTGGCAGTCGGATAGACCGGCGCCGAACGCTTGAACGCTAGGTAGGCGCCGCCGCTGCCCTGGGGCGGAATCTTGACCACAACTTCGCTGACCAGTTCGTCGTGCGCAAGCACCGTGGTGTACGCGTCCTTGATGAAGTCGGCAAGCCTCAGCCACCGATCATCCTTGCTCGTCTGGCATCTCACTTCTGTTTCGAGCGTCATAAGGACGGTGGCCCAGTCTCCGCTGGGATCGGCTTCGGCCAGCGATCCGCCGATAGTGCCTCGGTTGCGCACCTGTACGTCGGCGATGCCCGCTGCGCAGTCATGAATGATAGGAATTTTGCCCGCTACGGTCGAATGCTCGATCTCAGCGTGGCGGGTCAGTGCTCCGAACTGCAGCGTCCCGTTCTCCTCTTTGATGTAAGAGGTTCCTGAGATGAAATTCAGATCGACAAGATGATTCGGGTTGGCATAACGAAGCTTCATCAGGGGTATGAGGCTCTGGCCTCCGGCCAGCAGCTTGGCTTCATCGCCAAATTCAGAAAGCATCTCCGATGCTTCTTGAAGAGAGCCCGCGCGGTGATAGTGAAAAGCCCGGGGATACATTCTAGCTTGCGCCCTCCCTCATAAAACCCACTGCCGTCGCTCCCAACGCCGCAATCACCAGCGCCGATCCGGCGATCGCCAATACCGATCCGAGCGGCGCCATGTGCACGGTTTGCAAAATCACTCCCAACGGAAACACGATCGAACCGGCGAGCATTGCCAGCGCGACCGCGAAGCGTGCGCGCTCAGCGAAAGCCACCTCATCAAACACCACGCCCAAGACGATCAACAGCATGGCCAGACCAATCCAGTGCGAATGTAGATCTACTTGCCGGACGTAATCGTACTTGGTCTCGCGATAGGCAGTCAGGGCATCCTTTGAATCGTCCCCGCCTCGCTCCGCGGCATGAGCAAATGCACCGGCCAGAGAGCCGCTCATCCGGTCCAAAGTCTGATGCTCTACAAAGACGGCGTAATGTAAACCGTAAAGCATACCGAGGACTGCCAGAACCGTCCCGCCGAAGATAAGGATTTTGCGGGAACGACTCACCGCGCGCCCCTGGCTGCGGCGTCGAGACTTCCGGTGTGGCGGACCACGCCCACCAGCATCCCCACCAGCGCCACCAACACCATTAGCCCGCCGACGTCGGCGATGCCGCCTGCGAGCAACCCCAGTTTCAGTTCCAGCAAGACAAATACCGGCAGAATCACCGACCCAGCCAACAACACCTTCACCCAGATTCTCTTCCAGCGTTCCGTAAGAAAAACGTAAGGCTGAACGAAAGAAAGCAGGATGGCCAGCAGTCCGAACTCGATAATATGAGAATGCGCCGCGATCTGCACTGCCTTCTCCGCTTGTAGCCCGCCGTAGGCGTTCACCGAATCGGCCAGGCCGCCGGCTCCTGCCGGCTGGTCTAACAAATCATTGAGAATTACGATCTCGCGATTTTCATGCTCGTGCAAATTTGCTCCGGCATACCAGGCCCCAAAAACGAAACCCATCAGGATCAGCACCGTTCCACCCGAGAGCAGCGTGCGACGCTCCCACGTGCGGTCCTTGGGGAGTTCGGGTTCGACCGGGCGCGCGCGCCGGCCACGCACATAATTCCAGAATCCCCAGCCTTCAACCAGTAGAACCACGATGAGCAGCGCCCCCGCAGAGTCGGCCAGAACGCTGGCCCATCCGACCACAGGAAGAGGGGCGTAGTCCAAGCCCACATAGTGGATAAGGAAAATTCCCAGTGGCAGGAGTAGCCCGCCGGTCAGAAATAATTTTGCTAACAGCTTCTTGCTGGGCGCCGCAAGGGCGACGTACGGCTGCATCAGCGCCAGCAACAGGGCAAGATAGCCGGCGTCTATCATGTGCACGTGGGCGTCAACCTTGGTGCCGCGATCTTCCAGCAGATTACCCAGGTGCGCAAAGGCTATGTTCACTGCGGAAGGATCCTGCGCCGCAACCGCTCTCGCCGCAGCGAGCAGTGCCTGGCCGGTTTGTCCGCCGTTCTGGTGCAGGACGAACACCGCAAAGATATCGCCGAATAGCATTCCCGCCGCGACCAGTGCCATACCTCCGAAGATGAGCAACCGGCGTGCTCCCATGGCGGTGAATGTGGTTGCGGCGCTGGCGGGAATCGTAGTGGTTGCCATTTGCCTTGGTCGCTACAGAGCTCCGCTCGGCCTCGACAGCCGAGGGCGGCTGCCCTGTTCGTCTAGTCTGCGGCTCTTGCCTCGGTCCTGATGCGGCGGAACGCCGGCATTACGCGCTTCGCGAACATGTGTTGTGTCTTGATGCTTTTCCAGTGCTCCAACCCGCCAAAATTTGAGACGATGGCCAGCTCACCGATGCCGCCTTTCTCTTCAAGCGCGCGGACCTGCCTCACAACTTTTTCCGGCGTGCCGATGAAACCGATCTCCTGCTCAACAATTTCATCGTAAGTCAGCTTGGTGAGCGATTCCAGCGCGCCGCTGGCGTAAAAACCATAACCCTTGGCGCGCAGCTCCGCTTTCTTCTCCTCGGTCTGTATCGATTCCACCGGCGAGGCGTTGAAGGCGAGAAAGTTGAGTAGAGCCTGCTCCACTTCCTTACGTATCTGCTTTTCATCCTCGTCTATGTACACCGGGCGGATGTAAACGATGTCGGACTCGTGACCGTGTTCGGCACAAGCTTTCTTGTAGATGTTCAGCGGGCCTTCCAGCACCTTCCAGGGCAACAGCGGCGGCACGAAAATGCCCCAGCCTTTTTCGCCCGCCATTTGATAGGTGACGTCGCTGGTGCCGCCGGTGTAGAACTTGGGATGGGGTTGCTGCAGCGGCCGGGGTACCACGCTGACGTCCTTCACGTTGTAATACTTGCCCGCATAAGAAAACTTTTCCAGAGCAAAAGCCAGTTCCAGAATTTCGATGGCCTCGTCATAACGTGGACGGCTCTCCTCCAGCGGCAAAGCGGAGGGACCGAACAACCAGGCGTGTCCCCGTCCCAAACCGCACTCCAGGCGGCCATTGGTGAGAATGTCCGTTTCTGCAATCATTCCGGCCAGGCGCATGGGATTTTCCAGGGGCAGCGTGTGGAGCGCCGTGCGGAAGCGTATGCGGTTGGTCCGCTGCGCCGCTGCTGCGAACATGGCCAGAGGGTTGGCAGAGATGGAAAACTTCTGAAAGAAGTGGTGGTCGATGGTCGAGTACACGTCGAAGCCACACTCGTCGGCATGCTCGATCTGGCGCAAGATTTCCCAGATCATGTCGTAATGCGACTTGCCCGGGGGAGTTTGAATCTCGCAATAGATGCCGAATCGCATGTTCCTATCCTACGGTTTGGGGGCCGACCGGCTTGGCCTGTCCATGAACTTCCGGCGACTATGCGGAGAGGCCTTCAATCGCCCCACAGTCCCCTCGCTGATAAAGTAGCGACTCGTCACATTGCCAGCGGGCACGGGGTTCGGGTGCCTCCATCGTCTCGGAACATCTCCTGGCGGAGCCGGCCCTCGCTGCTTCCACCCTAAAAGTTTTACCACGCCACACGCAGTGCGAACTGAACCTGTCGCGGATTGAAGATGGCGCGAGGCGTGCCGTATGACGGGTTCGGCGACCCTTCGCGATTTCCCGACGGCGTGGGAGTGCAACCCTGGGCCACGGGATCGGTGGCAAAATTGCAGAAGTCGGCCGCCCCATACGCTGTATTGAAGAAGCGAATATTTAGAGTATTCAGCAGATTGAAAGCTTCAGCGATACCTTCCAGCCGGATTTTTTCAGTCAACATAAACGTGCGCGAGATGCGCATGTCTACGCTCTGGTATCCATCGCCCTGGAAAGTGTTTCGCGGGTCAATGCCTACCCGGTCGTTGTTCCCAAAGATGTCGCCATTGGAATCAAAACCGGCGAACTTGGTGAAGTAGTGCGGCGTCTCCAGGCTTACGATCATCCCCATCTGCCAGCCGTTCACGATGGGGTTGAGATGCTTTGGTCCTTCCAGTGTGGCATTAGCCACGAAGCGGTGCTTGACGTAATCAGCCGAAACCGCCCGCTCCCGGTCAAAGCAGCATGTATCTTGTGGAATCAGCACGAAGCTGGGATTGGGGCCATTGTCGATGCCTTTCGACCAGGTATAGCTAAGACCCCAGCCGACGTGATGCGTCAAACGCTTGTTGAAATTGACCAGCAATCCGTCCCATTGGGAGTCCCACTTGGAGTCAGCTTCGAAATCCACGCCGAAAGGGAAAGTGCGAATGTTCGGAATAACTCCAAACAGCGTGCCGGGAAGGCAATCTGTGGGATTGGTGGGACCGGTCGTGCCGCAATAGTAGTTCTTGGGCCCAGCGTTCCCATGAGAATCGTGCAGCGTATGAGAAGCCGCCTCTGCTCCCGTGTTGTAGAACGTATTCGCGTCCGGCTGATTCACATTGTAAAAGCTGCCCAGGTGCACGCCGCGCACGTGCATTCCAGTGATGCTCAGGATGGTGTCCTTGAACGGTTGCACCTCAAAGCCTAGGCTGGCTTGTGCCCCGTAGGGAGGCTTGTGGTTTTTGACAAAGCGCACGATCACCGCTTCCAACGAACCCGCTGGATAGTCGGCCGTGGTCTGGCCGGCATGGAGTAGCGCGTTTAGAGCGCCGGCATTGGTGACGGGAGTAGCCCCGAAGGCCGAGAGTCGGGTATTGGAGTTCAGGTCGTCCTGTATGCCTTCTCGTCCAGGATATTTCGACAGGCCACCGCAGGAAGGAATCTGGCACATCAGAAGCGGCGAAGGAATCTGGCCGTGGAACAACCCCGCCCCTCCGCGAATCACGAAACCGCTGTGCCCGCCCGGCGCATACGCAAATCCGGCGCGGGGATCGAAGTTTTTCAGCGGGTTGTTAAGAGCTGCCGCCGGCCAGGTCTCACCTTCCCAGCGCAGGCCGTAGTTGATGGTCAGGCTGTTGGTGGCGCGCCATTTGTCCTGCAGATAGAGTCCTTCGTAGGTATGGTCCAGAGTCCCTTTCGCCTGGTTGCGGATGGCGGACGAAACGCTCGTGCCCTGGTAAACCGAGGGATCGAACAAAGTCTCGTTGAATCCGGAAGCCTTGTCGAAGCGCTCGAAGAAAATTACGAAAGGATGCGGCGCGCCCACAAAGTCATTGCCCAAGAAAGAGCCCAGGTTAGCGAAGTCGGCCTCAAACGGATAGAACAGGGGAAACGATTCGGTCGTGCCTACCCGATTGAAATCTCCACCAAAACTGATGGTGTGCTTGCCCCAACTCTTGGTTACGTTGTCCACGATCTCAAAGCGCCCCTCTTCATAGAAGTCGGGATTCCCGCGGTTCACACCCAGGGTGAAGACGTTGGATACTTCCAGGTGCGGTTGGGTGCTGGTAGTCGGAAAATCGAAGAAGCGATGGGCATACTGCAGCCGGAGCTCGTTGACCAGTGACGGCGAGAAAGTCGAAACCAGGTTGCCCACGATCGATTGGTCGCGAAAGGTGTTGTTCTTGAAGCCCGAGGGCAGGTCAAAACCGTCATTCAATGGCGAAAGATTCGTAGAGCGCTGGTCGTTGAAGAAATAGCGCACGAACACGGACTGACGATCGTTGAAGGTATGATTGATCTTGCCCAGAAAGTTGTCGTAGTTGATTCCGCGATCCACATGCAGATTTTCCGCCGGCAGTCCCCAGGTGTTCACCTTCACAGCATTGATGGCATTGATGTTGGTGAGGACCGTTGAGTTGTAAAAGGGCGACTCAACATGGCGTTGCCCTTCGTAGTTGCCGAAGAAAAAGGTCTTGTCTTTCCTGATGGGCCCGCCCAGGGTGGCACCAAACTGGTTCTGGCGGAGTTTATTGAAGCCCGCAACCGCCAGCGGGCTGGGAGCGTCCAGAACATCGTTGCGGAAATACTCGTAGAGGGAGCCGTGCAGGCTGTTGGTCCCGCTCTTGGTGATGATGTTCACGATGCCGCCTACCGCCCGTCCGAACTCCGTGCTGTAGCTGCTGTTGATGACCCGGAATTCTTCTACCGCATCCTGCGATGGCGTCGTTTTCTGAATGCCGGAAGCAGTGGACATATTGTCCGCGCCGTCCACCGCTACAAAATTGTAGTGAATGTTCTGTCCGGCGAAAGACAGCTTGGTCACCGGCTCGATAATCACGTCGGTGCTGCCGGATGTGGTGTCGCCAATGGTCACGCCGGGCGCCAGCAACGCGAAGTCAATGAACTGGCGCCCGTTCACGGGCAGGTCCTGAATCTTCTGCGAGTCGATCACCGAACTGACCATGATCCGCGTTGGCTCCGCCACTTCGCCCACGTCCTGCACGGTCACTTCCTCAGACACCTGCCCAACGGACAAGTCGAAGTCAACGTTAGCGCTGGCACCAATGTCGAGGTGAACTTTCTTTGCTTGCTTCTTGAAACCAGGTTTTTCCGCCACGACGGTGTAGTCGCCCACCGGCAGGAACGAAAGTTGGTAGTCGCCCATCGCACTGGCCGTAACCGTGCGAGAAAAGCCGGTGGCGCTGTTGACCCCTTTGACAATTGCCTCTGAAATGGCGGCGCCGGTGCTGTCGTAAACCCTGCCTTGTATCGTGACGGTCACTACCTGTGCCTGCACAGTCAGGACCAGACTCGCAAACGCGATCAGGCATAGCGCCGACCTACCTGCCTGAGAACCGGCGCGCAGACTCTTCCTCTCAAAGTAGGCCTTCATAATTTTTCTCCTCGAAGCAGCTTGTCCCCGTGGCCCGTCCCTGTCCCCTCAGACAGTTCGCCTGCCTTTCTTTCTCGGTACAGCACCGGCCATGATCCGGCCCAGCCTGGATTCAGAATCGTCGAGATGCTGCGCTAATATCGCAGCGCATTGCTTGAGCTTGCCCGCCGCCAATGACTGATACATCTTGCGGTGCACCGGAATCAGGCCGCTGGGATCGTCGTGACTGCGGTCGACCAGCACCATCCCCATTCGCAATTCTCCGATGACCCGCTGATAAAACGACTCCAGCCGCCGATTACAATGAAACCGTATCAAGAGGCTGTGAAATTGCAGGTCGAAGCCAACTGCTCGCAGCCAGTCCCGCTCCCGCACGGCGAGCTCGTAGCACTCCACCGCGCTACGCAGTTCCGGCAGGACTTCACGGCGATTGTCTTTCGCCGCCAGTACGCCAGAAATTTCAAGCATCCGCCGGAGGTGGTAAATCTCCTGGACATCTTTCAGGGAGAGCTGCGAAACCGCGACCCCGCGATGGACGCTGCGCTTGAGCAGGTTTTCCAGCGACAGGATGCGGGTCGCTTCCCGCATGGTGTTGCGGGACACTCCGAGAGATTCAGCCAGCGGCACTTCTTGTAGAGGAGTGCCAGGACGCAGCTCGCCATTGAGAATTTTTTGACGCAGGACTGACGCCACCTGATCGGCCACGCTAACGCGGTGGATTTGTGAACGCTCCATAGAAAAAGTTGGGGTAGGGTTTGACCGATTGGGCGACATCTTGCTCCCAGACTGTTCAAGATGTCAAGTGTTGAACAATTCACCGTACGTACGCGCGCGAAACCTCATCCGGTGCCTAAGAGTGGAGGACAAGAATTGCCGAACCAGATCTCATTCGCCGGTCGCCAAGTCCATAGGGCACGCTTGCAGGCGGCTGACTCGATGGGCGAGCCGGGATTAGCCGGGATTAAGGATAGATGTGCTAAATCGTTGTCCGGGCTAGCACCGGCCCCCGTTTACCACTATTGCTCCTCCGCGCAATGCCGAAGTGCGGGCGAAGAGGCTACAGTAAATGACAGAAACGGTTAGAGATATGTGGTGCCCGGGAACGGAATCGAACCGTCATGCCCCTTTCGGGGCCCGGGATTTTAAGTTCCATTCACGACTTCGCCGGACCCGCTAGAATCCAGCGTTTCCAAGCACATCGGAAATCCTGCCGCGTTGAACTATCCCTTCTTTTTCTCTCTTATTTATTACGGTCGGGGATATTTTCGGGGATAGCGTTCGCTTCAGGCGGAACCGGGAGCCCGGCAGCTCTTCTGCTCGTCGTCGATGTGGCGGACACAGGGACAGTCGGCCTTCGTGCAGGCGTAGTGCTTGCCCTTCTGACACGCCCAACTCAGCGGGGTTCCTGGTTGCGGTCCGCAGGAAAGTTTCGGACCAATGTGACGGCGCGGACGTGGGGCAGGAGTGGATGCCATGACGGGCTGAGGATACACTGCCCGGATTCCAGGTAACGGGAGATCGAAACCTGATCCTCCGCACAGCTGGAATGGAGACGAGATTCGGAGGAAACTCTTGAGGCGAATAGCACCGTTTGTTTTGATCGTTTGCGCCCTGTGTGGCAGCGGTATGTGCCAGGACTCGGCTGTCTTCAGCAGTTACTATGGCGAGAGGCGTTACGACTTCCACATCAAGCGCGAGCAGTTAGCAAAGATTCCCGCGTGGCTCGAAGATCAACCGAACCCGCCCCTTCCACCCCGGCGCGCTGTGGTGATCGCCGTCGCGTATCTGGGAACACTCTTTCCCAATGCCGAGGAATGGAAGCGCGGCACCATCGCGTTGGTTCCCGTGGGTGACCGATGGGTGTATTCGATTGAGTTTACCTAACCGCCAAAGAGCGGATGCGCCGACTGTTTTTCTTCGCCTTTCCGGATTGTGGTGACGATGGATGGAAAGGCCGTATCCGCAGCTGCGCGCCCTAGCAACCTCAACACTGCCCTAGATTCCGCGTCACGGGAAATCGAGACTTGACCATCCGCAAAAATCAGATGGTGGCGGAGGTCGACGTTCCACGGGTTTCAGGTCTGCCCGCGGCTACTGCGTGACACGAGTTGGTGCCGACGTTCTTCCGCCAACGTCGCGCGATGTCACAAGGGTGATTTCCGGGAAATGGCACCCTGTCTTGCATGACCGTCCTAGCGCAGTTTTCCAAACCCGACCCGAACTATTTGCACTTGACAACGGGGTCACCGTCTTTCTCGACTGTGACTTTGTTGTTGGCGTCCACCTTGATATGCAGCTTCTGTGTCATGGTCATGTCCGGGGTCGGACCCTGGGCCTTCAGCTTGAACTTGTCGGATGTCCTGAAATCAGAGGTTGGCACCGGAGGGAGGAGAGTGCCGTCAGGGTCGAGCTTCAGGTCATAATTCTGCTGGTCTTTGCCGACGTACTTGATGCCGTTCGAATCGGTGCCGGTCAGGTTGTAATGCGAAGTCCAGTGTTCGTGAAGATCGCCATTGGCCTTGGTCTCGCAGTGGAACTCGTAGAAGTACTCCCCGCCCAGATCAACCGTCGCTGCCGGACTGGTGCACTGATTGGTCACCGTTTGGGTGATAGGCTGATGCAACGTGTAGTTGACATTGGTCTTCGAGTCTACCGCGCCACACCCGAAGGTACTCTGTGCGTACGCCGGGGCAACTCCCAGCAAGGTGAGCAGGAAAAATCCCGGCAAAATTACTAAACGTTTTGAATGACTCACTTGATCTCCTCCATTAATCGTCAACATTTCATTCGGGGCAAGATCTTCCGATCTGACGTCCCCTCTGCCTGCCACCAGTACAAGCGATGCTCTAGCTACCGCACTGCGTCACGTTGTCCACCACTTCACCGGAGACACTCCCGGTGGTATCCACCATGACGTGCAATGTCTGCACTAAGGTCAGGTTGGAGGCTGCACCCTGGGAAACCAAATCCGACTTCAACTCCACAGTCGCTTCGGCCGAGCTCTGGCTGGAATTGACGTTGTAATCGCTCGAGTCGCCGGCCACATAGTTGGTGCTCGTGGTTTGGCCAAGTCCATTCAAATTGTTCGAGGCCGTTATGGTGAAGTGGTTCACACCGCTGGTGTCGGTGGTGACCTGATAGCTGATTTGTACCGTACCGCTCAGCGCCACGGGCTCGCCGACCGAGCAATTGTTAACCGTGGTCTGGTTCGCGACCGGTGCGGTGTAGGTGTAGATCACGGGCGGCGTGGCGGACTGTCCGAACAGCACCGCATTGTTAACCGCAAACGCCAGCACCAGAATCATCAGCCTGACTGCTACGCCCTTAGAGCCTTGAAACATCTCGTCCTCCCCCAACTTCGACTGTTACTTTCCAGCTATTACCTTCGTGCCACTACTTTTCTTCGGTTCGAACTGCCATAGGGGGAGTGGCACTTGCGTTGCCATCGAAGCCGCCGTAAACGCCTGTCAAACCTGTCCCAACCGCTCTTCCCAGTCCGGACTCTGCAATTCTTTTCACCGCTGCCGAAATTCGCGGCGGCTCTATTCCGCCATCCGGTTCCCGCTTGCGAGCCTCCTCCGGATCACACACAGTTGCGGATGGCGGTTCCACGAGCGTTGCCCGCGGAGCTTTGCAATACGGGCATTTGATCTCGTCACTGAACATCAACCTTCGGCAGTTCGTGCAGGGCAGGCCGAAGAGGCGCGCCTTGCCCGTCCCGGCGATCCCTTCGGCGGCATTCCCGACGGCCGCAGGAGGGGCAGTGCTGCCAGCGTCGCCCTGCCTGCGACCGTCCCAGAACCCGGCTTCATAACCTTGCCGGTAACCTGACTCCCGTCC